>Ga0209656_10000408_pt1 | contig 28420 bp, 26 predicted proteins | sample BogFormECP12_OM2_FD_188239 | JGI IMG/M metagenome (GOLD analysis project Ga0209656, IMG submission 188239) | Bog forest soil microbial communities from Calvert Island, British Columbia, Canada - ECP12_OM2 (SPAdes) (version 2) | ecosystem: Environmental > Aquatic > Freshwater > Wetlands > Bog ...
CGAGCTTCTTCGGGTATTCATGCGGCTGTCGCAAATCGTGATCTGCGATATTCCGAGTTAAGCTTTGGATTACATTTAGGCTTTGGATTACATCTAGCCACTGGGTTACGTTTAGCTGGGGTCGATGGATTACCCGATCAGGACGGTGTGTGTCGTCGGCCTCGGCTATATCGGCTTGCCGACGGCGGCGACCCTTGCCAGCCGCGGCGTCGAGGTAATCGGCGTCGACACCAACCCGCAGGTGGTTGACGCGGTCAATGCCGGGCAACCCTACTTCTCCGAGCCCGATCTCGACATGCTGCTGCGCGCCGCGACCACCTTGGGCAAGCTGCGCGCCACCTCGCGGCCGGAACCCGCCGACGCGTTCGTGATCGCCGTTCCGACCCCGTTCAACGCCGACCGGTCGCCGAACCTCGACTACATCGATGCGGCGGCGGACGCGATCGCGCCGAGCCTTGCTCCCGGCAACGTCGTGATCCTCGAATCAACCTCGCCGGTGGGTGCGACCGAAAAGCTGGCAGCTCGGCTCGCCCGCCTGCGGCCGGACCTGTCGCTGCCACCGGGGCGCGGTGCGGAACCGCTCGACGTCCATGTCGCGCACTGCCCGGAACGGGTGCTGCCCGGCCGTATGGTCCGCGAGCTGATCGAGAACGACCGAATCATCGGCGGCATGACCGAGGCCTGTGCCGACCACGCCGAAGCGGTCTACCGAATTTTCCTGCAAGGGGAGCCGATCCGCACGGACGCGCCGACAGCCGAGCTGGTCAAGCTCGCCGAGAATGCCTTCCGCGACGTCAACATCGCCTTTGCCAACGAGTTGTCGCTGATCTGTGATCAGCTCGGCCTCAATGTCTGGCAGGTCATCGAGCTCGCCAACCGCCATCCGCGGGTGGGAATACTGCAGCCCGGGGCGGGTGTGGGCGGGCACTGCATCGCCGTCGATCCGTGGTTCATCGTCGCCTCGGCGCCGGAACACACCCGGTTGATCCGCACCGCGCGCGAGGTCAACGACGCCAAGCCGAAATTCGTCGTCGCACAGATCCGCGAGCGTGCCGAGCGGTTCAAACGGCCCGTCATCGCCTGCCTCGGATTGACCTACAAGCCGGATGTCGACGATCTGCGGGGGAGCCCGGCGCTGGAGATCGCCGGGCAATTGGCGCGCACCGGAGAAGAGCGGATCCTGATCGCCGATCCAAATTTGAGTGCCCTGCCGGAAGAGCTGGCGGCGCTGTCGAACGTCTCGTTCTGCGACACCCTGGAGGCGGTCCGCCACGCGGATATCGTCGCTCTACTGGTGGCGCATTCCCGGTTTCGGAAAATTCCGCGTGAGGAGCTGATGCGCCGCGTCGTCATCGACGTGACCGGTCTCACTCACCGATATGGTTAGCTTCGGGGCGGGATGAAGCTTCTGTTTGTCTTTGGGACGCGCCCGGAAGCAATCAAGCTGGCGCCGGTGGTCAGGGAGCTCTCAGCTCGACCGGATTTCCACTGCAAGGTCTGCGTGACCGGCCAACATCGCGAGCTGCTGGCGCAAGTCCTCGACCTGTTCGGCGTGCGGCCGGATTGGAATCTCGAAATCATGCGGCCCGATCAGGACTTGGCCTATCTGACGGGAGCCGCATTGTCGGGCGTCGCCGGGGTCCTCGCCTCCTGGCGACCCGATCGGGTCATCGTGCAGGGGGACACGACCACGACCTTTGCCGGTGCGCTTGCGGCCTTCTACCACAGAATTCCAGTGGCGCATGTCGAGGCCGGCCTGCGCACCGACAACATCTATGCTCCATGGCCCGAAGAGGTCAACCGCAGGCTGGTCAGCCACGTGGCCGATCTTCATTTCGCCCCGACCGCCCGGGCGCGTGAAAATCTCTTGCACGAAGGAATTGGTCGCGACCGGATCGTCGTGACCGGCAATACCGGGATCGACGCCTTGCTGTGGGTGTCCGCTCTGTTGGATGGCCGGACGGAGCTGCGAGCACGGGTCGAGAAGATCCTCGACGAACGTTTCGCCAAGCACAAACGAGTGATCCTGATGACGGGTCACCGCCGCGAAAGCTTCGACGGCGGGCTCGCACGGATCTGCCATGCGATGGCACGGATCGCCCTCCGAAAGGACGTGGCCATTGTCTTTCCGGTCCATCCAAACCCCAATGTGCGGCGGGCTACCGAGCCGTTGCATGGGCACGACAACATCCTTCTGGTCGAGCCGGTCGATTATCCCGAGCTCGTCTTTCTCCTAAAGCGGTGTCACTTCGTCGTTACCGATTCCGGCGGGATCCAGGAGGAGGCGCCGTCATTTGGGAAACCTGTGCTGGTAACTCGCGATGCGACCGAGCGGCCGGAAGCCATGGAGCATGGCTTGGCCAAGCTGGTTGGAACCGACGAGCGGCGGCTGTTCGACGAGATGCAGGCGTTGCTCGACGATCCGCAGGCGTACCGGCGGATGAGCCGTGTCGAAAATCCCTACGGGGACGGTTTTGCGAGCCGCCGGATCGCCGCGCAACTAGCGGCCGATCAGACCGGGGGCGTTTCGCCGGTTCGCCCGTTCGTGGCTGCGAGCCCGGTTGAAGCATGATGGGAATCCGCCAAGGGGTCAGGGGTTTATCGCTACCCAAATACGGCCGATGCCAATAAGACATCGGTTGGAGACCTGCATCAGCTAGGACCTGTCGGCGACCCGCTATCCTCGGGCGGCCGCTCGGGCTATTTTCGCGGTATCTGCCCGACGATGAAATGCTCCGCTCCCGTGATCCGCGTCATCCGACATCCCGGCCCAGGATCGAACCACCAGCGTGGTTCGATCCTGGCGATGGGCAATTTCGACGGCCTGCATCGCGGTCATGCGGAGCTGATCAGCCAAGTGCGCGACCTTGCGCGGGAGGACGACCGGCCGGCCGCGGTACTGACCTTCGAGCCGCATCCGCGCAGCGTCTTCCTGCCCGGGGCCGAGCCGTTCCGGCTGACGCCGTTTCGCGTCAAGGAGCGGGAATTGGCGCGGCTGAGTGTCGATTTGCTGTTCGTCCAGCATTTCGATCGGCATTTTTCCGAGAAAAGCGCGGAGGACTTCATCGCGGAGGTGATCGTCGAGGCAATCGGCGCGAGCCACGTAGTCGTCGGCTGGGACACCACCTTTGGCAACCGCCGCCGCGGTACACCGGATCTGCTGCGCTCCGAGGGTGCGCAGCGGGGCTTTGGCGTAACGGTGCTCGAGCCGATTCGCGGCTCGGACGCGACGGTCTATTCCGCGACCCATATCCGCGAGCTCTTGAAGGCAGGGAGGCCGCGCGAGGCGGCGGCATTGCTCGGGCGGTTCTGGGAAATCGATGGCCGCGTCGCCACCGGTGACCGGCGCGGGCGGACGATCGGCTTTCCAACCGCAAATCTCGGTCTCGACGACTATCTTCAGCCGGCCTTCGGGGTCTATGCCGTGCGCGTCTGCGGTGACGGTCCCGACGATCCGCTCGCCGGCCATACCGTCGACGGCGTCGCCAATCTCGGGCTGCGCCCGACCGTAGGCGGCCTGGTGCCCCGGCTCGAGGCGCACCTGTTCGACACCGATGTGGACCTCTACGGGCGCCATCTGCGGGTGGCGCTGGTCGATTTCATCCGACCGGAGCGCAAATTCGCCGGGCTCGACGCGCTTAAGGCGCAGATCGCCGAGGACGCCGCTCAGGCGCGCGCCATCCTCGCAGCGGCGCCGGCACTCGAATAAAGGCCGGAGCTACTCCGCCGCTGCGGCCGCGGGGTGGGTCAGCTGCAGAGCGCGTTGCGCGACCGCGGCGGTGGCGTCGGCACTGTGTTCGCCCTCGCCGGCGATCTGCACAGTCGGGAAGGCGAATTTGATGCCGTTCTCGTCGAACGCTTTCTTGATCATCGCATAGGCCTTGCGCCGGATCACAAACTGCTCGCCCGGCAAAGTCATTATCTTCGCCCGGAGCTGCACCGCGTAATCGCCAAGATTATCCACTCCCTGCATTTTTAGGGGCTCGATAATCAGCGGTGCGAATTCAGGATCCTTTTGCAAGTCCAGCCCGATCTGCTTGATCAATTTCCGCGCTTTTTCGAGATCGCTGTCATAGGTGACGTTGATTGCAATCTTGTCGATGACCCAGTCGCGGCTCTGGTTCTGCACCGCACCCAACAGGCTGAACGGCACCGTGTAGACTGGGCCACGGTGGTGCCGCAACCTGACCGAGCGAATGCTAAAGCCCTCGACGGTGCCCTTGAAATTGCCGCTCTGGATGTACTCGCCGACCCGGAATGCGTCATCCATCAGGTAGAACATGCCGGCGATGACGTCGCGAGCAAAGGTTTGCGCGCCAAAGCCGACCGCGATACCGAAGACACCGGCGCCGGCGACCAGCGGGGTGATCGGCACGCCCATCGCCGACAGCGCCATCAACACGGCGACGGCGATGACGACGACGAATAAAATATTCCGGAAAATTGGCAGCAAGGTGCGCAGCCGGGACCGCCGCCGCGCCTCGTCGGTGCTCGGCAGGCCCTGGTCGGCGCTCTCGGCAAGCTTGCGATCGATCGCCGTTTTCATGGCGTGCCACAGGACGTCGGCGACGAGGAGGATAATGATGGCGCTCAACACGCCGTGCGCGAGACGGGTCAGCATGTCCTCCCCGGCGGCGAGGTGAACGAGATCGATACCCCAGCCCCAGGCGAGCACCGCTGCCGCGCCGATGAAAAGGAGCGCGCGGATGCCGCGCTCGAGGCTGATCGCGATGACGCTGGGCAGACCTTCGCCGACCTCTTGGGAACCGGGCGGTCGAAGTAGATGTTGGACGGCGCGGCGGGTCACGCCTAAAGCGAGCGGCAGGGTCATGACGACCAGAACGAGCCAGAAGCTCCCCATGGCGTGGAGTACCCAGAGCACCCACAACAGCACGATGCCGATCGACAGCAACGCGTTTTGCGCGCCGCGTCCCAGGTGATGCGTTGCCTGCGCGCGCGCCTCTGCACCATCGCTCGGTGAAACGGGGCGGCGCCAAACCGCTTCCAGCGCAATGGCGAGGAGGCCGAGGCCAAGCACGTAAGCGACGAGTTCGCGGCCCGCCGGCGAGAGGCCGAAAGTGGTGAGCAGCCCGATCTCCACATAACCGAAGGCAAACCAACCGACGAACACGGCGAGCCGGCGGCACCAGAAGCGGGCCGCCGCCGTAGCTGCCGGACAGATGCGAAAGCGCTCGTGCTGAGGCGCCAACAAGAAATGGCCAACGACGACCGCGATCCGGATCACGAGAAAGACCAGGAGATAGCCGAAAACCATCTCGCGGAGCAGCGGAGGCCAGTCGAGCGCGAGGAAGGCGCCGACACTACCGAGGGCAAAGGCCGCCACCAGACCGACGGCAAAGGCCAAGCGCACGGCGACGATACGCAGACGGTCGTTCACGGTCGCCAAAGGAAGGCCGTCGAGACGCGCTCGGATCCTCCCCGTTGCCTTCCGGAACAGCCACTCGACACCAAAGCCGAGAGCCACAAAAACGGCGAGGAGCAGCAGTTCCTTGGCCCTGCCGTAAGTTCCGAGATCGGCGGTGATGCGACCGGCGGCGTGCCCCAACTCGTCGGGCAGATCGGGTAACGCGACGCCGAGCGCGACGATGTGCTCGCGGATCGCGCCGAGATGGGCATCGAGCTCATGCGAGATCGAACTCGTTTCCGCATCCGATTCCCGGGCCTGGGCGGCTTCCGCCTTGCTCTCCTGTTCGAGCCAATCACGCACTTTCGGATCGGCCAGCAAGGTCATCAGCTCTTGGATTTTCTCCGGCGTCGCCTCGGCGTTCGCAGACGGCGCCGACTTCCCGGCTTTGGGCGTCGCCGCAAAAGCGCCTGATAACGGCGCCATCGCAAGAATGATTGCGGCAAGGCAAATCGCCATGAGATGCCTCGCCCCACTTGCGATCGGTTTGCCCTGATCCATCTGATCGTCTCCCGGGCTGACTTCAGCGGCCGAGTCGTAATGTATACTCAGGCATGCAATATTGCGACCGCGCCTGACCTCGGCTGGTCGGCGGCCCAGCCGCCGCCCGCCCCCTCAAACCGCCACAAACCAGGCGTAGCATCGCGATGCGGCCAGAGGCTTGGAAAGGCGGCCATGCGGCGCCGACCGGCACGCGCTATGTGACTGAATTTCAAAGGAGATTTTGCGAGCGATAGCGAGGGGGCACCAATCTTCCCGGTTAATTCCCGGTAATTGCGTTTTTTCCCGCTTTGGGCGCCAGAAAATTCCCGGTTCGGAGCGCACCGCAGTCTTCTGGACAGGTACCCTAAGTATCTAATCCAGCAAGCGTTATGGATGACGCGCTCGGTCGATCCCGAGCCTAGAAACATTTTTTCCCGGGAATTTTCCCGTCGAACCGGGAATTCCCATGACCCCGGTAGAAGGCGCGCAGCGTAGTCGGCCTCGGCGCCATCGGGGCGCCAAACGTGCGACGGGGGACGCCGCGTTGACGGCCTTGGAGTCGTTCCCTATTTTCGCCCTTTGTTCCGAAAAGTGCTGTGCCGATGCCCACGGATTACCGTCCGACCGTCTTCCTGCCCAAGACCGACTTCCCGATGCGCGGCGACCTGCCGAAGCGCGAGCTGCCTATTTTGGCGCGCTGGGAGGAGATGGATCTCTATCGCCGTCTGCGCGAGGCCTCGCGCGGACGGGAGAAATTCGTCCTGCACGACGGACCGCCCTACGCCAATGCCGAGCTTCATCTCGGGACCGCGCTCAACAAGATTTTGAAGGATGTGGTCAACCGGTCGCAACAGATGCTCGGCAAGGACGCGCCCTATGTGCCGGGCTGGGACTGCCACGGTCTGCCGATCGAGTGGATCATCGAGCAAAAGTACCGGGCCAAGGGCCAATCCAAGGACAGCGTGCCGATCGACCAGTTCCGCCGCGAATGCCGCGAATTCGCCGCGTATTGGATCGAAGTACACAAGCGCGATTTTAAGCGCCTCGGGGTGATCGGCGATTGGCAGAACCCCTATACGACGATGGCCTACTCGGCCGAGGCGCAGATCGTCCGCGAAATCGGCAAGTTTCTCGTCAACGGCGGGCTCTACAAGGGCTCCAAACCGGTTCTCTGGTCGATCGTCGAACAGACAGCGCTCGCCGAGGCAGAGGTGGAATATCACGACCACCGATCGACCACCGTCTGGGTGCGCTTTCCGGTCGTGCGGGCCGGGCGGCCGGCGCTCGCCGATGCTGCGGCGCTGATCTGGACGACGACACCCTGGACCTTGCCGGGCAACCGCGCGATCGCGTTCAGCCCGGCGCTCGAATACGTGGTTATCCGGGTCGACAGAACCGCGGAAGGGGGCCGCGCTCGCCCCGGGGAGACTTTGCTCATCGCGGACGCGCTGGTCAGTGAAGTGACGAAACGTGCCGGGATTGAGGCACACTCGGTCATTGACCGATTTCCCGGCGAAGCGCTCGGCGGGACGATCACGAGCCATCCGCTGCTCCGCCAAGGCTACGATTTCGACGTGCCGCTGCTGGCCGCCGATTTTGTCGAATCCGACCAGGGCACCGGGCTTGTTCACATCGCCCCAGGACACGGCGCAGACGATTTCGAGCTCGGCCGGGCGAACGGTCTGCCGGTGCCGGACACGGTCGGCCCGGACGGGGTCTATCTGCCTGAGGTGCCCCTCTTTGCCGGCCGTTCGGTCTATCGCCAGGACGGCAAGCCGGGGGAGGCCAACGAGGCGGTGATCGCTGCGATCGAGGCCGCCGGCGGACTCTTGGCCCGCGGCACGCTGGTGCATTCCTATCCACACTCCTGGCGCTCGAAGGCGCCCCTGATCTTCCGCAACACGCCGCAATGGTTCATCAGCATGGAGGAGAACGGGCTGCGGCAGAAAGCCCTAAGAGCGATCGCCGAGACACGTTGGGTCCCGCCGCAAGGCAGAAACCGGATCGAGGCGATGGTCGAGAGCAGACCGGATTGGTGCGTCTCGCGCCAGCGCGCCTGGGGCGTTCCGATCGCGGTGTTCACCAATCGGGAGACCGGGGAACCCTTGCGTGACCCTGCCGTGGTCGAGCGCGCCGCCGCTGCGGTCGAGCGTGCCGGAGCCGATGTCTGGTTCACCGCCGATGCCGCGCAGTTCCTCGGCAACGCCTACGATCCCGCGGATTGGGAGAAGGTCACGGATATCGTCGAAGTCTGGTTCGATTCGGGCTCGACCCACGCCTTTGTGCTCGAGCAGCGCCCCGAGCTCGGATGGCCTGCCGATCTCTATCTGGAGGGCTCGGACCAGCATCGCGGCTGGTTTCAATCCTCGCTGATCGAGGCCTGCGGAACCCGCGGGCGGGCGCCCTACCAAGCCGTCCTGACCCACGGCTTCTTCCTCGACGAGGAGGGGCGCAAGATGTCGAAATCGCTCGGCAACGTGCTGGCGCCGCAGCAGATCATGGAGCGGAGCGGCGCCGACATCCTGCGCCTCTGGGTGGTCGGTTCGGATTACACCGAGGACATTCGTATCGGGCCGGAAATCCTCAAGCACCACAGCGACGTCTACCGCCGGCTGCGCAACACGCTACGCTACCTTCTGGGTGCGCTCGACGACTTTTCGGCGGGCGAGGCGGTCGGGGTCGAGACGATGCCGGAACTCGAGCGCTGGGTGTTGCACCGGCTCTCCGAGCTCGACCAATTGGTCCGGCGCTCGGTCGAGGCGTTCGAGTTCCACGATATGTTCACCGCACTTTACAATTTCTGCGCAGTCGATCTGTCGGCCTTCTATTTCGACATCCGCAAGGACCGGCTCTATTGCGATGCGCCCGACGACATCAGGCGGCGGGCGGTGCGCACGGTGCTCGATCGCTGCTTCGACTGCCTCGCCCGCTGGCTGGCCCCCGTCATCTGCTTTACTGCAGAGGAGGCTTGGCTCGCCCGGCATGGCGACATGCCCGGGCGTAGTATCCATCTCGAGCTGTTTCCCGATGTGCCAGCCGCTTGGCGGGACGAGGCGCTTGGCGAGCGTTGGGCAATGTTGCGGGATCTTCGCCGCGTCGTCACCGGCGCGCTCGAGCTCGAGCGCGGCGCAAAGCGCCTGGGCTCGAGCTTGCAGGCCGCGGTCGAGCTGTTCGTTCCAGAACGGCTTCTGGATGTCGTCCGCAATGTCGATATTGCCGAGCTTTGCATCACCTCAGCCGGGACGGTCCGGCCCGGGCCGGTTCCGGACGACGCATTTGCGCTTCCTGATGTCGCCGACATCGGCGTACGTGTGTCTCTGGCGCCGGGCGATCGCTGTGAGCGGTGCTGGAGGGTGCTGTCCGAAGTAGGTCAAATGCCTGGTAGTACCGATCTCTGCCGCCGTTGTGCCGCGGTCGTTGATCGGGGCGCTGCCCAGACGAGCGCCAGCTAATGCTGGTGCGGGGTCTCGCCGCAGCGATGGCGGTCGTGGTCCTCGATCAGCTCAGCAAGGCTGCCGTCCGAGGCTACTTCGCGGGGCACGCGGCGGGCGAGCACGAGAATGTCACGTCGTTTTTCAACATCGTCCTGATCTACAATCGCGGCATGAGCTTCGGCTTGTTCAACGGTGTCGGAGGATTGAACGCGTTACTGTTCTCCCTTGTCGCTGCGGCGATCGTCACCGTGCTGATTTATTGGCTGAGCCGCACCGAGAGCCCTTTGCTCGCCGTTGCGATCGGACTGATCATCGGTGGCGCCATCGGCAACGTGATCGATCGAATTCGCCTCGGCGCGGTCGTCGATTTTCTCGATTTTCACGCCGGATCGTGGCATTGGCCGGCGTTCAATATCGCCGACAGTGCCATTTGCATAGGCGTCGCGGTGATGCTACTCGATGGCTTGCTTCTGCGGCGGGAAGCGCATTAAATACCGGGCAAGGAGGGGGTCTGCCATGTTGAGTGTTCGCCGGGTTCGCGGCGCGGGCCGCGGTGTTGTTTCTGTGAGCGCTCTGTGCCTCGCTGGATCATTGCTGATTGCGGGGTGCACCGATTTCAAAAAGACGATCGGGATCGAGCCAACATTGCCCGACGAGTTCGCCGTCGAATCGCGAGCACCGCTGACGATCCCGCCCGATTTTGAACTGAGGCCACCGCAACCCGGAGCGTCGCGGCCGCAGGAGATGAGCGCCGACCAGCAGGCCAAACAGGTGATCGAGCAAGCCGGGCCCGGCGAGCCAGGCAAGCAGGCGTCCAATTTCCGGTTGCGCCGCTCCGAGGATGGGCTGCCCGACATCGGCGCGCGCAATGGGCAGGCGCCCGATCCCAACGCGGCCGTCGCCGATCAGAGCCTGTCGAGCAAGCTCCTGGGCTACGACGGCGTGAGCGATGCCGGCGGCGCGGTCGAAAAGCGCGAAACCACCCCGCTGAAAGGAGTGTATTAAGCGCGCGTCGGCGTAGCCCCTTCCGGGACGAGCAGCAGGTTGTGCGCCTCGCCCCGACGAAACGGCGTCGCGAGCGAGACATACGCGTCCCAATCGGCCTCGGCCACGCCATAATCGAGGAGAATGCCGAGCATCTGATAGCCGAGGCCGTGCAACCGGTCATGGATTGCCGGGCGGTCCCCCGCAGCCTCGTGTCCGGTCTCGATCACCAGTGCCGGGCGAAACCGGCTGAGAGTGGTCTCGGCTCCGTCCAGCACCCGCCTCTCATGCCCCTCTACATCGATTTTGATCAGGTCGACCCGGCGCAGACCGCGCTCCTCAACGAGTAAATCGATGCTGCGCAGTTGAACGTTTAGCGCTGTGTGCCCGGGACCGGCCGCTCCGATTCGCGCGGTTCCGGTATCGGTTCGGGCCGAGGTTATGACAGGCACGATAAACTCCGCGCTGCCGTTATTGTCGCCGACCGCGCAGCGGATAACTTCGGCTTGGCGTAACGCGTTGGCGCCGAGCGTAGCTTCGAGAGCCTTGGCGGCGAGCGGCGCCGGCTCACAAGCAAGGACCTGTCCGCCCGCCCCGACCGCGCGGGCGAGCGGAACCGTCCATTCGCCGAGATTGGCTCCGATGTCGATCGCGACCGTGCCTGGACCAAGAAAGGCCAGCGCGGCGGGATGAGCGCGCGGCGGATGGAGCAGCGCGTGCCGGCCGCGCGCGTCGAGCGGGCGCGGCACGTAGATCAGATCACCCGTGCGGTGAAGGGTGAAGCCGCCCGGCCAATCCCGCTCCAGCCTTGCGAGCAGCCACTTTTCGCGCCATCGGCGGACGAGCCGCGCGCCGGAGGCTTCGGGGTAGTCGGGCGGGCGGAGCTTCCACAGCGCCTTCAGGAGCGCCATCATCTCGCGAAGATCTGTGGGATCGCTCCCCGATCGAGGTACGCGAGTCGGCGGCCAGGTGCTCAGGCAACCAGACCCGGCATCGGCGGCACGTCAAGGCTGTTGGGAAACACATCCGTCCCCAGCGCTCGGTCGTCAACGCGTAGGTGATCCCCGAGCAGCCCCTTCAACACCGCGCGGAGATCTGTCGTGGCCCTCAAATCGCGGTGCTCGTACAGATCGGCGTCCTTGAGACCTGGCCAGTCGGCGAGTACGCGACCGCCCTTGAGCGCGCCTCCGGCAAGGATCGCGACCGTCGCGGTGCCATGGTCGGTGCCGTCGTTGCCGTTCATGCGCGCCGTGCGCCCGAACTCGGTGACGAGCACGACGACAGTCTCGCGCCAGGCATCGCCCATGCTGGTCCCGATCTCGGCGATGGCGCCGTCGAGCGCGCCGAGCAAATTCGCTAGCCGGCCCTTGACCGCACCCTCGTTGACATGGGTGTCCCAGCCGTCGAAGGCGAGCGCGCCGACCCGCGGGCCATCGGCGCGCGCCAGGAACTTCGCCGCCGCGCCCGCCGCCTCGGTGAAGTATTTGCGCACTTGCTCGATCCCGCCGACCTGCACGACCGGCCGATCATCGCCCGGCTCGCTGTTGATGCCGCCAGCGCGCGCAATGGCGGCGAGCCCGATGCGCTCCTCGAGCGCCTGAGCCAGAGCCGGGTCGGTGTGACGATAAAGGTCGAGGAGACGCATCGTCGTTTCGTCGCTGACCGGCGGCAGCCGCGATGGCACCCAAGCCAACACCGGCGCCGGACCGCGCACGACAAGCGGCGCGATCGGTCCGACCGCAAAAGCCTGCCGACCCGGCGCAGCGGTCCGTCCGTCCGGATCGAGCATCGCGACCGCGCGGTTGAGCCAGCCCGTGTCGACAGCACCCGGCTTTGCCTGGCCGCTTTCCAGCACGTCCTGCCCATCGAAATGCGAGCGCTCACGATAGGGTGTCGCCACGGCATGCACTATCGTCGCTTGTCCCGCCTGATAAAGGCGGTGCAGGTTCGGCATCGCCGGGTTGAGTGCGAAGAAACCATCGAGCGGCAACGCGGGCGTCTGACCATCGAGCGTCAAAGCATTAGCACCACGCAGCTTGATCCAATCGGGGTCGCCGACCGGCGCGACCACGGCAAGCCCATCGAGCGCGCCGCGCAGAACAATCGTTAGGAAGCGCGGGTCGCGGCCCTCCGCGCGCGCACTGCCGGGTACGAAAGTCCATGCGAATAGCGCGCCTGAGCCGAGCAGCAGCTCGCGCCGCGTCGGAACTTGGATGTTCGAGGGCATGATCACCTCCGCAGGAATTCCGGGGCCATCAGCAACATCGTCAGCGCCTGCGGCCGGCTCTCGGCGACAGCAATAGCGCGGCGCGTCTCCGGCGAGGCCAGCGGCCCTAGCGCCACGTCCAAAACCGCTGCCGGTTCGATCCCCAGGCCCTCCCGATGCGCAAAAGCGTTGGCAATGTCGAGCCGTTGGCCCAACCCGTCGACCCAGGCTGCATTGTCGTCGGAGAAACCTTTTGGCGCCGGCGGCCGCCACAGCGGTTCGCCGAGCAAGGCCTGCGCTCCGATGAGGCGAACGATGTCGCCCGGCTCCCGGGTCGCCCGCAGCGCCGCGACAATCCACTCGCCCGGCCGCTTGATCTTCTTTTGCTCCGGCGCCCAGGCTTCGGGTGCCGCGATCAGCGCCTCCGTCACCTCCTTCAGGTCGCCGTCGGTGTCGAGGAAGCGTTGCGCCAGCCGATCGACGAGCGCCGGGGGCGGGTCGTCGGCGACGAAATGGCGCGCCAGTTTGGTTGCCACATGCAGTGCCGTCGCCGGATGGCGAGCGAGGTCGGCGAGTACCGCACGTCCCTGCTCGACGCCGGTGTCGGCATAGGTCTTGCCGATCACGGTCTGCGGGCCAGGCTCATGGGCGCGCCGCAGAAAGACGAACTCGCCGCCGTGGTCGGGATCCGACACGGGCGGCAGGATCGTCCAGCCGGTCAGGACCTTAGCGAAGTTGGTGACATCGGCCTGCGTGTAGACGGTGCGCACGCCGAGCGTATGCAGCTCGAGGATTTCGCGGGCGAGGTTCTCGTTGAGGCCCTTGTCGCGATTGATGCCGGCAACGGAGTCGGGGCCGATCGACTGCGCATTGTTGAGATACAACAGCATCGCCGGATGGCCTTCGACCGCCAGCAGCATGTCCTTGAAACGGCCCAGAACATAGGGTCGGATCGCTTCGCGCTCGTAACCACCGGCCATGACCGTAGCATCGGCATTGACGCAGAAATGGTTCGACCAGAACCACACCAGACGCTCGACCAAGCCGGTCTCGGCGTTGATCGCGGCATCGAAATGCGCTTTGGCCTCGTTCCGAAACAGCTGTCGCGGCAGCGGCACCGCCTCGGGCTGAGCGGGTGCGGGAGGCGGCGCATCCGTCTTCGCGTCCATCGCGGCTTCTGCATTCTGCATCGCGACCTGTGTGGCGGCCTCGCGACGCTGCCGCTCGCGCCTCTCGTGCGCTGCGCGCTCGGCGTTGTACTCGAAAACCGCGCGATTGGCGGCAGCGCTGCTCGGCAGATCCACAGCGGCGATCAGCCCGGCGTTCGGTCGCTCCAACTCGGCGAGAAGCGCGCCACGCGGATCAGGCGTGATCGTCTCGATCGAGCCCGCGCGCGGCCCGAAGCCGAATCGGTGAAGCGCCAGGGCCGCCTCCTTCGGATCGAGAGCCATCAGCGTCGTCCTCCCAGAAGCCGATGAACAGGCTGTTATACGCAGCCGCTCACCAATACATTACTGATGTTTAGCTTCCGCTACGGCCGCGGCAGCGACTTCGCCAGCATCTCATAGGCCTCCTCGTCCGTCCGATCGTACCGCAGCGGGGTGACAACAATGCGGCCGGCCTGCAATGCATCGATGTCGCTCTCCGGTCCTTGCTCGCGCGGCCCACGGCGGAAGCCGATCCAGTGATAGGTCAGACCGCGCGGATCCGTCCGCGTCTCGACGTGCATTCCGTGGAGCAACCCGACGCCTTGCCGCGCCAAGGTGAGCGGGCCCGCGTCAGCCGCCGGGCAGTCCGGGAAGTTGACGTTGAGGCAAGTGGCATCACCCCAGCCGATCGCCAATAATTGCCGTACCACGCCGGAACCGAGCGTGCGTGCGGTCGGCCAAGGGACGTGCGAGGGATCGGTCCACGCCTGGCTCAACGCGATCGACGGGATGCCCAGCATCATCCCGGTCATCGCCCCGCCCACGGTGCCGGAAAACACCGTTTCCATGCCGAGATTGGCGCCGCGATTGACGCCGCAAAGGAGAAGATCCGGCGGCGGGCCGGCCATCAGATGGCACACGCCCATCACCGCGCAGTCGCCCGGCGTCCCGGTAATCGCGTAGCGCCGCGGACCCCGCTCGTTCACGCGGATCGGATGATGCAGGCTGACGGCGTGCGAAACGCCGCTCTGATCGTGCTCGGGTGCCACGACCCAGATCTCTCGGGCAAGCTCGCGCGCGATCTCTTCGAGCACCGCGAGCCCCGGCGCCTCGATGCCGTCGTCATTGGTCAGGAGGACGCGATCCAGCACGCGACCGCTCCGTTGGTGGCGACCGGGTCGCGGGCTACCGTCGCTATTCGGCTTTTTCGGGCGGCCCCTTGAGTTCGACGACGTTGCCGTCGGGGTCGGTGATGTAGAGCGAGGAGCCGTAGCCCTCCGCACCGTATCGCCGCTTGACCTCGCCGACGGCGATGCCGTGTCGGCGCAAATGCGCCGCTAATGCCGGAAAATCGAAGGTGCCGATGCGCACTGCGAAGTGATCGAGGTTGCGCCCTGCCACCGCTTCCACCGATTGTGGTGCGGTGCCGGCCGGCACGAGATCGATCATCGAAGCGCCGGCCCGCAGCTGCACGAGCTTGGGCTCTTCGAGCCGGCGCTCGACATGACAGCCCAACACTTCCCCGTAGAATTTGATTGCGCGATCGAGATCGGCGACCCGCAACACGAGATGGTCGAGGCCGGCGACGTCGATCGCCCCGGTCCGCGAAACTTCCGTCCTCTCGAGATCCGCTACGTCCGGCATTGTCGGCTCCTTTGCTCGCGATCGATGATCTTACCGCGATTCGCCAAGCCGGCAGGCAGATTATTGCGGCGGGGGCTGATCCGATTGCGATCCGGCACCGCGCGGATGCTGGGTTCGCCATGCGCGGATCTCGGCCGGCTCCAGGACGCCGTCGTGGTCCGCATCCATCCGGTCGAATTGGGCACCCGCCCGCCGCGCCGCGCGCTCTTCGGCGCGTTGGATGAATTGCTCTCGAGTGAGGCCGCCGGAGCGCGACGGGGTCGGGCTCGCCGCAGTGGCGCTTGGCGGGGCCGCGGCTTGTTGACTTGCCTGGGCGAAGGCGGTCGCCGGCAGCAGAGACAGGGCGAAAAAGGCGATGACGGCGGTCGAACGCATATCTTACGATCTCCAGTTGATGTCATTGGTCTTGTACATCATAAAGCGTGCAGGCGCAAGTCCAGGGCGCCCGTGTTGCAGGGATGCGTTCGGTTCATGTCGCATCGGCAAAAAAGCGGGGTAGATGCGGCGTGACCGCTAGGAGATGCTCCCGCCGAGGGAGTACAGTCGATCCAAGTGCGACCCGTTGTGGAGCGGGGAAATCACCATGCAATACCGCAGAATCTCAGCCGACTGCCATCTCGACATGCCGTGGATGCCGCCTGATCTGTTCGTGTCGGAGGCGTCGCGGGAGTTGAAGGACCGCATGCCCTACGTTGAGGACGGGCCTCAGGGGCCGCAGTGGGTCGCCAAGAACGGTGCCAACTTCGGGCTGAAGAACGGTGTCGGGCCCGGTGGTGCGCCCTACGTCCCGGGCCAGAACTACCGGGTCGACAAGATGGCCGAGACCGGCATGTACGAGGACGGCAAAAAGGATATCCGCCGCTGCACCGATCCGCATCTGCGCATCAAGGACATGGACCGCGACGGCGTCGACGCCGAGGTGATGTATGGCATCCTCGGCGCCGCCTCGCGTCTCAACGACCGCGAAGCGTCGAACGAGATGCTGCGGATCTACAACAATTGGCTCAGGGAATTTTGCCGCCACTATCCGGAGCGCCAGATCGGTCTCGCCTGCCTGCCCTATGGCGACATCGATGACGCGGTCAAGGAGATCCATCGGGTCGCCAAGATGGGGATCAAGGGTCTGGAGCTCTCCTGCTCCTGGGACATGGAGCCGATGTGGCACCCGATATGGGAGCCGTTGTGGAAGGCGGTCGACGAGGTGCAGCTGCCGCTCCACTTCCACACCTTCCCGACAACCCCGCCGAGAGCGCGCCAGATGACTTCCGGTCTGACCCGCCGCGCGGCGATGTTCACCGGGGTTTCCGCTTTCCAGATGGGGCTGATCAACATCATCGCCGCGCTGATGGGCGCCGGCGTGCTCGAGCGTTACCCGCGGCTGCGCATCTCGTTCGGTGAGAGCGGCATCGGCTGGATTCCCTATGCGCTCGACCGCATGGATTTCGAGTTTGAAGATCGCTTCCGCGACCTGATGAAGCTGAAGCCGAGCGAGTATTGGCGCCGCCAGTGCAAGGCGACATTCCAGTTCGACCGGATCGGCCCCAAGCTGATCGACGAGATGGGGGTCGAAACCTTGATGTGGGGGTCCGACTATCCGCACACGGACGGTATCTGGCCGGAATCCTCGAAATATATCGAGGAGCAGTTCGCCGGACTGCCGGTCGAGGTCGTGCACAAGATCACCTGCGAGAACGCCGGCAAGTTCTACGGCCTGATCAACTGAGACCCCCGCGCCGACCCTGACCCAGCATTGTCTCGGTCACCGGGTCAGGGACGGGAGGTGACGGCGAGCGAATGAAGAGCGGAAACGTGTACGAGCCGCTTTCACCCGAGCGCTTCGCCGTTCTGGTAGAGCATGCGGGACTGAAGCTGACAAACGAGCAGTTTGAGGGGCTGCGGCAGGGCTACCGTTTTGTCGAGCGGATGATCCGCAGCGTTCGGCGGCCCCGCGACCCGGCGGCCGAACCTGCACATATTTTCGTCCATCCGAAACTCTGAGTTCGGCTATGGACCCGACCATCGCCGACACGAGCCGTGCGATCGGTGAGGGCACCCTCTCCCCAGCCCTGCTGACCGAGGCCTATCTCCAGCGGATCGACGCGCTAGACGCCGACCTGCAGAGTTACGTGACCGTGTTGCGCGATGCAGCACTCGACGCGGCGCACGCCGCCGCCCGCGACATCGCTGCCGGCCGCTCGCGCGGCACACTGCACGGGATCCCGATCGGGCTGAAGGATATCTACAAGACGCGCGGGATCCGCACGACAGCAGGCTCGCGACGCTACGAGCACTACGTGCCGGAGGAGGACGCCGAGAGCTGGGTCAAGCTGCGCAACGCCGGCGCGATCCTGCTCGGCAAGCACGCCGACTACGTCGAAGCGCTGCGCCGGCGGCGGGAGCTCGCTGTCGAGTTCGCCCATGCGCTGGAGAAAGTCGATGTCGCGGTGTCAGCGAATGCGACCAGATCGGCGCCGCGGATCGACTCGGTATCAACCTATTCCACTTTCGAGCGGGCTTCCTATACGCCGCCGTACAATCTGACGGGTAGTCCGGCCCTCTTGATCCCGATCGGCTTTGAGAACGGATTGCCGCTCGCCTTTCAGATCGCCGGCAAACCGTTCGACGAGGCCGGGGTGATGCGAGTCGGCCATGCTTTCGAACAAGCCACCGAGTTCCACCGCCAACGCCCCCCGATCGCCGCGTCCCTGCCACAGCACCGATAGAAAGCGAGATCGGCATGAGCACGAGAGAAGGTTTTGTCCATCCCGAGTTCCTGGTCGAGACCGACGCGCTGGAGCGCCGGCTCGGCGACCCCGGTCTGCGTATCTTTGACTGCACGACCAACCTGATACCCGACCCGAAGACCACCTATCAGGCGGTGCCTGCACGGGCCGAATTCGAGAAGGGGCACATTCCCGGCGCACAGTTCATCGATCTGCAAGCTGATCTCTCGGATAGCGGCCATCGCTTGCGGTTCATGCTGCCTTCGGCCGAGGCGTTCGCCGCGGCGATGAGCCGGTTTGGCGTCGGCGAGGGCACACGCGTCGTGCTTTACAGCACCGCCAATCCGTGGTGGGCGACCCGTGTGTGGTGGCTGCTGCGCGTCTTCGGCTTCGACGACGCGGCGGTGCTCGACGGCGGTTGGCAGAAATGGAGCCGTGAAGGCCGATCGGCCGAGACCGGCCCGGGAAAGCCCCAGCCGCTCGGCCGCTTCGTCGTGCGCGAGCAGCGGCCGCTGATGGTCGGCAAGGCGGAGGTGTCGCACGCGATCGGCGACGGCGCGGTGTGCACCCTGAACGCTCTCTTGCCCGAGCAGCACGCCGGCACCGGCGGCAACAGCTACGGCAGACCCGGACGGATCAAAGGCAGCCTCAACCTGCCGGCCGCGCATTTGATCGATCCGGCAACCAACGCATTCCTGCCGGCGGCCGAGTTGCGCCGGCGCTTCGAAACGGTCGGCGCCTTCGGCAAAGAGGTCATTACCTATTGTGGCGGCGGCATCGCCGCGAGCGCCGATGCGTTTGCGTTGGTTATGCTCGGGCACCCCGATGTCAAGCTCTACGATGCATCGCTGAGCGAATGGGCGACCGACCCGACCCTGCCGATGGAAACCGGCTGACTGCCGCGATCGACTGCACGATCACCCCGCTCTCCGTCGGCCTTTACGAGCGTCAGGGTTATAAGGTGCTCAGCCGGCTCGAATGCTATGCGCCAGGGCACACTCGGATCTGAATGACGAAGAAGCTGGGCGTCTTGCCTTAACCAATTTTCTGGACCCGACAAGCCGTCTCGGCGTCAGCGGCGACGCAGAGATACGGTATAGAAGTCAGTGATCCGTCAACAAGCCGTCCACAGTAAACTATAAAACTAAAATAACATTCCGATTTAAGCCAATCAAATTACATCGAAAAATTATCAGCTAACTTAAAAGTTAGCATCATATTCATCAATCTTCTGGAATCTCCCGGCTGCCGAAACCAATTTTTAGGTGTTCCGGTCGTGCCGTGCGCAAGCGGAAGGAGTAAATCCCGTCAGGTCGACCGCCATATAGGGCCTTGGAGATATCATCTATGACCAGCGACGAGGTGAGCCGGGGGCTGGACGAGGCAATCCCCGTCAAGCGCCGGTTTACCGTTCCTCGCCTGCCGCACATCAGTCTGACGCTTCGACTGTTGATCCTGGTGCTGATCGCCATTTTGCCGGCGATCGTCATTCAGGGCTATAACGAATACGAGCTGCGCAAGGCCCGCGAAGCCGATATCCGACAACAGGTCATCCAGATCACCAAGCAGTTTGGCGAGGAAATCGGCGAGCTGCGAGAGGGAGCTCGCCAATTGCTGCTTGCGCTGGCCCAGCTCCCTGCGGTCAGGTTGCGGGATACGGATTCCTGCAGTGAGCACTTCACCGCATTGAAATCCCAGTACGCCAATTACGCCCTACTCGCAGCGGCCAACACGGAAGGCAGGATATTCTGCTCGAGTGCCCTTATTACCAACGGGTCAGTGGCGGATCAACCATTCTTCGGACGTGCCATGGCGCGAGACGGGCTCGCGGTTGGCAACTACTGGGCCGATCCGACGACCGGCCAGCGAATGATCCATTTTGCGCTGAGATTCGGCGACGGCGATGGCCGCACCGCGGGCGTCGTGTTCGCTGGGCTGGACCTGGGATGGCTTTCCGAGCACCTCAAGGAAAGAGGATTGTCGCCGACATCCTCGATCCTGATCGCCGATCGCGAGGGCAACATCATCGCTCGGCTGCCAAATCCCGAGGCGCTCGTCGGAAAGAACATGAGAAAAAGTCATGAGGCGATCATGGACGGCGCCACCGCGGGATGGGAAGAGGCCATCGGTGTGGATGGCATTACGCGAATTTTCGGATACGTCCCGCCCGCACTGCCGCCACAGGATTTCTTCCTCAGCGCCGGGCAATCGAAAGCCGAAGCGTTTGCGGCCATCGATGACGCAACCAAGCGCGGAGTAGCACTTATCATCGTGGGTCTGCTCGCAGCGACTTTGGCGGCAATTTTCGGAGCCCGCAGGTTCCTTCGTGAACCGATCAGGAGCTTGCTCAACGTCGCTGCAGAGTGGCGTAACGGCAACGACGATGCCCGCGTGCGGGTGCAGGATCCAGCCTCTGAGATCGGGCATCTCGGGGCCGCCTTTAATGCCATGGCCGACGCACTCGCGGCCCGACATGCGGCGCAAAAGCGCGCAGAGGAGGAGTTGCGGCATTTGAACGCCACGCTCGAATCGCGGGTTGAGCAGCGGACGATCGAGTTGGCCAATGCCAATAAAGCGAAGTCGATGTTCCTCGCCAACATAAGCCATGAGCTGCGTACGCCGCTGAACGCGATTATTGGTTTTAGCGAGATGATGCAGCACCAGATCCTTGGGCCCATCGGCGCTCCTGCTTACAAGGAGTACGCGGAGCACATCCACGAGAGCGGCATGCATCTGCTCTCCCTGGTCGAGGACATGCTCGATCTTTCGAAGGTGGAAGCGGGAAAACTCGAGATCGAGCGGGTCCCGACCAAGCCGGGCACCCTGCTCGCTGAGAGCCTCGTGATGCTGCGCTCTACGGCGGAAGCCGCCAAAGTCGAGATCGTCGTCGACGGCGTCCCATCGGCTTGGCCCGTATTGGGATGTGATCCGGTCAAGCTCAAGCAGGTGTTTGTCAATCTTCTCGGCAATGCGATCAAGTTCACCCCCGCGGGCGGGCAAGTTACCGTATCCGGTGAGACCGACGACGTCTCGTTGCGAATTCGGATTAGCGACACCGGCGTCGGCATGCGGGCCGAGGAAATCCCGCTGGTGGTGCAGCCTTTTTATCGCACGTCCTCGGCCTATGATGCCAAGCATCAAGGTGCCGGGCTCGGATTACCGTTTGCGAAGGCCATAATCGAGCTTCATGGCGGCAGTCTCGCCATAGAGAGCCGCCTTGCATCGGGAACGACGGTCACGATCACCTTGCCGCTCGCCCCTGGCGGGGTCGACGCAACCGGCGCTGCAGCATGAGTGTCCGCTGCTCTGCTCACCGTAGGTCGATCGCTCCGGCCTGAGAACGCGCTGCGTTGGGCATGACGGCCTGGTTGATCATCCAGCCGGCAATGGCGATTGCCGCCGAGATCCTTAAATTTGCTGCGAAGCCGCCATGCGAGATGGCGTGCCCGCCAACAAGAGATCCGAGCGAGATGCCGAGAAAGAGAGCACTGTTGTTCCAGGCGAGAACGGTGGCGCGACGAGCCGGAAAGTCGTCTGCAAGACCGGCTTGCTGAGCCGGGAAGAACAATTGGGCCGCCGCGGAAGCCGCCGCAAAGGCGAAAGCGACGAGCATTCCGGCATCGATCGCAAACTGAGCCACGAGCAGGCTCGCGCAGAGACCGGCGAGGCCTACGCTGCTCGTCAGCTTTGCTCCGAGCCGGTCGACCATGCAACCGCCGATCAGGATGCCGCTGATCGCCCCGCATCCGTAAAACAGAATGATCGCGGCGATCTCCTCAGGCGAGAAGCCGCAGGCGGTCAGCCCCGCACCGAGATAGATGTAGACGCCATAGAGCGCCGTGCTCCACGCAACCATCGGCGCCAGCCTGGTAATGAGAGCGGCTATTGCCCAAGTATGCTGCAGTGTGGCAATGTTGCCGTTCTGGCAATCCTCCGGCCAGGCCCGCCGGTTCGCCCATACGAGCAGCAAGCTGAAGCCCGCGAGAACCGCGAAGATGCTCGGCCACCCAAAGGACGCGCCTGCCAGTCCGCCGATCGGTGCGCCGAGCGACAGGGACACGAGCAGCCCGGATACGACCAACGCCAGCCAAGTGGCGCGACGATCCGGCGGCGCCAAATCGCTTACAAGGGCGTAGAGCGATGGCGATACCCCCGCTGCCGCAGCACCTGCGAGTAGGCGCGCCGAAAGCAGCCAAGCGAAATTCGCGGCCGAGGCGGTCAGCAAATTGGCCGAGGCGAAACCAAACAGGCAGCAGGCCAGCATTCGTCGCCGCCCAATCCGATCCGCAAGGTGGCCGAGAAGCGGTGCGCTGATCATGTAAGTCAGTGCGAATACCGCGACGCCTAGTCCTGCCAGTGCCGGAGAGATCTGGTAATCGGCAGCGATCAGCGGCAGCAGCGGGGAGATGACAAACAGGTCGGTCCCAATTACGAACATTGTAAGCCAGCCGATCGCCAATCTCGCCACTGGAGCATTCGCAGTCACCCTCATTGGTTCAGGAGCTCCCCTCGCGCCGTCCGGATTGGGCGCCGCACGAAAATGATCTTACGAATTTTTGATAAATGAGCGGTTAATTCTGCCCGTCGATCGCGGCCAGTCATCGGTGCGACCCTCCGCAACGCTATCCGCCGCCTTTAACGTTAATTTTACGGACTGGTCATAATGTCCGCCGCCAGTGTTGATCGAGTTTGGCTGGCGCCTGGACCGCCAACGGCGACCACTCGACGGAGCGAGAGAGGTTACAGTGACATCTCAGGACAAAACGGCAGACCGCAGATCGAATTACACCGTGCCGCAGCTCTGCGCGGTCGAAGATTTCCCCGACGCAGTGACCGGTATGCTCGAGGGACATCGACCGTCACGGATGCCGTTCTTTGCACGCCTGGCCGCCCTACCCCGCTCCGCAGCGGCCGATCCGTCGTTTCTCGGTCAGATACATCTAATCTACCAGTCGGCCATGCATGCGACCCGCGCGGCAGTGTATTATATGCCTCACCTCGATAGTCCGGCGCTGCGTAAGCGCAAGCTCCGGATTTTGGTCGACGATGACGGTCTGCCGGGTGGCGATACGCACCACTACCAACTGACGCGAGCCTTTCGCAATATTGGCGCACAGTGTATGCTGGAGGATGAAGAGTTCGGTGATCCCGAGGAGCTGTGCCGCTACCTCGACGGAGAAACGGCATATTTTGTTGGGCTTGCGCGGCGGCTCTACTCACGCTCTCTCGGTCCGTGGTGCGCGGTCGAGACGATGTCGGTCGATTGGATGCGCGCGCTTGCCGAGACCCTCTCCGTTCATTTCCCGCAGTTCAAGCACGAACCTTATTTCGAGGAGTGCTTCTCACATATGGTCGAGGAACGCCATGCCGCGGAGGCCCTCGAGGTGACGCAATTGATCCTCAGAGCGCGGCCGGACCTGCTGGCTGCAACATTGTGCGATGCCAAGTCCATTGCCGAGGCGCTCGACGGGGTATGGACCCAATTGGACAGAATTGTGCAACGGGCCGCCGCGACCTTTTGCCCTGCCAGCGCCCACACACAGCGCTCGATATGGCCAGAGCCCCTACAGCACCTCCTCCCTGAAGCGGCGCATCTCGGCAATCGAGGCTTCGGGATCAGGGGTCGCGCCTAGTTGGAACGTGGCGCCAACCGATCGGCTCCCGGTGGTGCGCTACGATGAGGGGGCGGGTGTCCGGGATGGGCCGATGCGGCGGGATCGAGAAGGCAAGCTTGATTTCGCTGACATCGCAGGGAGGGCGGGCGCAGCCAGCTTCGACGTGGCACCTATCGACGCGGCTGGTGTTTTCGGCATGCCTGCCCTTTAGGGCACATTTGCGCGGGTTGTGTCGGGCTGGCTGTTGAGCGTGAGATGAATCTGGAAACCGGCGACATCGAGAACTGGACCCTCTCGCGGGGCAGAAGGATTCGAGGATGGAGGATTGGGCGCATCCTGCGGCGCGGAGGGAGTTGCTGCCGCGGCCACGGCCCTTCCACCGGCGCCGTCCATGAAGTAATGCCCGCCGAAACCGATGCCCGTGCCGAGGAGCACAGACACAACTGCACTGAGCCCGTAGGTTCTCAGCTCCGATCCGAACATCGCCGATGGCCCGCGGTTGGCTCACAGGCGGTGATGCCAGAACCAGCATCCGCATCATTGCGGTTTGCAAGCATAACCCAAGTTACCAACCGACCCGTCGTTCGAGCTGGGCGATCAGCCCAAAGGCAGTCGCGCCAGACGCGATGCTTCTCTTCATCATTCGCTCCTTCTCCAACCCTCGATCAGTCCCTCCTAGACCAAAGCGTGCCAAGGGCTGGTCACATTTTTCACCGTCCGACGGTAACTATAGCCGGCACAATGTTGAGCGACCGTAAAGCGCCGCTTTATTCCGCGTGACCTTCAGTGAGGGACAATTACATGCCGTACGGCCGACGCGGCGATTGATATCCCGCAGCCCGGGTGACGCTCGGTTCCGACTGCGGTCTCATAGGGCAGTAAGTGACGAGCTCCGAGAGCGGATGGTGGTTCTTGATCAACCGGTTTTGATGACAATCTCGGGCGAGGAGAGCAGACCATTGATAGGCAGGTTGAAACCTATCTGCATCTCTCACTTCTAGTGAGGGCGCGGCAGTCAGGCCGCTGCCGGCCTGTCGATCATCGTACGCAGGTTGGGCTCGGGGCGCGTGGTCACCGTCCCCCGCTCCACCCGATGCACCAGCGCGCCGAGATGCGCCGGCCTCTCCTGCCGCAGCAATGGCTCCGCCGGCAGTGCCGCGTGCATGTCGCGATAACCCGCCTCCCGCCGCTCGGCGATCGAGCTACGCGAGAACTCCGCATCGCTGTTGGGTATCTGGTCGACACCAGGGCGATATACGATGTGGACGATGTCCAGCCGCCGCTCCGTCAGCGCCGGATCGTCGGGCACCGCCGCCACGTCCGGGACCCCCGCCGCCTTCAGCAGCCGCACCGCGTGGAGCAGGTTCACCTTGGTCGCCACCGCATCGACCTGGTGCGCCGTGCGGCTCGCATACTGGATCTGCTTGGCGCGCCACAGCACGGCGTTGATCGTCTGCGGCGGTGACCCGGCGGCGTCCCAGAGATCGATCAGGAACACGACCATGTGCGAATGCCCGGGTTCGTCGATGACCGCATCAAGCGGCGTGTTGGAAACGCAGCCGCCGTCCCAGTACAGCTTCCCGTTCACCTCGGTGGCCGAGAAACCAGGCGGCAGCGAGCCGCCGGCGAGCACATGCTCCGGTCCGATCGTCTGCCGATGGTTATCGAAGAACTCCAGATCGCCGGTGGCAAGGTTGGTCGCCCCGAGGCTGAGCCAGATCGAGCCGCTGTTGATCAGCGAGAAATCCGCGAACCGCCGCAAGGTAAACAGCATCGGCGTGGTGTCGTAGAAGCTCACCTGCTGCGCCGGCGCCTGCGGCAGCAGAAGCGGGTTCACCGGCCGCGGGGTAAAGAAATGCGGCTGGCCGAACAGCAGTGCCTCGGCGTTGCTGGCCACGTTGTGCAATGTCTGCCACGGCGTCAGAGCCAGCTTCGTCGGCAGATCCGGCCAGGAGATTGCCTCCCACAGCGCGGCCAGACGCTCGACGCGGTGTTCCGGACGGTTACCGGCGATGATCGCAGCGTTGATCGCGCCGATCGAGATGCCGGCCACCCAGTCCGGATGCAGATCATGCTCTGCGAGCGCCTGGTAGGCGCCGATGTGACAGGCGCCGAGTGCCCCGCCGCCCTGCAGCATCAGCGCGACGGTAGGAGGCTCGTGAGATGTCCTGGATACAGTTCGCGCGGCCATCGCTGCTCTCCTGTTGCAGTGCAGCATATTATGGGTCAGGCAGGCTGCCCGCGGCTCGAACAATTTCCTCTCGTTGTTCGCCTCGATCGCCGCCGTCCAGCCGGGCATGTCGCCACCTGGATCGAGACCGGGACGCGCGAGCTCGCGGCGCCGAGCGTCAGGCAGCTGCTCGCCGCGATCCGCCACTTGTGCGACACAGGTCCGACGCTTGCTGCGGGGGTGAAGCGATTTACCGTTGTCCAAGCCGCCCGAACGAGCGATCCTGGCCGCAAAACCGCCGGGAATCTGGGGAAGGTCGAATGAACATTCGGAGTCCATGACGATGGATACGAAGGGCTTTGTCGTGCCGCCTGGTGGCGGCTCGGTATTGAGCATGGCGCCCGGCCGGTCTGCCGCGCTCAAGCTGCTGGGAGGCGCGACCGGCGACAGCATCATGCTGTTCGAGGAAACGGCACCCGGCACCGATACGACGTTCCACCTTCATCGCGAGAGCGACGAGGTGGCCTACGTTCTGAGTGGCGAAATCACCTTCAAGATCGGCGAGGAGGTCACGGTCGGCGGGCTGGGCACCTGCGCCTTCATACCGCGCGGGGTACCGCATGCCTGGAAGAACACCGGCGCCGAAACCGGCCGCGTCCTGTTCCTCTACACGCCGGCCGGGGCCGGCGGGTTTTTCGCGGAACAGTTGGGCCGGCCGGCCGGGTCGATCAATGGCGAGGAGGCCAACGAAATCCGTCGGCGCCACGGCTGGGAGATCATCGGTCCGCCGCCTTTCTAGCTTATCGGACGGGTTAAAGAACCAGTCCTGGTGGCGGCCTGCGATGACCTTTCCGAGTTGAGACTACCAGACCTCGGGTGGCCTGCGAAAACAGATTGACCTCTGGTAGAAAAATGCGGGCGAGTGGAGCCCGGCCCCGCAGGGGCACACCTGCCCTCTGACCGGAATCGGTCGAAACCGACTTGAACGGGCCAACGGCCGCCGCCGATAGAGCCGGGGGAGGCCGGGCCGCCGGCAAGGTTTTTCTGCCAACACAAAAAGAACCGGCGAGCGTGGGTCTGGCTCAACGGCTCCACGTTGCGGTGCTTAGCGTTGGGGCGCTCGGCCTGTTCGCATGAACTTGTCGACGCTGCGTTCCTGGGTTAATCCGGTGTAGATGTCGCCGCGCGAGTCGACGCCGTGGACATGGCGGCTCTCCAGGCGGGCGAGCACCGTTCCTTGTCCGTCGCGGACGCAGACATAGGCCGGCTTGCCTTCGTCTTCCTGCTCGGCGATGTAGAAATTGCCGTCCTTGCCGCGGGTGATGTCGTTAGGGCCGCCCATGCCGGTTCACATGTCGAGGAAATCGCCGTCGGCCGAGAGGATCTGGATGCGCTTGTTCGACCGGTCGGCCACTTAGAGCTTGCCGTCATCGTCGAACGCGATGCTGTGCGGCAAGTGGAACTGGCCCTCCGCCTTGCCCGGCGCGCCCCACGATTTGACCAGCCGACCGTCGCCGGTAAAGCGGTGCACGCGGGCGTTGCGGTAGCCGTCGGTCACGTAGATGTCGCCGTTGGGGTGAGCGATCATCTCGGTCGGGTGGTTGAACGGCCCTGCAGCGCGCTCGGCCAGCCAGTTGGCGACATGGCCAGTGTCGGAGTGGACGCCGCGCTGGCCGAGCTCCAACACCGCAGCGGAGCCCTTCCAGATACCACGGTGTGCCGCGCGCCGCCTCTCGATATGTGGCAAAATAGCTGGCCGCCTTTTCTAGGGGCCCTAAAGGGACCGGAGAATTGCGCTCGTCGACGCCCGAATCCGGGGAATGTCGGCTTGCTACGGTCCGCTGTGATCGAACTGTCCGATCAGGGAGGAGCGCCCGGAATGCTGGAAACTCAGGTCCGGGTCGGCCAGCTTCAGCATCGTCGAGCGCCGCACGCGCACCATACCGGTGTAGAACGGGACCGCCAGATCACTGACCTTGGGGTCGAGAGGAGGCTGCCCCGGCAGGGGATTGGGCACCCGCTCCGTCCCAACCTCCAACAGCCCCGGCACGGTGATGCGATGCTCCCCGTCGACCGTCTCGAACTGGATCGGGACCTGCTTGGGGACCAAGGGATTAGCGATCAGCGAGCCGAGCACGGCTGGCCAGCCGCCGGCACGGCCCGAGAAGATGCTCGCCAGGGCCTCCGCCTGCTGTTGGTTGGCCCGCTGATCGAGATACACGCCGAGGGTCCAGCCACCCTGAAAGGCATTACCGGGAATGCGGAAGTAGAGCACCACGTTCAGGCCGTCCAACCGGATGTCGCCGTGATGGCCTTCCCGGATCCGCCAACCGATGATCGCGTCGCAAGGAAGCGGGGTCGGATCGCTCCCGAAGTTGCAGGGACATGTGGTGGCACAACTGCATGCTTCCATGACATCGCCGCGCATGCGCCACGAAGTGTCCACCGCCATGACACACCTCCTCGTGCAGCATGGAATGGATTGTTGCCGCGATCGAGCCGGCTTTCAAGCGAGCCCGATAGCGCGGCGGTTGCCGGCACGATCTTGTGCTGTCGCTCGATGCGCTTCTCGTCCTACAGACGTTCGG
>Ga0209656_10000410_pt1 | contig 28318 bp, 29 predicted proteins | sample BogFormECP12_OM2_FD_188239 | JGI IMG/M metagenome (GOLD analysis project Ga0209656, IMG submission 188239) | Bog forest soil microbial communities from Calvert Island, British Columbia, Canada - ECP12_OM2 (SPAdes) (version 2) | ecosystem: Environmental > Aquatic > Freshwater > Wetlands > Bog ...
GCAACTATCTGGATGGCGCCAAGCTCATCCAGCCGTTGAAGGCGCTCAATTCCGGCCCGTGGGTCATGGTCGTCCTGCGGGTCACCGATTACATGCGCCGGTTCGTGCGCGACCACGGGTGACACGTAACCCTCCGGGGAAGGCCGCCTAGCGCCTGGCGGGCAGTTAAGGCCTGATGTCCGCACTGGTGCAAGCGTTGGTGCTTGCACCAGTGCAAGAGACATCGAGATGGCCAGAATGCAGATCATTACCGGCCCCGAGCGACGACGATCGTGGAGTGAGGAGCAAAAGCGGGCGATCGTGGCTGCGGCGTTTGCGCCGGGTGCGATCGTCGCCAATGTCGCCCGACGCGCTGACGTTTGTGCCGGACAGATTTATCGGTGGCGACAGGAGCTGTGCCGGGCCGGTGGCGGGTTTTCCGAAGTGGTCATCGCGGCGATCGATGACAGCGGCAATGATTACGCCGCGCGGCGCCCTGCGGCGGTGATCGAGGTCGAGTTTGCCGGCGCGGCTCGGGTGCGCATCCCGGCGCTGACGCCGCCCGAATTGGCGGCGGCGGTGGTCAGGGCGCTGCGCCGATGATCCCGGTTCCCTCTGGTGTCCGGGTGTGGATCGCGACCGGGTACACCGATATGCGGCGCGGGATGAACGGGCTGGCTTTGCAGATCCAGGAGGGACTGAAGCGCGACCCGCATGCCGGGGATCTGTTTGTGTTCCGCGGGCGGCGGGGCGATCTGATCAAGATTCTCTGGCATGATGGTCTTGGCATGTCGCTGTACGCCAAGCGACTGGAGCGCGGCCGGTTTATCTGGCCGTCGCCGGCGGACGGCGTTGTCGCGATCACGCTGGCGCAACTGGCTTACATGCTTGAGGGCATTGACTGGCGAAACCCGCAACACACCTGGCGTCCGCTCGCGGTTGGATAGGGGTGCGACAAGTTGACTCACCCATTGCGCGAGAGCATCACAAGCGCGCGCGATTATGGTTGAATCGGGTTCGTGCCGATCACAGCCGACATTCTTCCCGACGGGCTCGACGCGCTCAAAGCGGCGCTGGTTGCCGAGCGCTCGGCCCGCCAGGCGGCGGAAGCCCGCGCTTCCGGCGCCGAGGCCATGGTCGCGCATCTGAAGCTGGTCATCGCCAAATTGAAGCGCGAGCGCTTCGGTCCATCGGCCGAGCGCGGCAAGCTCCTCGATCAGCTCGAGCTGCAGCTCGAGGAGCTGGAGGCGAGTGCCACCGAAGACGAACTCGCCGCTAAGGCCAGGCCCGGCGAGGATGCGACCGTCGTGGCCAGCTCCACCCGCAAGAAGCCGGTGCGGGCACCCTTTCCTGCGCACCTGCCGCGCGAACGCGTGGTGATCCCGGCGCCGGCTGCCTGCCCGTGCTGCGGCGGCAAGCTGGCTAAACTCGGCGAGGACGTAACCGAGACGCTGGAGGTGGTGCCGCGGCAATGGAAAGTCGTGCAGACCGTGCGCGAGAAGTTCACCTGCCGCAGCTGTGAGAAGATCACCCAGCCGCCGGCACCCTTCCACACCATCGCGCGCGGCCGGGCCGGAGCCAGTCTGCTGGCGATGATCCTCTATGCCAAGTACGGCCATCATCAGCCGCTCAACCGCCAGAGCGAAAGCTTTGCCCGCGAGGGCATCGATCTCGACGTCTCGACGCTGGCCGATTGGGTTGGCGCCTGCACGGCGAATCTGGCCCCACTCGTCGCGCTGATCCGGCTCCATGTGCTGGGCGCTGCCCGGCTGCACGGGGACGACACCACTGTGCCGGTTCTGGCCAAGGGCAAAACTGTGACCGGTCGGGTGTGGACTTATGTCCGCGATGATCGGCCGTTTGCCGGACCGGCACCCCCCGCCGCGGTGTTCTTCTATTCCCGCAACCGCGACGGCGAGCACCCGAAGCGGCATCTGGCTGCCTATACCGGGATCCTTCAGGCCGACGCTTATGGCGGGTTCAATAGCCTTTACGATCCGCAGCGAAGTCCAGCCCCAATCGCCGAGGCGGCTTGCTGGAGCCATGGACGGCGGAAGTTCTTTGTCCTGGCCGATCTCGCCAAGTCTGCTCCGGGCAAGGAACACGGGGCACCGCTCGCCGACGCGGCAGTGCGCCGGATCGACGCGATCTTTGCCATCGAGCGCGAGATCAATGGACTGCCGTCAGAGCAGCGTTTAGCGGTGCGCGCAACCCGCGTTGCGCCGCTCGTCGCCGAACTCGAAAGCTGGATGCGCCGCGAGCGGGCCCGGCTGTCCCGCCACGCCGATGTCGCCAAGGCCATGGACTACATGCTAAAGCGCTGGGCCGCCTTCACCCGCTTCCTCAGCGATGGCCGCATCTGCTTGACCAATAACGCCGCCGAGCGCGCGCTCCGCGGCATTGCGATTGGGCGCAAGAACTGGCTCTTCGCCGGCTCCGATCGCGGCGGCGAGCGGGCGGCGTCGATGTACACGTTGATCGCCACCGCCAAGCTCAACAATGTCGATCCGCAGGCCTGGCTCGCCGACGTACTGCGCCGCATTGCCGATCACCCCGCCCGGCGGCTGCACGAGCTGCTGCCCTGGAACTGGCACGCGCCGGCGATCGGGCACACCCTCGCCGCGTAAAATCTCCCCGCTGTTGTTCCTGCAGACGTTCCTGCAGATTACACGATTACACGCCGTTAGCCTGCGGCCTCGGCCGGATGCTTACGGTGACACGGCGGGAATGGCGATTGGTGCGCGGCGATCAGGGTGAGAGATTAGCGTCAATCAGGATGAGAATGTGACGCTGGTGTTGTGACGAAGGGAGGGCGTAGCCCGACCGGAGTTGCAAGACCAGCGTCGGCGCACCTCCTATGGAGGCTGCGCGTCTGGCGGTCGAAGCGGCTGGGCCAGCATCTGATTCTTCGTCAGAGGAAGGATCAGCGCTTGCCCGGCCTCCATATCAACGATCGTCAGATGGGGCTGTATATGCGTTCTCGCCACACCGACACCCCGGCCATCGCTGCGGCGAAGGCCGGGTTCAGCACTGCGACCGCCTATCGGATTGACGCCGATCCGAGGCTCCCGTCTCAGAAGAAAGCGCCACGCGACCGCCGCCGCCCCGATCCATTGGCTGGCGTATGGGACAGCGAGATCGTGCCGATGCTGATGGCGGCGCCGGGTATCCGGGCCGTCGCCATCTTCGAGGAGATGTGTCGTCGCCATCCGGAGATCGGCCAAGGCGTGCGTCGAACGCTGGAGCGGCGCATCCGAGCCTGGCGGGCGGTCAAGGGTCCCGAGCGGGATGTCATCTTCCGACAGGAGCATCCACCGGGCCGGATTGGCCTTTCCGACTTCACCGACATGGGCAAGCTTGGCATCACGATCGCTGGGCAAACACTCGATCATCGGCTCTACCACTTCCGTCTGGCGTTTTCCGGCTTCGAGCACGCGCACGTCATCCTTGGCGGCGAGAGCTTCGTGGCGCTCGCGGAGGGCCTGCAAAACGCGCTCTGGACACTCGGTGGGGTGCCCGAGCAGCATCGCAGTGACAGCTTGTCAGCGGCTTTCCGCAACCTGGATCGCGATGCGCAAGAGGACCTGACGCGGCGCTATGAGGACCTCGTGGCCCACTACGGTATGACGCCGACCCGCAACAATCCCGGCGTCGCCCATGAGAACGGCTCGATCGAGAGCCCGCACGGCCATCTCAAGAAGGTCATCGAGGACACGCTGCTGCTGCGCGGTTCACGCAACTTCGAGGACCTCGCCGCCTACCGCCGGTTTGTTGATGAGGTGGTGGGGAGGCGCAACGCGCGCAACCGCAAGCGCATCGAGATCGAGCGATCCGCTCTAAAGCAACTACCGGAACGAAGAACGACAGATTACGAGGAAGCCCGCGTCACGGTCACCTCCAGCGGCGGCTTCATCTTGCGCAGGGTGTTCTACACCGCGCCCTCGCGTTTGATCGGTCATCGATTGCGCGTGCATCTCTATGATGATCGTCTCGAATGCTTCCTGGGCTCGACGCCCGTCATGACGGTCAGCCGCGGACGGGGTCAACCCAGCGGCAAGCGCGACCATGTCGTCGACTATCGGCACGTCATCCATGCGCTCCGGCGCAAGCCGATGGCGCTACTCAACCTGGTCTATCGCGATCAGCTGTTTCCCCGACGAGCCTACGCGCTGGTCTTTGAGGCGATGTTGGCCAAAGAGAGCGAGCGGCGCGCGTGCCGTATCATGGTTGAGCTGCTCGCACTTGCGCATGAGTGCGGCGGCGAGGCCGACCTTGGCGCTGCGATCGAGGCCGACTTGGAAGCCGGCCGCTTGCCCGATCTTGTTGCCCTGCGCGAACAGTTTAGGCCCGAGACGGCAACCGTCCCTGACGTCGTCGTCGAGTTGGTGCCCCTTGCCCTCTACGACGAGCTTGCTGCCGTCCACCAAGTTGGTACCGACGAGGGCGTGGCATGAAGAGGACCAATGCCACCGACGCTGCACGCATCGAGCTACTGCTCGCCGAGCTGCGCCTGCCCGCCATGAAGCTGATGTGGGCCGATCTAGCCGCAAGTGCGGACAAGGAGGGCTGGCCGGCCGCCCGCTTTCTGGCCGCGCTCGCCGAACACGAGATCGCCGATCGCGGTCGCCGCCGCATCGAGCGGCATCTCGCCGGCGCCAAGTTGCCGACGGGCAAAACCTTCGACACCTTCGACTTCAACGCCGTGCCCATGGTCAGCAAGGCGCAGGTCATGGCGCTTGCCGCCGGCGACAGCTGGCTCGATCAAGGTGCCAATGTCATGCTCTTTGGCCCGCCCGGCGGAGGCAAGTCGCATCTTGCGGCAGCGCTCGGGCTGGCGCTTGTTCAGAACGGCCGGCGCGTGCTGTTCATCCGCACCACAGACCTCGTCCAGCGGCTACAGGTGGCGCGCCGGGACCTGGAGCTCGAGGCTGCCATCAGCAAGCTCGACAAGTACCAGCTGCTGATCCTCGACGATATCGCCTACGTCACCAAGGATCAGGCCGAGACCAGTGTGCTGTTCGAGCTGATCGCCGCCCGCTATGAACGCCGATCCCTGCTGATCACGGCTAATCAGCCGTTCGGCGAATGGGGCAAGATCTTCACCGACAAAACCATGACGCTGGCGGCCATCGACCGGCTCGTGCACCACGCCACGATCCTGGAGATGAACGTTGAGAGCTATCGCCGCAAGGTCGCGCTCAAACGCAAGCGTGGCAAAGGCGATTGATCGCCATGGCCGCTCGACCCCAATAACCGGAAGTTGCAGGCGTTGATCGCGACTACCGCCCTTGACCCATATTTGCCGTGCACGGTGCCCCAAGAGTGCGCCGCAGTTCGAATGCCGATCGCGGCGAGGCCGATGGAGATCCAAGAGGGGCGCGAAGGAACGCGTCGGCTTTGTGCCGATCTTGTTGCAGAAGTCGGTTGCCGTTGGCGAAGCGGGCCCGGGACGGGTCACAATACCGCTGATTGCCGCTCGCGCCGGCGGCTTGGACGCATGCACTGACGCGCGTGACGCAAGCACTTCGACCCAAAAAGCGCTAAGCGTCGGATAACGCAAAGAACAACAATTGCCGGACTCTTCCCATCCTCCTGTAGACTTTCGAGCCGGGGTTAGTCGCCGTTGGCGGTAGGATGACCCCAGTCTGTTGCCCACAGGAGGAGGTTCGGTTCAATGAAGATCGACGGCGGATGCCATTGCGGCTACATCACCTACGAGGCCGAGGCTGACCCACAAAAGCCCTTTATTTGTCATTGTACCGATTGCCAGCAGCTTTCAGGTTCCGCGTTCCGGATAGGTATTCGGGTCGCAAGCGATGACTTCAGGATGCTCTCAGGTGAGCCAACGATCTACGCGAAGACGGCTGAGAGTGGAGCAAAAAGCGCTCAGGCATTCTGTCCGCGGTGCGGTTCACCTATCTATGCGACGCGTTTTGGGGATGCACCGAAGTTCTACAACATCCGCCTTGGAACCGTCCGCCAGCGTGATCAGTTTGTGCCTAAGCTCCAGTTTTGGTCACGCTCAGAGCTGCACTGGCTGCCTAGCCTCGCCACAATTCGTAAGATCGAGAAACAGGAGTGGCGAACGGCGCCACGATCACCCGCATGAGCTGGCATAACGTATCGAAAGACGCCGCCAACGCGGGTCCGCGAGCAATGCCAATCCCCTGCCGATGCAGATGAGACGCCTCACTGTTTGCAGATGCACATGACCGTTCCTGGCACAGACCGACGTTTCGCGGCGCTGCACAATTCCGGCAGCAGCACCCCAACAAGCGGACGTCACGCCCAAGCCGTAAGCGGATACAGTTCACCAGGCCTGGCGACAACCAAAGGGGATGACCGAGCTGATTGCTGCTCGCGGCACCGTCACAAGGGGCTTGCATCGGTCCGGGTTCGGCGCGACCATGATGCGTCACGGCCGCCGCTTCTCATCCTGATTGCCGCGCCGTTCTCATCCAGATTGTCGCGCCATAGGCGATCCTTCGAACCGACATTGGCAGGGCCTTAGACGAACTGATTAACAGCGAGGCGGGCACGTCGTTTCAGGCGCTCGCGGTCGTGCTCTCAGAAAGGTCACGCCAGCGCCCAACTCAGCGACTGCGGGAGACAAGGTCACGGTCTCGACGAAAGCGTCTGGTGGTAATCCCCCTTATCAATACGACATTATATTCGACGGCTCTGCCGGCGGATTTGCGGATTCGACCGCTAGCAAAATGGACATTACGGGAAGGAACTCCGCGACAGGCGACGTTTCTGAGCGGATTCCCATTCCGGCCGAAGTGCCGAAACAAGTGGATCTAACTACTAAGGTTGTCGTGAGGGACGCCGGCGCCGCTCAGGTCGAGTCTGCACCCGTGAAACTTACAGTCTCACCGAGACCGGATGTCGAGCGGCCGAATAGTGTTCCGGCCCAGGCAACAAGTAGCGAGGCGTTGCCGTCATGGGGCCGGCTGCTGACCCAACGCGGTTCTGGTTCGGCCAGGGACCCCATAAAGCGTGTGCCCTCGCGGTGTACGAGGGCCTCCCGCCCGGCTTCCGACGGTTTGGTGAAAGCCGATCCGGCTATCGGCACCTCCTCCGTCGAACCGCTGCCGTCTTCGGATGCGCAGCCTAGTGGGGGTACGAATTGGTGAATTTTGTGGTTGGCTTTAGGCAGAGACCGGTTGACCCGAAGCGAACCGGAACCGTCGCTCGATCAACGTCAGCCATGGGCCGAACGCATGCATTCGCGTTGGGCTGTTTAGAAGCCATACAAAGGCCAATGGCCGATCCTGCTCCCGTACGACGCGCCGTAGCTCTCGGTGTGCCTCCCGCCACCGCCCTTACAAGCCCGCTGCGAAACGGTCGTCTTTGGTCCTGTTAATCGCTGCCACGGTCGCCAGCTAAGGATAACGGCCGCCTGTAATTGTTCAACGTGGCCCAAATTTCCCCTAAATGTTGTGGCAGATTTGTGGCACGATGCCCGTGCAGCAGCCGTGTGGCTAGAGAGCCTCTTTCTGGAGGAATTCTATGACTGGATTAGGGTCTGACGAATCGCTGTGGCCGGTTGTTGAGGTGTTAGCTCGTGCCGAGCGCATTGAGGAGATTGAACAACTCTTGCGCGGGCACCCATCCCTAGTGACGGCAGATTTCCTTGCCCAGCTTGACCGTAGGGTCGACGAAATAGAGCGAACTGGCCGCGGCGATTGGTGGGGTCTGACTCGTGCGCGTGTGCTCCTGGCCGGGTACCGTGATGGAGAACTGAAGGGCGCACTGTTCCGTTGTTGGACGCGTGATCTGCTACCACTGGGGCCTGACGACGTCCGCAGTCGAGCCACGGAGCACCCCGAGCTCCTAGCCGAGCAGGCTGATGTCCTTCTGCGGCACTGGGCCTCTGAAGACCACGCAGCAGGTCACGAGGAAAGAACGGCGCAGATCGAGCTTCGCCGCGAATTATTGCGGAAGTTGGCCGCTGACCGGATGCTACCGCTGATCGAGGAATCAGGGCAACAAGAGCGAGAGTTCCAGCGCTCAGGAAACCTGGTGGCTTTGGACCACGCCCTTGCTACGAGGAGGTACCTAGCCGGTGAAAAGGATGCGCCATTTGTTTCCGTCGAAAGCCGCATCGCCTGCCTTCAAGCCGTGAGCCGGCTGCTCCAACAGCGATTCCGCACGGTAGGTGCCTTGCAGGACATCGATAGTGCGGTGGCCGCGGCCGAGCAAGGCATAGCGGCGCTGCCCGAGGGACACCCAGTGCGTCAAGTGCTGCTTGTCGAACTAGGCAACTCACTGAGCCTGCGCTTCCGCGAGTTTCATGCTCCTAACGACATCGATCGGGCGATCGAGATCTTCGACGCCCTTGCCGCGCGTCCTGACGCGCCCAGCCTCGACCCCGAAGATCGGCTCACGCCGAAGCTCGGCCAAGGAACGGCGTACCTTGATCGGTACTACGCAGCTGCAACTAAGGCTCCGGAAGACTTGAAGCGCGGGATCGACGTCCTGCGAAGTGTGGTGAGCGCTACTCCCCTTGGGTCGCCGCGGCGGCCGCTGCGCGTGAACAATCTCGGCTCGGCGCTCTATGTCGCGTTCCGTGACACAGGTGACCGCCAGGCGTTGCGCGACGCGATCACATTCCAGCGCGAGGCGGCCGAGACGAAGGACGCTACCTTCCGGATACACGCCCTGGCGGCACTTGCTCGCTCGCTGGATGCAGCCGAGCAAGTCGGCGAACGCGACGCCCAAGATTCCGCGACAGTGTTCCGGCAGGCGTGCCAGCTCGGGCTAAAGCTGAACGTCGGCGCGGCGATGTGGGCGGGGATGACGTGGGGCCGGGAATCGTGGGCCCGCGACGACCTGGACGCCGCCGCCGAAGCTTACGGCTACTGTAGCGACGGAGCCCGGTTGCTCTTTAGTAGGCAGCGTGGCGAGGGTAGCCAGCAAATCCGACTCAGCCAGTTCCGCGAGGTGGCCCCTCGCGCGGTTTTTGCAATAGCCCGTGTGGGGCGAATCGAAGATGCCGTCGTGGTCTTCGAGCTGTCTCGGGCGCAACTTCTCAACCAGGCCATCGAGCGGGGGCAATCCCTTCGTCGAGCGGTGGATCTCGACACAGAGGTCCAGCCTGCCGTGTTGACCGAAACTCCGTCTGCTTCTCACGCGTTCGACATTGACGACATCGTCGCAGCTGCCGGGGATGCCCCACTCGTTTACCTGGTATCCACCGACCGGGGCGGTGTGGGCCTCTTGGTCCATGATCGCAAGATCGCTGCGGTCGCGTTACCTAAGCTGACCGTACAGGCGGTCGCGGACCAGGTGCGCACGTACCTGGCCGGGCTCGCGTCGCCAAGGCATCGCGTCAGGGCTGACGCGCTGGATAGCACCACGGCATGGCTCTGGGACGTGGCTATGGGACCGGTGCTCGAGGAGTTGCACGGGGCCGACGCGGTCGTATTTGTGCCAGGTGGGTTGCTTGGATTGTTGCCCCTGCACGCCGCGTGGACGCCGGACGCCGTCCGACCGAGCGGGCGACGCTATGCGCTCGACATGGCCGCGTTCTCGTACGTGCCAAGCGCCCGCTCACTTGGCGTAGCTCGCGCACGGGCGATACAGTCGATGACTGAGGACACAATCGGAAAAACCCTCATCGTGGCGGACCCTGAGTGTGTAACCGCCCAACGCCTGCGGTTCGCCGACGACGAGGCAAAAATCGTAGCCTGGTACTTTCCGCGAGCGCACGTCGTGCAAGGCGAAAACGCCAGCGTTGCTCGGGTGTCCAGCCTCCTTTCGCAGGCAACGCTTGTGCACCTCGCGTGTCACGGGTTCGCTGAGCTCGACACTCCGCTGCGGAGCGGCGTAATCCTGGCTGGCGACGAGATCTTGCGCGTCCAGCAAGTCCGTGACCTGCATGTAAACGCCTGGCTGGTCGTGCTGTCGGCATGCGAGACGGGAGTCGCCGGCACCCCGCTGCCGGATGAGGTCGTAGGATTGCCCTCGGGTCTCTTGCAAGCCGGTGCCGGTGCCATAGTCGCGACGCTGTGGTCGGTGTCCGATCAGGCGACCACGATGCTAATAGCCGAGTTCTACCGACAGCTGTGTCGAGAGAACCAGGCGCCCGCGGCGGCCCTGCGTAAAGCACAGCAATGGCTGCGTGACACGGATAACGCGGAGAAAGCGCGTGTCTGGGAGGCGGGCGCCGGGGACTGGCTGCCGCGCGATGTGGCAGAACGACTGTGCGCCTCGCTAGACAAGACGGCAGGGGGTGTTCACTCGTTGCCCTGGTGGTGGGCGGCGTTCGTACACGTTGGGGTCTAATTATCAGAGCGGCGCCATTAGGGGAAGGCAGTGTCGCTTGGTGCTATATGCCGCTGCCTACAACCAAGGTCCGCAAGAGCAGAGCCGTCTACGGAGGCAGCTGAAGAATCAGCTCAACAATTCGACGATCTTCTTCGCGACCACCGGGTCGGATAGGTACCCTTCGATCCCGTGGCGATTGTCGGTGAAATTTTGCACGTCGCTCTTGTTCTCGATCGGCGGGGTCACGCCGAAGTTTTGTGCGTCGAGAGCGGTGAGTGCGACGACGTCACGATCGTCGTAGGCATTGAACCAGTTGAGCACGCAGGCAGGATGGCGCAGTGGCGTGTCGAGCTTGCGTTTTATACCGTTGATGCCGAGGGGCGATCCGACCGTCACCAGCCGCGGAATCGCAGGCACGGCATTGCGTCGCGACAGGACGTTGTACGTCACGACCGTCCCCAATGAGTGGGCAACCACGACGCACGGATCATCGTCGATCGCGTGATTGACGATGCCGTCGATGGTCATGCGCACCGCGTTGTATTGCAGGTAGACGTACACATCGCGCGTAACCAAGTCAATGAATCTGCTGTTTATGCCGGGCACGCGATCCATCGCACGCAGCACGGCTTGGACCCATTCCCAGTTTTCCGGTCCCTTCTGTGTCGGCTGTCCGCCAAGTTCTTTCCGAACGTCATCGTCCGTAATCCCCGAGGCAGCCGCCATCTCAAGGATGATCTCGCCACGCAGATCCTGCTCGGTATCTGGATTCGGTCCCTTCGCGTTGATGTCCATGCCTAACGGAGTACTCAGCTGCGCCACCATGTTGGCGAGCGCGTCGCCGTAGTACGGGAACTCTATCGTCGTGCCCGGCGGGAGCGATACGTTGGCCCGGCTCATACCGTACGCGAGCGCGTCCAGCCACTGCTTCTTGAGTGCGACGTGATCCTTCCCCTCCTGGGCTCGGCCGTGAACCAATACGAGGTTCATTCCTCCTCTCCAGTCATGATGGCGTCGCGTGCAATGGCCGCACCCGCCGTGTCGAGCGTGGTGAACAACGATGGCTGCAGGTGCGAACGCAGCCGTTGGTGAATTGGGCGATGCATCCTATCCCCAGGCATGAGTAGTGCCCATCCTTGTGACAGCATCGGCGCGAACGGCGCGATGCGCACGTTCGGTTCGTCGAGGGCGGTCGTCTTGTATCGAAGAGCGAGCATCGCGACGTCGAACGGGATCGGGAGCTCGATCTCGTCGTCCTTCATGTACGAGAAGACGCTGTAAACGTCATCGAATTTGCCCACCTGCGCGTAGGCGTAGGCCGCATACAGTCCCATGATCGGGTCGATTCCTTTGGCTTGCCGGATGCGGTCCGCGAACTGGCTCGCCTTTTCGGACTCGACCTCGAAGCGGCCTATCCGCGAGGCGACGGCGGCAAACGCCTTCATCTCGTCAAGCTGCGTGGCGCGCTGCTGGTATTCCGCGTAACGCGATGTTTGACCTGACGGGACGAAGTTGACGCTGTTGACGCGTCCGCTGTCGACGACCACGGTACTGATGAAGTTCGGCAGAACGGGGAGAACCGTTGCAGTGCCGGTATCGAATTCGAGGACGATGGACGACGCCACGGGCGAAATTGGGTGGAGGCGCACATGGAGCGCGACTGACGCCCCCGGGCCCGCCCCGGTCGATTCTGGAAACGGGGTGTCGGCTTGCCAGCGGAGGCTCGAGACGCTTGCGATGCCGGCGCCGTGCACGCTAAATCCGGTACCAGTCTCGAAGTGCTGACGCCCATGGACGGAAGCCAGTCGTCCCACCTCCGCCTCGAGTCCGAGACTGACCGCGAGATTGTGCGCGTCGTTCGGCGGAGTAACCGTTCCTGCGGTGAAGACTGTCGTGCGCAGCGCGTTAAGCGCGCTCTCCAACGTGGGAGCCGGTGGCTGTAAGGCGGGAGGGGCCCCCCGAGTGAGCTCCACTCGGGCGAAGTACTTGGGCAGTGCCGTCTCCACGTGGATTTCAGGCGATTGGTTCAGCTGGATGTTTATGGCGGCGGCTCGGACGGGCACCGTGGCCTTGAGGTAACCCTTGAGCTGCCGCGAGGAAAGGACTGTGATGGTCACCGCGCCATCAAGCACCGATTCGACCATATTCGTCGGCGGCCGATCGACCACCGTCAGGAGGCACTCGGTGAAGAGGCCAGCCTTCGCCGCGTTTACCCCTGGCACCTCGTTCGCCGGGTCACCCGGTAAGGTGGCGTAGAAGACGTCGATCTCGCTGCGCTCGGTTGGAACGGGCCGAGGCGGGAAGAGAAGGCCGCCAGTGACGGCACGCAGAACCGGCGTGTTCGCAGCCGATCGGCAGGCGTCGGACACGAACACTACGTGCGGGATCCCCGAGTTGCGCGCATCCTCGACGGAACGCAGCAGGTTGACCGCCTCGTTAGGGTTTGTCGGACCTCCTGAGAGGAGCCAGTATTCAGCGCCTGGGGCGAGCAGGATGCCGTGCCCAGAAAAGTACACAATCAGTTGGTCGTATGTCCCCCTCGTCACGACTTGCTCAACTGCCTCGAAGATGTCGTTCAGCATGACCTTCGAGGGTGGCGGTTGATCGGTGAGCAGGACGGTGTCACATCCCTGGTCCTTAGCCCACGCTTCGAAGTCGGTCGCGTCCTTCGCCGCTGCAGTTAGCGGCGTCATACCCGGCGCTCGGTTCACCCCAATGCAGATTGCCTTCCGCTTCGTCATGCCGCCAATCCCCGGTCAAATGATGAGACGCGTACTATCCGTGAAAGTCTAGCGCGGCTGCCGCTGGCTTACCATCCTGCCGCGCCCGCGTCGCGGCACCGCGTTGCTCGCCCCACGTTTGTGGTCGCGATGGTATCGGGAGGCCGATCAGCCGCCGCTGAGCTTTGAAGTTGAACGGCCGCTTTCGCGGAGCGCGAGCCAACAGAAGGGGTCGGCTCGGACCATTCGACCAACGTCAGGCCGATGACCGCTCATGACCGAGCGCCCCTTGGTGACGACGCGTGAAGTCAGCTAGTGGCACGTCAGAGACGTGATGCAGCCGCCACCCGAGCGGCCGCCATTAAGGGTGCAGCAGACATACCAGCGCGCAGCCCGTTCATGCTTCGTCCAAGACGTCGTACCTTCAAAGCACTTTCGTGTAGTGACCCCTAATCGGGCTGGATGAGCGCGGGCAACGGTAAATTGCGCGCTCGAGGCTGACGCCAAGAGGCTCCCGAAATCATCGCCGATCCTGAGGTCGCCCGTGGACTGGAGCAGTCGCTTTATCCAGGCCATGATGTGCTGCCTCGGCGACTGGCCAGGCGCAAAGAGGCGGCCCAAGGGCCGCCTCTAATCGCGTCGGATGAGCCCTTACCGGTCGTCGGCGTCGCGTCCAGCCGACGCATCCACCGGGGGATTAGCCGGGACCTGAACGCCGGACAGGACCCACGCACGTTGGCTCGGGGCAAAACGCGGCGCCAACAATCCATCATTGATTTCCCGCGTTACGGCGAAGCGGTTGAACACCGTCGGCGGCAGGAATAGGCGGGTATTGTCCGCAAAGCCATCCGTCGGAGTGTCGATGTCCCCTTGCAGGGCGGTGACGATACCGTCGTCGTTCCCGGCCACCCGTCGCACTTCGGCGGCATAGGCCTCGAACAGCCGCTGCTGAAGGTTTCGCACCTGCGGCTCGAATGAAGCCAGCCTTTGGTAGACATCGAGAAGTATCTCGTTGGCGAGGCCGCTCGGAACACCACGCTCGCGGAATTCGCGCTGAGCATCGAAGCCGTTGTCCGCGTCAAACTTGTCGGGATCGCGCGGCAGGTTGGGGTTGTCACCGACCGCCTGCGGTTTGTTCTTTTCACCACTTGGCCCAGGGCCAGGGACGATCGACTGCAGGGCGCCGATCTCGCCGTCTTGGAACGTATCCGGAGCTTGCCCGAAATTGTCCGGGAATCCGCCGGTGAACGGCAGTTCATACAGCGGGTGAACCCAGTTCGTCCCCTGGTAGTTGAACTCCCAGTAGCAGTGCGCGTCCGATTGCTCCTGGGCGTTGCAGGCGCCCATGCTCACATGAAGAGGCACGACATTCGTCTGCACGTCCGGAAAGTGGTCGGATGCGCTCGGGAAGTGGGGCGTCTGACCGTCGACGGTGAAGATGTTGCCCGCCACATCATTGCCGGCACCTATTCTCTGGAGGATCGCGGCGTCGCGTTGGGTAAGCGTTCCAAATTGCGCATGACCATCGCGGCGAGGAGGGGCGACGGCGGGGACTGTGATGTCGTGGATCATCCACCCCTCATACCAGCCGCTCTCGTTGTTGATGACGAATAATTGGGAAAGATCGATGAAGACATCGTTGAAGGCACGTGGATTCGTGGGATCGGTCGGAAGGCCGGGCTTGGGTTCCAGCACGACGCGCACGGCGCCGATCGTCGGCAATCCGCAATTCGCCCCGGTGACGGTCAGTTGGACGTGATCGTTCACTCCGGGAAATATGGTGGTAAAGACGTTGGGTTCGAAACCAGTGGTGTCCAAAAGATAATACTGGAACAATTGGTCGGGGCTGTCGGCTTCGGCGAACGCCTGCAACGGTAAATAGGTGTGCGGACGGTTGGCCAGCTGAGCCAGCCGATCCTGCAGCGGCCCAGGTAGATTTATCATATCGCCGCGGCTGCGGACCGCAGCTTCATCCGCCGCAGCTGTCGGATTTGGGTGGCACGGTGGCGGTGGTTGTTCCGCTCTAGCGCTGCTAATCCCCAATACCGACGAAATCGTGAGTGCCAACACAGAGCAGCATCGGAGCAACCCTGCTCTATCCAATGGCTGTCGTATCATCACCGTCCCTCCTGGTCGTGTTGAGACAGGAGCCGATCCACCCTCGCTGCGATCGCAGCGGAGGGCACGCACCTGCCATGCGCAATAGGACTCCGATAGTTCGGTGTCTATTCCGGAGGAAATCCCGCGAAACGGCTTATAGAGGCCCGGCACTATGCGGCCATGCGGCCCAGACGCCGCGAGAAACCAGGGGCCTGCGGATCCGATAACATATTCGTGAGCGACCAGTGAGCCACGATAGCGCCGCTGGTCAGCTGGTGATGATTGGGAGCTGGCGGGGGAGCACGACGGCAACATGGCCTTGCTTGGACAGGTGCTAAATTGGTCGCTGCTGTGGCTTCTCGCTGCGGCGGGCCTGGTACCCGTTTAGACGGCTGCGCAGAACCAGCCGGGCACGAAGCCAGTGCTGCGGCCCGAGACGGGCACGCACACGGCGATGATCCAATCGTGCCGCGACCGATGCTGCGGGCGGTTTCCGGCGACGGCCTCCGACGACACGACGGTGCGCCTGTGGTCGCTCGATTCCGGCAAACTGATCCGGGTGCTGCGTCCGCCACTCGGCGCCGGCGGCAAGCTCTACCGGTGGCGATGTCCCAAGACGGGCGCTTATTGGTCGCCGGCGGATGGACGGGGTGCTTGTATGTCTTCGAAGCCGCCTCCGAGCTTGTCGTGCGCCGGCATCTGGGATCGTCAACCTAGCGTCATTCAACGCCGAGCATGTCTCCTGACGCCGCGGCCGACCAGAACGTGGCGCTCGCCCCGGGCTCCGTTCTTCCGGCGTCGGAGACTTCGCGGGTCGCCTATCAGGACTGCCGCGGCCGCTATCATTCGGGCGGCCATTTCACGAAATATCTGAGCGAGGCCGAGGACGGCTTCGACGCGCTCGTTTGGCTCCAGCGGCAGCCTTGGTGCAACGGCCGCATCGGCACCTTCGGGCTGTTCTATGCCGCCCACGCGCAGGCGGCGCTTGGCTGTCTCGACCCACCGGGGCTGGCGGCGCAGTTCCTTGATTGTGGCGGCTTCTCCAGCGCCTACCGCAGCGGCATCCGCCATCGCGGCGCCTTCGACCTGAAGCAGGCGACATGGGCCTATCGCAACGCCCTCGCCTAGGAGGGCCGGTTCGCGCCCGCGGCTGGGCGCGAGGATCTCGCCCGCCACAGCAGCCTCGATGTCGTCGTCGCCTTCATCGAGCGCCGGCTCGGCGGATAAGGTTCACTTGCCCTCCTTCTGCCAGACCATGTGGTAGCTGCAGCCGCTGGTGGATCGGCCTGTGACTGTACCGCGCCCGTCGATCTGGGCGTCGATTCGTTCGCCGGATCGGCCGTGCATGACCAGCACGCCTTGCGCATTCACGGACCCTTCCCAGGAGCCGGCGCGAAAGGTCGGGAACCCCGCCAAGCCGCCGGCGATCGTTGAGGCGCGAACCACTCGTTGGCGGCCCGTCGCGGGGCCTGCGACAAGGCCTCCTCGACGACATCGTTGAAGGCGCCGTCGAGATCGAAAGCCGCGGCCATCGCCTTGTGCCCCATCCAGAGGATCCCGAACTGCTTGTCATCGGGCAGCGGATCGCCGGATTTGGTGGCAAACACATATTCGGGGGACAGAACCACGCCGACGATGCATAGCTCATGTAGGCTGCCCATCTCTCCCGTCGATACACGCGTGCGGGGCGGGCTACCCCTGACATCGAGCCCGTGAAATCGCCGGCGGAACCGATGGTTCGCGGACTCTCCGCTGGAGGGAAATGGATTCGAACCATCGGTACCTGGAAGATAAGCTTCCGCTTCGAGACGGACTTTCGTCGCATACGTGACGATTCCGGTTTTCCGAACGAGTTCCATCTCAACGTGCGCTCGAATGCCACCGCACATGCCCGCCGAGGCCCGAGGCGAGGAAAGCTGCGGGTTTGTCGAGCCTGCTTCCGCAGAACGGCCAAATCGTGCATCAGAGCGCGCTGCGTCGAAGGTCGGCGGCGTGCAGCATCGCCTCTTATAATTCGATCTCCTTTTGGTCCTCATAATGCCCGTAATTCTCGCTGTCGACCGAGGCGGGCAGATTTCTGTTCGGCGAACCATTCCATAGAGCCGGGCTGCGGTACGGTATGGGCGGGTTGCTGTGAATCAGCGCCGAAGCGGACCCCCACCTCGGATAGGACTCAACTCCTTGATACACTGAAGGAGTTTTTGTTCCAGGTGGGGTCCCGATCGGCGCCGATCGGGACCCCCACTTCAGACGTTTTAGCCGACGATTTCAGTGACTTGCTGCTGTTTTGGCCAGGGTCCCGCTTCGGTGCTGATTCACAGCCATGCCCGCAGCGTACGCCGAACCCCTCCGATCCAGGTCCTGACAATGCCAACGCCATGAAGGGGTTTGGCTTCATCGCCTCAGATCGCGGCGGCAAGGATATCTTTGTGCACGCTTCGGCGCTAGACCGTGCGGGGATCGCGGGCTTGACGGAGGGCCAGCGAGTCGCCGTCGACGTAATCGACGGTAGGAAGGGTCCAGAGGCGGCCGGTTTACGCCTGATCTAAAGCGATAGAATTCTTTTTCCGGGAGATCCACCAGGGCACGTTCTCGTAATGCGCCCCTAACGTCCCTAAATCCTGTCCGAGGGTGAAACGCTTCCGCCCGTTTACGAGTTGGCCTCGCTGTCGCGCTAGGGAGCCGAGCGCTCCGACGCAGGGCTGACGGAAGTATCGGCTGCCGTTGCTCCGGGCGATCCCCGTCGGTGAAGGTGCGACAAAATTTTCCAGTGAGGCGTCAACATGTCCGGTACACAGCGATTGCCAGGCGGCGAGCGGCGCAAGGCAAGTCAACGGCACTCTCGGCCTGCGGCACCTTTGCAACCCCTGATTAGCCGCCTTTGGCATCCTGGGGACCGGGTGCGCTGGCGGGACCGCATCGGTGTTTTCCGTCGCGATATTGGTGACAGTGAACACGCCGAAATCGTGATCGCAGATCGAACCTACCGAGTGCGTGTCGCGGATCTTGCCTAAGGGCTTGGAGGGAGGGCAGCCGGAAGCTGGCTCTCAGATTATGCCAAGAGCCCGGAGGTCGAATAGGCACCTCGGGTTCATCGCCGCCAAGCTGACTCGGTTCGCCAGGGCAAAATCCGGGGCAAAGCCATCATCATCCATGCGGGGGCCAAATTGTGAGCGGACGGTAGCGGTGCGAGGGCATTTTCGCTGGAGAGTTCATCTCCACCGCGGGTGGATCCGGTAGTGCTTCAGATTGACCAGATCCTCTCCAGGACTAGGGCTTTCCGGGCGCCGATATTGGCACGGAGCCTCGGGCAGCTGGCGGCGTCGTTCGGCGGGTTTTTCGCCACCTGCATCGCAATGTACCTGTGCCTGGCCGTTGGGCTTTGGATCACGCTGCCAATGTCGGCGCTGGCCGCCGGGTTTCTCGTCCGCATCTTCATCATCCAACATGATTGCGGGCACGGCTCGTTCTTCAGATCGCAACGGGCAAACGAGTTGATCGGCAGGCTGTGCAGCCTGATGACGCTGACGCCCTATGCCTTCTGGCGTCGGCAGCATGCCAGGCACCACGGTTCCTGGAACAATCTCGACCGACGCGCCGCAAGTGGGCTGGATATCTACTCGTCGTGCATGACAGTCGCGGAATACCGGGCCCTCCCACGCTGGCGCAGATACCTGGTCCGCCTCGCCAATCATCCGATCGTCGCCAACGTGTTGCTGCCGCCCTTGGTGTTTGTCGTCCTCTATCGGATGCCGTTCGACGCAGCCAACGGATGGCACCGCGAGCGACGCGAAGTTTACCTGACCAACCTTGCCTTGGTCGTTCTTTTCGGCGGCTTGGGCCTCACGCTCGGCTATGGCCGGGTCGCCGCCGTCCAGCTCCCGATCATGGTAATCGCCTCAATCGTCGGCGTCTGGCTGTTCTCGGTCCAGCACCGCTTTGAGCACGCGCAGTGGATGCGGGACGCAAGCTGGGGCTTTGCCGCGGCCTCGCTCGGAGGCACCTCCTATCTTCGCCTGCCACGCCTGCTCCAATGGTTTACCGGCAATATCGGCTTTCACCACGTGCACCATGTAGACCCGCGGATCCCGAATTATCGGCTCGAAGAATGCCACTATGCCGATGCCGGGTTTCAATTGGCGTCAACGCTTACGCTGCGCACAGCGCTTCTGGCCTTGCGCTATGCATTGTGGGACAGCGATCTGGAGCGACTGGTGCCGTTTCGCCTCGCCGCCGACAGTTAGTCGATGCCTGCGGCACAACATTCTAAGGATTGACCATGTCCAGACGTTCCACCGTTCGCCGCGTCGCGGAGTTCGCCGGCGGAGGGAGCCGGATTCGAACCATCGGTCCCTCTCGTATGACCAGTACCCGAATGGGCTTCTCGACGTGGGAGGCGAAATCCCGCGATACACGGACTCACCGCTGGAGGAAGCCGGACTCGAACTTTTCGTCCCTCTCGGGATCAGTGCCTCTCCGAGCTGGTGGAGACGTGCGCGGAAACCACATGGCGCGCCCCAGGGGAGTTTCTCCGTGGCGGGACCAATAGTTCGAATCCATCTCCCTCCACCGGGGAGTCTGTTGCGAACCTGACTTTCGGGGGCACATCCAATGCTCTCGTGCACCCCAAACGGCTTGCACATTCTAATCATGGATCTGCATAAGGAGATCAACCGGCTCCAGAGCGAGATATCGACCGAAGTGATAGAAGGCGTCAAGGCTTACGGGGTTACCGAAGCGGATCGATCCCTCATCACTGCCTTTATGACGGGTGTCAATAGAACGGCACCGCTGAAATTCGACCATCCTGGTTTGGCGACCACGGCCGCGCGCTCGGGCAGCACGCTGCTGATCCAAAACGATCTCGGCACAACTGACGCGCACGTACTCGTAGTCCGCATCACAGGGAGGAGCGCGGTGGTCACTCATACCGACATCCACGTGCAGCGACTTCGGTTCTTCCAAAGCTGGCTCGCGGAGACGGGACGAGTTGCGTTCGCACCAAGGATCGGCGATTGCCAAAGGCGATCTGTTCTACGTCGCGCGCGGACGCTTCGAAGCCCAGAACACCGAGGCACTCGGTCGTTTTCTGGAGCGTCTCGGATCTCGCCTGGTGTTTCTGATCGATTGGAACAGGGCGCGCAAGCGATTGCGATTACTGGTCCCGAACGAACGGGCTGTGAGAATTCTAGGCTGGGCTGCGGATCACGAGCTGGGGCAATCGTGCCTTCTTGGACTTGGGTGGCGAACGGCTCGTCTACGACGCGCTCGAGCAGGCGGTAAAAACACCGCTGCGTTACGGTGAGCCACTCCACGAGATGATCGGAACCGATGTGGCGCAGGACTATCTGTGCTACGTGCTGCAAACGACTGCCGGTGGATTGCTCAAAGGGCAATCTGCAGCACTTATTCGCGACCAGGTGCGGGCCGAGCTCTTCAATCATTTCCGGTCTGCCGAGCAACGCCTCTTGGCGGATGCCGGCCGTCACGCCGGCATCGTCGTTCAGCTCGCTGGCGGCTTGCGCACAGCCCTGCGCCAGGAGGCAGCCTCGGGCAAGGACGCGCTGGCGGCCGCCTTGCGCAGGGTTGGTTTGAAGTTGCGAATGCCCAGCCGGGCTAGGGTGCCTTTATCCGGTTCACAATGCGCGTGCGTTCCCCCACCAAGCACTCGCGCTCCCGGTTCGGCCGCTTGGCGTCCTCTTCGGCAATCGTCGGCACGCGCGCCATGCTGCAATGGCCCCGCTCTCCACGCAGCCACCCCAAGAACCCGCGCTTCAGCAACTCGGTGTCGAGCCGGTCGGTTTTCGCCCGGCGATGTTCCCGCGAAACTGCGACACTCAAGGGATGGATCACGTGCGCCTCGACCCCACGCGCCGCAAGCCAACGCGCCAGCCAGAAGCCGTCGCGGCCGGCTTCGAAGGCAAGCGCAATCCGCCTGATTGTGCGGCCGGCCCTGACCGCCTCATCCCGCCAGCGATGCAGCACGGCAAGCAGCCGTTCTGGGCTCGGCTCCAGCTTTTTGTGCGGCTGACGCTCAATGCCCGGAAGCATGCCGGCAACCAGCCAGCTCGAGTGGCTCAGCTCGACCACGGCAATGATCGTGCTATTCTGGTCCAGGGCGAAGGACCGAGAGATCCTATGGGGCGGGCGGCGAGGAATGGCAACTTCGTCGCTGCAGCTAACGATGGAGTGCCGCGATGATGCCCCAGCTGAATGACCTGAGCAGATCCCTCGTTCGCCCGAGGTGGGGCGCCCGGAGGTCATAGAGGCGATCGTCTCACCACTGATCATATCGTCGACGATCGTGGGCCGCGCTTTGACGAGCTCGTCCAATCGCTTACGATATTCCTCGTGCAAAGCGGCCGACTCCTGCGAGTTGCTTGCAAGGAGTGTTAGCGGGGCCAGCATGGCCTCCATCGCATCATCGAGGACTGCCGCGAGCCGATGAGCACCGGGGATGTGAAAGTTGCCGTGTCCATCGCTGACGCTCTCACTCACACTGCGATCGAAGGTCGTATCAGTGATCCCGCACGCCTCGCGATCGGTCCGTGGAGACGCTGCGCCTCCCTCTTGCGGATGCTCGGCGTAGCTCGCAGCCATCTGGAAGAGGCTGAGGAGATACTTGGCGCGTTCGTTGCCGACGATCGCCGCGTCCAGCAACGCCGGCAGAACAAGCGCCTTGTCATCCAAGAAATCGACAATTTGCGTTTTTGCCGGCATGACATGCCTCGTTCCCGAACCTTCGACCCATATGGGGCCAGGCATGGCTACCCGTCGTTGATCCACGTCAATGGCGTCGGGATTTGAAGGAGGGTTGCGCGCAGCGCCAAAGAGTGACCGCCAGTTAGTCTCTGGCGTCGCGTTCCAATCTTTCCGCGATCTCCACCAGCCTCGCTGCCAACTGCGTCAACGCCTTCCTGTCGTCAGCGCTGCTCACGCGGCCTGGGACTTCCTGGGCTCTGCTCGCTTCATCACGCAGTGCTGTTGCGACGTCGATAGACACGTCGTTGCGGGATGCTGCCTCGCGCGAAGGGTCGTTCCGGCGTTGATCTATGTCAAGGGCGAGTTCGAGCGGAACCGTATCCTGTCCTTGTTTGACACCCGTGCGCGCTTGTGCACACGGCCAGGCTGTAGAACTCGCAAGTAGGAGATCACTTGATGCAGACTTTTGCCATGCTGACACGGCTGGAGCCCGACGGCTTGCAGTCCCCGACCGCCGTCGAAGACCTTGAGCACCGGGTTATGGAGCATGTGCGCGTTGCCTGTCCGACGGCGCAATGGATCGGCAGTTATGCGGTGTGCGGCCCCTATGACTACCTCGACCTGTTCCGAGCGCAGGACCTCGACGACGCCACCAAGATCTCTGCGATAGTCCGCAGCTACGGTCATGCCCACACCGAGCTCTGGCCGCTGACTGAGTGGTCGCATTTCAAGACGGTCATTCACGAACTCGGGCTCGTTCGGGCCTGACAGCCCGAGCGGCCGGCGCATACCTGGTGGCGGAACGGGACACCCGCCGGCCGGTCCTCATGCAGAGCTCCGCGGCGGGTCGCCTCAGTGCCGGCCGCGCAGCCTGCGATCTCAGGCACGGGCGTAAGACAGGAGACATCCGATGCCGCACAAGCAAGTGCTATTCCGTTCAGCCGCCCGCGAAAAGATCTTGCGCGGCGCCACGCAGCTCTGCGACGCCGTGCGGGTCACATTGGGCCCGAAATCGAAGTCGGTGCTGATTCAGAAGAGCTGGGGATCGCCGATCGTTTGCAACGACGGCGTGACCATCGCCAAGGAATTCGATCTCAAGGATCCAGAGGAAAATCTCGGCGCCCAGGTGTTGCGCCAAGCGGCAGAAAAGACCGGGGACGCGGTTGGCGATGGCACTAGCACGTCGACCATCCTGGCGCAGACGATCTTTGCGGACGGGGTGCGCAATGTCGTCGCCGGAGCCAGTGCGATCGATTTGAAGCGCGGGCTGGACCGTGGCGCAAAGTCGGCGATCGACGCGCTGCGCGAGATGTCGCGCGAGGTCAGCACCCGCAAGGAGAAGGCCCAGGTGGCGACAATCTCGGCGGACAACGATCCGGCGATCGGTGAACTGGTCGCCGATGCGATGGAGAAGGTCGGAGGCGAGGGCGTGATCACCGCCGAGGAATCAAAGACCACCGAGACGACGCTCGAAGTGGTCGAAGGGATGCAGTTCGACCGCGGTTATATCTCGCCCTATTTCATCACTAATCCCGAGAAGATGAGCGCCGAGCTTGAAGACCCCTACATCCTGATACATGAGAAGAAACTGGCGGGCTTGCAGCCGATGCTGCCGCTGCTTGAAGCAATCGTGCGGTCGGGCCGGCCGCTGCTGATCGTCGCCGAGGATGTCGAGGGCGAGGCGCTGGCGACGCTGGTCGTCAACAAACTGCGCGGCGGCCTGAAGGTCGCGGCGGTCAAGGCGCCGGGCTTTGGCGACCGCCGCAAGGCGATGCTCGAGGACCTGGCGGTGCTGATCGGCGGCCAGGTGATCAGCGAAGAGGTTGGTGTCAAGCTCGAGAACGCAACCGTCGATATGCTGGGGACGGCGAAGCGAGTGGTCCTCACCAACGAGGACACGACGGTCGTCGGCGGCGCCGGCAGCAAGGCTGACATCGAGGGAAGGTGCAACCAGATTCGCCGGCAGATCGAGGAGACAACCTCTGATTACGACCGCCAGAAATTGCAGGAGCGGCTGGCGAAGCTGTCTGGCGGGTTGCCGTGATTCGCGTCGGTGCGCCTTCCGAGACTGAGATGAAATCGCGCAAGGAAGCATTGGACGACGCAATCAGTGCCACCAAGGCCGCGGTCGCCGAAGGCATCGTACCCGGCGGCGGCCTGGCATTGATCCGTTGCATCGATGCCGTCGCCAAGGAAGAAGCGAAGTGCGATGGCGACGAGCGCACGGGCGTGCAGGTCCTCAGGCGTGCCCTTGAGTCGCCCACGCGTCAGATCGCCGAGAACTCCGCCGTCGATGGCGGTGTGGTGGTCGCTCGCATGATGGGCGGGCAGGGGAATTACGGCTTCGATGCCGCGCGCAAGGAGTATGTCGACCTGGTCGAGGCCGGGATCATCGATCCGACCAAGGTGGTCCGCGTCGGGCTGGAAAATGCGGTCTCGGTGGCGAGTCTGCTGCTCTTGACCGAAGCAACCATGACCGAAATTCCCGAGAAGAAGGAGCGTTCCCCGGAGCCAGAGATGGCTATGTGAAGAGAGGCTAGGCCGGTTCTTTTATTCTACAAGGGGGGTTGCCGATCCGACAGACACACCGTGTGGTCATCGATGGCGCTCACGGTGAGGGCGGGGGCCAGATCCTGCGCACCGCGCTGTCCTTGTCCGCAGTCACCGGTCGCCCGTTTCGCATCGAGAATATTCGTGCCCTGCGCCGCAACCCCGGTCTTGCCGCCCAACATTTGACTGCGGTGCATTCGGCGGCTGAACTCTGCGGCGCGCAACTAAGTGGCGACACGCTCGGCTCGAGCTTTTTGGAATTCGTCCCCGAAGCGGCGATAGCGGCCGGAAACCATGTTTTTGATGTGAGCCTCGCGCGAGGGGGGCAGCGCAGGCGCCGTCATGCTGGTTCTGCAGACAGTATTGCTGCCGCTCGCTTTCGCGGCGGGTGACAGCCGGATCGAGCTGCACGGCGGCACGCACATGGCGTGGAGCCCACCCTTCGACTACGTGCGTGACGTTTGGCTGCCGACGCTCGCAAGGCTCGGCGTCGAGGCCTCCGTGGAGCTTGCCGAATGGGGTTGGTACCCGGTCGGGAAGGGGGGAGGTGCATGCCCATGTCCTGGGTCTGGGCGCCCGCTCGGCGACGCTGCAGCCGCTCGAACTCGAAGAGCGCGGACCGCTGTTGCGTATTCTTGGGCGCGCGGTCGCCGCCAATCTGGCGGCGCATATTCCGCGGCGCATGGCGGACCGTGCACGATCCTTGCTGGCGGAGCTCGGCGTCGATCTGCGTATCGAACCGTTGCGCGTGCGCGCCGCTTGCGCCGGCGCCGGTATATTTCTCACGGCGGAGTACACAAACCTGAACTGCGGGTTCAGCGCCATCGGCTAGGTCGGCAAACCCTCCGAGCAGGTGGCCGAAGAAGCGGCGGGCGGGCTGCTCGTGCATCACGCTTCGGGGGCGGCTCTCGACAGGCATCTCGGCGATCAGATCCTGCTGCCGCTATGCTTTACCGATGGTTTGTCCCGGTTCTCGGTCGAAGCGATAACCCCCCATCTCGAAACCAACGCTTGGGTCATCGAGCGCTTTGGCGTTGCGCGCGTCGTGACGGAGCGAGCCCCGTCTGGAATTGGGCGCGTCACCGTCACGCCGGCTTGACGACGATGGAGGATTGGCGCTGTTCGTGGCGCCGTCGGATCAGCCCGGCTTCGATCCTGGCGAAGGTTGAGTGTCTTGTGCCCGTATTGCGCCAGGTCGATGCCGAGGCGCGCGGCCAGCGTCCCAACCACCGGCAGCGGCGCCGGGTCCGCCTTGGGCCAGAAGGGCCTCAGCTCACGCAGAAAGATGTTCACCGTGACCGGTCCGACACCGTAGAAGGCGAGAAGCCGGGCTTCGAGATCTGGCGCGTCGCCTGCCATCTCGTGAACCCGCCACAAACTGCCGTCGTATTCGTCGACGAGCATTTGGCAGTCGCGCAATAACTGGTCCGACTTGCTGAAATCATACCGCACGTAGCCCCCTCGCGCATGATCGGGTTGACCAGAAAGTCCCAGCCGGCGCCCAGAATCTGGCGGGGCGTCGTCAGTTGGTGGCGGCAGAACGCTTGATAGGTATGGCGGGCGATGGTTTCGTTGATGTGGCCACCGAACAGCAGGCTGGCGAGAAACCAGCGGAAATATTTCTCGTCGTCGCGAGACGAGAGATCGATGCCCAGCTCTTCGGAATAAAGCCTGCTTTGTTTGAGCTGGGCAAGGTCCGTCATCGCGATTTCTCCCGGCAGGCGGCTCAGTGCAGAGCATAATCCGCCTTGTGCTCATAGATCGCACCGCTCGCGCCAGGATGGCTTTCGATCAAACTGAAGGATCTGACTTCGAACGGGTCGACGCGGAATTCCGCGTTCTTGGTCAGGAACGCACTAAGGCTCCGGCGTCGGCGCAGATGCACCAGCTTGACGTGCGGAACATACGGGCGGGGTCGGCCGGTAGCCCGATCTGCTGGAGCTCGCCTTCGATCCTGCTTTGAAGGAACATCAGCGTCGGGTTTTTGTCGACGCCGACCCAGAGCGTACGTCCGCCGAAGTTGCCGACGCCAGTGAGCGTCAACGCAAAGCGGGGCGCCGCGACGCGCAGCAAGGCGGCAGTAATGTCAGCCGCCATCGGCTCCTGGACCGCGCCGATGAAACGGAGCGTCAGACGGAACTTGCTGGGTTCAACCCACCTCGCTCCCGGCACGCCCGTGCAGGCACCTCATTCGGGGAATCGATGCCGACAAACAACCGCGCCACGACCGTTCCGCTCGCTCAGCGCCGGAGAGTCCCCAGCCCGCTGCAACGCTCTCCGGGTGCAGTCACGAGACCCCGAGGAAAGGATAGCGCCGAAGGTCTTCGCGCCGCCATAACGAGACGCCGGCGCGGCCATCGATGGTCTCGATCTGCAGGATCGCATCGGGGTCCGCGAAACCGGGCCTGCCCAAGGCATCCAACGCGTCAAGCAGCGCCTCGTCGAGAAAACGCTCTTCCTTCGGTGTCGACAGCCGCCCTTTGAACCCGTGCCGGTGCAACCGAACAAGAAAGCTCATGCCCGAGCATTGGGGCCTAGAGGATGGCGATATTCCGTGCCTTGGCCTCGAATTCCTCCGCACTGGAGAAATTGAACGTCCGCTGCGAGGGGATGATATGGGACAGGATATTCAACATCCCGGGTTTTTCTTCGACCTCCTTGCCGACCTCCGTGAGAAAGCTCTCGACATCGTCGACCGTCAGCGTGAGCACACGGAAATAGCCGGTGCGGTGCACGTGGCACCATCGGCGCAGGAACTTTCGCGCTTCGCGCATGGCGCTCGTCGGCAAGGTCGTCGCTCGGTGACGGTGTCGGCGCGTTCCTTCTTCGCCGAAAACTCCGTGCCGTCCAGCTTACGCATGGTTAGCGCGTGCCTTCGGCTCCGGCGTGGTTCCCGAACCAAAAGCAGCAGACACAGGGCCGCGACGCATCGGCGCGGTGTAATCGGTGATGACTTTCCGCAGTAAATCTGTGTGCTCGGTTAAGGTGCTAAGCGTTTGCGCTGTTACAATACCTTCTTTAACAGCGAGTGTGGCGTAAAACGCACCATATCCGAAATCTATTTCATACGTCTCGTTGATCTTTCGAGTAGCGCGCACGGTAAATTTTGCCTCCTCGATAGCAGAGAGGATGCGGGAATCGACGAATGACACATCAACAGGTTTTACGTTGGACATCTTTCAACCCTCCAAACTTTTTGTTCACGATCAAGTAGCTTCAGGATGATAGGTGTAAATTATTTTTACACGGCGGCACGATCGTAATCAATTATTGATACATGATATACTACTTCTCGAGCGCGTCGTTGATTTAAATCAAGCCGAATTCGGGCTGCCCCCGATTTCTAACTTGGTGGAACACGAACGAAGCCGGTGAGCTAGCACGCACCCCGCTGAGCTGATCGCGTCAATCTCAGTCCCTCAGACTGACTGCTAGCGCCTCAAGGCCTTTCCGCCCTTCGGCAACCTCCATCGCAACGCGCTGACCCTCGGCTGGCAATACCTGAACGTTGCAGCGTGGCAGCGTGCACGAATACCTTCTTGCCACCGCCTTCGACGGCGACGAAGCCGAACCGTTTTTCGGCATTTTACCACTTCACCGTACCGGTCATCCGGTTGGCCTGACCGTCGGTCGCTCGACCGTCAGCCGGCCGCCTTGCAAGCTTCGGTCGAGGTGGAACGGCAGCCGTGCTCTCGACCGCCTCGAGGATCTCGCTTACTTGCGGGCCCTTCTGGAGATCCGTATTAGATGGCCCCGGGTACCTCGGTAGCAAGTGCCATCCCGGCTCATTCGGTGCTCTCACGAGACTCCGAGGAAGGGACAGCGCCGAAGATCTTCGCGGCGCCACAGCGAGACGCCGGCGCGGCCATCGATGGTCTCGATCTGCAGGATCGCATCGGGGTCCGCGAAACTGATCCGGCCGGGCGTGCCCAAGGCATCGAGCACGTCGAGCAGGCCTCGTCGAGAAAGCGCTCTTCCCTCGGTGTAAACAGCCT
>Ga0209656_10000411_pt1 | contig 28314 bp, 22 predicted proteins | sample BogFormECP12_OM2_FD_188239 | JGI IMG/M metagenome (GOLD analysis project Ga0209656, IMG submission 188239) | Bog forest soil microbial communities from Calvert Island, British Columbia, Canada - ECP12_OM2 (SPAdes) (version 2) | ecosystem: Environmental > Aquatic > Freshwater > Wetlands > Bog ...
TGGGTGCCCCACTCAAGCCGGTTTTGGTAGTTCCAGATTGCCTTACCGTGCATTATGATGCCCGTGTCACCTTAAGCACAAGCTGATCGCGATGACTGAACTGATCTGGGAAGGCAAATACGTTGACGGCAAGCGGCAGAGCCCAGTGCGGGTGAGACTGCCGTTTCAGACCATCGAGACGGTGAACGAGAGCGCCGCCGACCGGAAACGGAATCTGGAACTGTTCTCGTCAGGCCGGGAGACCGAGTGGCGCAATCGGCTCATCTGGGGCGACAAGAAGTATGTCCTGCCTTCGCTGCTGCCGGAGTTCGCGGGAAAGGTGAACCTCATCTACATTGACCCGCCATTTGATACGGGAGCGGATTTCTCCTTCGGAGCGAAAATTCCTGACACAGATAAAGAGTTTCTCAAACAGCCTTCCATCATTGAGCAGAAGGCATATCGAGACATTTGGGGACGCGGTGTTGATTCTTATCTGCAGTGGTTTGATGACACGGTTGCGATATTGTTCGAGTTGCTCGCACCGGAAGGAAGTATATTCGTCCATCTCGACTGGCGAGTGGGTCATTACCGGCGAAGCCGAGAAGGCCCCCGCCGAAGGCATGTTGTTCCTGACCAACATTCAGCAGTTCTACGAGCGTACCGACCGGAATGCGGACGCTGAGCCGGACGCGATGACGGCCGTGCTGGGGCCAAAGCCTCCCACCCAGAAGCTGGAACTTACCGACTTCGGCGACCGCATTGGGCTTCGTGCCGGACATCTGCTCGTTGTGAACGACGAGGCGCACCACACCCATGAGGAAGAGAACGAGTGGAACAAGACCATCCGGACGCTTCACGCCAAGACGCCGGTTGGAATGCAGGTGGACTTCTCGGCCACTCCCCGGTTCACCAAGGGCGCGATCTTCCCGTGGACCATTTCTGACTACCCGCTCAAACAGGCAATTATTGACGGCATCGTGAAGCGCCCGATGAAGGGCATCGCCCGAATCGTCGAAGCCAAGTCCGACTACGCCAGCGTCAGGTATCGCGGTTACCTTACGGCGGCGGTTGAGCGTTGGAGGGAGTACCGCGAGCAACTAACGCTGTTGAAGCGGAAGCCCGTCCTTTTCGTCATGCTGAACGAGACGAACGAGGCTGATGACGTAGCAGCGTGGCTGCGGGAAAAGTATCCCGCGGAGTTCGGCGGCGAGAAGACGCAGGTAATCCATACCGATAAGGCGGGTGACGTCAGCAAGAAGGAGCTTGATGTGGCGCGCAAGGCCGTACGCGAGGTGGACCAAGCGGACAGCCCTATCAATGCGATTGTCAGTGTGCTGATGCTGCGCGAAGGCTGGGACGTGAAGAACGTCACGGTCGTAGTCGGTTTGCGTCCCTACACGGCCAAGGCCAATATCCTGCCGGAGCAGGCCATCGGGCGCGGCTTGCGGCTGATGTCCCGCGACACTCCGGTGGACTTCACCGAGCGCGTGGACATCATCGGCAACCAGCAGTTCCTCGACTTCGTGGACGACCTGGAGAAGCTGGAGGACTTGAAGCTCGACACGTTCGAGGTCGGCAAAGACAAGCTGAAGATCCTTACCATCCTGCCGTTGGAGAACCGCCAGGAGTACGACATCAGGCTGCCGGTTTTGTCGCCGACGCTGGTGCGGAAGAAAACGCTGGCCGAGGAGATTGCCGGCCTGAACGTGATGTCGTTCGACACCATTTTGCTACCGCTGAGCGCTGGCGATCCGAACACTAAGAAGTTTCGCTATGAGGGCTATGACATCATCACACTGCAGAAGCTCGTAGAGCGGGACTACGCGATTCCGGAGCCCCAGACCGCTCAGGAGGTCATTGGGTACTATTCGCGGCGCTGGCTCCGAAGGTGAGGGAGTTCTTCGAGCAGAAGGCCTTCGGGCAAACGGTGGACCTGTCGGGCCCGGACGTGGTGAAGGCCATGAGTACAGCCGTGGCGCACTACGTCTGTGTTGATGTTTTCTCAAAGACACTGAAGGAGTTGGCCATTGCGGAGCAGGAGCCGGTGTTATTGGAGCCGGAGCGACTGCTTTCGACGTGTCAGCCGTTCCCGTGGTCGCGGCAAGGTTTGGGAGGGTGTGAAGACGGTGTTCAACCTTGTGCCCTGCGACAACGGCTTCGAGCGTGACTTCGCGAAATTTCTCGACAACGCCCCCGACGTGACCGCATACGCCAAGCTGCCGCAGCCGTTCGGCTTCTCCATCGAGTACACCGATGGGGCGATGAATCTGCGTTCGTACTATCCGGATTTCGTGGCTATGGATGGTCGCGGAGGCCGCTGGCTGTTGGAGACCAAGGGCGCGGAATATGAGGAGGTGGCGTACAAGGACACTGCGGCGGCCAACTGGTGCGAGAACGCTACTCAGCTAACGAAAACGAAATGGCAATACCTCAAGATTCCACAGAAGGCATTTGAGATGCTGCAGCCCAGCCGCTTGGAGCATCTGCGTGCACTTCGGTCAGCCAGCGTCGCCGGCTGAAGCCGGCTCGGAAATCTTAAACCGCCGTACCCAGGACTCCGCTGCGCTCCGTCCTGGGCTAACGGCACCGCCGCCCTGACGGGCTCGACGCTTCAACTGCGGACGCCGTCACGTTGTCTTAGGTTGTCTTGCTGACAGCTAAAAGCCAAAAGCTCTGGGCCTCCGTGTCGTAGCCTGCCCTGAGCGAAGTCGAAGGGTGTTGAAAACTACCGCGCGTCAATCTGCACCAGCGGATTGTAGGCATGAACAGGGTGGGCCACTTCCTGCAACATGGCGAGCGCCTCATCATCCTCGTATGCGTTGGAGAACATAGCTCGAACCGTGCCGAGGAATCCACGCCAGGAGCCGAAGGTATCGTGCACCGCCGAGGCTTCGTATCCGCTGTGCACCATGCAATTGGCGCACTTGGGATTGCCCGACTCGGTCCCGTATTTCTCCCACTCAGTTTCGCGCATCAGCTCGTCGAAGGTGTCGGCGTAGCCATCCTGCAGCAGATAGCAGGGCTTCTGCCAGCCGAACAGGTTGAAGGTCGGCATGCCCCAGGCGGTGCAGGGATAGTCGCGCTTGCCCATGAGGAATTCCAGGAACAGCGGCGACTGATTAAATACCCACTTCGCCTTGCGGTTCGCCAGTATGGTGCGGAAGAGCCTTCGCGTCCTGGCCCGCCCTAGAAAATGTTTCTGGTCGGGCGCCTTGTCGTACGAGTAGCCGGGCGAGAGCATCATGCCCTCGACGCCGAGGTCCATCATCTCGTCGAAGAAGGCGCGCACGCTGACGGGCTCGGCGCCGTCGAACAGCGTGGTGTTGGTGGTCACGCGGAAGCCGCGGCTGAGCGCCACTTTCATGCCATCCAGCGCCAGGTCGTATCCGCCTTCGCGGCACACGGAGAAGTCGTGGTGCTCGCGTTGGCCATCCATGTGGACGGAGAACGTAAGGTACTTGCTGGGGGTGAAGAGGTCGATCTTCTCTCTTAGCTGTAACGCGTTGGTGCACAGGTAGATGTACTTCTTGCGAGCGACCAGACCTTCGACGATCTCGGCGATTTGCGGGTGCATTAGTGGCTCGCCGCCGGGAATCGACACCATCGGCGCGCCGCACTCGTCCACCGCGCGAAAACACTCCTCGGGTGAGAGGTTCTGCTTGAGCACGTGCGCCGGGTACTGGATTTTGCCGCAGCCGGCGCAAGCCAGGTTGCAGCGGAAGAGCGGCTCCAGCATCAGCACGAGCGGATAGCGCTTGCGGCCCTTGATCTTCTGCTTCAGGACGTAAGTGGCGACCGTCCACATTTGGGAAACAGGAACACCCATGCAGGATTACCTCAAGAATGTTGTTCTACGTGGAACAAGAACGCGAACTCTCTTTCGCTTTTACAGGATTTGTGGGATTATGTCAATACAGGCTCGCGTCATCTCGTGGGCAAGAGCTGATTGGCCTGCTGTCAGGCTTCGCGAGTTCGATTAAATTGAACTATTCCCTAGCTTCGATTCGTGGGTTAGCGACCCCACGACCGGCGTCGAGCAATCCGGGCTCTGGAACCTCTATGTCCTCTAACTACCAATTCGACCCGCCAGATGCGGTGGACGTCCTCGCCCTCGGCCGTCGCGTCCCCGTACAGGGCCGCAGCCTGCAGACCGTCCAGCGCGTGCTCGACGCCGCCAGCGCCCTGCTGGAGCAGATGCCGCTGGACGAGCTTACGACCACCCGCATCGCCGCCGAGGCTAAGGTGTCGATCGGGGCGCTGTACCGCTTCTTTCCCGACAAGCAGTCCATCATTGACGCGGTCGCCGTCGGCCATGTCGAGGAGTTCCGCGCTTCCCTCGAAGACACGGTACTCGAGACCATCGAGCGCGAGATGGCCGACCTGGCGACCTTTGATCCGGCCAAGGTCCTCGACAGCGTGGTGGATGCCTACATTGTTTATCTCGACGCGCATCCCGACTTCCGCACGATTTCCTTTGGGCGCCACATCAGCGCCGCCACCAAGGAGCGCGAGGCATCGCCGATTGTTGGCCTGCCTGCGCTGCTGAAGAACTTCATGCTGGAGCGGCTGGGCATTCCCAACACGGCGGAGCTTGACTTGATGCTGCGCATCGTGAGCGAAGCCGGCGAGCGGCTCATCGCCTATGCGTACGAACAGCCCACGCGTCAGGACCGCGACCGCATAATCGCAGAAATGAAAAAGATGCTGGCTGGCTATCTCTTCCCGGCGCCCGTCTCCCGAGCTTTGTAAGGCCCCTACACCGGGTAAAGACGATTCGAATTCGGGGCGCCTCGCAGCACGAAGGCGATCAGGGGCCTGCGGACCGTCCATTGGCGCAGCCGACGAAGGAAGCAGTCACCGCACGGTGGAGTGTGGCATACTAGGAAATTCTGAGTCAGACATGCAAGGACCCGGAACTGTTGCCAAAATGCGCGGCCACGCGGACAAGCGCCCCCCAATACTGTTTCGCTGCCTGCTTGACGAGCAGCCGACCGAGCTTCTTCCCAGGCCGGCGTTAGCAAAATTGAAGAGGTTGCGAGCGGCTGACGGCCTGGTGCTCAATCCTTGTTGTCAATTTTCGTCCAATGACCTTCGTCAATTGCCGTTCCTGGAGAGGTTCTTCTCCGTGTCTAATACACTGTGGGCCCTTGATCCAGCTACGGATGCGCTTCTCCCGTTCTGGTTGAGCGCGGATTCCCTTCGCCGCTTAGGAAGCACGCAGCCGGGAGACCCGCCGCCACGGGATATCCCATCTCAATTGGCCTCTGCCCTGCGCTTTGCGGACTTGTTGGTTAGCCGTGATTTCAAGAAGCGCCGGCGAAAAGAATGGGCCGGGACCGTGGCCGAGTTGGCCGCGCCCTTTCAGGAGAGAGGCTATGTTCCCCTAACCGGGCTGCTGCATCCTTTCCATGTGGCGTCGCTGCGCCGCTATTTTCGTGAGCTCATCGCTGCCGGTGCCTTCGAAACGGGTAAAGGCCGGTATGCCAATTGTGACTTGGAACACAACGAGCCTGTTGCTCGGTTTTTCCACCACCAGCTCGCTTCTGTGATTAGCGACCTTGCCGGGGAACCGGTGCGACCGTCCTTCGTGTTTATCTGTTCCTATCGCGGCGGAGCCGAACTCTATAAGCACACAGACCGTGAGCAATGCGAATTCACCATATCGCTTTGTGTCGATTTCATGCCCGAGCCACGGGGCGTCACGCGGTGGCCACTGTACCTAGAGACCAAGAAGGGACGCGTCGTCATCCAGCAAGCGTTGGGCGACGGACTTCTTTTTCGTGGACGTGAACTGCCGCACTATCGTAAGCCGTTGCCCAATGGCTGCACCTCGACCTCGCTCTTGTTTCATTTTGTGCGCCGCGATTTCACTGGCCACCTCGAATAATTGTGAGCGAAGGCGGCAGTTTTGAGAAGCGCCACTACAGGCGCCTTCCGTCAGCACCTTGAAGCCATCGCATGGGTTTCCCCGGGGGATCAGTCGATGCCTCGGAGGTCTCAGATAGGGGGGCCCGGTGGATGAATGCACGGGCCCTTCTTCTTCCGCGCGGGGGCCGGCTCCTTCTTCAATTCCTCCGGAACGGCGAAGACCATCGATGAGAGCAATCCATGCCCAATCGGCTCCTCGTGTTCACGAAAAACCTTGGACAGCGCGGCCTTCAACTCACGTTTCAGCCGGGTATTGGTCCGCACTTTAAGCCGAAGTTTTGCAACTTCGATCATTCGTTCTTCTTTCGTCATAGCCACCTCCGGATTCGTTGTAAGGCGCGGCAAACGGTCAAATAACTGGCCGTCGCGCCCGCGATGGAACTAAGGTTAGTGCGCCGTGAGCTCAATGCTCACACCATCGGGCTCAGTGCAGCAAGTTCTTTACGATATACAGTTCGGAAATCTTTCGCACCCAGGAGTATACGAAAGATTTTCCATTCGCCGATACAAAAAGTTTAGGCACCTCGATCATGCCCGTAGGGTCCGAAGGATTAATCTGCCGCAGCAATTGTCTGCGTCCGCTGATAGGGTCGACTTCAAACAACCGGATTGGTCGCTGCTGACGATAAACGTAGAGCCAACGGCTGTCCTCACTCCAGCGGATCACGTGATCTTCTGAATCCAAGCCGCGGACTTGCCGCAGCTCGCCGCCATCGAGAGGAAAAAGAACATACTTCAGACCTTCGCGTGCCAGCACTAACTTGCCATCCGGAGAGACCCGAGGTCCTGAGGTTCCTTCGGGGCCGAGTGGCTTTGGCCGACCACCCGCAATATCCTGGATGTAACAACGGGCAGCCTTCCCCGGTTCCTGGCCCGTGAAAACGATATGTTGGCTGTCAGGAGTCCAAGTGTCCTCTCCTCTATCGACTCCTTTATCGATGATTTCGCTCTGTTCCAGGACACGTATTTGTCCCGCGCCTGTGGGCAGCAGTACAGTCTGATGCTTCTGATAGAGGATGGTGAGGGCCCACTTCCCGTCTGGTGAGAGTGCAAACGCAGCGCCTTCACCAAGGCGCACCGGGGGTGACCCATCCGTCTTTCCCAAATAGGAGCTATAGTTTGTTCCACTCCCTTCGCCATAATACTGGAAGAGAAACGTCTTTCCGTCAGGGGACAAGTCAAACAAGTGAATCTGATCCAGCCCCAACAAATTCCGCTCGGCGGTCTCTTCGGGTGGTAGCGCAAATACCGAGGTCAAATCTTTATAGCTCGAGAGCAGCACCGATCCGTCGTGGGCGATGTCGTGTAACTGAAGGTCAATGGGAGCCCTAAATGTCACGCGTTCTTTCGCGTCCAAGGTGACGGCATATAGTGCGGAAGCCTCCCCTGCGCGATTCGCTGTAAACCAGATTTCGTGACTGTCCGGGGACCAGGCCAAACCGCGCTCGGTGGCGAATTCCTCCGTGAGGCGCTGCACGTTGCCATTGAGGTCAACGGCGGAAATCCATCCCCGGTCATCCCACTGGCTGCCATGCTCCATAAAAGCGACCCGGTCGCCCCCGGGCGACACGCGGACGTCGCTTAGCCATCCCAGCGTGTGAAACAGGATCTTACCGACAGGAAATTCCAGTTGCTGCTCCCCGTTCACGTGTCGCACGATAGCTAAACTCAATCCATCGGGGGACCAATCTGCCGACTGCACGTCTTCCACTATTTCTTTCGGGGCACCACCCCCCAAGGGCACACGTGCCAGGGTGCCTCGGTCGAACCAGGGTTCCGCACCTTGCCGATTGAGTAGAACCGCCAATTCACCGGTGGATGAAACCGAAAGCAGGTCCGCATGCGCGATACCAAGAGAGCGTGATTCGGTGCTCCCCAAACGGGTTGAGTAGAGGTCAATGGGATCACCGGCCCAGGACGCGTTGTACAAGACGGTATTGCCGTCCGCCGTGAATCGCGCGCACCAAATGCTGCTTCGGCGAAACGTAACTTGGCTAAAAGAAGGTAATGGAGGCGCTACTCTCTTGAGCAGGAAAATGCCCAAGATCATCGCCAGCGAGACAACAAGGATAGCTGCAGCCCACCAGAGCTTCTTAGGACTCGAACCCTGAATCCCAAGCGCTTGCCGGACAGAAGCGCCGCTGCTTTCGGAAGGGCTGGAGAGCGTCGCTAAGTCGAAGAGCAGGTCACGCCCCGACTGAAAGCGATCCTCCGGTCGTTTCTCGAGGCAGTGGCGAATAATCAAAGCTGTAGCGGAAGGAACATTCGGATTGGTTTCGCAGAGGTTCTCGGGCTCTTCGTTCAGAGTGGCAGAAATTATGTCGGCTGTAGTTTGGCCACGAAACGCCCGCTTACGGGTGAGCATCTCGTGAAAAACGGCCCCAAAGGAGAACACGTCGCTTCGGTAATCGACAGCTTGTCCGCGCGCCTGTTCCGGCGACATGTATCCGGGAGTTCCAAGCGCCCTTCCTGTATCCGTCAACAGGGTAATAGTTTGTTCATCCTCTTCGGTTCCCAAGACTCGTTCTGGCCGAGAAAGTTTCGCCAGGCCGAAGTCCAACAGCTTTACCTGGCCATCGCGGGTGATGAAAATGTTGTCTGGTTTTAGATCACGATGTACGATCCCCTTTTCATGAGCCGCTATCAGAGCGCGCACGATTTGGATGGCAAAGTCGAGGGCCCTATGATAAGGGAGTGGCCCCTCCCTCAACCTTGATCGCAGCGTCTCACCCTCCAGCAACTCTGAGACGATGTATGCCACACCATCTTGAATCCCTACGTCATAGATGGCCAGCAGATTGGGATGATTCAACGCGGCAAGCGCGCGGGCTTCTTGCTCGAATCGACGGAGGCTTGGCGGGTTAACATCGCACCCTGCGCGGATCGTTTTGATGGCAACTTCACGGTTTAAACGATCATCCCAGGCGCGATACACTTCTCCCATCCCACCAGCGCCAATGGCGGCGAGAATGTCATAAGACCCAAGTTTTGCGCCGACTGACAGACGCATAGGGAATTCCGCTGAATTATAAGGCATGTGCCCCAGGTTCGCGGCCATCTCTTGGACGCTAACCTGAGCAATTGTGGAGGATTCAACTGGCTGCCCGTCGAGTCCCGCGATACGGATCGACTCAGCTTAGCCCTCCGGTCGCGGGGGTGTGGAGGGAGATAACCTCATCCCGAGGTCAGGCCGCGCCTTCTTCGGTCGGCGCAGCGATCGACACGGGTTCCGCGTGGTGACCGCCAGCCGCCCTCTTTTCACGCCACTTGTCAAGCCACTTGCCGAAAGCCTGCACGCACCGCCCACGATCACCAATATGGCAAACACCCAGCGAGCGATGATTACAATTCCCTCGGCATCGATTGGCGGGAGACCCACCTGCCGGAGCGCTTGAAAACAAGCCCCCTGCGGGCCCAAGGGGCGCTTATCGGTGCCCAGGTCAGCCCCAACCAAGCAGCCGAACCTGGGCACCGGCACGAGGCGCTTTAGTTCACTGCCCCAACCGGTTGATCCGCCACCGGTGGACGCGTTCATCTTCCCGTTTTGCTTTAGCCACGCCGCCAGCTTGCTCTGTTGCTGGCCGCCCAGCTCAACGCAGGAGTTGATGGATTCGATCGCTTCCTTCTGATTGCGTTCGGTGCCGCGGAACGGATGCTGGTCGAAGAACTGCTTCAGTTCATTGGCCTTTTCCGGCGTGCAGAAGGTCCGCGCCCCTTCGAGAAATACCCCTACACCGTCGAGCCCTCCGCCGGTCTTGTTCATGAGCGCGTCAAAGTTCTGTCGCATGAAGTCCCACGTGGCGTTCTGACTGGTCGGATTCGCGAGCAGGCTGATGAGAATGTAGAGATCCTGACCGCGCACTTCCGGAGTTAGCGTGGACGCAAGCGTTTGTTTGAGCAACGCTTGCTGTGGGAATTCCGCTAAGCCGTAGAAGAACCGGTAATACTCCTGCGGCGACTTTACCTTTTGCAACTGCGTCTTGTATTGCTCGTAGAGTTGGGCGTCGCCGTGACGTGCTGCTACCACAACCACCGCGCCCGCCAATGTTGGATCCACCGAAGCCGCGTCCTTAATATACTGCTGCACCAAGGTGCTCGCCTGCTGAATGACCGCCGGGTCCTCACCGATGTTGCCTAGCGTACGGAACAGAATGCTGCGTTTTTGTTTCTGCTCGGGCGTATCGCTGGGACGCCCCGCGTAGCCGAGTTGTTGCATCATCGGCGAGAGAGAGTTGCGCAACCACGCCTGGAATTGCGGCCGGTCAGCGTCGGTCACCATGTGGTCGTTGATAAAGCCCAGCAGCAGGGCAGCGGCGACTCAGCCCATATTTTGGAACTCCGAGCGTGAGATTCCGCTGAGTAGCGTTTCCCGGCAGCGGTTCGTCCCAAACCAGTAGGCCAGCTCTCGATAGTCTGATGCGTCGAAAATGGCGAGATCGGCGTCCTTGCCGGGCTCAAGACTTCCCTTGCGGCTTTGCAGCCGCAGCGCGCAGGCGGCATTATAGGTGGCCGCAACGATGGCTTCCGCCGGAGACATTTTCATGTGCGTGCACGCCGCTGAGAGGACGAACGGCATGGACGGCGTCGGGGATGTCCCTGGGTTGTAGTCGGTGGCCAGCGCGACGGCCACGCCCGAGTCGATGAGCTTACGCGCCGGCGGAAACGTTTCCAGCCCGAGAAAGTAATTGGCAGCCGGCAATAGAGTCGCGACTGTGTCAAGCTTCGCCAGCATGGCAATGTCTTCGTCGCTGACAAAATCCATGTGGTCGAGCGAGGCGGGATGAAACTCGAGCAGGGGGGCCAGCTTCTCTGGAGTGAGCTGGCACACATGCGCCCGTACTCCCATATTGTGCTCGACGGCGCTTCGCAGGATGCGCTGTGACTGCTCCATGGCGAATGCGCCGCGCTCGCAGAAGACGTCAACGAATTCGGCGAGCCTGGCAGAAGTCTTGGCGCGAGTGTCATCGCGACTGCTTTGAAGGGGCACGCCTTCAGGCGTGCCGTCAAGCCCACCCTTATTATTGTCATCCCGAGCCGACTCTAGTCGGCGAGGGATCTGCTTTTCCGCCTTTCGCGGCAGGCCCTCACGTTTCGCTACCGCCGGAATCATCTCCTCGCACACGATGCGCACGTACTCTTCCGGATTGTCGCGATACTCGGGTGGCACTACATGTGCCCCCAGGAATGTCGGCACCACCGTACCTGCCCATTCCCGCGCCGCCTCGCGTATCACCTCCAGCGATTTCATCTCCGCCGTGAAGCTGAGGCCGTAGCCGGACTTGGCTTCGACGGTCGTCGTCCCTTGGGCGGCCATCTTACCCAGAGCTTTCAGGACATGGGCAGCCAGCGTCTCTGGCGATGCCTCACGCACCCCTCGCAAGCTGGCGCGAATGCCGCCCCCGGCCTCGGCGATTTCCTCATACGAGGCGCCTGCTGTGCGCTTCTCGAAGTCGATCAACCGCGGCGAAGTGAAGACGGGATGGGTGTGGGAGTCAACAAAACCGGGTAGTACCACGCTGTGGGAGCAATCGATTTCGGCGGCCTTGCGTGCCAGTTCATGCTTCGCAATTTTGTCCGTCGTGCCGACGGCAACGATCCTTCCGTCAGCGATGAGCACTGCGCCATCTTCGATGATGCCCAGCTCGCGCATTTGCGGGCCGCGACGCGGGCTAGTATCGCCCGCTAGATTGCGCAGAGTCAGCAGTTGCGCAGCGTGGATGAGGAGAACTGCGGCATGTCGCTGAGAATCGAGGCTCAAAAAGAATTCTTTCGCATTCGAGAACCGCAGATCCCTCGACTCGGACTAAAGTCCTCGCTCGGGATGACAATCCTAGAAATCGTACCAACTATAGGGGTCCTTCGACTCCGTTCGTCCGCTGCGTTCTGCAGCGGACTCACTTCGCTCAGGATGACATACGGTAGCTGATAGCTGAAAGCTACTGTTCCATCGGCACCTTAATTCCCCTTTCCTGCGCGAATTGCTTTGCCTCGTCGTATCCTGCATCCACGTGCCGCGCCACGCCGATGCCGGGATCGTTCGTCAGTATGCGCTCGATGCGCTTGGCCATTTCGTCGCTGCCGTCCGCGACGGTGACCTGTCCCGCATGCTGCGAGTATCCAATGCCCACGCCGCCGCCGTTGTGAATCGACACCCAGGACGCGCCGCTGGCGGTGTTCAACAACGCATTCAGCAGCGGCCAGTCGGCGATAGCGTCACTGCCGTCCTTCATGGCTTCCGTTTCGCGGAAGGGCGACGCGACCGAACCGCAGTCGAGATGGTCGCGGCCCATCACGATCGGCGCCTTGAGCTTGCCGCTCTTCACCATATCGTTGAGCGCCAGGCCGAACTGCGCGCGCTCTCCGTAGCCGAGCCAGCAGATGCGGCACGGCAATCCCTGGAACTTGATCCGCTTGCGTGCCAGATCAATCCAGCGGCTGAGAATTTTGTTCTGTGGAAACATCTCCAGCACCAGCTCGTCGGTGGTGTGAATGTCCGCCGGATCGCCGGAGAGCGCCGCCCAGCGGAACGGGCCGCGGCCTTCGCAGAACAGCGGACGGATGTACGCGGGCACGAATCCCGGAAAATCGTAGGCGTTCTTCACGCCGTGCTCGAAGGCGAAGGTGCGAATGTTGTTGCCGTAGTCGAATGTGACCGAGCCCATCTTCTGCAGCTTCAGCATGCCTTCGACGTGGCTCGCCATCGTGTCGAGTGAGCGCTCGACGTAACCCTTGGGATCGCGCTGACGCAATTCCAGCGCAGCCTCGAGCGACATGCCGCTGGGCACATAGCCGTTCAGCGGATCGTGCGCGGACGTCTGGTCGGTGAGAATGTCGGGCAGCACGCCGCGCTCGGCCAGCTCGGGAATGATGTCGCCACAATTTCCGACCAAGCCGACGGAAATGTTCTCCTTCTTGCGCATAGCGTTCTTCAGGATGCGCAGCGCCTCGTCGAGCGAGTTCACCATGAAGTCGCAGTAGCCAGTGCGCAGGCGCTTCTTGATGCGCTCCGGATCGACCTCGATGCCGAGATAACATGCGCCGGTCATGGTCGCAGCCAGCGGTTGCGCGCCGCTCATGCCGCCCATGCCGCCGGAGACGATAAGCTTGCCCGCGAGCTCCCCGCCGAGGTGTTTCTCGCCCGCGGCGGAGAAAGTCTCATATGTTCCCTGGATGATTCCTTGCGAGCCAATGTAAATCCACGAGCCGGCGGTCATCTGGCCATACATGATGAGGCCGAGTTTCTCCAGTTCGTTGAACTTCTCCCAATTCGACCAGTGACCGACCAGATTGGAGTTGCAGATGAGCACTCGCGGCGCATAGTCGTGCGTGCGGAAGATGCCCACCGGCTTGCCCGACTGGACCAGCAGGGTCTCGTCGTTGTCCAGTGATTTCAGGGAACCGACGATGGCGTGGTAGCACTCCCAACTGCGCGCGGCGCGGCCGGTGCCGCCGTACACCACCAGGTCTTGCGGGCGCTCGGCGACGTCGGGATCGAGGTTGTTCATCAGCATGCGCATGGCGGCTTCCTGCCCCCAACCCTTGCAGGAAAGCTGGTTGCCGCGCGGCGCCTTCACCGGAACGTAGGTATTACTGATCGGTTCTGTGACGACTGGCATAACAGCACGATGGTATTAGGAGGGGGCAGGAGTTTCAAGTTTCGAGTAACTGTGGACGGTTAGACGCCACAATGACAAATTCAGATACTGACAATTAAAAACGGGGAGCGGCTGATTGGCCAACTCCCCTCTCTCCGATCAGGTTTGCAATTGACTCAAGACTACTTCTGTTCCGAAAGAGTGACAATAGGAAACCGCAATATTCGTGTTAAAAGTTTGTAAACTCTTTTACGTCACATACATCTGTCTGACCCCCACGGAGTGGGATATCTGACATCGTATTTTTACCACTGTCACGATCAGCGAGAGTAATGAACAAGTAACTCCTACAACATGGGATGCGCTACCCGTGAACCATCAAACCGGCTACTTCGCGGCGAAGTCGCAGGCGAACTCTGCCAGCGATCGCACGGGCACTCCCGAGGGGCCTTTCGCGATCCACGGCTTGTTGTCTTCCATCCAGGCCACGCCCGCAATGTCCAGGTGTATCCACGGCGTATCCTCGACAAACTCCTTCAGGAACATTGCTGCCGTCACCGCGCCTCCCCAGCGTCCACCACTGTTAACGATATCGGCGATGCTCGACTTGATCATCTCGCGATACTCCTCGTCCACCGGCAGCCGCCACATCTTCTCGCCCGACTTCCGCAGTGACTTGTTGAAGCGCCCATAGAAGTCGTCATCGTTGGAGAAAATTCCTACGTTTACCATGCCCAGCGCGACCACGCACGCGCCGGTGAGTGTGGCAGCGTCAATCAGGTGCGTACAACCAAGCTGTCGTGCGTAGTGCAACCCATCGGCCAGGACCAGGCGCCCTTCGGCGTCGGTGTTGATGATCTCGATGGACTTGCCTGACATGGCAATCTGCACGTCACCCGGTTTCTGCGCTTTTCCAGAGGGCATGTTCTCCGTCGCGCAGACGACGCTGATCACGCGTAGGTTCGGCTTGAGTTGCGCGATGGCGCGCATGGCCCCAATCATGGCAGCACCGCCCGCCATGTCGTACTTCATCTTTTCCATGCCGTCGGCCGGCTTGATGGAGATGCCGCCACTATCGAAGGTGACTCCTTTGCCAACCAGACCGAGCACTCGCCCTTTGGGTGCACGGTTCGGTTCGTAGCGCATCACGATCAGCCGCGGCTCTTCTTCCGAGCCTTGCGCGACGCTCCAGAACGCGCCCATGTTCAGCTCTTTGATTTTGTCAGGGCCGTAAATCTCACAGTGTAGTCCTACTTCGTCGCACATCTGTTTGGCGCGGTCGGCCAGGATGGTGGGCGTCATGCGATTGCCAGGCTCGTTGACCAAGTCACGGGTAAAGTTCTGTGACTCGCCGATGATGCGGCCCTGGTCGACGGCGGACTGGAGCGATCGCTTCACCCCGCCTTGCGGAGCAACAAGGACCACCTCGTCAATTCTCTGTTCTTTGCGGTCGCTCTTGTAGTAGTCAGGGTCAAAGTTGCCGACGAAGGCGCCTTCAACAATCGACTTCACCGCGTCTTCCGTGTCGCGGGCCGGGGCGACGAATGCGAAGCTCTTCAGGTCCTTGGCTTTGAGATTGCGCACGGCGGCGCCCGCCAGCTTACGCAGCTCGGAGGACGAAAATTCCTTGGGTTTGCCGCCACCAATCAGCAGCAGGCGCTTGGCCTTTAGACCTGGAGGATTGTGGAGCAGCGTTGTCTCCAACATCTTGCCGGTGACCTCCCCGGAGGCTATGAGGTCGGCCGCCGCGGCGACCAGAGCTTTGTCTGCGGTTTGAAGCCGCGGGGCGGGCTTCGATGCTTTGTCGCCCTCGTTCTTCTCAGCGGTGTCGAGCACCGGAACAACGAGGCATTCGGTTTCCAGTTGCGAGGGTGATTCGGTATGAAGAGTAACTTTCATGCTATGTCCATTTCCTTTTTGCCCCGATAAGGAGGCTCGGTTTATTGACTCACGCCATCGCCGACGACGCCAACGTCTCATACAAATGTCGCCGCCACGCGGTTCGGCTCATGTCTTTCTGCTCCTCCCGATGGCGTCGCGCGCCTCTTTGTCCGCGGTTTTGCGGCGCTCAGTCTCGCGCTTGTCCCAGGTCTGCTTGCCTTTGGCCAAAGCCATCTCGACTTTCACCCGGCCGTGGCGAAAATACAGCCGGGTCGGAATCAGGGTCAGACCCTTGTGCTGGGTCTTACCGATCAATTTGTGGAGTTCGTTCTTGTGCACCAGCAACTTTCGGGTGCGTAAGGGTTCGTGGTTAAAAATATTTCCGTGCTCGTAAGGACCGATGTGTGCGTTGATCAGCCAAAGCTCGGCGTCCTTCACCAGCCCATAAGCATCCTTTAGATTGGCGCGTCCGGCGCGGACGGACTTCACCTCTGTGCCACGCAAAGCGATACCGGCTTCAAACTTCTCCAGCAGAAAATAGTTGTGCGAGGCGGCACGGTTGACCGAGGCATCACGCTCACCACTGGCGGTCGGATCGCGCCGGGTCTTCTTCTTCTCTTTCAGCGGACGATCGCTTGTCTGCAATTGGCGAGTCATAGATGTCAGCTTACGGGAACACTCAAGGTTGACTCAGTTGCGGCACGGCGCTGTCAAAAATCATTCACCACGGAGACACCGAGGGACACGGAGGTTTTGTTTCTACCTGGTCTCCTCCGTGACGTCCGTGCCTCCGTGGTAAATTTTTATCCCTACGGGTGGGCCGCAGGCCCATGGAAACTCAGGACAGAAACGACGGCAATGGTCTTGCGAATCACGCGAATCTCAAATGCTAACACACGATGAAAGCATCAACTCTACGCCAAAGTAGAAATGCTATAATCGCGGCGATCAGCGCAGTTCGTCTCGTATCGGCGTGCGGGCGCACTCGGATACGAAACGTGCTCACATTTGAGACGGGCACAAGTCTTACATACCGGAAACCCTTGCTCTCCAGGCATTTCGCAGGGATGGGGTCCGGCGTAATTCCCCGGGGTTTATAGCAACGTGATGAAATGGATTACCTGCATTCTGACTGTCCTACTCATTGCGCAGGCTACCCTGCCGGCGATGGCCTCGTCCGATAAGGCTGCCAAAGCCCTGTACCAACAGGGTAAGGATGCCGAGGCGCGCCAGGATTACATAACTGCTTACAACGATTACCACAAGGCCTGGGAGATCAAGCCGACCGATCTTACCTACCGCACTGCGGCTGAGTATGTGCGTTTCCTGGCGGCCGCGTCCTATGTTCACAAGGGAGAGATCCTGATGAACGCGGGCAAGCTGCAGGAGGCGCTGACCAACTTTGAACAAGCGCTTGCCATCGACCCTTCGAGTTTCATCGCCCAACAACAGGCGAATAAGGTACGCCAGCTTCTGCTGAAGGGCCAGAATCCGGCTCCGGCGCCGACTCCTCAATCCGGCCTCACCCGCCGGATGGAAGAGGCCACCGGGCCGGTCGAACTGGCCCCCATCTCTCAGACACCGATCATCCTGAAGTTGAGCGAGGACGGCAAGACCATTTACGACAGTATCGGCAAGCTGGCCGGCATCAACGTTCTGTTCGACCCCGACTACACTTCGAAGCGCATTCGCGTGGACTTGAATGGCGTAACGTTGGAGGAGGCGCTGCAAATCACCGCGCTGGAGTCGAAAACCTTTTGGCGGCCGGTCACTCCCAACACGATTTTTGTGGCTGGCGACACTCCGGCCAAGCGCAAGGAACTGGAGCAAAGCGTCATTCAGACCTTTTACCTAAGCAACTTGTCCCAGCCGAATGAATTGCAGGACCTGGTCAACATTCTTCGTACGCTGCTCGATACCCAGCGCTTGCAGCAGTTCCCTTCGCAGCAAGCCGTGGTTGTCCGTGGCACGCCGGACCAGATTGCCATGGCCCAAAAGTTGATCGACGACCTCGACAAGTCGCGGCCTGAGGTCGTGGTGGAAGTTGCCATCATGCAGGTCAATCGCGACAAGCTGCGCAACCTGGGTATCCAGCCGCCCGCCAGCATCACGGTAAATTTACAGAGCAACACCAGCACCACTACCACCGCCTCCGGGACTAACGTCGGAACCGGCAATGGAAGCGTTACCGCCACAACGGGCGCCACGACGGGCAGTTTAACCCTGAACGAACTGGCAAATCTCAACGCAACGAACTTCCAGGTGACCATCCCAGCTACCACGGCGAACTTCCTGTATACCGACAGCAGCAGCAAGCTCATCACGCAGCCGCAAATCCGAGCCTCCGACGGTCAGAAGGCGTCACTCAAGATCGGCGAACGCGTCCCGGTGGCAACAGGCTCTTTTCAGCCGGGTATCGGCGGCGTCGGCATCAACCCGCTGGTTAACACCCAGTTCAACTACATCGACGTCGGCGTCAACATCGACATCACGCCGCACGTGCACGGGCTGGACGAGATCACGCTGAAGCTCTCGATGGACATCTCGGCGGTGGATTCGTACCAGAACATTGGCGGCATTCAGCAGCCGGTAATTGGACAACGCAAGATCGAGCAGGACATTCGCCTTAAGGAAGGGGAAGTCAACATCCTGGGCGGTATTTTGGAAAGCGACCAAACCAAATCGCTGTCCGGAATTCCGGGTCTGGCGCAGATTCCGGGTCTCAGGTGGCTATTCTCCTCGGAGCAAAAAGAGGTCAAGGACAACGAAATCGTTTTTATACTGACCCCGCACATCGTGCGCGCGCAGGACTTGAGCCCGAGCAATATGAAGCCCATTGACGTGGGCACGGCAAACGCGATCTCGTTGCGCCGCGAGAGCCCGGCGTCGCCCGCTCCTCAATCCAATGGTCAACCGCCCAGCGGTCCGGGAGCGGCACAAAACAATATGGCGCCTCCTGGCGGCGGTCCGGCCATGCCGCCACCGGCTGGCGCCCCGAGCGCATCAGGTACGCAGCCTCCGACTGCCTCAGCACCTTCAGGAAGCGCCATCGTGAGCTTCGACCCCCCGACGCTCGACCAGCCGGTCGGCGCGACCTTCACCGTGAGTGTGAACCTCGCCGGCGCGCAAAACGTCTATTCCGTTCCGGTACAGGTTCTTTACAACCCGCGCGTGCTGCAACTATTGAATGTGTCCAACGGGCCGCTGCTCTCCAAAGATGGTCAGACGGTCGCGCTGGTGAACCGCGACGACAGCATGGCTGGCATCCTGCAACTTACCGCCTCTCGTCCGCCGGGAAGCGGCGGAGTATCGGGCGACGGCGCAGTGTTCACGCTAACCTTCCAGGCAAGAGCTCCAGGACAGGCGACCCTCAGTATCAACCGGGCCGCGGTGAAGAACGCCGCCATGCAGAATGTGCCGGCGAGCGGCTCGCAAGCCATCGTGACCGTTCACTAGCAGTCGCTATAGCCAGTGGTCAGTTGTCAGCGAGACTGCCAAACAGCCCCAAATGGCTGCTGACATCCAACAAGTGGCCACGTCTAACTCAGTAGCTGAACCGAATGAATTTGTGCCGCCCGGGAAGGCATCGCAACTGGCAACTGCCTTCTGCCAACGATTTTAGGTCTAAAATAAGAGCCGTGATTCCGACCCTGCGCAGTTGCGGCTTCGCCGATGAAGGACGCGGCACCTCGCGCCCCGCCGCGCGTAAGAACGGCTTCACCATGGTCGAGCTGATCGTCGCCATGACGATCCTCATGTTCCTGACCGCGGTGGCAATGCCGGTGGTTCGCGTCACTATCCAGCGCGGCAAGGAGCGGGAATTGCGCCGCGATCTGTGGGAGATGCGAGACGCCATCGATCGCTACAAGGACGCGGCCGACCGCGGCGCATTTCAGATTAAGCTTGACAGCCAGGGCTATCCTCCCGACCTCGAAACGCTGGTCAAGGGCGTCGATTCCAACGGCAAGAAGCTGCGCTTTCTGCGGCGCATTCCGGTTGACCCGATGACAGGCAAGACCGAATGGGGCTTGCGCTCCATGCAGGACGATCCCGATTCGGATTCCTGGGGTGGGCAAAGCGTTTTTGACGTGTACACCAAGTCGGAAGGCACAGGCCTGGACGGAACGAAGTACAAGACATGGTAGTTTCGGACGGCGTGACCATGCAGCGGCGTTTGCGACAACGCGGGTTCACCCTGATCGAGTTGATGGTGGTCATCAGCATCATCATTATTCTGCTGTCGCTCGCCATGCCGAACTATACGAAGTCCATTCTGCACGCCCAGGAAGCAGCGCTGCGCGATGACCTGCATACTCTGCGTTCGGTCATTGACCAATACACGCTCGATAAGCAGAAAGCCCCAGTTTCGTTGCAGGACCTGGTGGACGCCGGTTACATCAAGCAGCTTCCCATGGACCCGTTCACCAAGTCGCGCGAAACCTGGGTCCCGGTCACTGATGACAGCCTCATGTCGCCCGACCAGACGGCGCCAGGAATCATTGATGTACACAGCGGCAGCGACCTCGTCTCCACCGAAGGAACTGCGTATAGCACGTGGTGAAGGGGCTGTCAGCGCTCAGCCTTCAGCCATCCGTTGTGAGCGGAGGCCGTGCGACACGGGTTCACTCGAAAGCTTAGCGGGCCAGTTTCTCCTCCGCGGTGCGGCGGGCTTGTTCCAAATCGAGGGAAATAGACTTGGCTCGATCCGTTGCCGCCAGCGCCTTGTCCTTTTGCCCGCTTTGCTCCAATGCCCCCGCGAGCAGCAGGTAGCCCCAGTCCTCGGGTTGAATCTCCATCGCCCGGGAATAGGCTTTGACCGCCAGATCAAGCTTTCCCACTTTCTGGGCCATCAGGCCCAAGCCCATCCACGCGCCGAAATAGCCAGGGTTCAGCCTTACTGCGGCTGCAAAGCTTTGCCCAGCGCGGTCATAGTCTCCGAGACTGGCGTAGGCCTGCCCCATATCGTTCAGCGCCTTGGCCTTGTACTCCGGCGCCGCGTCTGTTGTCGCCACCACTCTCTGAAACCTCCCTATGGCCTGCGCCGGATTCCCGTGCTGTGCCTCATAGGAGCCGACATTCAGGTTACTGACAGGATCGTTGGGCTGGATTTGCACGGCTTTCAGGAAGTGCAACTCAGCCTCGTCCATCCGTCCCCGCTTGGTCAGTTGTTTGCCTAAATTGTCCTCGGCGGTCCAATTTCTGTCGGTTACTTGCACCGCGTGCGACCACAAGATAATGTCGCCATCCCAGAAGGCAATCTGGCGTCGAGTCACGACCGCCAGTGCAGCCAGCACCGTCAGGCAAACTACCGTTGACCAGACCACAGGAAGGTGCGGCCGTCCGCCCGATTTCCCCGCAGACAGCTCCGCGCTGAACAGGTCCGGCAAGCCCCAGCACACCATGATGTACAAACCTATAAACGGCAGGTAGGCGTACCGGTCAGCCATACCCTGCTCACCCACTTGCACCAGGCCAATCATGGGCACAAGCGTCCCCACAAACCAAAGCCAGCCCACGACCAGATAGCGACGCTGCCAAAAGACAGCCACCAGGAGAGTGATGAGCACGAGCCCCGCCAACGGCAGCAACGCCTGCGACATCCTCAGGGACCACTCAGAATGGGGGTAGAAGGCCGCAAGGTCGGAAGGCCAGAAAAGCTTCCGGATATATCGCTGGTACGAGAGAATCGCATTCTCAAGTCTGCTGGACACCGGAAACCAGGGATGAACCACATCCCGAAACTGTGCCTTGACGGTGAGCATGGCATCCGCCGCCGAAAGCGCGAACAGAGGAAGCTTCTCCAGAACCAGCCAGGAAAAACTCTTTGGCGGAATGGCCGGTGTCGTTTCCGCCGTAAAGGAAGCTCCGTCAACGTCTGCGAACATCCGTCGCAATGGCCAGTAGTCCCACAACAGCAACACGCAAGGAAAAGTAATCACCTGCGATTTCGCCATCAAACCCAGGGCGTAGAACAATGCGACCGTCAGGTAGCGATTCACCCGTGGCGCAGAGGCATACCACCGATAGGCGCCGAGTGCGAGCAGGAAAAACGTCATGCTCAGCAGGTTCTTGCGTTCCGCAATCCACGCCACCGATTCGACGTTAATAGGATGCAGGGCAAATAGCGCAGCCACCATTGCACTGCGTCCGATATAGCCTGTCGCCCGCTTCAGCACCCAAAACAGCAGCAGCACGTTCAGGGTATGAAACAGCAGGTTGACTTCGTGGTGGCGCGCAGGATTCAGAAGGAAAAGCTGACAGTCCAGCGCGTGGGAAAGCCAGGTCATCGGATGCCAGTTACTCACCTCAAAGCTGGTGAACGCCCATCGCACCGTCTCCCAGTTGAGACCGGAGATTACATTGCCATTCTCAAACACGTAGATGGGATCGTCCCAATTAGTGAACGGCAGCTTGCTGACCGGGTAGTAAACCGCTACGGTGGCGATGGCCAGCAGGAGTCCGAAGACCAGTGTTCGCTGCCCAGGCGAGGCAAACAGCCGCCCGCCAGCCGGAGGCTGAGGTTCGGACTGGCGTTCTGGGGCGACCACCGTCAAATATCCTTCCGGAGTCCCCGATTATATCCTGCGATTCCACCGGAGACGTGGCATCTCACGTGCAAACGACAAGGGTGTACCCCTCCCCCTCGGTTCTTTAGAATCATAACTTTCCAAGAGTTTTCCCGGCATCGTATTGAGCCCCAATGGTTTACAAGCATCTTCTTTTATTGCAATCATTTGGGAGCCGCGATTGCCCCCGGGCCTAAGGTCCCGCGAGGGGAAGCACCAAGAACGGAGGGGCCATTTTCTATCCACTATCCACCACCCACTATCCACTGATTTGTCAAAGATCACCGGCCCACAATCGACCGTTTCCGTCCGTTTTGGGGCCCAGAGACACAACGCCTCTGGGCGTCAGTGTAACGCGCGGTTCGCCGATGTCAAGTTACGAAAGTACATGTACCGCCACCAAGGTGCGGGGTTGTCGAACAGATGAAACTCGATTCCGGGGAGTAAACCGCAGATCCCTCGACTCGGACTAAAGTCCTCGCTCGGGATGACAATTGGAGAGGGCCCTCGACTCCTCGCGGCGCTCGTCGCTCGGGGACGACAATCCGAAGATGAGTCCGATAGACGGTACCCCACCCTTTTAGCCTTCCCAAGAATGTACCCCGCCGCCCCGCTCCCCAGAAAGTTGTACTCAATCACTTGACGTTGTAACGGCTGGTTTCGGTAGTCTTTTTGTACGACTGCCTATTTGCAGTTGGGGAATGCCGCTTGTAAGAACCGAGTTCGCGTTCCCGAGAGAGGACTTATGAATATAAGATCGCGAGGATTCAGAAAGCCAATGGTCGCGCTGACGGCTGCGCTGTTCGCCCAGCTCGGTGCGGCCCAGCAGACAACCTGCCCTCCGGGCTCGCCTTGCGCGACCACAACGATCAACGGAAAACAACTTCCTCCACCACCGCCAAAGTTCGAAGGAAAGATCGGGCGCAACACCGCGCAGTCGACGCCGTACTGGCCGGCCCGCGTGGAGCCGCCCAAGGGTGCACCGAACATCCTGCTGATCATGACTGATGACTCCGGCTTCGGTGTTACCAGTACCTTCGGCGGGGTGATACCGACGCCGGCGCTCGACCGGATCGCGGCGATGGGACTTCGCTACACCAATTTCAATTCGACGGCGCTGTGTTCGCCGACGCGCGCCGCCCTGATTACCGGGCGCAACCATCATTCGGCTGGCTTCGGCGTGGTCTCCGAGCAGTCCACCGGCTTCCCCGGCTACGACAGCATCATCACCCGCGACAAGGCAACGATTGGCCGCATCCTCAAGGACAACGGCTATCGCACCTCGTGGTTCGGCAAGGACCACAATGTACCCACCTTCCAGGCCAGCCAGGACGGGCCGTTCGACCAGTGGCCGATCGGCATGGGCTTTGAGTACTTCTACGGGTTTATCGGGGGCGACACCAGCCAGTGGCAGCCGAACCTGTTCCGCAACATGACGCCGATTTATCCCTACGTCGGCCATCCCGGCTGGAACCTGACCACGGCGCAGGCGGATGAAGCCATCCAGTACATGAATCGCATCAACGCCGTCGCCCCGGACCAGCCCTTCTTTATCTACTACGTGCCCGGCGGCACGCATGCTCCGCATCAGCCGACGCCGGAGTGGATCAAGAAGATTAGCGACATGCACCTGTTCGACAAGGGCTGGGACAATTTGCGCGAGCAGATCTTCGCCAACCAGAAGAAACTGGGGGTGATTCCGCCGGACGCCAAGATGACGCCGTGGCCACATGACCTGCTCAAGCACTGGGACGAACTCACACCGGATGAAAAGAAGATGTTCCTGCGTCAGGTGGATGTCTTCGCCGCCTACGTCGCCTACACCGACAATGAAATCGGCCGGGTGATCCAGGCGGTCGATGACATGGGCAAACTCGACAACACACTGATCATCTACATCAATGGCGACAACGGCAACAGCGCCGAGGGGACCCTGATCGGCACGCCTAACGAAGTGGCCATGTTCAACGGGGTAATGGTGCCGGTCGAGGACCAGTTGAAGTATTTCTACGACGCCTGGGGCTCAGACCAGACCTATGCCCACATGGCTGTGCCATGGACATGGGCGTTCGACACGCCATTCTCCTGGACCAAGCAGATCGCCTCGCATTTTGGTGGCGTGCGGCAAGGAATGGCAATCGCGTGGCCGGCGCGTATCAAGGACAAGGGAGGCATCCGCAACCAGTTCCATCACATGATTGACATCGTGCCAACCATCCTGGAGGCGACCGGGATCCAGGCGCCGGATGTAGTGGACGGCATCCCGCAAAAGCCGATTGAGGGCGTCAGCATGGTCTATACCTTCGACAAGGCCAACGCCAACGCCCCGTCAACCCACCACACTCAGTACTTCGAGATGATGGGCGACCATGCCATCTATCACGACGGCTGGATCGCCAGCACCAAAGTCATGCGTCCCCCTTGGGTGGTCGCAGGGCCAGTGAACCAAGATCCGGCTAGCTATCCCTATGAACTGTACGACGTCACGAAAGACTGGACGCAGTTCGACAACGTCGCCGCCAAGTACCCGGAGAAGGTGAAGGAAATGGACAAACTCTTCTGGGAGGAAGCGGCAAAGTATCAGGTCATGCCGCTGGACGCGTCGGTGGCGACGCGGCTCGTCACGCCGCGGCCCAGCCTCAGCGCTGGCCGCACCGTGTTCACGTACACCGTTCCGGTCACGGGCACGCCGAACGGTGATGCGCCCAGCATTCTCAATTCGTCGTACAACTTCAAGGCCGAGGTCGAGGTTCCACAGGGCGGCGGAGAAGGCATGATCGTCACTCAGGGCGGCCGCTTCGGCGGCTACGGCTTCTACGTGCTGAAGGGAAAGCCGGTTTTCCTATGGAACCTGGTCGACCTCAAGCGCGTGAAGTGGCAAGGTACGGAGATGCTGTCACCTGGCAAGCACACGCTGGAGTTCGACTTCAAGTACAACGGCCTGGGCATGGGCACGCTCGCCTTCAACAACATGAGCGGCATCGGCCAGGGCGGTACCGGTGTGCTGAAGGTCGACGGCAAGGCGGTGGCCACACAGACGATGGAGCACACGATACCGCTGATCCTGCAATGGGACGAGAACTTTGACGTCGGCGCCGACACTGGCACGCCAGTGGACGACCAGGACTATCAGGTTCCGTTCACGTTCACCGGGAAGCTCGACAAGCTGACGCTGACCATCGACCGGCCGCAATTGTCGCCGGCCGATATTCAGAAGTTGCAGGCGGCTGAGCGCGACAACAAGGCCAGCGAGTAGCGGGCACGATTAACCATGGGGCAGCTCGCGGGCTGCCTCGGATTTGTTGAGAATCCATTAGCCAAGGGCAATTGGCAAGGGCTGCCCGGTAAACCTGTGCACTCAGTATTGGAGAAAAAATGAAACTCTTGTTGGCTGCAGCGGCGAAGGCTGGCATCTACCGCAATGACCCTAGCACCGCGCCCCTCTCGCCGGGGGAGAAATTCAAGCTTGCCGTGGACAACAGTACTTCTATTAGTGCTTTCCTGGCGGGTAACTTGAGCGCAGGTGTAAACCAGGCGCACGACACGCCGTCCGGCTACGGCGCGGGCACTAAAGGTTATTGGGAGCGGCTGGGAGCGGCGATGGCCCGGCGATCTTCCTCGCAAGTGTTGGGCACCTTCCTGCTGGCTTCTGCATTCCACGAGGACCCGCGATTCTATGTGCGGAACGACCTGGAGCTGGGTGGCTCCATCAAGTACGCCATACGCCGTGTCTTCGTGACCCGCACCGATGCTGGTGACCCAACCTTCAACTGGTCGGGGCTACTGGGTATGGCGGGATCCGAAGGCCTTGCCAATGTCTATTACCCGCATAACTACCGAAGCGCTGCGAACACCTTCAGCCGATTTGGATACGACATGCTGGGGAACGCGTGTGGCAACCTTCTGCGCCAGTACTGGCCCCGCATCAACCGGAGGTTAAAAACGGAGCCGCCATCAGCCACGCCGGCAGCAAGCTCGAACGCCGCCAAGCGGTAAGGAAGTGGGGCCTAGCTTTCTAACCGTATAATCGACCCATGGACGAACAGGATTTTCGCCGCCGCGTGGACTCGGCATTGGACGATCTCAAACGCCGCCTCTACGCCGCCGAGAGCGACGCCGACTTCGAGGTGGAAGAAAATGCCGGCGCGTTGCACATCAGCTTCGACGAGCCGCCCGCGAAGTTCGTCATCTCGCCCAACGCTCCGGTGCGCCAGATATGGATTTCGGCGCTCTCCACCAGCTTTAAGCTGGACTGGTCCGAGGACAAGAAGGGCTTCATTCTCGCTAAGACTGGCGAAGCGTTGAAGCCGCTGGTCGCACGCCTGATCAATGAACAGATTGGCAAGGGCACGGTTACGCTGAGGTAAGAACCGCGAATCCGTTATGCCTGTCTCGAATGGCTGGACGCCCGCGCTGATAAACTGCTAGAGCTGCTTTTCAGGGTAGAGCGGACCTTCAGGTCCGCGTCCAGGCATCGCCCCGAAGTTCAGGCTTTCAGTCCACTGCACCGCAGTGGACTAAATGCCTCACCAGGAAGGAGCGCTTTGACGCGGCGCTGAAGCGCCGCTCTACCCGGGCTCGCAGGGGACCCTATATGAATTGTCATTACGAGCGCCTGGGTTTGGCACGAGGAATCTGCTTTTCGCAAGGTGACACGAAAGCAGATCCCTCGCTGCGCTCGTGATGACAAGGGAAATTCATGGTCGGGTGTAGGGGTACCTCGACTCCTCGGTCGTCACGACGACCTAGTGGCTCAGCATGACACAGCAATCTTTTCTCTATGTCTCTGTGGTTGCTTCACGCCCACCCCTTCATCGCCCAGCCCGGACCGCCCTCGCGAGGTCCCCCAGCAATTCCCGGGTTTCGTCCCATCCCATACACGCGTCGGTGATACTCTGCCCATACACCAACGGTTGCCCCGGGACCAACTTCTGTGCTCCTGCGACCAGATTGCTTTCCAACATGACCCCCATGATGTTCCTGTTTCCCGCTGCAATCTGTCCTGCAACGTCGCGGCAAACTGCGGGCTGGCGAGTGTGGTCTTTGTTGCTGTTGGCATGGCTGCAGTCAATCATGACTCGCGGTGGAAGGCCGGCTTCCTGTAACTGATCGCACACTCGCGAGACCGCGTCTGCCGTGTAGTTGACGGTGTTTCTTCCGCCGCGCAGGATCACGTGACAATCGAGATTACCTGTCGTCACGAATATGGCTGATTGTCCGTGCTTGGTGTGTCCCAGAAAGGTGTGCGGATGCGCCGCCGACAAAACGGCTTCGATGGCAATCTGCACATCCCCCGAGGTCGCGTTCTTGAATCCCACCGGGCATGAGAGGCCCGACACAAGCTGCCGATGAACCTGGCTTTCGGTAGTACGTGCTCCAATGGCTCCCCAACTGACCAAGCCCGCCAAGTATTGCGGAGTGATCATGTCGAGGAACTCAGTTCCGGCGGGCACTCCCATTTCCGCCAAAGCGAGGAGCAACCGCCTTGCCAGCCGCAGGCCGTCATTGATTTTGTAGGACTGGTCCAGTAGCGGGTCGTTGATCAATCCCTTCCAGCCGACCGTGGTGCGGGGCTTCTCGAAATAAACCCGCATGACGATGCGCAGTTCAGCGGAGAACTCTGCGATGGCGCCGCTGAGCAGGCCCGCATACTCACGCGCGGCCTGTGCGTCGTGAATCGAACACGGGCCAGTGACCACCAGCAGCCGGCGGTCCCTGCCGCCGAGAATCTCGCATATCTCGTGGCGGGCCCGATGTACGGTTGCCGAGGCTTTCTCGGTGGTGGGCATCTCCTCCTCCAGAAAAATCGGAGGAAGGACGACCTTGGTCCACTTTATGCGAAGGTCATCGATGGCATGGAACATGGCGGCTTATGTTGGCAGTGTAACCCGGAAACGAAATGAGATCAGCGCCAGTCTTGCGCTCCGTGATAGAGATGCAGGATTTCGACTGCTTCAGCTTTCACAGCGTTAACCACAACTTAGGGAAGCGGAGTAATCGCAAGTTCCCTTGTGCCGCTGCGGTGGCCAGGTCTGCCCCGGTTAGGTGTGAGGTTTTCAAGGAACGGATACGCTGGTAGATTGTGCGCACCGTCGGTTCTGCGAAATGCGGGTAATTCCGTTGCAGATAGTTCTTGATGTTCTGTAAATCGTCGGCAGCGGGGACGGTCCAGCGGATGCGCATCAGGGCTTGAACATGGCTTCCAGGCGAGCGTCCATTTCTTGTTCTTCGATAAACCCGCCGCGCTCGGCTGCCGCGATTCCTTTTTCCACCGCGGAAAGGAAGCGCGCTTCTTCGTCAAGATACCGGGTAACAACATTCGTCACCAGGCGCTCGGGGGCGGTTCCGGCTGTGGTCGCGAT
>Ga0209656_10000412_pt1 | contig 28299 bp, 16 predicted proteins | sample BogFormECP12_OM2_FD_188239 | JGI IMG/M metagenome (GOLD analysis project Ga0209656, IMG submission 188239) | Bog forest soil microbial communities from Calvert Island, British Columbia, Canada - ECP12_OM2 (SPAdes) (version 2) | ecosystem: Environmental > Aquatic > Freshwater > Wetlands > Bog ...
ACGTGCTGCGCCGGGCCTACAAGGACGCCGGCATCAACCCGCGCAGTGTCGACTACATCGAGGCGCACGGCACCGGCACGGTGCTCGGCGACCCGATCGAGGCCCAGGCGCTGGGCCGGGTCATCGGCCGCGGCCGCCCGGCCGACAAGCCGGTCCTGCTCGGCGCGGTCAAAACCAATGTCGGACACATGGAGTCGGCGGCCGGTGCGGCCAGCCTGGCCAAGATGGTGCTGTCCCTGCAGCACGACAAGCTGCCGCCGTCGATCAACTACGCCGGGCCCAACCCCTACATCGACTTCGACGCGGCGCATCTGCGCTTCCTGGACACCGCTGCCGACTGGCCCCGTTACGGCGGCTATGCGGTTGCGGGTGTATCGAGCTTCGGCTTCGGCGGCGCGAACGCACACGTGGTGCTGCGTGAAGTCTTGCCCCGCGACGTCTTGGAAAGGCAAGCACGCGAGCCCGAGCCGCAGCCAGAGGTCGAAGCCGAGCCCGCGGAACAGGCGCCCGCCGAGTACGTGGGTGGAATGCGCTTCGACGAGTACGGCGAGTTCATCGAAGACGACCGTGCCCCGGTAGAAGCCGAGCCTGATTTGCCCGGCATCACCGAGGAAGCGTTGCGGCTCAAAGAGATTGCGCTCGAAGAGCTTGCGGCGCAAGAAGCCCCGGTGCCGCTGGTGCCGCTGGCGGTGTCGGCGTTCCTGACGTCGCGCAAGAAGATCGCCGCGGCGGAGCTGGCCGATTGGATGGAAAGCCCGGAGGGCCAAGCGTCGTCGCTGGAGTCGATCGGCCGCTCGCTGTCGCGACGCAATCACGGCCGCTCCCGCGCGGTGGTGCTGGCCCACGACCACGACGAAGCCATCAAGGGCTTGCGCGCAATCGCCGACGGCAAGCAGAAGCCGAACGTGTTCAGCACCGACGGGCCGGTGACCAGCGGCCCGGTGTGGGCAATGGCCGGTTTCGGTGCGCAGCACCGCAAGATGGGCAAGGACCTGTATCTGCGCAACGAGGTCTTCGCCGAGTGGATCGAGAAGGTCGACGCGCTGATCCAGGACGAGCGGGGCTACTCGGTGCTCGAGTTGATCCTCGACGACTCGCAGGATTACGGCATCGAAACCAGCAACGTCGTCATCTTCGCGATCCAGATCGCGCTGGGCGAGCTGCTCAAGCATCACGGCGCCAAACCTGCTGCGGTGGTGGGCCAGTCGCTCGGTGAGCCCGCGTCGGCCTACTTCGCCGGCGGCCTGTCACTGCAAGACGCCACCCGGGTGATCTGCTCACGCTCGCACCTGATGGGTGAGGGCGAGGCGATGCTGTTCGGCGAGTACATCCGGTTCATGGCGATCGTCGAGTATTCCGCCGACGAGCTCAAGACGGTGTTCGCCGGCTTCCCCGGCCTGGAGGTGTGCGTCTACGCCGCACCCAGCCAGACCGTCATCGGCGGTCCACCCGAGCAGATCGACGCGATCGTCGCCCGCTGCGAAGCCGAGGGCCGCTTCGCCCGCAAGCTGCAGACCAAGGGCGCCGGCCACACTTCGCAGATGGATCCGCTGCTGGGCGAGTTTTCCGCGGAGCTGCAAGGCATTTCGCCGATGAGTCCTAACACCGGAATCTTTTCGACGATTCACGAGGGCACCTACATCAAGCCCGGCGGCGAGCCAATCCACGATGTGGCCTACTGGCTCAAGGGAATGCGGCATTCCGTGTATTTCACCCACGGCATCCGCAACGCCGTCGACAGCGGCTACACCACGTTCCTGGAGCTCGCGCCCAACCCGGTCGCGCTGATGCAGATCGGCCTGACCACCGCGGCCGCGGGATTGCCGGACGCGCAACTGATTGCGACGCTGGCCCGCAAACAAGACGATCTCGATTCGATGACCTCGGCGATGGCGCAGCTGTTCGTCTACGGCCATGACCTCGACATCCGCACGCTCTTTAGCCCAGCTGGCGGTCCGAAGGACTACGCGAACATCCCACCGACTCGATTCCGCCGCAAGGAGCACTGGCTCAACGCGCACTTCTCCAGTGACGGGTCGGTGCTGATGCCCGGCACCCACGTGGCGATGCCGGATGGCCGTCACGTCTGGGAGTACGCGCCGCGCGATGCGACCGACTTGGCGGCATTGGTGAGAGCCGCTGCGACACAAGTGCTTCCGGACGCTCAGCTCGTCGCCTCCGAGCAACGGGCCGTGCCGGCCGAAAACGCCCGACTGGTGACGACGCTGACCCGCCACCCCGGCGGGGCGGCGGTTCAAATCCACGCGCGCATCGACGAATCCTTCACGCTGGTCTATGACGCGCTGGTATCGCGGGCCGGCCAGGCCGCGGTGCTGCCGACGGCCGTGGGCGCCGGCGCGGCGATCGCGCAGACGGTCACCGTGGCGCCGGCCGACGTGGCCGCGCCGGTTGCCGAGCCGGCGGCCGACGAGTCCGACAAGGCCGGCACCGTGACCGACAGCCTCACCGCCCGCCAAATGGGCGGGTTGGCCCGGTGGTCACCGGATTCCGGTGAGACGGTGCGTGACCGGCTGGCCGCCATCGTGTCGATGGCGATGGGTTACGAGCCCGAGGACCTGCCCTGGGAGGTGCCGCTGATCGAGCTCGGCCTGGACTCGATGATGGCCGTGCGGATCAAGAACCGCGTCGAGTACGACTTCGACCTGCCGCCGATTCAGCTGCAGGCGGTCCGCGACGCCAACCTCTACAACGTCGAGCAGCTCATCCTGTATGCGATCGAGCACCGCGACGAGGTGCAGGATCTGCACGAGCACCAGAAGACCCAGACCGCCGACGAGGTCGCCAAGGAGCAGGCCGCGATGTTGGCCGGCGCAACGCCGGCTGCGGTGACCGAAGCGGCAACGGGAACGCAGGCCGAGCCGGAGCCTCAGCCAGAGCCTCAAGCGGGCGCGCCGATTCCGCCGCCTCCGACCGACCCGTCTGGCCCGACAGCGCAGCCGAGCCTGGCTGCAGCCGCGCAAGTGCTCAACCAGCAGGCCGTCGCCGATGCATTGGGTTCCGATGTGCCGCCGCGCGATGCCGCCGAGCGGGTCACGTTTGCGACGTGGGCGATCGTCACCGGCAAGTCGCCGGGCGGCATCTTCAACGAGCTGCCCAAGCTGGACGACGCCGCCGCCGCCAAGATGGCCGAGCGGCTTTCCGAGCGTGCCGAGGGCGAGATCACCTCCGCCGACGTGCAGGCCGCGACGACTGTCGAGGAGTTAGCGACGACTGTCCGCGAATACCTTGAAGCCGGCCAGATCGACGGTTTCGTGCGCACCATCCGCGCCAGACCTGAAGGCTCAACCAAGCCGCCGGTGTTCGTGTTCCACGCCGCGGGCGGATCGACGGTGGTCTACGAACCGCTGCTTAGCCGCCTGCCGCCGGACACCCCGATGTACGGTTTCGAGCGCGTCGAGGGAACCATCGAAGAGCGTGCCGCGCAATACGTTCCGAAGCTGCGCGAGTTGCAGGGCGATGGTCCGTTCATCCTTGCAGGTTGGTCGCTGGGCGGGGCGCTCGCGTACGCCTGCGCGATCGGGCTGAAGCAACAGGGCTGCGACGTCCCGTTCGTCGCCCTGATCGATGCGGTCATGCCGGGCGAGCCGATCTTGCAGACCAAGGAAGAAACCCGCAAGCGGTGGGACCGCTACGCGCGGTTCGCCGAGCGGACCTTCAACGTCCAGGTTCCCGAAATCCCTTACGAGTACCTCGAAACGCTCGACGACGAGGGCCAGGTCAAGTTCGTCCTCGAGGCGATCAGCCAGAGCGGCGTGCAGATCCCCGGCGGGATCATCGAGCACCAGCGCACGTCCTACCTGGACCAGCGGGCGATCGACACTGCCGAGTACAAGCCCTACGACGGGCACGTCACGCTGTATATGGCCGACCGCTACCACGACGACGCGATCACCTTCGAGCCCGCTTATGCCACCCGCAAACCGGATGGTGGCTGGGGCGAGTACGTTGCCGATCTGGAGGTTGTGCCGATCGGCGGCGAACACATCCAAGCGATCGATGAGCCGATCATCGCGAAGGTTGGCGCGCACATGACCCAAGCGGTCAACCGGATCGATGCAGAGCAGAAAGAAGCCTAGGTGACCACCAAGACCAGCGCCGAGCTGCTGGCTGAACTTCGCGAAAAGCTAGAGCTGGCAAAGGAACCCGGTGATCCGAAGGCAATTGCGCGGCGCGAGAAGAAGGGCATCCCGAGCGCCCGCTCCCGCATCTACGATCTGGTCGACCCGGGCAGTTTCCTGGAGATCGGGGCATTGGCACGGACGCCGGGTGACCCAAACGCGCTCTTCGGCGACGGGTGTGTGACCGGCCGCGCGACTATCGATGGCCGGCCGGTGGGTGTGTTCTCGCACGACCAGACGGTGTTCCAGGGCTCGGTCGGTGAGATGTTCGGCCGCAAGGTCGCGGCGCTGATGGAATGGTGCGCGATGGTGGCCTGCCCGATCATCGGCATCAACGACTCCGCCGGCGCCCGCATCCAGGACGCGGTCACGTCGCTGGCCTGGTATGCCGAATTGGGCCGCCGCGGCGACCTGTTGAGCGGAGTGGCGCCGCAGATATCGCTCATCTTTGGCAAATGTGCTGGGGGAGCAGTCTATTCGCCGATCCAGACGGATCTTGTGGTCGCGGTGCGCGACCAGGGCTACATGTTCGTCACCGGCCCCGACGTTATCAAGGACGTAACGGGTGAGGACGTCACTCTCGACGAGCTCGGTGGTGCCGAAGCCCAGGCGCGCTACGGCAACATCCACCAGGTGGTGGAGTCCGAGGCGGCGGCGTTCCAATACGTCCGCGATTACCTGTCGTTCCTGCCGTCGAACTGCTTCGACCCGGCGCCGGTGGTTAACCCCGGGCTGGAGCCGGAGATCACGCCGAGCGATCTAGAACTCGACTCGATCGTGCCGGACTCCGACAACACGGCATACGACATGCACGAGATCTTGTTGCGAATCTTCGACGACGGTGACTTTCTCGACGTCGGCGCTCAGGCCGGACAGGCCATCATCACCGGGTTCGCCCGGGTCGATGGTCGGCCGGTCGGCGTGGTGGCGAACCAGCCGTCGTACATGTCGGGCGCGATCGACAACGAGGCCTCCGACAAGGCGGCCCGGTTCGTCCGGTTCTGCGACGCGTTCTACGTGCCGCTGGTGTTCGTCGTCGACACCCCTGGCTTCTTGCCGGGTGTTGAGCAGGAAAAAGGTGGAATCATCAAGCGCGGCGGGCGATTCCTGTACGCGGTGGTCGAGGCCGACGTGCCGAAGGTGACGATCACGATCCGCAAGTCCTACGGTGGCGCTTACGCTGTCATGGGATCCAAGCAGCTGACCGCCGACCTCAACTTCGCCTGGCCCACCGCCCGCATCGCGGTGATCGGCGCCGACGGCGCCGCGCAGTTGCTGATGAGGCGGTTCCCCGACCCGACCACCCCCGAGGCGCAGGCGATCAAGCGGGATTTCATCGAGGGTTATAACCTCAACATGGCCACGCCGTGGGTCGCCGCCGAGCGCGGGTTCATCGACGCGGTCATCCAGCCCCACGAGACTCGGCTGCTGCTGCGTCGGTCGCTGCACTTATTGCGGGACAAGCAGTTACACGCGCGAGTCTTGCGCAAGCACGGTCTGCTGCCGATCTAGACCGGCGCGATGAAGTCTGACGTGTAGAACTCGGTCGGGGTCTGTGAATACGGGCTCGGCTGCTGGATGAGAATCCACGCGCCCGTCGTGCCCGATTGGATGCGATCCTGCAGAGTGGTTGCCGCCTGGCCTGCCCCATCGGTATCGAGACTGCCGACCGCGACGCCCGGACCCCCGGAACCGCATAGCGAACTCGACGCGCGCGGAGCCTGAATCAGGCTCACGTCGAAATGGGTGCCTGGCGAGCCAGGTTCCGACAGGCGCACCTCGGCGGTTACCGTGCCACCGGCAGCGCGAATAACCGATGTGGCCGCGGCGCGGTTCTCCCCGCCCACCCACTGGAGTGGGTTAAAAAATCGCAGGCGCGCATGACGCTTCTCAGCGGGACCACGGTTCCACCGGTCGTGCCAGCCGGAACAGCCGCTGCCACAGCGGGATTCAACGCGGATGCCACCGCGAGAACTGCAGGAAACGCGCGACGGGCCAGCGTGGAAATCGTTAGTGACATTTGTCTCATTGTCCCGGTCCCACGACGACCCGCCTACGCCCTGAGCGCGAGAGATCCCTTACAGCAAAGGCATCAATGTGATGCGCGACACAACGATTCCGGCTAAGCGTCCACCTTGCCCCGTCGCGGTGGATTCGTTGAGATGGTCTCGTTGGGCTGACGCCACAACGCGCGGCTGGGCGGCAAGGCCGAAAATCATTGCCGCCTAGCCGGTTCAGGCGCTATTTGGCCGACTTTTGACGAGCCTCAGCGGCTTGCTCAGCGGCTCGGGCAGAAGCCGCCTCGGCCTCTTTCTTGGCCACATTCCGCGCGGCTTCGGCCTTCTCCTGTTGAGCGCGGCCCTCTCGGCGCAGACCGTCGCGGTTGGTGACGATCCCGATGATTTCCTTGGTCTTGCCTTTGACGTCCTCGACGATGCCCTTGATGGCTTCTTCGGGTCCACTGCTGCCCATGACTTTCCTCTCACTCGTGGTCTTTTTGTCCGTACCCCGCGGCAGCCGATTCGGAACGTCTCACGGCGCCGACACGCCCGGTTCTTTCTGTGACAGTGATCACGCTGCCCGCTCGATCGGGCGAGAAGCCTACGGCTTGATCCGGATCTGGCCCGGCGACCACCACCCGCTGCGGGTCGCGGTGCCCAGGTCGAGTTGCGCGGGATGGGCGTCGGCGATGGTGTCGAACTTGCGCAGTGATCCCCAGTCCCGGCCCCAGTCGCGGGACAGGTACGTGGACATGACATGAGCCCGCAACAACAGGTCGGTGATGCCCAGCAGGCCGCCGTTGACGCCGTCCTCCCAGGTGTCAGTATCCTGCTTCTTGGCGTTGTAGTCCGGCGTGATGCGGAACTTCGGGATCTCGGTGACGCCGTTGGCGTGCAGCATCGGATGCTGGCACGGGAACGCCAGCCCAACCGCCCAGTCCATCAGCACCGGCTGCGACGAGCCGACGTACTCCTGCAGGGAACGTAGTTCCGGCACCCGCGGTGGCGTCACCGCGATCCAGTCGTCCGGCGTCAGGGAGAGATCTTGGGCCACCACCCGGACCGCAGTCGCGTCCCCGGGCATCTTGTCTCGGGCGAAGCGCAGATTGCGCCACGCCCTCGGCTGTTCCCCATTCAGGTCGTAGGGCACGATCCGACCGGCCGGCACGATGTCACCGCCGGGACCGGGCTTGCCGTATTCCAGCACCACGGTCTGACCGTCGGTGTGTCCGTGCAGCACGCTGTTGCCAGCGATCTTGCCCGCGGCGGTCACCACCAGAAGGGGATGCCCGTCGTCGGCTTTGGGTAGCTGGTACCACGCCGAGGTGAGTTTGCTCTGCTGTTGGGCGCCGGTGGTGTAGCTGCCGGCCAGCGGAACCTGATCGGGGTTGAGGCCGTAGGGCAATGGCACCGATGATCCGTTGATACCCGGCGCTTTCAGCTTCGTCGGCGCGCGCCAATCGTATGCGTACCAGTCGTAGTCGGTACCGGGCTGCGGCACCGACGTCTCCTGAACCGCCTCGGCCACGGTATGGTCCGGTACGCCGCTAGGGGTGAACCCTACTGGGTCGACGCCGCCCAGCGGACCCAACGGGCCGTAATCGCCGGGCAGCGACGCCATAAAGCCGGCGTTGCTGTCCGGCTCGACGAGCACGTCGTCGGCCAGTGCGCAGCCCCCGGCGAATTCGCGCAAGTTGGCCCAGCCATTGGAGTAGGTGGGGTATTGGCGCACGATCCCAGCGACCATCGATGCGATGAACACCAGCGCCATGAATCCGGCCGCGATCGGCACCGGCGCAGCCGTCACCGCCCGCGCCAGCCAGCCCTCGCCGTGATCCCGCGACGCGAAGTGCAACCAGGTCGCCCAGAGTGCCGCGATCGCGAACAGGATGAAAAAGATTGTGCTGATAGTGATTCCGGCGAGCTTCGGCATGGCGCTGTTGAACGGGACGCCGTAACTGGAGACGTACCACCAGCCGTTGGTGGTGGCAAAACAGAGCGCCAACACGAATAACACCGCCGCCACAAACGCCATGCGGTTACGTGACCAGCGCAGCACCTCATGCGACACCAGCACCGTGGTCAGCGCGGCCATCGCCGCGCCCACCGCGGCGAACAGCCCGAAGTGGTGCACCCACTTCGTCGGCGTGAACATCAGGAAGAACATGGTGCCGAAGATGACACCCATCAGCCGCCACGCCGGGCCGCGGGCCACACCGGGGATTCGCTTGCGCCGCAACATGATGAACACGGCGGTGAACAGGCACAGCGCGCTGATCAGGAAGCCGAAGCGGCGCGACAGTGAACCGTCGACGGTGGGCAGGATGAGGTAGTAGTAGCGCAGGTTCTCGGTGTACCAGGCCTGGCTCGGGCCGATCGCAGTGCGAATCCTGGTGGCTTCCAACACCGTTGACAGGGTCTGGTCGGCGAACACCACGGTGAGGATGACGAAGCCGGCTGCCAGCATCGGGGCCACCAGCGGCCATGTGCCGACCACGCGATGGCGGTGCACCAAAATTCGCAGGATCGGACGGCCACCGGCGACCAGCGCGGCCACCGCAATCAGGCCGGTGGGCTGCACCCCGAGGGTGAACGCGGCGGTCACCACTGCCAGCGCCGCCGGCGTCACTCGGGACGCGCACATCGACCGCTCGATCAGCACCCAGGTGAGCAGTGAACCGAGCGCGATGATCGGCTCCGGGCGCAGACCGTTGTTGAACGGCATCCACGCGGTCAGCAGCACCATGCCCGCCGCCCAGTTCGCGGCCGTACTGGACGTCACCGCCGGCCCCAGCCGGGGCAACACCTCACGCGACAGCAGCAGCCAGCAGACCAGCCCGGCGACCAGGTCGGGCAGTCGCATCCACAGGCTGCCGTCGCTCACGTGGGTCATCAGTGCCAGCAGGTTGTAGTACCAGCCGAACGGGTCCTCTGGGCTGCCGAACCAGCGGAAGTAGTTGGACATGTAGCCCGCGTGGCCGGCGACCCGGGCCATGCCGAGGATGTAACCGTCGTCGGACGAATTCGCGCCGATCAGGTGCCACAGCAGGAAACCGAATATCACCGTGGCGTCGATCAGCGTGAACTTCCGCCAGCGCTTCGGGATCAACCGGTGCATACGGCGGCCGTCGAGCTGGTCGAGGCGCCACAACGCGACCAGTGCGACGATGGTGGCCACGATCGCCAGCACCATCGCAACCAGTTTCAGCGTCGTCGGGGTGGTGGAGAACCGGGTGTCGATGGTCGCCGACAGCCGCAGTCCGGGCGGTGCGGGACCGGTCAGATCGGTGAACACGCCGACGATTTGGGGGCGCAGATTGGGGTCGGCGAAGCCACCGCTCACCGGCTTTCCCGCCGGATCGGTCAAACCGACAAAGGTGGCGAAGGTGCCGGCGCGTGTGGAGGTGATGTCGATGTGCTGGCACCGCGCGGACATCGCCTGATCCCGCGGCACGCTGGCGATCACCACGTTGCGGTCGGTGACGTCGATGCGCTGGCCGTGGGTAACGACGAACAACGCGTTAAGCGCGGCATCCTTACCCTTCTTGGGTGCGGTACTCAGCACGACCCCACCGTCGGGTGGCAGGCCACTCACCGCAGAGCACGGCACGGTGGCCGTCAACTGCACCGGAGTCAGCGAAATAAGCGGTGCCGTAACGCTATTCAGCTGGCCGTTCTGTGGCCAGTTGAGCATCGCAGTCGTCTGTATTACGGGCAGCAGCGGTGTGGCGACCGATAGGACAAAACCGATCAGCCCGGCGATCGTTGCGACCCAGCGAGTCACCCGCACATCGCGACGGGTGTCGGGCTGATCGGTGGCCGCTTGCCGTTCGTGGTTGATGACGCTCATGGCAGGGCCCTGATCGGTCCTTGCCGGCTCCAGCCGTGCACTGTGGTCACGCCCTGTTCAACGACGGCATCCGGCGCCTGATCGGCCGGCACCAACGGGTAATAGTGTTCGACCGATCCCCAGTCGCGGTACCAGTCGTCGCGCAGATACGTCGAGACCGTCGAAGTGACCAGCAACGCCTGAGTGAACAGGAACGGACCGCCGTCCTCGCCGGCCTCCCACCCGTTCGACGACGCCGCCGTCTGTTTGTGATCGGGCAGGATGCGGTATTGCGGAAGTTCGGCGACGCCAAGATGTTCGGAGAACGGCCGCTGACAGGGGAAGTTCGCGGCGGTCGCGATGTCCATCAGCACCGGTGTGTTCGATCCGATCAAGTGCTGCAGGGTCTGCAGCACCGGAACCCGCGGCGGCGTGAACGCGAACCACTGCTCGGAGCTCAGATTCGGGTCATAAGCGACGATGCGTGCCACGTTAGCCTCCGGGGGCGCCCAGGCCAGCGGGAACCGCAGATTGCGCCACGCCGGCCACGGCCCGATGTCGATCGGCTGCACCTCCGCGAGCGGCTTAGTGGTGCCGTCGGGGCGAGCGACACCCCACTGCAATTTCAGCGACTGCCCGTAGGTGAAGGTGCCGTCCTCGTTATACGACCAGATAGCGCCCGCGGCGGACACCACCACCAGAGGCCGGTCGCCGGTGCGCGGCGGCAGCTGGTACCACGCCGAGGTCGCCGTGGCGGCCAGCGAATTTTCGCCGTAGCTGCCCATCACCGGGGTGCGGGCCGGATCGAGTCCGAACGGTAGGGCTGCGTGCGACCCGTTCACCCCGACCGGGCCTTTCCCGCCGGCCGTGCCCGCGGAGTCGCTCATGGTGGCGTTGGGCTTGTTGGGTGACCCGGTGGAATTCACCACCCCCGGTTTGGTCACCACCGGATTGGACCTCAGGTCATCCCCCACCCCATCGGGTTTGAAGCCGACGGGCTTGATTCCCCCGAGCGCGCCCGCGGGGCCGAACTGTTGCCCCGGAACCGGCTGCAGCAGACCTGCATTGGGATCCGGCTCGGTCAGCACGTCATCGGCCATGGCGCAACTGGTCGGGGAAAGGCCCGAGCTGAGCGCCGCTAGGTTGGCTTTGCCGGTGGTGTAGAGGGGGTAACGGAAAACCGCACCCTTGGCCTGCGAACCGACTTCGCCCAGGACCATGATCACCGCGACCACCAGCAGCGGTGTGGACGCCAGCACGCGGTTGCGCCGGTTGTCCTTGACCTCGGTGTGGCCGGCGTAGTCCATCCGGAAGTGGTACCAGGCGGCCAGCAGTCCGGTGAGGATCGACAGCGTCAGGAACATCGACGTCACCGGACGGCTGGCGATGACGGGCGGGATGTCGTACCACGGCACCCCGTAGTTGTTCACGTAGAACCAGCCGTTGACCCCCGAGGTGGCCCACGCCAGCAGGAACAGCAGTGCGGCGATGTACAGCGTCAGGTTGCGGCGGCTGTGCAGGCCAATCTGGGCGAAGGTGAACGCGGTGACCGCGCCGAGAGCGCCGGCGAGTCCGGCGAACGCGCCGAACTGGATGGCCCACTTCGTGGGCGTGAACGTCAACAGCAATAGGCCTATCGCCGTCGTGCCGATCAGGCGCCACGCCGGGCCGCTGGCCAGTCCCGGCACCCAGCCCCGGCGCAGCAGCACCACCAGCACTCCGAACAGGCACAGCAGCAGCACCAGCACGGCGAAGCGCCGCGTCATCGACCCTTCAGCGTTGGACTCCACCGTCAGGAAGTAGTAGCGCAGGAAGTCCTGGTACCAGGCGATCGTAGGACCGACCTTGTACTTGATGCGGGCAGACTCCGCGACCGTGGCCAGCGTCTGGCTGCGGAAGACCACCACGGTGATCAGCGAAAACGACGCCGCCAGCACCGCCAGCGGTGCCAGCAATCCGTCGGTGGAGCGGCGCCGCCGAATCGCCTGGGCGATGGCCCGTGCACCGGTCAGTAAGGCGGCGACGGCGATTAGCCCCTGCGGCGCCAGGGCCGCGGTGAGCATCGCGACGATGATGGCGACCGCGGCCGCAGCCAATCGCTGCAACGCGATCGCGCGTTCCACCAGCATCCAGGTGACCAGCACGCCGAGGGCGATCAGCGGCTCGGGCCGCAGGCCGTTGTTGAACGGCAGCCACGCGGCCAAAAACACCGCGCCCGCGGTGAACACCGCCACCCGGTTGGATGCCAGGCCGCCTTTTCCAGGTCCCAGCCGCCGCAGCACGCAATGGCTGATGATCAACCAGCCCGCGATACCGGCCAGGGTGGCCGGTATCCGCACCCATATGCCGGCGGTGCTCACCGACGCTAATTTGGACAGCAGGCCGAGGTACCAGTCGAACGGCGCTTCCGTTGTCCCGAAGTACCTGTAGTAATTGGCCACGTAGCCGGCCTTCGGCGCCACCCGGGCGATGGTCAGGTTGTAGCCGTCATCCGATGAGGTGGCGCCGATGACATGCCAGAGCAGCAGCGTGCCGATCACACCCGCGTCGGCGAGCCAAGTGGCGACCCCGGCCCGCCACAGGTGTCGCCAGTTACGCGGAATCCGCGGCCCGGACTGCCGGTCCAAAACAGCCAGCGCGACGATCGCAATCACCACCGCGAGCCCGCCCAGGGCCATCACGGCTTTCTTGAGCATGGTGGGGGCCACGATGAACCGGGTGTCGACGTCGATGCGGGCCGACAATCCCGGCTGCGCAGGCACTTTCAGGTCGGTGAATATCCCACCGACCTGCGGCTTCTTCTCCGGTGCGAGAGTGCCTGCGGCACCCGGTATGCCGACGAAATCCGCACCCGCAGCGCCGGCGTCGGCCCAGATGTGCAGCACGCTGCAGGCATCGGAACCCACCGCCGAGCGGGCTGCCACCGCGGCAACCGAGTCGCGGAACGCAACGACGACCGCGTCTTTGTTGGCCCGGACGAACAGACCGTGCTTGCCGGTCTCAAAGCCGTTGACCGGCAGCGTCGACAGCACCAGGCCGCCGTCGGCGGGAAGGGTGGCGATCGCCGGGCAGGGGATGGAAATGTCCAACGCCCGCGGTGCCCCGGATACCAGCGGTGCAGTGATATCGGTCACGTGCCCGTCGCCGGTGAGGCCCTGCGGCCACAGGATCGTCGCAGTGGTCTGTTTCACCGGAAGCAGTGGAACCACGGCGCACAGCAGCGCCCCGACGATTCCTGCGACGACGGCGACCCACCGCGCGACCTGGCGCGTCGATCGCTCACTTTCGTCGTGGGGCACGAGGCACGATGGTAGGCGACTCATTTCGTGTTGCGACGATGCAGTCCGCGTGGCGGCCGGGAGAACAGGCGGATAAGCCCGGTTAACTCCCTTTGTGATCTAAACGGCGCGAGCCGATGACGGCGCAGCTCCGCGGGCCGTACGCGCTGGTTTGGTCCTGCGCCGGGCCGAACGCACCTTTCGAGGGGGTTCGACTCCTCCGCCCAAACATGGTTTAGTGGGCCAGCGGTGGTGCATTTAACGGATACGAAACAAATCACCACCGGCCACTGGCGTGAGTTGTGGAGCACCCGGTATTTGCGGACGTCAGCTGTGGTCGCCGGGGGCGTGGTGCTTTATTCCACCAACGAGTTCCTGACGATCAGCATGCTGCCGAGCACTGTCGCCGACATCGGCGGCGATCGGCTCTATTCCTGGGTGACGACGCTGTACCTCGTCGGGTCGGTGGTCGCCGCGGCGACGGTAAATTCGGTGCTGCATCGCGTCGGCTCATGCGTTTCCTATTTACTGGGATTCGCGGTGTTGGGCGCCGGCAGCCTGGTCTGCGCGGCTGCGCCGAACATGGAGGTCTTGCTGGCCGGCCGTTTCCTGCAGGGGCTGGCAGGCGGTCTACTGTGCGGCCTCAGTTTTGCGGTGATCAACGCCGCCTTGCCGCGCTACCTGTGGAGTCGCGCTTCCGCGATGGCGTCGGCGACGTGGGGCATCGGTGCGCTGCTCGGTCCCGCACTGGGCGGGATTTTCGCGCAGTTCGGCGCGTGGCGGTGGGCGTTCGGCGGACTGGCCATGTTGAGTGTGGCGATGTCCGTGCTGGTACCTGGTGTGCTGTCGGCGGACGAGTGCGAGCAGAACAGCGATCGCGAGCCAGCACGGATTCCGGTGCCGTCGATAGTTCTGTTGGGCGCTGCGGCGCTGGCGGTCAGCGTGGCGTCTCTGCCGCGTAACTTCATTGCGACTGCCGGCCTGCTGATCGTCGGCGCCGTGCTGGTGGGCATGTTTCTGGTCGTCGACCGGCGGATGGACACGGCGGTGCTACCCGCCAGCGTCTTCGGGTTTGGCCCGTTGAAGTGGGTCTATCTGACCCTGGGGCTGCTGGTCGCCGCGACCAAGGTGGACCTGTATGTCCCGTTGTTCGGTCAGCGGTTGGCCCATTTGGGGCCGATGATGGCCGGGTTGTTGGGCGCCGCCTTATCGATCGGTTGGACGATCAGCGGACTGGGCAGCGGCTCACTGAACAGAGCACGCACGATCGTGGGTGTAGTGATCACGGCACCATTGGTGATGGCAGTCGGCCTGGCGATGGCCGGAGTCAGCCATATCCAAGGCGCACCGGTCGGCGTTGTCATCTTGTGCGCGACGGCGTTGCTCGCCGTTGGGGTCGGCATCGGCGCGGCCTACCCGCATTTGTCGGAGTGGGCGATGACCCACATCGACGACCCCGCTGAGGGCGGCGCGGCCGCTACCGCGATCAACTCGGTGCAATTGATTTTCGGCGCGTTCGGAGCGGGGCTGGCCGGCGTCGTGGTGAACATCTCCGACGGCGGAGGTGTGGGGGCTGCTCGCTCGGCGTTTACCGTGTTCGCCGTGCTGGCGCTCACCGCCACGGCCACCGCCTTTCGCGCCGGCCGACGGCAGCTCGCCCTTTAACTTCCAGCTACTGGCGCAGCGGCGCCGGGCTCCACAGGCCGCTTCGTGTTGCCGAGCCGAGGTCGAGGCGCGCGGGCTGAGCATTGGTGTAGTACGGCGTCAATTGCTGCAGGGCACCCCAGTCGCGGGACCAGTCGTCTTTCAGATAGGTCGAGACCGTGTTCGCGCGCACCAGCAATTCGGTGATCCCCAGCGGCCCGCCACCGTTTTTGTCCATCACCGGCGAGTTGGCCTCGGCGCCGAATCGATCGGGCAGGATCCGCCACTTGGGCACCTCGACCACACCGTTTTGATGCCCGAAGGGACGCTGGCAGGGGAAGGCCAGACCGACCAGCCAATCCAGCAGCACCGGATCGGTCGAGCCGACGACCTCCTGCAGCGTGCGCAGCCGTGGGATCCGCGGCGGGGTGACCGCGATCCAGTGCTGCGGCGCAAGGTCGTCGTCGTTGGCAATGACGCGCACCTGGGTGGCGTCCGGCGGCAACGCGGACAGCGGCGCCCGCAAGTTGCGCCATGCCGGCGAAGCTCCAACGTCAGCGAGTCCCGTTTCGCCGCCGGGGTGATTGGCGGCGGCTTGTTGGTCGGTGGCCCATTGGATCTTCACCTCGCCGAAGTTGAACCGGCCGGCCGCCGACACCACTAGCAGCGGTCTGGACTCGCTGCGGGATGGCAGGCGGTACCAGGCCGACCGCAGCCGGGCCGGCACCTGCACCCCGGACCGCCAACTGCCCAGCACCGGCGTGCGCGCCGGGTCGAGGTTGTAGGGCAGCCGGGCGCTCGAGCCGTTGATGCCGGGCGCGGCGGTCGTGCCGCCCTCGGTGCCCGCTTCGCTGTTGGTGATGGTCTCGTCGTCGTTGACAAAACTGCGGTCGCCCGGGCGTTCCATCACCGGGTCGGCCGACACGTCTGCGGGAATGCCATTGGCAGCGAACCCGTCCGAAAGGCCGGCGCCCAGCGCGTCTTTCACCGGCTCCCCGATTGGGGACAGCATGCCGGCGTTAGGGTCCTGCTCGACGAGCACGTCAGTGGCCAGGCCGCAGACCTTGCCGGTCAGTGCCTGCAGGTTGGAGCGGCCGACCGACCACGCCGGGTATTGGCCGGTCATCCCCAGCGTGAGCGACAGTACCTCGCCGAAGACCAGTGCCCACGCGGCAATACCCAACGGAGACTGGATGATTCGGGATAACCACGATCCAGTGGGCGGCCTCGCATCGGCACCGTTGTTGACGAAGTGGAACCAGGCAGCCACCAGTAGCACCAGTATCGTCAGGCCCAGCAGCAAAGTGGTGAACCCAAAGTGCCACTCCGGGAGCGCATTTGACCACGGCACGCCGAAGTTAGAGACGTACCACCAACCGTTCACGCTGGCGAATGACAGGGCCACCACGAACAACACCACCGCGGCGAACATGGTGCGGTTGCGTCGCGAGTGCATCGCCGCCGCGGCTACCGCGACGGCAGCCAACGCCCCGAGTGGGCCGGCCAGACCGGCGAACACCCCGAAGTGGTGTGTCCATTTGGTGGGCGTGAACATCATCGCGATGAAGGAGATGATCGTGATGCCTATGATGCGACGGCTGGGTCCCACGGCGGTGCCTGGAATTCGGCCCTTGCGCAACGACATTGCCACCGACACCGCGAGTGCGACCAGCAACGCCAGCACGGCGAACCGACGCGCGACCGAGCCGTCGGGGCTGGCCATGAACAGCCGTTCGTAGCGGATGTGCTCGTCGAACCAGCTCAGGCTGGGGCCGACCGCCGACTTGAGCAGGTTGGCCTGGACTTCGCCGACGAAGGTCTGGTCCCGGAAGATCAGGATCACCGTGACCGTCGCCGCCGCCAGGATCGGCGCGAGCAGCGGGAGCAGGCCGAACCGTCTGGTACGGCGGTGCAGGATGGTGCGTAGCGGGCCGATCGCCACCAGCAGCGCGCCGATCGAAGCGATACCGGTCGGCCCGGAGAACAGTGTCAGCGCGCCGATGATGCAGGCGATCGCGACCGGCAGCAGCCGACTGGTCGCCACGGCACGTTCGACCGAACACCAGGTCAGCAGGATGCCCACGGCGATGATCGGCTCTGGCCGGAGACCGTTGTTCAACGGCAGCCAGAACGCGAGGAACATGCCCGCCGCCGTCCAGGCCGCCGCTCTGTTGGTCTTGACGGCATGCCCGAGTCGCGGGATGACTTCCCTGCTGATCACCCACCAGCAGGCCAGTGCCATCAGCAGGGTGGGCAACCGCATCCAGATGCTGGCGGTGGTGACATGAGCCCACAGCGCCAGCAGGTCGTAGTACCAGCCGAACGGCGCCTCGGGGGTGCCGAACCAGCGGTAGTAGTTGGCCATGTAGCCGGCGTGCTCGGACACCCGGGCCATGGTCAGGATGTAGCCGTCGTCGGAGGTGTTGGCGCCGACGAAATGCCACCACACCAGCACCAGCGTGACCAGCGCGTCGAGCCCGCTGACCGACCACCAGCGCGGCGGCAGGAAGCGGCGGTGCCGAGTCCCGTCGGCGGTATCCAGGACGTGCAGCGCGATCAGCGCCACGATCGTCGACGCCACCCCGAGGACCATCGCGGCCATCTTCAGCGGGGTGGGCGAGCTGCTGTAGCGGCTGTCGACGGTGGCCGAGAAGGTCAGGCCCGGCGGGGCCGGCCCGCTCAGGTCGGTGAAGACTCCGACGATCTGCGGGCGGAAGTCGTATCCGCTGCGCTCGTCATGTAATGGTGCGCCGGGATGCTCGGCATTGGGCCCCTGCTTCAGCCCGACGAACTCGCCGATCACCCTGTCGGCGTGCGCGGTGAAGACCAACTTCTGGCAAGCGCCGCTGAGTACCTGGTTCATCGGCGCGACGACCAGCGGGACGTTGCGCACGACGAGCACCAGGTCGTCGTTGGCGCGTTCGATCAGCAGGCCGCGGTCCACGGCCTTGGGTGCCTGTTTGGGCACCGTGGACAACAGCACCGTCTTGCCGGAGTTGCCTGATCCGGCCAGTCCGGCGGCGGCCTGGCACGGAATGCTGATATTGAGGTCGGTGGCCACGTAGCCGATCAGCGGTGCTGCAACGCTTCCGAGCACGCCGTCTTGCGGCCAGTTCAGTTGGGCGGTGGTCTGTTTGACCGGCAGCAGCGGGGTGGCGATTGCCAGTAGGGCGCCGAGCAGGCCGGCGACGACGGCCACCACCCGGGCGATCCGGTAGTTGGCTTCCCCGTCAGTCGGTGCGCGCCGCTGCGCCTCATCGATTCGCTCGTCGACCGCAGAGGTCATGCGCCGCTGCTGCGCATCACTTCGCTCTGCATCGTCGACGGCGCGGCCCACGGGGGTAGATGGTAGTTGCCCGACATGTTCAGTTTCTGACGCCATCAGGGGTGCGACCCGGGCTTGCGGACCGCCAACACGAACGGGCCGATGGTGGTGACGGTGAACCGCGGGTCGGCGAACAGAGCGGCGTTGAAGTCCACCGTGTAGCGCCGGACGTTGGGCTGGTTGGGGTAGACGTCTTCGGCCAGCCGCAGCGTGTAGCTGCTTGTCGCGCCGGCCGAGCCGCCGTGGCGCATCAGGAACACCGTCGGCGGCGCCCACGGCAGTGTGTCCAGCGCCTGGATGAACTGATCGGGAGCCTTTAGTTTCGACCAGCTTTTGATTGCGGCCGCCCGCTTGTCGAACTGCGCCAGTGGGTTGGCGTAGTGCGACGTCAGTCCTTGAAAGCCCCAATAGGGGTAGTAGGACAAGAAGCTGTAGTCGGCGGTCAGCACCACGGTCTCGTCGCGGGGCTTCCCGGTCGCCCGGGTGATCGCAGCGTCGATCGCCGGGTAGAACTTCTCGGAACCGGGCGGACGGCGGTCACCGCGCTGGCCATGGCCGTCGGTGTCGGTATAGGCGATGGTGAGGTCCGGTCGCAGCACGTCGGGGATGTCTTGGCTGAACGCGATCGCTCCGGCCAGCCCGATCGCAACCGCCACCGGTAGCACGCCGCGGCCCCAGGCGTGCTCTCGTCCGCGTGCGGCCAGGGCGAGGGTGACTTCGATGAAGCCGAAGACGCCGGCGGTGGCCAGCAACACCGTGAGTGTCGGCTGCAGCCTAAACGACAACAGCGTGGTGCGCGCCAGCGTGGCGAGCATCGACAGCAGTGACCACAGATAGACCGCGAGCACCCCGACGGCCAGGCCGGCCGCGCGCACCGACGAGCGGGCCCGGACCACCAGCCAAAGCGTGCCGAGCATGCACAGCGCGCCGAGCAGGGTGAACTTGAGCATCGGGAAGGTCAGCTCGGCGCCGTCTGCGGGCAGGTAGTGGTAGGCGCTGCCGGTGTTGCTGACCGGGTCATGGGCCGCGCGCAGCAGGAACGGCAGCCAGGTGCTCGCCGCGATGGCCACCGCGATGACGCCGATCACGGCCAGCCGGCCCAGCGGATCCAACGCCGCCCTGATTCCCTGGTGCCAGCGGGACGCCGTCAGCACCAACGCCATCAGCACCACGGTGAATGCGCTGTAGGCCAGCAGCAGGGTATAGAAGGTCGCCGCGACGCCGAGAAAGACGCCGGCCCCGATCACCGCGGCCCACCCGCCCGATCGGGTCCCGCCGCGCAGGCCCGACCAGGTCAGGATCAGCACCGGTGGCAGCAGCACGGTGATCATCGCGGAGTACGGCTCCGGGGAGCCGTAAGCGAGCGTCACTGCGGCCGTCGCCGTGGTGACCAGCAGCGCGTACTCGAAACGGATCATCCGCGACCACAACACCAGCGCCACCGCGACCGCGATCGTGATCGAGGTGATTGCCCACGGCTTGTACATCTCCCAACCCGATGTAGCGGTCAATGCCGCGATGCGCCCGCCGAGCCAGAACCAGCCCGGCGGGTAGAACGGCGGCAGCCCGAGATAGGTCATGTCGTGCAGGGCGGCGCTGATGGTGAGCCGGGTCAGGTATTCGGTGCGGAACTGCTGGTCGACGGAGATACCGAACAGGTAGAGCTTGGTGGCACCCAGCGGCATGGCGAGTGTGACCACCGTGAACGCGGAGAGGAACACCAGGCCGGCTACTTGGGCGAGCCACCGTAACCGGCCATGCCACCACAGCCAGCCGGCGAGGAGCAATCCGACGATGCAACCGACCTGGCCGACCGTGGTCAGCGCGTGCAGCTGATTCGACGACGGGTAAGCGGGCCATTCCACCCGTGCGATGGCGATCAGCGAGATCACCGAAATCACCGCGGCAATCGCGATCGCGAATGCCATGTGGCCGACAGTGGCCAGCGCGTTTCGCATCTAGATGGGCAACTTGCGGAAGATCGGCCGCGGGATGTGTCGCAGCACCATCATCATGTAGCGGAAGGTGCCTGGCGCCCAGACGAGTTCCTTGCCCCTGGCCGACGCGGTCACCGCCAAGTTGGCGACGTACTCCTTGTCGACGGTCAGCGGCGCTTCCTTGGTGCCAGCCGCCTTCCAGTGCGCGATCGTCGTCGACGTACGAACCTGGCCGGGCCGGATTACCAGAACGCGAACTCCGAACTCGCGCAGTGCTTCTCCCAGTCCGAGGTAGAAGCCGTCGAGGCCGGCCTTGGTCGATCCGTATACGAAATTGGAGCGCCGTACCCGCTCACCGGCCACCGAGCTCATCGCGATGATCTGCCCGAAGCCCTGAGCACGCATCTTCTCGCCGAGCAGCACTCCCACCGAAACCGCTGCGGTGTAGTTGATTTCGGCGATCTGAACGGCCTTACGCTGGTTCTGCCACAACTCCTCGGCATCGCCGAGCAACCCGAACGCGACGATCGCCACGTCGACGTCACCGCCCGCGAAGGCCTGGTCGATCACCGCGGGATGCTTGTCGCTCTCGGTGCCGTCGAAGTCGATCCACTTGACCGACTTGGCGCCCGCTGCTGTCATCGCGGCGATGGCATCATCCTTGCGGGGATGATCGGGCAGGTCCGCCAGCAGGATCCGTGCGTGCGCGTTTTGCAGGTAGCGCTCGCAGATCGCCAGCCCGATCTCGGAGGTGCCGCCTAGCAGCAGGATGGTCTGCGGATTACCCACGGCGTCGAGCACCATCTAAAGCAGCTCCAAACGTCGGGCCATGTCCGAGGCGAAGACGCGCAAGGGATCGACCTTGCGCCGCACCGCGATCCATTCGTCGATGCGGGGATACATGGCGTGGAAGGTGTCCGCGGTGGTGCGGTTGTCTTTGCCGGTGTAGAGCCGGCCGCCGAACTCCAGCACTCTGCGGTCGAGTTCGTTGAGAAACTCGTTGAGCCCCGGCTTAATCGGAAAGTCGACGCAGACGTTCCAGCCCTTGATCGGGAAGCTCAGCGGCGCTTGGTTTCCCGGTCCGAACAGCTTGAACACGTTCAGGAACGAGTAGTGACCCGAGCGCTGGATGTCGTACATGATGCCCTTGAATTCGTCGACCGCTTCGGTGGGCACCACGAATTGGTATTGGCTGAAACCCGCCGAGCCGTACGCCCGGTTCCACTCGCCGACCATGTCCAGTGGGTGGTAGAACTGCGTCAGGTTCTGGGCCTTGCCGCGGTAAGACCCCGATTTGCGGTACCAGAGTTCGGTCGCCGCACCGAAGGTCACCTTGTTGGCTAGGCCGTTGGGAAAGATGTCCGGTGCGGTAAAGAACTGCGGCGCATCGAATTTCAATGGGTTGCGTTGCAGCTTTTCCGGCAATTGGTCAACCCTGGCCAATGAACCTCGGGAGACGACGGCACGCCCCAGCTTCGGCGGCGCGCTGATTGCGTCGAACCAGGCCGACGAGTAGGTGTAGTCGGCTTCGCTGCCGTCGCTGTGAAATGCGATGGTTTCGTCCAGCGTGTGGGTGACATCGCCGTCGGCGATGAAATACGCCGTCTCCGTCGGGGTCATCTCCACCGTTGCGCGCAGCACGATCCCGGTCAGCCCGTTACCGCCGACGGTTGCCCAGAACAGCTCGGCTTCCTCGCCGTCCGGGGTGAGGTGGCGGATCTGCCCGTCGGCAGTCAGCAGCTCCATCGACCGGACGTGGTTGCCGAAGCTGCCCGCGCTGTGGTGGTTCTTGCCGTGAATGTCGGACCCGATCGCGCCGCCGATGGTGACCTGTCGGGTGCCGGGCAGCACCGGCACCCACAGTCCGAATGGCAGCGCGGCCCGCATCAGCTGGTCGAGGTTGACCCCGGCGTCGAGGTCGGCCACGTGGGTGTCGGCGTCGATCGAATGAATCCGGTTCAGCGCCGTCATGTCGATGACCAGCCCGCCGCCGTTCTGCGCGTTGTCGCCGTAGGAGCGGCCCAGCCCGCGGGCGATGACGCCACGGCCCCCGGCGTCGGCGGCGTGGGCGACCGCCTTGGCGATCACCTCGGGGTCCGGTGTGGACAGCACCTGCGCCACCGAGGGCGCGGTGCGGCTCCAACCGGTCAGCCGTTGGGTAGGAAACCTAGATGACATCAGTCAAAGAGGGTACCGCCTGGCACGCTGTGGTCAGCGGACCCGCAGATCAACCGGGGTCAGCTGAGAGTCAGTATCGTCGCCTTAATGCGCAAAAATGCAGCGCTTTGACTAGTGAGCGAGCTCCACGCTTGAGCAAGACCAAACTGGCTGTGGTGGGGATCGCTGTTGGCCTGCTGATCGGCTTGCTGAGCTGGCCGATCAAGTACGTGTGCCCGAACGGCCCGTGCACTTCGGCGCCGGATGCCGACGGCTACGTTCACCGCTACTACGAGATTCAACCGTTCGGCGCATCGGTGATCGAATCCATCGTGGGCGACAGATGGCCGCTTCGTTACTCGGCGGGAGTCGAGAAGGACAGGGATCATTCCTGATCGCCGGCGTCAACTGTGCGTGAGCCTGAAGTAGCCGTAGAGGTGAACGTCCTCGCCGGTTGATGTCCGCAGGGTTGTCTTTGCGAGATCGGCAACCAGGATGGCGTCATCATTGAACTGTCGCCGAAGCCATCCTTCGTGTCGATACGAGCTGTAATAGCACATGTAATTGGAAGACCAACCGTCGCGATCCAAGCTATAGCCTGCCGATCCAAGATAGGGTTCGAGCTGGTGTCGCAGGGCGTCCCAGACGAATTCGACGTTCGTGGCAAGGAATCGCTCACCGACAACTCGGTAGCCGGGTTGTCCGGTTGAGGCGAGATCACGTAATCGCCGCTCGGCATCGGACCGTTGCGGTTCGGGTATGTCAGTGGTCGGTACCGCTGATGTGTATGAGGGAATGCTCTCGAGTGTCAGTGGGCGGGATGTCCGGTACTGCCAAAAGACATATCCGCCAGCAATTGCGACGACGATTCCGAGGACGATCGCCGTTATTCTGAGCACTTTCTTGTGCCTCATCCCAGAGAACCGATATTGACGTTGGACATGGGGTGGTTGCCTAAGGGGCCGCCGGGAAGATCACCGGTTGGCAATCCAGAGCCGATGAGGTCGCCGAGTCTCACAGTGACCAATGGCCCCGGCGTGTTGACTGGTGTATCAACATTTGTCTCCCAAGGGTTTCGCAGGGTTACTTGAGCATCGCTGCCGGTACCGGTGATACTTTCCACGACATACACGTGGCTTTTTTCCAGTGGAGCGCCGTTCGGGGTGGTGCTGACAGTCACCGGCTGATGGTTGGCCAACGCGCAGGCGATCGACTGGTCGATGTGCTGATTCGTCAACCAGACGTTTTGCGGGTTGATGTTGGTTCCTCGGTTACCCGTCAATGCCTCCATCGCATCTTGTGCATAGCCACCTTGGCCGATACCCGTCGAGTTGCTCAGTGCGTCGCCGAGGCTCTGGTTCGGGTACTTGGCCTTTGCGTAGGCCGATTCGAGGACACTCGGCCACAAAGCGGCGTTAGGTTGCCCATTGTCGAGCCAGCTTGCGCCGTTATGCGCAAGGTCGGTGTCGATGTCGTCCTGGGTGACAGCGATGTGCTTCCACTCGTGGCCATCCCAAAGGGTGACGTCGAAGTTTCCGGTCGCGTCGTCATAGTGAATTCGGTCCTTGATCCATTGCGGGTTGGCGTTCGCTATCGCACCCATAGTGGCGTCGAGGTAGCAGTCACCGATGGTCTTCTGATCCACGTCGGCTGCCGTCGGGTCGTGTGGATAGAGGTCCTTGTCCGTCCACCGATGCCACTTGGGGTCGCCGCCGGAATCCTCGGGTAACGGCCCGCCGGGACCTTGCTCGTCGAAGGTGAGGTTACCGACGTGCCCGACGGCAGTAGCGATACCCGCGCCGACCTGCTGATCGCGTGCGACGAGTTGGGCGGCGCCCCCGTAGATTTCGTCGGCGAACGATTCTGCTTGGGCTTGTAGCGCCGCCTGTTCCGCCGCGGTGCCGGCGGTTTGGCGACTGGCGACGGTGTAGTCGTCATAGACATCGAAGCCGGCGTCTTGGGCGGCCTCGACGATGTACTGGAGGCGACTCCGTGCCGCCGAAACATCGGATGCGCCTTGACGGGCGGTTCTGGCTCCTTCACGGAGGTCGTCAGCGACGTTGCCGACCCTGACTTTGTCGGCGTAGGCCCGCTCGGTCGCCGCGCCGAATGCTTCGCCTTCCCACCGGCTGGCTCGGATCTGTTGTTCGGCTTCGGCGAATGCACTATCCCATCGGTTGGCGGTGCGCTCCCAGTAGTCGGCGCCTTCCGTCAGATGCTCGGTGTCCCAGGACAACAACTCCGACAGGGTAGGCACCGCGGTGGCAGTCATTTACGCATCTGTCGCCACGGCGCTGAGCTTCAGCGCCGCGTGAGCTTCGGTCTCGTTGTAGCTAATGTCGGCGAAGGCGATATCCGTGCCGGTGGCCTGCATCCGCGTCGCCATCGCCGCTGTGGCTTGCCGGACGCCAGCGTGCCCGATCTTCATTGCCGCCGAGCTGGGCTGGCTTGACGGCCCCGGCGCAGGCGGTGCACCCTCCGCTATCTCACTGGCAAGGGCGTTGCATCTGGTGGCCACCGCCTGCAACCCGTCGCTAACACGCAGTCGCTCCACGCGGCGAAGTTTAGTTCGACCTCGACGGATGCCAATTCACCTTTCGTGGCAGCCGTTCAGCGCAGCCGGAAGATCACCGATCGCTGCACGATGAAGTTGATCACCGTGGCGGTGCCCTGCGCGATCACGAAAGCGGCGGGAATCCGCCACGGTTCGTTCGCGAACTGAAGATAGAAGAGGTAGTTGATGCCGACCTGCACGACATAGGTCAGCCCGTAGAGCACACAAACGGCGACGAACCGAACCCTGCTCGGCGGCGCCTGGAACGTCCAGCGGCGGTTGATCAGGTAAGCGGTCGTCGTGCCGGCGATAAAACTGATCGATTTAGCCACGTTGACCTGCAGGCCCAGCCGCAGCAACACGACGTAAAGGCCAAAGTCGACGACCGCCGACAAACCGCCGGTGACGATGAATCGCCACACCTGCGTCTTCAGCGGCAGCGGTGCACGCGCCGCGATCTCAGCCATCGGCCGAAGTTTACGGGGACTACTTCGGGTATTTGAGGTCAAGCACCTCGACCTGGTTTTCGCCTTGCGGCGTGGTGTAGGTGACGGTGTCGCCGGCTTTCCGCCCGGCCAGCGCCAGCCCCAACGGGCTGCCCGCGGTCAACGCCTCGTCTTCGCCGCCCGCAGGAGCCTCCTCGATGACGGAGATCACCTGCATCTTGACGACCGACCCGTCGGAAAACTTCAATGTCACCTTGGTGCCGAAGGGCAGCGTGTCGCTTCCGTTCGATGGCGACGGTCCGGTGCGCAGCAGCCGGTCCAACTCGATGATCCGCTCGTCCAGGCTGGCCAGTTCGTCGGCGCGCTGGATGGCATCGGCCGCATCGGCGTGATCGCTCACCGCGCCGCGGTCGCCACGGACCTCGGCCTCCAGTCGATCACGGCGTTCTTGTATCCGGGCCAACTCGGCGGCGATCCGCTCGCGTGCCTCCCCGGCAAGCCCAGAGGGCTCCGCTTTTCCGCTCACCTGTGTCGACCTGTCTTCTTGGGCGCGACGGCGGTTGCCATCGTTAAGTGCCAAGACTGTATTGCACTTAACCCGATTATTCATGCGTTCGCCGTGCGTTGTACGACGTTTCCCGCCACTGCGCAACCACTCTGATCGATCCCGCGTCGTGGTCGTCGCCACGCGCAAATTCAAATCGATACCCTAAGCAAAGATGTGATAGGGCTGAAAGACGCCTAGCTCTAGCTCAAGCGCGAAGGCCGGCCCATTCTCCATGCTTCCGATTTCCAGCAAAGCTTTCCGACGGCACTGCGCTTGTCTCAAACGACGGACTTACCCCCAGTATCACCACCATGACGGGTGACTATGCGTTCACGAACGGCACCGCCAACGGCACGACCACCGTTGGAGAAATTCTCGACAGCAATAACAGCGTGTCCATCGCCAACGACACAGGCTTCAACCCGACGACCTTTGAAGGTGGCTCGGCCGTCGATGTGGCCAACAATAGCTTCGCCTACGCCACCAACGCGGGCAGCGCTGCCAACGTCGAGGGTGGTGAGGTAGCCGGCGTCCCACTGAGTGGTGGGCCCGCGATCACCGACGGCTCGGACATAGTCGGTAACGGCAGCATCTTCGACGTCATGACGAGCAACACGTCCGCGATCGACGGCATCTCCGACGCCACCGCCCGCGGCACCACCCAGACCGCAACACGGCGGCCCTGGGCCGCGGTTTACGTTTGATGTCGCTCGCCTACACCCAGTAGGGAACGCGGGCGCGGTATTGGCGCATCGCGAAAGCCGCCATCAGCCAGCCCACGATCGTCAGCCCGACCACTACCGCCCAGTGCCGCAGCTCTTGGTGCGAGCCGAGCAGCGGGGCACGCACGATATCCAAGTAGTGCAGCAGCGGATTCAGCTCGACGATCTTCGACCACTGTCCGGCGCCCTGCTGCCGCAGCGTGTCATCGTTCCAGATGATCGGCGTCATGAAGAACAGCAACTGCACGATGGAAAACAACAGCGGGCCGATGTCGCGGAAGCGCGTCGCCAGAATGCCGAAACACAGCGACACCCAGACGCAGTTGAGCACGATCAGCCCCAGGGCCGGTATCACCGAAAGGTCCGCCCACGACCAGGGTTTCGGGTAGATGATCGCGATGACGATGTAGATGACGATGTTGTGCGCGAACAACAACATCTGCCGCCACACCAGCCGGTAAACATGCACGGACAGCGGCGTCGGCAATTGCTTGATCAAGCCCTCGTTGGCGACGAACACCTCGGCGCCCTCCAGGATCGAGGCGTTGATCAGATTCCAGATGATCAGGCCGAGCGTCACATAGGGCAGGTGCACCGACAGCTGGAGATGAAACAGCTTGGAGTACAGGCCACCCATCGCGACGGCCGTGGTGCCGGTCGCGATGGTGATCCAGAACGGGCCCAGCACCGAACGGCGGTACCGCTGCTTGATGTCCTGCCAGCCCAGGTGCAGCCACAACTCGCGGCGGCGATACCCGTCGGCCAGATCACCCCAGGCGCGGGTCATCGTCTTCGACTGTGTGGCGGCGTCGATGATAGTCATGAGTGCCGCTCCGGTCGCTCGAACTGCTCCCGACGCCCCAACCGGCGCAGCCGCAGCCACTCCAGCAGACCCTTCGGGTCACGACGAGACACCAGGAAAAACCAGCCGAACCGCAACCATTCCTGCAGCAGCAGCTTGCGCAGACCGGGCTGCGACATCAGGTAGCCGCGGTTGCGGTAGGTGTAGTACCGCTTGGTCGGGTCGTCGGGATATTGGGTGTGCATCCGCCCCGCAAGAATCGGCTTGAATTCGGCCGAGCCACACGGGTGCAGATAGACGGCGTTCAAGCAGGTTCCGAACGGCAGGCCGGCTCGGACCAGCCGACGATGCATCTCGACCTCGTCGCCACGGACGAACAGCCGCAGGTCGGGAACACCGATCGACTCGAACGTCGACGCTGCAAACAGCGCACCGTTGAACAGCGATGCGATACCCGGCAACAGTTCCTGGTCCTGCGCGGTTCGCAATTCGCTGACCAGCCTGCGCCAGACCAGGCCGCGCCGCAGCGGAAACGCCAGGCGTTGCGGGTCGTCGGCGTTGCACACCATCGGCGACACCTCGGCCAGCCGGTGCTTCTCGGCGCACGCCAGCAGCGTCGCCAGCACTTCGCTGTCTTGCGGGTGGCCGTCGTCGTCGGCCAGCCATACCCAATCGGCGCCGGCGGCCAGCGCATGAAGTATGCCGAGCGCGAAACCGCCTGCGCCGCCGAGGTTTCGGCGTGACGACAGATACGTCGTCGGGATGGGTTGAGCGCCAACCAGTTCGCGAACGCGGTCCTCATCGCCGTTGTCGACCACGATCAGCTGGTCGGGCAGCCGGCTCTGGGTGGTCAATACATCCAGCGACTTGGCCAGTTCGTCGGGGCGCCGGTGGGTCACCACGACGGCGCACACCATGG
>Ga0209656_10000413_pt1 | contig 28253 bp, 22 predicted proteins | sample BogFormECP12_OM2_FD_188239 | JGI IMG/M metagenome (GOLD analysis project Ga0209656, IMG submission 188239) | Bog forest soil microbial communities from Calvert Island, British Columbia, Canada - ECP12_OM2 (SPAdes) (version 2) | ecosystem: Environmental > Aquatic > Freshwater > Wetlands > Bog ...
GTTAGCGCTCGGAGGACGCGCTTGAGTGATGGCGCGTGCACACGCGTCGCCTTTGCGAGCTCATCGATTGTCCGCGGCTCTGGCCCGAGGATATCGGCGAGACCCAGGCGCGCCACGACATGGATCGGCTGGACGACAAACGCGCTGGGCCAGATCAGCTCCATTATTCCCGGCAAAAGCTGCCTCCCATTTTAACGCCGAGGGTCGCACCAAGGCTTATACAATGTCGCCCTACGGTCGGCCGTGGCGAATTGCGTTGATGATGTCGTCGCCGCCATCCGTCAAATCATAACCTGCCACGCGAGCTAACGAAGGTCGGCTAAGGGTCCACCCGGCCGTTCGATCGTCGTAGTGGGAATGGCCGAAATCGGCGCGTTCCAGCCGATCATGGAAAGCGGACACTCGGCGGGTCGTTTCAGAAGGTCGATTTCGCCTTTGCTTCACGCTGGTAAACGGCGAAAAGGGCCTTTCCAATCAGCGATGTTTCGGCCTCGGCGCAGCGTTCGTAGACGCTGGCCTGCGTGGCCTGGATCGCCCTGTCCTGCGGCGAAGCGGCGGCAGCAAGTTCAGCGAGGTGGGCCACTAGCCGGGTCCGGCCTCCTTGGGCCAGAACTGCGGCGCGGTTTGCCAGCTTGTCAGCCCCGCCCGCGAGGGAATCCGCATGTCCGGTTCGATGAGAGGGATGTGGAAACGGAGCTATGGTCGAGCCACTAAGGCACCGCCAGACGAAAGGGGCGGCAACAGATATGCCCGGCCTACTGCCACCGCGCCACATCCTGACTCTACCCTTCTCGGAAGTTCGGCCGGAAGGGGACTCCCCTCGTCCACTTCAGACCACGCGCGCGCGAGTGGATGAGTTGAGAACCATGCAGCAAGTTGCGGGCTCAGGCTGGCGGTCCCCTGCCCTGCACAGACCGGGATCCCGCCCTCCGAGCCTCACGGGCCAACGCCCCGCCGCCCGTCACGCATCGCACCGGACGTTATCATGCGGAAGATGGCCAGCGGAGGAGGGGGTTCACTGTGTCAGTCGTTGACTGACAACACCATGATCGGGTCGGCGATCTTCTCCGGCGCGATCTCTTGCTCAAGCGGCAGCACCGCGGTGCCGATGGCAAAGAATTCGATGACGTGCCTGCGCCAGCCGTGGCTGCCTTCGTGCAGGTCCACACCGACGACGCCCTCGGCCTTCGCCGCCGCGGCTTCAACCTGCATGCGCTCGATTGCGATCTCGCGCGCCTCGTACATCGCAGAGGTGAAATTCTCCAGCTCCACATTACGAATGGCGGTCGCGATCCCCGCGAGCACGCCGCGATGCGCCACGTGATAGACGCAGCTGCCCATCACCATCTCGAGCGGTCGATAGCCGGAGTGCAACAGCGACCAGAAATCCTGGCCCGACAGGTCGGAGGTGAAGGGCCCGCCGTCATGCGCGCGAAACCCCTTATGCCCGTCGCCATGCACCACGCCGGTGCCAATGGCGATGAACTCCAGCAGATGCTGACGCGATTCCAGGCGCTTGATGGTGAGCTTCACGCCGACAATGCCGTCCGCACCCATTGCTGCCGCTTCCGCGCGCATCCGCGACATCGCCAACTCGCGGGCGTGATACATTGCCTTTGAGAGGACATCGAGTTCCTGGTTCTTGCTCCAACTGCGGTACTGGATACCCACGTGATAGACGCAGGTGCCGACGCAGAGCCCGATCGGCTCGAAACCGGCTTTGCGCACCAGCAGGAACTCGTTGACCGAAAAGTCCGACGTGAAGACGCCGGTCGAGTGCACCGAGCTGCGGAGCCCCTGGAGGCGTTCCGTGGCATGCGCGGGGATGGCGCTGGGCATGTCAGATGCCTACCTCTTCCTCGTTGGACTCGTAGGATTCGTAGTGGCGTTGCGTGCCGGTGAGCGGCGTGGCCCCGGCGTGCATGTCGACGACCATCTTGATTTCGCGTGGAAACGGCACATCGGCACGTGCATCGACCACGGTGGCGATGACGATGTGACGGCCAAGGTATTGGTTGGGCCGGTACGGCTGGTTCCCACCGCCTTCGTGCTCGAACATCTGGCTGAAATTGACGTGAGCCAGGACACCGTTGCCCTGGCCTCGGACACTCCGGCGCAACTCGGCATGCGCCTCCCGCCGAACGACCTCCCAGAACTGGCTCAGCGTCGTCGACTCCGTGTTGCCCATCCAGGTCTGCCCGGCAGTACCGCACCAGTTGGTCAGCCACCCGTACTTCGCGCCAATGGCGATCCCGGTCGGGACCACGTCGGCCTCCAGCAGCTTGACGAGTTCGAGGGCGGGGACGGTAGCGACAATCGGGTCTTGGCTCGGCGGCAGTCCCTCGATAGACATTGCCGTGCCGAGCAGCGTGAAATCCATGCTGGGCAGCGATGCCGAGCCGGATCGTGCGCATCTTGACGTCCAGCACCGCGTTGGCGCCCGCCGCCTTCGCCTCTTCGCGCAGGCGGTGCAAGGCGGTCTCCCAGCCTTGCGCGTGCCCCTCCGTCCACGACCGTCCATAGCGTAGCCAACAGGTGGCGGAGACTGGGGCGATCGGTTTCAGGCCGTCCGACCGGGCGATCATCAGTTCGGCCAGCGTCAGCGTTGCGGTCCAGCGAGGTCGATCAGGCCCATCTTAGTCGGCCATGAAGTCGGCAAGCGATCGGCTCAACGTCTTCGCATGGTCGCTCGCCTTTCTGGTCTCCTCGGCAAGCCGCGCGAACCAGTCCGCCGGCTCGACGCTCCGCGTATTGAGCGCAATGCCGCGCACCACCAGGGCGATGCTGGCCTTGAGTTGGCCACCGAGGATTTCCAGGACGTATCGGTTGTCGCCAAGGTCGACCGAGACACCGGTGGTCTTTCCCGTGTGAGCAAAGAAGCTCTTGCTCTCGCGGATAGTCACCAACTCCGGCATCGCCTCCTTCAGTCGCAAGGCGAACGCCTTGAGGTTGCTCTCGGCGTCGGACTTGAAGCGCCGCAACCACGCGGCCTGCATGTCGAAGTCGACATTCTGGCCCATGCTGTTCCGACTCACGGTGCGACCGCGTGCCGGTTCACGCCCTGCATGCCGGCGATCAGACGGTCGCGGATGGCCGTCAGCTTGGCCTCGCGCTCGCGGTCGCCGTTGGCGACCTCGCGTTCGATGTCGATCACCTCATGCATCGTCTTGATCGTTTCGTCGGCGACCTGCGCCAGCACGTCGATGTTGCGCTGGTCGCCGCCCAGGCTGCGCGCGGCCGATGTGGCCGCCTCATGCGCCCCCTTCGAGGCGAGCAAAGTGATCTGCCGCGCCGCCTCGTCGAGCCGTTCGCTCTCGTCTGCAGCGCGACGAATATCCACCTGCACGACCGCTTGCGAGGCGACCGCCATCAGCCGTGGGATGACCACCAGCATGCCGTTCGAAATCTTCATCATCCGCGTCTCCGCGGCCTTTTTGTTCTGGCCGATGATCGGGATCAGCATGGCGGAGCCGACGAGATTCTCACGCATCTCCGCGATCTTGCCACGGAAATTGGCTAGCACGCCGCGGAATTCCAGCACGTCTGCGGCATCGGCCGGATCGCCTGTGCGCACCGCGTTCTGTCGCAGCGCTTCGAGTTCATCCTGGCCGCGGTCAAGCGCGATCTGCCCGGCGGCGATTTCGATCTTGAGCCCGTACAGACTTTGACGGATCGCCGCAGCCTGCTGCTCCAGCAAGTCGAGCGAGACGGCCAGATCCGCTTTCGTCTTACGTGCTTTCGCCTGCTCCGCGTCCATCAGATCAAGAAATTTCTTGCGGCTCTCCGCGAAGCCCTTGAACGCCGTGTGAGCATCGGCGGCAGCGCCCATCAGCTTGCCAAGGATGCCCCTGCGCGCCGCGGGCTGGCCGGCGGCGGACTCCGCCTGTAGATCCTCGATGCGCAGGATCTTGACGCCGTCGATGACTGCGGCGGCGATGCGGCCGACCTCGCCGGCGTCGCCGAGCCGCACCCCGGTCAGCAGTAGTCGCGACGCCTGCGCGATCGCGGCGAGCACTCCGTCGCCATGCGCGAGGAGGGTCGCGGTCTTGCGAAAATCGATCCGGGCAGCCGATCGCTGAGCAGCGACGAGGTCGTCGGGGCCAAGGTTCGCCAGCTCCACCAGACGCCCCCGCGGTGGTTCCGGCAACAACCTCGGGTCCGTTACTGCGGTGACGGTTTGTGTCGGCGCTGTGGCGACGACCGCCGTGGCCGCAGTCGGCATCGGGTCGAGCGTGTCGAAGATCGAGAGGTCGAGCGGCACGTCCGGTTTGGTCTCCGGGTCGCCCGACATGTTCTGGAACGGCAATACAGCGATCGAGGGCTTATCGGGGAGTGCCGGCGCCGGCACCGCCGCGGGTGGTGTCGTCGCGCGCGACGGTGCACCGCGCGCGATCCCATAGGTGCGTACGGGGCGGGCGATGTTCTTGAAATGTTGCTCGCCCAGATCCTCGAAGGCGATGTCGAGGCGGTCACGGACCTGCTCGTGGGCCGCGGTGCTGAGGCAGATCCCGCCCGGCTCAGCCAAGGCTTCGAGCCGGGCCGCGATGTTGACCCCGTCGCCGAAGATGTCGCCTTCCTCGATGATGATGTCGCCGACGTTGATGCCCATGCGATATTCGATGCGGCGCCCCAGCGGCACATCGGCGTTGCGGGCCATCATCTCGCGTTGCACCTCGACCGCGCAGCGCACTGCGTCGACGACGCTGGCGAACTCGACAAGGAGGCCATCGCCGGTGGTCTTGACGATGCGGCCGCGGTGGTCGGCGATCTTGGGATCGCCGAGTTCTCGGCGGATCGCGCGCAGCGCCGCGAGGGTCCCTTCCTCGTCCTCGCCCATCAGCCGCGAATAGCCGGCGACATCAGCCGCCAATATCGCCGCCAGTCTTCGTTCGACCCGCCCTTCGCTCATGCTGCTAGGTCCCAAACGGAAATGCGCCATTTATTTAGATACGTGGGAAGTCGGCCCGATGCCAGCCTCGGCTCGGTGCCGACCACGGATTGAATGGCGGATTTCCACCCGTTTGCGACCGCCCGCCGACCTTGGTTGAACGGCTCAAGCCGACCCAAAACTGCCGTTGAGAGCAGCCGAATTGATAGCTTCAGGGAGCTGATACCGAGGCACCTACCGCAACCACGTTGAAGACGGCGACGGCCTGGCTCAACCCCTTCAGCGACAGATCGCCAATCTCTTCGAGCGATGCAGCGTCTTTGACCGCTGTGGCGACGCGCCGGCTGATCAGGATCTGCCCGTCCGTGGCCTCACCGCAGAGCCGCGCCGCAAGGTTAGTGACCGTGCCGATCGCGGTGTAGTCCATGCGCTCAGCAAAGCCGATCTGCCCGAGGGTCGCGTAGCCCTGGGAAATGCCGACGCCAAAGCCGATATCGTGCCCGTGCCCGCGCCAGGTGCGCAGCAGTTCCTGCGCCGCCTGTCGCATCGCCACCGCCATCTGGATCGCCCTCTTGGCCGGCTCGGGAGTTGGCAGCGGGTCGTTGAAGAACACCATAATCCCGTCGCCGGCATAATGGTCGAGCGTGCCCTCGAACCGCGCGATGATCGGCCCCAGTGCTGCGTGATACTCGCCCAGCAATGCCATGACCTCTTCGGGCTCGGCGCGCTCGGCAAAGCCGGTGAAGCCGCGTAGATCGCAGAACACGACGACGATCTCGCGGCGATGGCTTTCGAGGATTGATTCGTCGCCCTGCGCGACGATCAACTCGGCCAGCTGCGGCGCGAGGAACCGGCGCAATTTGCCAGTGCGCTCGATCTCGGTGAGTTGCGCCGCGACGCGCGCCTCCAATTCACGGTTCCAGCCGGCGATCTCGTCGTTGCGCTCACGCAATTCGCCGAGCAGCCGCGCGTTTTCCATCGCGATGACCGCCTGCGCTGCGAAATTCTCGATCAGTTCGATTTGTTTGCCGGTAAACAGTAGCACTTCGTTGCGGTAGATCAGAATCGTACCAAGAAGCTCGTCTTCCCTGAGCATCGGCACACATAGATGGGTGCGCACCTTTGCATGTTCGGGATTGTGTGCGCGCACTAGGGTGTAGGCCTCCTCGGCCGCGCAGTCTTCCACCTGTATGGTCTGCTTGGATTGCCTCACGAGATCAAGAGTGGTTCCCGGTACCGGGTGATGGAAGCGTGACAGCGTGGCGGTGAACTCGGACCCGACCCCGTGCGCTGCCGCGCCACTGTATCCGTCGCCGTCATAAAGAGCGAGCACGCCCCAGGTGCCGCCGCAGATACGGACGGCGTTGGCTAGGATCGCCTCAAATACCGGCTCCAATCGGCCGGTCGATGACGCGATGATACCGAGGATCTCGGCGGTCGCAGCCTGCCGGTCCAGGGCCTCGCGCGTCTCGGTCAATAGCCGCGCGTTCTCCATCGCGATCACCGCCTGCGCGGCGAAGTTCTGAAGAAGCGTGATTTCCTCTTCGGAAAACGCCTGAACCTCGAACCGGGCGGCAGCGATGTAGCCAAGCAGCGCGCTGTCCTTGCGCAGCGGCACCATCAGTATCGTACGCCCCCCGGAATCGACCGCTGGCTGAACCAGGCGAGCGATTTCCGGCGGACTTTCCGCGGCGAGCGCCACCATATCGAGGATTTGCACGAAGGGCTCGCCGCGCACCAGCGGCTCCACAGGAGCGCCCGGAACGAGCGCGAACCCGCGGCGCAAGGATGTGTCGATAGGTTCCGGCAATCCGCGGGTCGCGCGGGCGCGGAACAATTCGCCGTCGTAAGTTATCAGCGCGCCGTGACCGACCCCGCAAAGAGCGTGCGCCTTTTCCAGGATGACATCGAACACCGGCGTAAGATCGCCGGGCGAGGAATTGATGACCTGCAATACTTCGGCGGTCGCGGTCTGCTGCTCCAATGCCTCGCGCGTCTCGGTCAACAGTCGCGCATTCTCCATCGCAATAACGGCCTGCGCCGCGAAGTTCTGCAGCAGCGCGATCTGCTTGTCAGAAAAAGGGTGCACCTCCCGGCGGTAGATAGCGATGATGCCGAGCAGTCGCGCACCGCTACGGAGGGCCACGGCGGCATAGCTTCGAACGCCTCCGACGTCGACCAACGCACGCGCCGCCGGCGCGCCGACGCGATAGGCGTTGTCTTCAACAAGGTTCGTCGAGCAAATGATGTTCCCACCCCGAACAAAGCGCTCGGCTAAGCTTCCGGGTGTCGGTCCTGGTGGCGGCAGCGCGGCTTCAAGCGCGGGTGAAGAGCCGCTGGAAGCAACGCGACGGAACGATTCGCCGTCGCAGCTCAACATGTACCCGAGCGCTGCACCACAAAGGTTTAGCGCTCTCCCGAGGATCGCATCAAAAACGGGGGCGAGGTTGCCGGGCGACGTGTTGATGACCTGCAACACCTCGGCCAGGGCCGCCTCGCGGGCCAGCGTTTCGTCGCGCTCGCGCCGTAGAGCGGCGATGATTTTCTCTGGATCTTCTAACGTGCTGTCAGGCGCCGGGCTCATTGCTGACCTCGTCGGACAGTCCTCCCTCGGGATCATACCGTTATCGGCACGCGCCTTGACGTAGTTTCCGAGCAGGGTAGTCAATGATGCCGCATCGGCGAATGACCGCCTAACGACCTTACCTGTCGAATCCACCACGGTCCTGTGAACGCCCGGAATCGGCGCATCCTCGCCGTTCGGCAGCGCTCCGGCGAAGGACAGGAGTCCACCCTTCTCGGCCACTCAGCCTTCGCTCTGGGAATGGCTCTTCCTGCCCCATACGTGCCGTTCGGAATATCCGTCAGGATCGGCTCAGTTGGGTGGGAATCCGTCATTCGGTTCGGCATCAAACCGTGACGAAGTGATGCTCGCGTCAGGCTGAGTTCCATATATCCTCAGCCGCAGATCCGCTCTGAAATGATGCTCCGGTCTTGGCCCATGTTACCAATCGAGGGAGGATGTCTTGCCAAAAGTCTATGTAATCGTCTTCTACCGCTCTCCGCCGGAGGCCTCGTTCGCCGAGTATGGCGAGCTGGCGATACCTGCCGTGCACGCAGGGGGTGGCCGGATTCTCGCCCGCGGCCTGCCTTTGAAGATCTATGAGGCCGGAATGAATGAACGCGTGACTTTGATCGAGTTTGACTCGCTGGAACAAGCTATGTCGTGCGTACGCGGCGGGTGTCAAGCGCACCTATCTGAGCAAGCTGGAGAAGGCCGCGAGCTATCCTGGGCTGGAAATCATCGCCCACCTGGTCATCGTTTGCGCATCGAGCACCGATCGGAGCCACCATCCGGGGCACCGTTCCGCGGCCGCTAAAATGTTAGAAAGAGATTTTCGCGATGTGTGAGCTGGCTCACATGTCTGGGGAGAAATGCCTGTTACCCTAGGCACTACTAAACCAGAAATCTAATCTCGTGGAGGGAGGATATGCCTCAAAATCGAAGTGCCCTGCCGGCCGTATTCAGGAAAAATTTGTGGCCCTCGTTTTTGTTGGCGGCGATTGCGTCGGTCCCACTGGTGGTCGGGAGCGCCGCTTGGGCGGCTGAAAAAAAGTCCTCAGTTGTGCCACCCGTCAGGTTTCTCCACTCGGTTCCGATCCCGGGGGGGCCGATGTACTCCTTTGATATCAGTTGGATCGACCAAGCGAGCGAGACCTATTATCTCGCTGACCGTTCCAACATGGCAGTCGACTCCCTCGACGCGTCGACGGGCGCGCTAGCCATTGTCACGCAGATTACTCCGACCGGTGCCCACCCTCCCTTCGCGGGGTTCACGGGGAACGCCAACACGTCCGGTCCCAATGGTGTCGCGACAGGGGAACACTGTCTTTTTGTGACCGACGCCCCCAGCCGCGTGGTCTCTTTCGACCTCAACACCGGACTGACTGTCGGCGACGTCAAGACAGACCCAAGCGATCTCACCCGTGCGGATGAACTGGCGTATGCCCCTGTGGCCGGGCTGATCCTGGCTATCAACAACGCCTCCGTTCCGCCGTTTGGCACGTTGATCACAGTCAATAAGGCGAGCTGCGACCTTACTGTCGAGGCCAAAATAATCTTTGATAAGACGCACGCTCTTGCGGCGTTTGGCGATGATGCGACGAATGGTGCGGAGCAACCGGTGTGGGATCCCGGCACCCAAAAGTTCTATCTGTCCATCCCGGAAATCAACGGGGACGGGTCGACGAACTTGGTGGGAGCGGTCCTGCGGATCTCGACGCTTGGCAAAGTGGAGGCGGAGTATAACGTGAAGTTTTGCGGACCGGCCGGTCTCGCCCTCGGACCCAATGAGGACCTACTTGTCGGCTGCAATACGGTTTTCGATGAGGTGGGCGGTAAATGGACTCGGAATGCGGACACAGATACAAACACCGCCGCACCGCATTACGTGATCGTCGACGCGAAAACGGGTCTCGTCGATGCGAACGTGCCCGGCGCGGGAGCCGGGGACGAAGTTTGGTTCAACCCGGGCGATGGGCACTACTACGGCGCCTGCTCGGGCAGCCCCCTCGCCCCCAACGCCATCTTTCCAGCGCGCCCGCCGGCGCCTCCCCTCACAGCCCAGGGTGCCGCCGTACTCTGCGTCGTCGACGCGTTTAGCAAGACCCTGGATCAACTGGTGCCGACGTTTAATGTGCCGCAGGTGCCACCTCCCCCCGCGCCGATCGTGCATCCGGCAGGGGCTGCGCATTCGGTGGCTGCCAATGCTGAGAACAACTGGGTGTTTGTGCCCCTGGGTGCGAACAACGTCTTCCGCGGGTGCTTGAAAGGGTGTGTCGCGGTGTACGGCAGGTCGGAGCACTGACCGATGCGCTTGTGTGTCGCGGCCGTAATCGGATTAAGATAACGACCCGCTTGATCCTCGTTCTTGCCTCAATCCTCATACACCATCACTGCGCTCGCGACGCAACGACATCCCGCCCGCGGCCCTCAGCGGAGCATCAGCCGATGCGGGTAATTCGGCTTACTAGGCGCTTTGCCGCGGCCGGGGCGTCGAAGGCGAGAGCGAGCCGGCTCATTAAGGAGGGTATTCACCAAAACCCGCGTTAGTTAAGGCCGTATGTCCGACCTCAATCCCGAACGCTTCACCCGTCGCCAAGCCGCCCAAGCACGCGATGACTTCGCGCAGGTCATGGACGAGCTGGATTTCGTGAAGGCGCCGCTGGCCCGGCTCCCGACGCGCAGAACTTCTGGAGCACGTGGGATCACGTCGCGGAACAGTACTCACACGACGCCAGAGCGGAACTCGACGCCCAGCTCGACTGGATCGGCGAACGGGCCGGCCAGCCGGACTACCGGGGTTGCGCCCAGATCAACGTCGCCGCTGAGTTTCCTGAAGCAGACCATCCCGCGCGCAAGGTCGCCAGGGCACACAAGCGCGAATTGCGCCCGGCGCTTGAAATGCATCGCCGAAAGGCTGAATTCCGCCGCTCCCGATGAACTCGCCGGTCAGCTCGCAGTGCTCGTCAACGGCGCATTCGTCAGCACGCAGATCTTTGAGCCCGGAGAGGCGGCCTCGCTGCTTCGGCGGGCGGCGGACGCGTTGATCGCCGCCAACGCCGTCGCCCGCTGAGGCTGGTGTGCGCAACCCGCTTTACCGGGAGCGATTTAAATCCGACGCTCCCCCATGCGCGGTGCAGGTTAGGGGACGGTGTTCACCTCTCCAAGGGATGCCGGATCGGGTGAGGTCGGCAGTTCGAACGCCCTGTCTTCAACCGGGTGCGAACGTCCGCTCGGAAGCAAAGTGCCAACGTCCGCTTGCGGCGAAACCTCGCCGCCCGCGCTCCAGCGAAGGACAGAAGTCCACCCAACCCGGTAGTTCATTTTCGTCGCGCGAAGGGCCGGTTTGCGATCAGAAGGGGCTATTCCTGGAGTGAGCCTGATCAGCCGCTTCGGGTCGACGTAGGTTTTTGGGTCAGGCTCTAACTTTTACATCGCCCGACGGGGCACGGTTTGCAGGAACTCCTGCACTTGCTGTTTCCAAAACTTTGGGATCACGACGGTGCTATGGCCGCGCGTCTCCTCGCTCGCCGGGATGAGGTACAAGCGACCATTCTTCACGCGCTTGAGTTCACGTTCCATCATTCCTGTCTCCGGCGGATTGCGCTCGTCATCCGCGGAATTGACCGCCAGTAAGGCGGCTTGAATGCGCTCTAGACCGGGCGCAGGGTTGTAGTCGCGCGAAGAGTCCCATTGATAAAGGAAGTCGTTCGCATCGGCCGTAAATGGGGCCGCAAGGCGTTCGTCAAGCAACTTGTCGGCCAGTTCACGGGTAGGTGCCAATTTCTGGTACGCGAGCGTCCCGCCGTTGGTGGCGATGCCGTAGAACACCGCTGCGACCTTGAGCGAGCGCGGCTGGGTCGTGTAGTTGCCGTTATTCCAATCCGGGTCGGTTCGCACTGCGTCAATCAACATGCGCCGCATCATCCAATTGCGGCTGGACATTTCGGTGGGTTGCGACGCCATAGGCACCAGCGCATCCATCACATCCGGATACGTTACGCCCCAAATCCAGGTGTGCATGCCTCCCATCGAGATACCCAACACCAACCGAAAGTGCCGGATACCCAAACCTTCGGTCACCAGCCTGTATTGGGCCGCAACCATGTCGTCATAATTGTACCGCGGGAATTTGGTGCGCAAGCCATCGGAGGGTTTGGACGATTTTCCTGCGCCGATCGCGTCAGGCAAGACAATGAAATACTTAGCGGCATCCAAGGGCTGACCCGGACCGAACAATTCGCCGGCAAAGCCGGGTGTCAGCATGCTAGCACCGGAACCGGCGGTGCCGTGAAGCATCAGCACGGGCTCGCCGGATGGGTCGCCGACAGTCGTGTAGTGCAGACGCAGCTCGGTCATGATTTCGTCAGTGTGAAAGCGAAAATCGCGCGCTACCCAATCACCCTCCTTCGGTACGGGATATTCTCCCGCAGTAGCCGAAAACGTGAATAGAGCCACGCTGATTGCTATGTACACCATCAAATGTAGCAGCTTCATGGTGACCTCCCCGTTATCGAGCAACTGTCAAAGTTTTCCGCAAGTTACTACCGGGCGATCGCTATCGCGGCTCGTTTCTGCGGGTTTCCTGACCCTTTTTCTCAATCTGTGTATCCCGCGCGTGTATTCCGTGCAAGCCGGAAAGGTCAAGCCGCCCGACCTCCCCAGCGACCTCCTCCGCCCGCGACGGCGATCACCCATTCTCCCCGCCGCGTCCGAAACTCCCCGACGCTGAAGGTTCGCTAACAGCCCGACCCAAAGGGTCGTTGCGATGGGCGTGGCGGGGTGATTTACGGGTGGCGGGGTTTAGCGTGACGGCGGACGACGATGTGGGCGCAGGAGCATTCCGCCGGATTTATTGGCGTGAAGGGGAAGGGTTCCCGACCTAGGGGATGCCGAATGGGCGCGGCTGGCACCGCTGATCCAGCCAGCCTTGCCCGGTGGACGACCGCGCAAGACCGAGATGCGGGCGGCGATGAATGCTATGCTCTATCTGCTGCGCACCGGCTGTCCGTGGCGCTACCTGCCAAGAGAGGGTTTTCCGCCCGCTCGACGGTCTACAACATCTTTCGCAAATTCCAATGCGAGGGGACATGAGAGGCGATCTGGGCGGGGCTGCACATGGCACTGCGCGAGCGAATGGGCCGCGAGGCAAGCCGTTCGACCGCGGTTCTCGACAGCCAGTCGGTGAGATCGGCGGAAAAGGGGGCGGCAAAGACGATGCAGTGGGTTACGACGCCGGCAAGAAGGTGAAAAGGCCGCAAGATCCACGCCGTGGTCGACACCGAAGGACTGCCGATGCGGGTCGTTGTCCACTCCGCCGCCATTCAGGACCGCGACGGGCAGAGTTGGTTCTCGAAAAATACACCGGCGCTTTCCCTGGCTCGAATTGATCTGGGCCGATGGCGGCTACAACGCCTGGCAAGTTGAAGCCGCCGTGGCCAAGATGCCGGTCTTGCGCATGGGGATTGTCAAACGGTCGGACGACATGAGAGGTTTCGTCGTCCTGCCCCGGCGATGGGTGGTTGAGCGCACCTTCTCATGGTTCAGCCGAAATCGTCGCCTGGCCAAGGATTTCGAAAACCTCGCCGAGACCCTCGCCACCTTCGTTACCAACGCCTCCATCCAGCTTGCCCTCAGGCGGCTGGCCAGGGCCTAGGCCGTGAAGTATTTGAGCTGCCGGTTGCAGCGTGTCATGGAGGCCTGCAAACGGAGGGACAAGATCGCTCGTTCCGTGATCGCGAATGGCCGGGATGCCGCCACGTCCGGCCGTTGGGATGGCCGCCAGCTAACGGGTCAAATCGACCCGAAGCGGTCATTAGCGGCGGTTAAGCTATCAAAGCTGCTTGGTCGCGATCTTATCCTCACGCCTGTGCCGGTGGCAGGATCACCGGGCGCGCCGGTGTGATATGGTGCTTCCAGTTCCGCTTAAATCGGCACGCTCGCAAGCATGACCTGGGGGTGACGGCATGACTGCCGAAACATCAATCGCGGCGCCGACCGAAATATCGTGCAACGTGCTCCTGGTCTGCCCCCGCTTCCACGGTCGATCGTTCTGGGATAATTCGGCGGCCTGCGAGGTGTTCGGCGCCGGCATCCCGGCGCCGCCGCTCGGGCTGATCACGGTGGCGGCGATGCTGCCGGCGTCCTGGGAATGCCGGCTGGTCAACCGCAGCACCGAAGAGCTTAGCGAGGCCGATCTCGACTGGGCCGACATGGTGATGACCGGCGGGATGATCCCGCAGCGTCCCGATACGCAGGCGGTCATCGAGCTGGCCCAGGCGCGCGGCAAGCCCGTGGTGGTCGGCGGGCCCGATGCGACCTCCTCGCCGGAAGCCTACGAACAAGCCGATTTCCGGGTGTTGGGAGAAGCCGAGGGCATTATCGACGCCTTTATCGCCGCGTGGGATGCAGGATCGCGGCAAGGCATCTTCACCGCCGAGAAATTCGCCATCGACGTCACCAAGACGCCGATCCCGCGCTATGACCTGCTCAAGCGCAGCCACTACGTCTATTACGGCGTGCAATTCTCCCGCGGTTGCCCGTTCACCTGCGAGTTCTGCGATATTATCGAATTGTACGGTCGCGTTCCGCGGTTCAAAACGACCGAACAAATTCTCGCTGAGCTCGAGACCGTGTACCGCCTCGGCTATCGCGGCCTTGTCGACTTTGTCGACGACAATTTCATCGGCAACAAGAAGGCGGTGAAGAACTTGTTGCCGCACCTGATTGCCTGGCAGCAAGCGCACGGTTTTCCATTCGAATTCTCCACCGAGGCCTCAATCAACCTAGCCGATGACGATCAGCTGCTCGCACTGATGCGCGCCGCTAATTTCGTTACGGTCTTCGTCGGCATCGAGAGTCCTGATCCGGCGACGCTGATATCGGCGCAAAAGAAGCAGAACACGCGGCGGGTGTTGGCTGACAGCGTGCAAAAGATCAACCGAGCCGGGATGATGGTGAACGCCGGCTTTATCGTCGGCTTCGACAGCGAAAAAGACGGCGTCGCCGAGGCGATGATCGAGTTGATCGAGGCGGCGGCGATCCCGGTCTGCATGGTCGGGCTGCTTTTCGCGCTGCCCAACACGCAATTGAGCCGCCGGCTCGAAAAGGAAGGCCGGCTGCTTCCGGCATCCTATGTCGTCGACCTGGTAGCGGAGGTCGGTGGCGGCGATCAATGTGCGATCGGTCTCAACTTCCTCACCGTGCGTCCTCGCTGCGATATCCTGAACGACCTCAAGCGAATTCTGCAGGGCGCTTACGATCCGGCGGTCTATTACCAGCGGGTGCGGACGGTGGCGCGGCTGCTCGACCGTCCGGTTTTGGACAAGCGCCGTTCGACCGAGCTGGCGCAACGCACTCTCGGCGTTTCGCTCCGTGAACTTGCCCTGGTCTGCCGTATTGTCTCGTTCGTTGCCCGACGGCACCGCGAGGTACTTCGGCATTTCCTCAGAGCCTTGTTCGAGGCTGCGTGGAAAAATCCTCGAGCCCTGGGGTTCGTCTTCACGCTGACGCTATTATATTGTCATCTCGGTCCGTTTGCCCGTCACGCCGTGTCGGTGTTGGATCAGCGGCTTGCGCTGCCCCCCCTCGACGAACATGGGGTCGAGAACCTGCCGAACGAGGCCCCGGAGCCGGCCCTGGTCGCGGTCGTCGGGGGTTGACGATCTGTTCAGGCCATCAGGCGGCCTCCGCTGCCAATTGCAAGGGTTGGGGTTGTGGCTGAGCGACGCGGCCAACGCTCGCTGAGGCGCAGCAAACCGCTTGCAAGACTGCGTAAGCGCCGACGTCGGGCTGGGATGCGTCACCCAGGTCGACGACTGCAATCGCTAAGCGCTAACCGCGGTCGGACCAGAGACGACGCCCCCGAAGGTCTCCTTTCCACCCGGCGTGCGCAGCCGCGCGAGCTGCTGTGCGGCCGTGCGCAGGGTCGGCTCGAAGTCGCGGATGCCGAGGCGCGCGAGCGTGCTCTTGATCCGGTTGCCGATCCGCGTGCGTTCGCCGACGAGGTTCTCGCGCTCCCGGCTCGGCCGCTTGGCGTCCTCCTCGATCAGGCTCGGAATCGCCGCCATGCTGCAGTGTTCCCGCTCACCGCGCAGCCAGCCGAGAAACCCCCGCTTCAGCAGCGCCGTGTCGAGCCGATCGGTCTTCGCCCTGCGATGTTCGCGCGAGACGGCGATGCTGTTCGGGTGGATGACATAGGCTTCGATGCCGTGCGCCCGCAACCAACGGGCCAGCCAGAAACCGTCGCGGCCAGCTTCGAAGGCGACCGCTATCCGTTTGATGGTGCGGCCGGCTTTCTCGGCCTCCTCGCGCCAGCGATGCAGCAGTCGCAGCAATCCCGCTTCGCTCGGTTCGAGCTTCTTTGCCGGGTGCCTGTCGATTCCTGGAACAATGCCGGCAACGAGCCAGCTCGACTGGCTCATCTCGATCACCGCGATCAACGTGCTATCCTCGTCGAGAGCGGCGAGCGATCTGCTGAGGTCATTCGGCTGCGGCATGGGGCACCCCGTCGGTTGTATCCAGCGACAATGATGCCTTGTCCTCGCCGCTCGCCCCATAGCATCTCTGAGGCGTGCTTCGACCGGCGGAAGGGTATGATCGCCTGAACCGCGTCGAGCACCAAGGGGGAGGAAATGGAAAAGTCACCAACGCAACGGCTCCATCGGATTCGGCGGCGCGCTCTGCTGAAGAGCGCCGCCGCGCTCGCCGCGGTCGGACCGGCGACGCTCGCCGGGCCGCCCGTGGGCGCGCAGCCGCGCACGAATGCGCCGCAGGTCCGGGCAAGATCGGCCGGGACGATGTTCGCCTATGTCGGCGCCTTCACGACGCCGGAACGCAAGGGGCATGGCGACGGGATCAATGTTTACCGGATGGACCCGGCCTCGGGCGGGTGGACGCATGTGCAGGTGGTCCCGCTGGTCAATCCGTCGTTTCTCGCTGTGGACCATGCCCAGCGGTTTCTCTACTCGGTCCACGCCGATCTCGACGAGGTCAGCGCTTATGCGATCGACAAAGCGAGCGGCCAGCTGACGCCGCTCAACCGGCAATCCTGTGGCGGCAAGAACCCGGTGTATCTGGCGATCGACCCCGGCAACCGGTTCATCGTCACCGCCAATTACGGGGCCGGGTCGGTCGGGGTCGTGCCGATCGAGCAGGACGGCACCCTCGGGGCGCGCGCGGATCTCGCGACCCTGCCCGGCGAGCCCGGGCCCAACCGCAAGGAACAGGCGAGCTCGCATCCGCACGAGTGCCCGTTCGACCGCGCAGGCCGTTTCATCCTGGTGCCCGACAAGGGGCTCGACCGGGTATTCGTTTTTCTATTCGACGGCGCGCACGGAAAACTGATGCCGAACGACCCGCCCTTTGTCGCAACGCGCGAAGGTGCCGGACCCCGTCACATCGCGTTCCACCCGAACCTGCCCTTTGCCTATGTGATCGACGAGCTCGACTCGACGGTGACGACCTACCGCTATGATTCCGAGCATGGCAGCCTGCAGCCGGTGCAGGTCGTGCCGACTACCCCGCCGAGCTTTACCGGCAACAACACCGGTGCCGAGGTCGCGGTCTCCCCGTCGGGACGTTTTGTGTACGGCTCGAACCGCGGGCACGACAGCATCGTCATCTTCGCCGTCGATCGCGCGCAAGGAACCTTGACGCCGGTCGGCTGGGAGCCGACCCAGGGCAAGACGCCGCGCTTCTTCGGGCTCGACCCCGCGGCGAAGTTCCTCTACGCCGCCAACCAGGACTCCGACACGATCGTCACCTTCCGCGTCAACCCGGCGACCGGGCGCCTCGCGCCGACCGGTCAGGTCGTCAAAGTCGGCAGCCCGGTGTGCATCATCTTTGTTGGCGGTTAGAGTCGAGACGCGCATGTAGAGGCGCTCATCGTTGATACACGCAAGTCTAGTCGGGCGCCATTAACCGGGATAATTCCGGTTGAGCGGTTCTTCGGTGGCCGAGCCGCCTAATATCGCGGTTTTGTCGAAACCCGGAAACACGTTAAGATTGCGCATGGCAGCAGCGATTGTGCCTCCGGAACTGCTCGACGGGGTTGTCGCGCATTTCCGCCCGCTACGCGTCATCTTGTTCGGCTCGGCGGCCCGCGGTGAGGTCGGGCGGGAAAGCGATATCGATCTGCTCGTCGTTGTCGATGACGACGCGTCGCCCGAGATCCTCGGGGCACGATCGGTTTACGAGGCGCGAAGCAGGTACCACGGCGCCGTGGACATCCTGCCGTGCCGCGCCTCGATGCTGGCGGCGCGCGCTCGCGCGAGGGGCTCCTTCGCCGATATCGGCTGCGCGAGGGCGTGACGGTCTATGAGCGCCAATGATCACCAAGCGCTCGTCCACTGGCGCGAGGCTCTTTTGTGGCTCGCGAAGGCGGAGGCCGACATCATCGGCGCCCGGACCTTGCTGGCCGGCGGCCAGGCTGAACTCGCGGCTTTTCATGTCCAGAAGGCCCTGGAAAAGACGCTGAAGGCGCTTCTCGTTGCCGCGGCTCAAGACGTGCGCCGCACCCACGACATCGACGCCTTGGCGACGCTAGCGCGCACGCATTGGCCGGACCTTTTTGCCTTCACCTTTTCCACTGGCGGCCGTCACCCAGTGGTATGTCACGACCCGCTATCCGGGCCTCGACGCGTCGTCACCAGCAATCGCGGAGGTCGCCGCAATATTGGAGGCGGTCGCTACTTTGATCGCCGCCGTGGCGCGGCTTTCCCCGCCGGGAGCTGCGGCGGAGGGCGGACGTGGCGACGGCCCGAGCCGATAAGCGAAAACTCGAACCGGAAAGACAGCGAGTACGCCCTCGCGCAACAACACGGGTGGCGAGGTCGCCGTCGCCCCGTCGGGGCGTTTCGTTCACGGCCCCAACCGCGGGCACGACAGCATCGCGATCTTCGCCGGCGATCATGCCCAAGGGACCTTGACGCCAGTCGGCTGGGAGCAGACCCAGGGCAAGACGCCCCGCTTCTTCGCGCTCGCTCCCGCGGCGAACTTCCTCTACGCCGCCAACCAGGATTCCGACACGATCGTGACCTTCCGCGTCAACCCGGCGACTGGCCGGCTGACGCCGACCGGTCAGGTCGTCGAGATCGGCAACCCGGTGTAAATCATTTTTGTCGGCGGGCTAGGGCCAGCGCCATCGTCGCGTCAAAATCGGCGCCTATCATGTGCGCCAGGATCGGTGGCGGCAGGGCGAGGTAAAATCCCGGTTATTTCCCGGTTACGGGTTTTGCTTCCCGGTTTGCAGCAACATGAATTCCCGGTTCGCCGAACCGGGAATTGCACTAGTAAATAATTGAGGCGAAAGGAATTTCTAAAGATGAATGGACCGATTTCCCGCGCCAAATCGATTTTTTTCCCGGATATTCCCGCAAAACCGGGAACGGGGAAGGCGCCGAGCCAATGACAGGAGGCGATCTTGATGTCGTCGGCATCGGCAATGCCATCGTCGACGTGATCGCCCATACCGATGAGGCGTTTCTCGCGCGCGAGGGGCTGGTCAAGGGAACGATGACCCTGATCGACGCGCCGCGCGCCGAGGCGCTCTACCAGCTGATGGGGCCGGCGGTGGAGGTCTCGGGCGGCTCGGTCGGCAACACGATGGCGGGCCTTGCCTCGCTCGGCGGCACGGGCGCCTATATCGGCAAGGTGCGCGACGACTTCCTCGGGCAGGTCTACCGTCACGACATCACCGCGACCGGCATACGCTTCGAGACGCCCGCGGCGACGAGCGGACCGGGAACGGCGCGCTGCCTGATCCTTGTCACCCCCGACGGGCAGCGCACGATGGGCACCTATCTCGGGGCGTGCGCCGATCTCGGGCCAGCCGATATCGACCCCGACGTGATTGTGGCCGGGCACATCACTTATCTCGAAGGCTATCTGTTCGATCCATCGCAGGCGCAGGCGGCGTTCCGCAAGGCCGCGGCGATCGCCCATGCCGCAGGGCGCAAGGTGGCTCTGAGCCTCTCCGACCCGTTCTGCGTCGGCCGCCATCGCGACGCCTTTCGCGACCTCGTCGACGGCCATGTCGACATCCTCTTCGCCAACGAAGCCGAGATCTGCTCGCTCTACGAGACCGCCGACTTCGCCGCCGCCGCCGCCGCGGTGAGCGGCCACGTCGCGATCGCCGCCTTGACCCGCAGTGCGGCGGGCAGCGTGATCCTGGCGGATGGTGCGGAGTATTACGTCGCGGCCGCGCCGGTGGCACGGGTTGTCGACACCACCGGGGCCGGCGATCTTTATGCCGCCGGTTTCCTCTACGGCTTGACCCGCGATCGGGCGCTCCCCACCTGCGGCGAGATCGGCAGCTTGTGCGCTGCCGAAATCATCAGCCATGTCGGTGCCCGCCCCGAGGCCGCACTGTCGCGTTTCGTCGCCGAAGCCGGTCTGGCCTGATCGTTGTCATCTCCTTGGCCGCCGGCCGCTGGGCCGGCTCTTTTTCGCATGGATATCCGCAACATCGCGATCATCGCCCATGTCGACCACGGCAAGACCACCCTGGTCGATGCGATGCTGCGCCAGAGCGGCGCCTTTCGCGCCAATCAGCAGGTGGCGGACCGAGCGCTCGATTCGAACGAGCTCGAACGCGAGCGCGGCATCACGATCCTCGCCAAATGCACCTCGGTGGTCTGGCGCGATGTGCGGATCAACATTGTGGACACCCCGGGCCACGCCGATTTCGGCGGCGAGGTCGAACGCATCCTCAACATGGTCGACGGGGTTCTGGTGCTGGTCGATGCCGCCGAGGGCCCGATGCCGCAAACCAAGTTCGTCGTCGGCAAGGCGTTGCGTCAGGGACTATGCCCGATCGTCGTGATCAACAAGGTCGATCGGCCGGACGCCCGGGCGACCGAGGTCCACAACGAGATCTTCGACCTGTTTGCGGCACTCGACGCCAGCGAGGTGCAGCTCGACTTCCCGACCCTCTTTGCGTCGGGCCGCAACGGCTGGGCGGCGGCCGATCTCGACGCCCCGCGCCGGGATCTGGTGCCGCTCTTCGAGCTGATTCTGGCGCACGTCCCGCCGCCGCGCGCCGATCCCACTGCACCGTTCTCGATGTTGGCGACTACGCTCGACTACGACCCCTATCTCGGCCGGGTGCTGACCGGGCTGATCCATTCCGGGGTGGCGCGGGTCAACATGCCGGTCAAATCGCTCTCCCCCGACGGCCGGCTCATCGAGCAGGCGCGGCTGACCAAGCTCCAGGCGTATCGCGGGCTCGACAGACGGCCGACCGAAGAGGCCCGGGCGGGCGACATCATTGCAGTCGCCGGGCTCGGCCTGACCACAGTCGCCGACACGATCTGCGCGCTGGAGGTCGTGACCCCGCTGCCCGCCGACCCGATCGACCCGCCGACCCTGGCGATGACTTTCTCGGTCAACGACAGCCCGCTCGCAGGCCGCGAGGGAACCAAGGTGACCTCGCGGATGATCGGCGAGCGCCTGTTCCGGGAAGCCGAGGGCAACGTCGCGATCCGCGTCGGCGAGAGCCGGGAGAAGGACGCGTTCGAGGTTGCCGGCCGGGGCGAATTGCAGCTCGGGGTGCTGATCGAGACGATGCGGCGCGAGGGGTTCGAGCTGTCGATCTCGCGCCCGCGGGTGTTGTTCACGAGCGATCCGGCGACCGGCCGCAGGCTCGAGCCGATCGAGGAGGTCCTGGTCGATGTGGACGAGGAATTTGCCGGGATCGTCGTCGACAAGATGAGCCGCCGCAGGGCGGAAATGCAGGAGATGCGACCCTCGGGCGGCGGCAAGCTGCGGCTTTCGTTTCTAGGCCCGACGCGCGGCCTGATCGGCTACCAGGGCGAGTTTCTCACCGATACCCGCGGCACGGGGGTGATGAGCCGCCTGTTCCACGGTTATGCCACTCACAAAGGGCCGATCGAGGGGCGGCGCAACGGCGTCCTGGTCTCGACCGCGAACGGGTTCGCCGTCGCCTACGCGCTGTGGAACCTCGAGGATCGCGGGCCGATGTTTGTCGACCCCGGAACCCGGGTCTATCAGGGGATGATCGTCGGCGCCCACACCCGTGACAATGACCTCGACGTCAACCCGATCAAGGGCAAGCAGCTGACCAACATCCGCACCACAGCCAAGGACGAGGCGGTGCGGCTGACCCCGCCACAGCTGATGAGCCTCGAACAGGCGATCGCCTATATCGCCGATGACGAGCTCGTCGAGGTGACCCCGAAATCGATCCGCCTGCGCAAGCGGCTGCTCGACCCGAACGAGCGCAAGCGAGCAGGCCGCGCCGCCGCGGCAGCAGAATAGATCTGTTGGGCGGCTGGTTTGACTTTTCCGCCGTGCCGACTATTGTTCGACCCGGTCGAGCCCAGGTTTTGCCAGGTTTTGAACGAATGAGCAGCAAGCGCGAGGAACCGAAATACAAGATCAATCGCCGCCTCGCGGTGAATTTGTGGGGTCGGCCGAAGAGCCCGCTCAACCGCCGCGAATATGGCCCCGGCCAGCACGGCCAGCGACGCAAGAAGCCCTCGGACTTCGGAACGCAGCTCGCCGCCAAACAAAAGCTGAAGGGCTATTACGCCAATATCGGCGAGCGCCAATTCCGCAGGCTCTATGCCGAGGCGGTGCGCCGGCGCGGCGACACCGGCGACAATCTGGTCGAGCTGCTAGAGCGCCGCCTCGACGCCGTCGTCTATCGCATGAAGCTGGTGCCCACACCTTTCGCCGCGCGGCAGCTGGTCAATCACGGCCATGTTCTGGTCAATGGGCGCCGCGTCACTATTCCCTCCTACTCGGTTCGCGATGGCGACGCGATCGAACTGAAGGCGAAGGCGAAGGGGATGGCACTCGTGCTCGAAGCGGCGAAGTCCGGCGAGCGCGACGTCCCCGACTATGTCGAGATCGACCACGATCGGATGAGGGGCCGGTTCATCCGCGCGCCCAAGCCGACCGACGTGCCCTATCCCGTGACGATGGAGCCCAATCTCGTCATCGAATTCTATTCGCGCTGACCGCATCCGTGGCCCGCGCCAAAAGCCGCGCTTCGGCGCGGCTTTTTTCGTTGCGCGATTTGCTCGACACTGAGGGCGCCAGCGTCCTCGGCGGACGCAACCTCGACAGGCGGTTGCGATGCTGACCCTGCACCTCTCGATCATCCTGCTGCTGATCATCGTGAACGGTTTCTTTGCGATGGCCGAGATCGCGCTCGTGGCGGCGCGGAATGCGCGCCTTCGGCCGCTTGCGGAAGCCGGCAACCCCGGGGCGCAAGCCGCGCTCGAGCTGAAGGCGGATCCTTCGAGACTGCTTTCGACCGTCCAGATCGGGGTCACCGTCATTGCGGTCCTCTCCGGGACCTTTGGGCAAGCAACATTGGGGGATACGCTTCAGGGGCAGCTCGAGAGCTATGAGGGCTTCGTCGCGCGATATGCGCATATCATCAGCATGGCGGTCGTCGTGATCGGCATCTCGTATTTCTCGCTGATCCTGGGGGAGCTCGTGCCCAAGCGGTTCGCGCTCGTTCACCCCGAGCGCATCGCCGCAGCACTCGGCCGTATCATGCGGGCGATCGCACGGGTGGGCGCGCCGATCGAATGGTTCTTGAGCGCCTCGACCAATCTCGTGCTTCGCCTGATGCCGCTGCGCAACCAGAGGACGGCGCCGGTCACCGACGAAGAGATCAGTTTCATGTTGCGCGAAGGTGTCGCGACCGGCCACATCCCCGAAGCTGAGACGGCAATCGTCGAGATGGCGCTGCGACTCGGCGATCGGCGAGCGAGCGCGGTGATGACGCCGCGGACGCAAATAGAATCGCTCGACCTCGACGACCCGGAAGAGGAGAACCGGCGCAAGATTCGGGACAGTGCGTATTCCCGTTTTCCGGTGGTGCAGGGCGGCTCACACCAGGTGATCGGCATCGTTCAGACCAAGGATCTGCTGATTGCTGCGCTCGCTGGACAGCCCTTTGATTTGCGCGTAGCAACCAGGCCGCCGCTCTACTTGCCAACACGGTGACCGCGGCTCCGCGTCCTCGAGGCGTTCAAGACCTCAGGCGAGCCGATGGCCTTGCTGGTCGACGAATACGGCGACCTCGAAGGGCTGGTGACCCAGAGCGACATCCTCGAGGCGTTGGTCGGCGACATCCCCGGCTCGGCGGACGCCGATCAGCGGGTCGTGCGACGCGAAGACGGAACCTGCCTGATCGACGGCATGGTCGGGCTCGATGAGCTCAGGCAGGTGCTAGGGGTTTCCCATTTGCCTGGCGAGGATGCCGATTTCCACACCCTCGGCGGATATGTGATGGCACGCTTGAACCGTGTTCCGATGGTCGCCGACCGCATCACCGCTGCCGGCTATCGGTTCGAAGTCGTCAAGATGGATGGCCGCCGCGTCGACCGGGTGCTGGTGTCACCCGTCAAGGCCAAAAGCCGGTGATGAGCCGCGAACCCGGAGGGGAAGGGAGGCGAGCCGGCTACGAAGCTCCGCAGTTTCAGGGAGAGGTGCATGGCAAAGCCCGAAGTGAAGGCAGTCGAGCATCTGTTGGGCACCGGCGTGCCCTATGCCTACGCGGTCAAGGCCGGATCGTGGATCTTTCTGACCGGTCATGAGGCCTTCGATTTCGCCGTCGGCGTCACCGAGTCGGTGGCAGGCGCGCCCGGGTTCCCGCTGTTCGGCCGGCAGCGCTGGCGGCGCGAGGGCGACTTCATCCTGCAGCGGATGCGGCGGACGTTGCGGGAATTCGGGTCCGATCTCGGACATGGCGTCCGCCTCGACCAGTTTTACCCGACCCCAGCCGCGGTCGATCCCTATCACCTGGCGCGGCGCGCGGCGTTCGGCGATTACATTCCGCCGAGCACCTCGGTGATCATGGAGCGCTGCTTCGGCGCCGAGAGCGGCATCTCGACCTCGCTGATCGCTGTGATGCCGGACAGCGAATACGAAATCCGCAAGGTTTATCCCAAGGACGTCACCGCCTCGGCGAGCTCCGGCTTCGTGCCGGCGGTCGTGTGCAACGACTTCGTCTTCGTCGCCGGGCAAATGGCGAGCGGGCGAGAGCACGGATTGGATCCGCGCGCCCATGTCTCCGACCACACATTGTGGGGCGGCACCGAGATCCGTAAGCAAACCGAATTCATTATTCGGGAACGCCTGATGCCGGCGCTCGAAGCGGCAGGCTCCTCGCTCGAACGTTCGCTGAAGGCCCAAGTCTACCTCGGGAATGTCGCCGATTTCCCCGACTTCGTCGATGTCTGGTCGCAGTATTACCAGAACATCCCCTGTGCGCTGACGGTCGTGCCGACCAGAGGCTTCGCCATGGTGGGCGGTATCATCGAGATCAACCTGATGGCGCTGACTGATGGCGCAAAACGAGAGAAAGAGATCATCGCAGCCGATATTCCGCAAATGGCCGCGTATGGGCCCTGCGTCAAAACCGGCGAATTCCTGTTGCCGTCCGGGCTAATGCCGATCGCGCGGGATGGCCACGTGACCGGCAAGACGATCTCACGAGGGTTCCCCGGGCTTTCTCACGCCGGATATACGCAGGCCGCCGCCGTCCATGATTATGCCGATGCGTTGTGCGAGGTCGCCGGCACTTCGCTGGCAAAGGTCCTGCGCGCCCAGTATTTCGTATCAGACCAGACCGCATTCCCCGGCATCGCGATGGCGTGGGCCTCCCGCTTCGGCGCTCAGCCGCTGCCGTTCGCCTGCATCCAGACGCCGCCCGCGATGCCTGCACCGGGGATGGCGCTGATCGCAGATTTCTGGATCTCGACCCTCTGAGCGACTAGCGCTGCTGCGACCTGTCGAGCACCTCCTGGGGCGTCATCGAGACGATCTCGGCATAGGTCGGCACGAAATGGCCGCCCTCGATCAGGCCGACAAACTCCGGCCTGATTTCGCGCGCCACGCGCTCACGGATGCGCCGGTGCTCCTCGATGTCCCGCCATTCGCCGATCAGGTAGAAATGGTCGGGGTCGCCAGCGTCGCGGCACAGCACCCCGTCCTTCACCTGTGCGGTCGAGCGGTGAAACGGGTTGTTGTCGCCGTAGTCGAACTTGTTAAAGAGCTCGATGAACTCGTCGCCCCTACCGGGTTTGACCCGGAAGTCGTAGACGTGAAAGTAGTTGCCCTTGGTCGCCAGCGGTACCAGAGCCATCCTCGCCTCCTCTGGGTAGTTTGATCGGCAGCCCGGCGATGGTAGCCTCGGAAAGCTTGCGGAACCAGCTGTCGGGAGACAAACACATGGCCGTCGTCGAGACCGAGCGTTTGGGACAGGTGCTCGTGGTGCGGATGAACCGGCCCGAGCGTTTGAACGCGCTCAATCATGAGATGCGCACCCGGCTCGCCGAGACCTGGACCGAGTTCCGTCACAATGACGGGCTCGAGGTCGCGATCTTCACCGGGACCGGCCGAGGCTTCTGCGCCGGCGAGGACATGAAGGAGTCGCTACAGCGCGGGGTGCCCGGCGGGCAGCGGCCGGCGATCGAAGACCCGTTCATGTCGGGGGCGCTCGAAAAGCCGGTCATCGCGGCGGTCAACGGCTATGCCATGGGCGGCGGCTTCATGCTGGTCGAGCGCACCGATCTGCGCGTCGCCGTGCGCGAGGCCGTGTTCGAGGTCTCGGAAGCCAAGCGCTGGCTGCTCGGCGGCTACAATCACGGGCATCTCGCGAACCTGCCCTATCCGATCGCGATGGAGATGGCGCTCGGCTTTCGCTTTACGGCCGAGCGCTTTTACGAGATCGGCTTTCTGAACCGCCTGGTCGACGCCGATCAGCTGATCCCGAGTGCCCTGGGGATGGCCGAGCACCTGTTGACCTTGCCGCCCGCCTCGCGCGTCAACACGGTCCACATGATGCGGCAGATGCGCCCGACGCCGGCGCCGGAGATGCAGCGCCTAGCGGGTGCATTGCGCGACCACGGCGCCAAGAGCGACCTGATGGAATCGCGCGCCGCCTTTGCCGAGAAGCGGGCGCCCGACTTCAAGGGCTGGGACAATCCCGACGACCGCTACCGCCTCCCAACGCTCGACACCGTCAAGAGCTGACAGTCCTCAGCTCAGCGGAAAACTGCATTTTGGTGTCCAAAAACTCGTCCTTTTCTGACCGGGAATGATTAGAAATCAATGGCTTGCAGGTGATTTGGAGGTACCGGTCGGCAGCGGAATTTTAGCGGCTCGGCAGCGGAATGGCAGTGGAATTTGGCGGCACCGGCGCGCGTTGCTTCATCGACATGAAATCTTATATGATAATTGATATTTTATCACTCACCGCGTATATAGGTGTAAACCTCGCCTCGGCAAGCGGGGCCACGCCATCGCGACCGAGGGAATGAGGACATGGCCGACCCGAAGCACGCGCCCTTCGATCGTGGAGGCCCGCTCGAAGGGCTCAGGGTGCTCGATCTGACCGAGCACATGGCGGGGCCGTTCTGCACGATGATCCTCGCCGATATGGGGGCCGAGGTCATCAAGCTCGAACGCCCCGGCAAAGGGGATTCGACGCGCGCCTGGGGCGACGGCAGCGAGCGCAACCCGTATTTCCGCTACATTAACCGCAACAAGAAGGGCATCACCCTCGACTACAAAGAGCCCGAAGGAAAGGCGTTGTTCCTGCGACTCGTCGAAGGCATCGACGTGCTGGTCGAGAACTATCGTCCGACGGTGATGCCGCGCGCGGGGTTCGGGTTCGATGCGTTGCACGAGGTCAACCCGCACCTGATCTACGCGCAGCTTTCCGGTCTCGGGTATGACGGACCCTATGCCGGGCGCGGCGGCTTCGACCTGATCGCGCAGGGCATGGGCGGGATCATGCATGTGACCGGCGAGCCCGACGGCCCGCCGACCTCGGTCGGCCTACCGATTTGCGATCTCGGCACCGGGATGTGGGCGGTTCAAGGCATCCTCGCCGCCCTCTACGAGCGCCAGCGCACCGGCAAGGGCCGGCTCGTCGAATGCTCGCTATTGGAGACCGCGATCGGCTTCAGCTCATGGACCTCAGCCCAGTGGCTCGCCGACCGTGAGGAGCCGACTCGCCAAGGCTCGCGCCATCGCCAGAACGCGCCCTACCAGCGCATGCAAACCAAAGACGGCTATCTGATGGTGGGTGCCGCCGGAGAGGCGATCTGGGCGCGCTGTGCGAAGGCCCTGGGGCACCCGGAATGGTGCGAGGATCCGCGTTTTGCGACCAACCGGCAGCGCATGGAGAACCGTGATGCGCTTGAGGCCGTGATGAACGCGGTGCTGACAACGAACACCACCGAGCATTGGGTCGAGGTGCTCGAAGCGGCCGGTGTGCCCTGCGGCCCGGTCTACAATTACGCGCAGATGTTCGCCGACCCGCAGGTGCGCCATCGCGGCCTCGTGCAATACGCGAGCGACGTGGAGCTCGGCGAGGTCCCGCACATCCGCACACCGGTCAAGATCGGCGAGAGCGTGCGGGTGCGCACCGTCGCCCCGAAGCTCGGCCAGCACAATGCCGAAATCTTCGGCCGCCTCGGCCTCGGCGAGGCCGAGATGGAGGATCTGCGCGCCAGGGGCGTGCTGTAATCTGATGGCGTTATTAAGCAATTGAGCAGCGTACTAGGCTACGGCGCAAGCACCTAGTCGTGCAAGGACATTCGCATACCCACGAAGAAATCGTCTACGCGGTAAAATGCTGAATGAGGGACCGAGCCAACGATCTGGAGGTTAGGTGTGCATCCTCTCAGGCTAAGTGTCCGAATCTTAATCGTATAGGTTGTATTACAGGCAGGCTAGTCTCCTGATGAGCAGCTGCACGGAGGCGATGTAAACCCAGGCTTTGGCGCTGGCGATCGAAGCCTCGAAATCCTTGGC
>Ga0209656_10000414_pt1 | contig 28186 bp, 22 predicted proteins | sample BogFormECP12_OM2_FD_188239 | JGI IMG/M metagenome (GOLD analysis project Ga0209656, IMG submission 188239) | Bog forest soil microbial communities from Calvert Island, British Columbia, Canada - ECP12_OM2 (SPAdes) (version 2) | ecosystem: Environmental > Aquatic > Freshwater > Wetlands > Bog ...
GTAGCGGTCGTTGAGTTTTTCCTCGACGGTCGCCGGCTTCGCCTCGGTCGGCGAGCTTTGGCTCTTCTCGGCGCGGCGGGCCTTGATCTCGGCGTACACGAAATAGCCCAGCAGAATCGGTGCGACGACGCCGAAGGTAATCCACTGGATGCCGTAGGACAAAAACGGCCCGGCATCCAGGTGGGGGATCCCGATCACGCCGAGGCCGCCGGGCTGGTTGTCGACCAACTGCAGATACGATCCGGCCAGCGGGACCCCGGTCAACGTCGCTATCTGCCTGATGTCGATCGAATACATCTGTCGCACACCGTCACTGATGAACGACTGCTTGTCGAGCACCGGCTGCTCGGAGTCACGCAGGCGCGCCGTGATGGTCACCGTGTCGTGCGGCGGCGGCGGAATCGATGGAAGCCGTGACCCTCGCTCGGGCCGCACATAGCCTCGGTCGACCAACACGTTGGGACCGCCGTCGACCATGAATGGGACCAGCACCTCCAGCGCGGGATCCCCTTCGGCCACCCGCAGCCGGACCAGCAACTGTTTATCGGCGAGATAGTGGCCAGTCGCCGTCACCCTGCGCCACTGCGCGTCGGGGGCCGATGAGTCTTGATGCGGCAAAAGCGTTTTCAGTGCGACAGGTGCGGTCGTCAGGGATTGCTGGATCTGGTTGTTCTCTCGCGAGGTCTTGGTGTTCTTTCCCAGCTGCCACGGTGCGAGCACGCTGAAACACAGATAGGTGAAGGCGATCACCACCACAGCCAGCGCTACCCAACCGGGTCGCAGCAAGAAGGTCAGGCGACCCATCAGGGGTGTCCGTCCCGGGCAAGCCGCTCGTCAACCCAGTTGTGCAGACCCGGCAGGGAAGCCTCGATCGCGGCGAAGACCGCTTCGAAGTCGTCGTAGTCGCCGTAATAGGGGTCGTCGACGTCGAGGACATAAGCACCGGAGCGGGGGTCGAAGGACCGCAGCATCCGGATTCGGTCGGCGTCGATGCCCATTTCCTGCAGCAGCCAGACGTGGTTGCGCGCCAGCGCGACCACCAAGTCGGCTTCGATGTGGTCGATGCCGATCTGCGCGGCGCAGTGGTCGGTGGGGTAGCCGTGCTCGCGCAGCACCCGGTTGGCCCGCTCGTCGGCGGTCTTGCCGACATGCCAGCCGGCGGTTCCCGCGCTGGTGACCCGCACGGCGTCGTGCAGACCGCGTTGGCAGATCTGGTGGGCGAACATCTTCTCGGCCATCGGCGACCGGCAGATGTTGCCGGTGCAGACGAACGTGATGTGCAGGCTGAATTCAGACACCCAACGCCCTCCGCAGCTCGGCGATCGTCGCGACATGCACCGGGCTGCGCGTGGCAGCGCCGTCGGCGAAGTCGGCCTGTCCGTATCCCCAGCCAACCACCACCGCGTCGATGCCGTGCGCGGCCGCACCTTCGACGTCGTGGAGGCGATCGCCGACCATCAGGACGCGTTCCGGAAGCGGCTGCAGTTGCGCCAATGCGTGGGCCAGCACGTCGGCCTTGGTGGCGCGGGTGCCGTCGACACTGGCTCCCGCGACGACCTCGAAATGCTGGTCGAGCCCGAAATGCGCCAGGATCCGGCGCGCGGTCGGCTCCGCCTTGGAGGTGGCCACGGCGAGCCGGATGCCCGCCGCGCGCAGGTCGGCCAGCAAGAGGCTGATCCCGTCGAAGAGCCTGTTCATTGCCCAGCCGCGGGTGGTGTAGTCGGCGCGGTAAGCCGCGATTGCGGCATCGGCGTGCTCGCCCAGCCCCATTGCGGACAGGGTGTGGTGCATCGGCGGGCCGACGATTCGGCTCGCCAGGTCGCCGTCGGGCACGGCAGCGCCGATCTGACCGAGCGCGTGGCGGAAGCTGGACACGATGCCGTCAGCGGAGTCGGTGAGGGTGCCGTCGAGGTCGAAGATCACCAGCTGGGGTCTGGTCGCGGAGACCGTGCGTGTCACCTCCCTATTGTCCTAGATGGCGTGGCCTGTCCTTGATCGTGTCCCACTACGTGCGCTTAGTCGCGAGGTCGTTAGGGTTTCAGACGTGGCGAGTATGGACCCGAGTGCATCGATTCCGCTCGCGGGGGCGCGCTACCACGGCGATCAGGCCGCCGGACCGGGGATGCTTGATTTCGCGGTCAACGTCCGTCATGCACAACCGCCGGCTTGGCTGATCCAGCGGCTGGCCGCACGGCTGTCCGACCTGGCCCGTTATCCCGGTGTCGACGACCAGTGTGCGGCGATATCGGCCGTCTCGGTCCGTCACGGCCGTGCCCATGACGAAGTCGCGCTGTTGAACGGAGCCGCCGAGGGATTCGCGTTGCTGCCCAACCTCCGCCCGACGCTGGCGGCCGTGATCGCGCCGTCGTTCACCGAGCCGGCTGTGGCGCTGAAATCAGCCGGCGTCCGCGTGCATCACGTCGTGCTTGAGCGGCCGTTCGGCCTGGCAGGCGCCCAGGTGCCCGACGACGCCGATCTCGTCGTGATCGGCAACCCCACGAACCCGACGTCGGTTTTGCACTCCCGCGAACAGATCCTCTCGTTGCGCCGACCCGGGCGGATCGTGGTGGTGGACGAGGCGTTCGTCGATGCAATCCCCGGCGAGCCGGAATCGCTGGCCGACGAGCCGCTGCCCGACGTGCTGGTGCTGCGCAGCCTGACCAAGACGTGGTCGCTGGCGGGCCTGCGGGTGGGCTACGCACTGGGTGCACCGGACGTGTTGGCCCGGCTGACCGCGGGGCGGGCCCACTGGCCGGTGGGCACGCTGCAACTGACGGCCATCGCGTCCTGTTGCGCGCCCGACGCCGTGGCCGAAGCCGCGGCGGGTGCCCGGCGGCTGGCGGCGTTGCGCACCGAGATGGTGTTCGGCCTTCAGTCGGCGGGTGCGGAAACGGTCGATGGCAGTGCACCATTCGTCTTGTTCACCGTCCAAGATGCTGATTTGATACGAAAGTATTTGCACACCAAAGGGATTGCCGTGCGGCGATGTGACACGTTCGTCGGCCTGGATGGGCGATATCTGCGGGCTGCGGTCCGGCCGGAGTGGCCGGTACTGGTCGAAGCAATAGGCGACGTCGTGGTGTGTGGGGCCGTCCGATGACGCCGCGGCTGGCTGATGTCATCGACGTGCTGGACGACGCTTACCCGCCCGGGCTTGCCCAATCGTGGGATTCGGTCGGGTTGGTCTGCGGCGACCCCGACGATGTGCTGAGCTCGGTGACGGTCGCGGTGGACGCCACGGCGGCGGTGGTCGATGAGGTTCCCGACGGTGGCCTGTTGCTCGCTCACCATCCGCTGCTGTTGCGCGGCGTGGACACGGTCGCGGCCAGCACCGCCAAGGGTGCGCTGGTGCACCGCTTGATCCGTTCCGGCCGTTCGCTGTTCACCGCACACACCAATGCCGATTCAGCATCGCCGGGCGTGTCTGATGCGTTGGCGCAAGCGCTCGGCCTGACCGTCGAGGCGGTGCTGGAGCCGTCGCCTGCGCTGCCTGAGTTGGACAAGTGGGTGATCTTCGTTCCGGCGGAGAACGCGGACGCCGTGCGGGCGGCGGTTTTTGCGGCCGGCGCCGGCAGGATCGGCGATTATTCGCAATGCAGTTGGAGTGTCACCGGCACCGGCCAATTCCTGCCGGGCGACGGAGCTTCACCGGCGATCGGCAGCGTGGGTGCCGTTGAGCGAGTCGTCGAGGATCGAGTTGAGGTCATCGCACCTGCGCGGGCACGCCGTGAGATGCTGACGGCGATGCGCGCTGCCCATCCATACGAGGAGCCGGCATTTGATATCTTCGCCCTAGCGCCCCCACCCGCCGACGTCGGGTTAGGGCGAATAGGTTCGCTGGGCCAGCCAGAATCGTTGAACGCGTTCGTTTCGCGAGTCCGTTCGGGCCTGCCGCAAACCTCGTGGGGAGTGCGCGCCGCGGGCGATCCGGGCATGACCGTGTCCCGCGTCGCGGTATGCGGAGGAGCCGGCGACTCGCTGCTGGACGCCGCGGCAGCCGCCGGGGTGCAGGCTTATGTCACGGCCGACTTGCGTCATCACCCCGCCGATGAGCACCTTCGCGCTTCTGCTGTCGCGTTGATCGATGTCGCGCATTGGGCCAGCGAATACCCTTGGTGTGAGCAGTCTGCCGATGTGTTGCGGGCGGCTTTCGGTGGCGCCCTTTCGGTACGTGTGTGCTCCATCCGAACCGATCCGTGGAACGTCGACAACGACCGCGGGGGTGAGCAGTGATGAAAGCCGCAGTCGCGCAGCAGCGCTCGCTGCTCGAAGTTGCGGAGCTGGACGCCGAACTGTCCAGGGTCGCCCACCGCGCCGGCCACCTCCCCGAGCGCCAAGACATCGAGCGGATGCAAACCGATCAGGTCGCAGCCAACGACCGGCTGGGGGCGCTGCAGATCGCGTTGGAAGACTTGGACGCTGCGGTGTCGCGCCTCGAGGCGGAGATCGACGCGGTGCGCCAGCGCGAGGATCGGGATCGTTCGCTGTTGCAATCGGTGGCGGACGCCAAGCAGCTATCGGAGTTGCAGCACGAGTTGGATACCCTGCAACGTCGCCAGTCCAGCCTGGAGGATTCGCTCTTGGAGGTGATGGAACACCGCGAGCAGGTGCAGGCGCAACAGTCCGCCGAGATGGCGGCGGTCGAGGCACTGCTCGGTGATTTGGCCGCTGCGCAGCAGGCACTTGACGGCTCACTCGACGAAATTGACCAAACCCGAAGGCAATACGCAACGCGCCGCGACGAACTCACCGCGACGTTGGATCCAGAGCTGATCGCGCTTTACGAACGACAACGTGCCGGTGGCGGCCCCGGTGCGGGCGCACTGCAGGGTCGTCGTTGCGGTGCCTGCCGGATCGAGATCGACCGCGGCGAGTTGGCCAGGATCTCTGCGGCCGCAGACGATGATGTGCTGCGGTGTCCGGAGTGCGGTGCAATCTTGTTGCGAGTCAAAGGCGTTGGGCACTGATGGTGTTGAAGGTGATTGTCGAGGCCGACGGCGGGTCGCGCGGTAACCCGGGGCCGGCCGGCTACGGGTCGGTGGTCTGGACAGCGGACCGATCGACCGTGTTGGCCGAGAGCAAGCAGGCGATCGGCCATGCCACTAACAACGTCGCCGAATATCGAGGCCTGATAGCCGGTTTGGAGGAGGCAGCCAAACTGAAGGCCACTGAGGTTGCGGTATCGATGGACTCCAAGCTGGTGGTCGAGCAGATGTCCGGGCGATGGAAGGTCAAACATCCTGACCTCGCTGAGCTCAACGCCAAGGCCCGTACGCTGGCGTCGCGGTTCGAGCGGGTCAGTTACGCATGGATTCCGCGCGCGGAGAACTCCTACGCCGATCGGTTGGCCAACGAGGCGATGGACGCCGCCGCGGCGGCGGAAGAGCAACCGCAGAGCGACAATTCAACGACGACGGCCCAAGCAGGCGAGAACCCGTCGCCGCCGGGCTGGACCGGCGCGCGTGGCACCGCCACCCGGCTGTTGTTGTTGCGACACGGCCAGACCGCGCTGTCGGTGCAACGGCGGTACTCCGGACGCGGGAACCCGGGCCTGACCGAGCTTGGCCGGCAGCAGGCCGACGCGGCGGCCCGGTATCTGGCGCAGCGGGGCGGGATCTCGGCTGTGGTCAGTTCGCCCCTGCAGCGTTGTTACGACACCGCGGCGACGGCGGCCAAAGCGCTCGGCTTGGACTTGATCGTCGACGACGACCTGATCGAGACCGATTTCGGCGCATGGGAAGGGTTGACGTTCGCTGAGGCCGCCGAACGCGATCCCGAGTTGCATCGACGCTGGCTGCGCGACACCAGCACCGAGCCTCCGGGCGGGGAAAGCTTCGATCACGTGAACAAGCGGGTCTGCCGGGCGCGGGACCGGATCGTGGCAGAGTACGCGGGCACCACGGTGCTGGTGGTATCGCATGTGACTCCGATAAAGATGCTGCTGCGCCAAGCGCTCGACGCCGGGCCGGGCATCCTTTACCGGCTACACCTGGACCTGGCATCGTTGAGCATCGCGGAGTTCTACCCGGACGGCGCGTCATCGGTGCGGCTGGTGAACCAGACCGGGTATCTCAGTTAGACGTCGCGGATATCGGGGTAGGCAGGCATTCATGGAGTGGGCGACACATCACGCGGTGGCGATCGGATCGGCACTGCTGGCCGCGTTCTTTGCCGCGGTGGGCATTGTTATCCGGCAGCGCGCGATTCAAGCTGAGGCGGCCCACCGGAACGATGCGAGCGCAATCGTGACGTCGTGGGTACGGCAGCCCGCATGGTGGGCGGGAACACTGGTTGCGGTCGGCGGGTATGTGTTCCAGGCGCTCGCGTTGGCGCATGGATCGTTGTTGCTTGTGCAGCCGCTGCTGGTGTCCGCACTGTTGTTCGTGCTGCCGCTGGGTGCGAGGTTCTCCAAACAGCATGTGACTGGGGCCGATTGGTGTTGGGCGGTGCTGCTGACCGCGGCGCTCGCCGTTTTCGTCCTAGTGGGACAGCCGCGCGAAGGCCACTATCGTCCGCCCGTACCCGCGTGGAGCGTGGCACTGGCCGGCGCGGTCCCGGTGGTGATCCTCTGTGTGGTGGCGGCCCATCGAACCGTTGGTCGAACGCGTGCCATGCTGTTGGCCAGCGCCGTCGCGGTGTTGGTGGGCGTGATCGCGGTGCTGACGAAAGTCAGCGTTCACCACCTCGCCTTGCACGGATGGCGTGGGCTACTGACGGTGCCGGCGCCGTATTTGCTCATCGTGCTGGCCATCGCGGTAACGGTGTTGCAGCAGTCGGCATTTCATGCTGGCGCATTGCAAGCGTCGGTACCGATCATGCTGGTCGGTGAGCCCATGGTCGCGGTGCTGCTGGGTGTCGTGATACTCGGCGAGCATCTGGCCGTCCGGGGCGCCGGAGCGCTGGTACTGGCGGTAGCAGTTGCCGCGATGACGGCGGCCACCATCGCGCTCGGCCGTGACTCAGTCCCTCGCACAACCCAGGTCGATGATGAGACTGCAGCAATCCCGGATCCGGCCTCGGACGCGACTTCAACCGCCTAGAAAGGCACTTGGGCGTCCCGTCGGTCAGGCGGCGTCGTGAAAGATCAGTCCCAACGCGTAGCGCTCGCCCGAACGCACGACAGACAAGCCGTGGCGCACAGGTGCCGCCGACCAGCCGCGAGCCGACCGTACCGGCCGGTCGCGGGTGGTGAACAGGTAACCGTGGCCCTGCGGCAATTGGGTAGTAGTGCCCCGTGATTGGGCTCGCGGCCGCTGTTCGACGAGCATGAACTCCCCGCCGGTGTATTCGGTGTTCGCGTTGCTCAGGTTGATCACCACTTGAAGCGGAAAGACCAAGTCCCCGTACAAGTCTCGGTGCAGCGCGTTCCAATCGTTCGTTCCGTACCGCAGGACAAGCGCCGTGGATCTGGTCTGGCCGGCGGCATGACACATGTCCAGCCATTCGTCGAGGCTGTCCGGCCAGGGAGCGTCCCGGCCCAGCTTGGCCCACCAATTCCGGGCGATCGGCAACAGCCGTGGATACAGCGCCTGCTTTAGGTGCTCGATCGGTTCGGGGTAGGGAGCCCGGAAATACCGATACTGGCCCGAGCCGTAGCGACGCGGACCCATGTCGATCGTGGCGCGGAACAGTTGATCTCTGATGTACAGGTTGCGCAGCCGTTGGGTCTCGGCGGGCGTCAGGAGCCGGGGCAGCAGCGCTCCGCCGTAATCGTCGACGGCGGTGGCCACTGCGTCCCAGTCGGCGGCGTCGACGCGCTTGTCCCATCGGGTCACCGGTGCTCCTTCACTCTCTCTTCTGTAGACGATAGGGATGCGCGTGATGTGAGGAGAATCCTTGTCGCCGTGGCCATGTATAGTCGAACATGTGTTCGATGATTTGGTGGTCGTGGATCCGACCAGTGCGGAATCGGTGCTGGTCGAGCGCATTGCCGAGCTGGAACGGGTCAAATCCGCGGCAGCGGCAGGTCAGGCTCGAGCCGCGGCGGCGTTGGACGCGGCACGCCGGGCCGCCGACGCTGCCGCGGGCGTGCCGGCCGCACGGCGCGGACGCGGCGTGGCCAGCGAGATTGCCCTGGCCCGACGGGATTCGCCGTCGCGGGGTAATCGGCATCTCGGCTTCGCCAAGGCCCTGGTGCACGAAATGCCGCACACCCTGGCCGCTCTGGAGGTTGGAGCGCTGACGGAATGGCGGGCCACATTGATCGTGCGCGAAAGCGCCTGCCTGGACGTCGAGGACCGGAGGGCCCTCGATGCTGAGTTGTGCGCCGACCCGGCCGGCCTGGACGGGATGGGCGACGCGCGGGTGGCGGCGGCCGCCAAGACGATCGCTTATCGGCTCGATCCGCACGCGGTGGTCGACCGGGCCGCCAAAGCCGAGACCGAACGGACGGTGACCATTCGGCCCGCGCCCGACACGATGACCTATCTGACGGCGTTGTTGCCTGTGGCCCAGGGTGTTTCGGTATACGCGGCGCTACGACGAGAAGCCGATATCTGCGCCGACGGGCGTCCCCGCGGTCAGGTGATGGCCGACACATTGATAGAGCGGGTCACTGGGCGAAGCGCAGCGGCGGCCACGCCGATCGCAGTCAACCTGGTGCTGTCGGACGAAACGCTGCTGGGCGGTTCCACCGCACCGGCGGATATGGGCGGCTACGGTCCAATCCCGGCGGCGGTCGCCCGCGGATTGGTCTTGGGCGCAGTCACTGATACCCGGTCGCGGGCAACGCTTCGCCGGCTCTACGCGCATCCGGACTCCGGGGGATTGGTGGCAATGGAATCCCGGGCCCGGTTGTTTCCGCGCGGGTTGGCCGCCTTTATCGGGCTCAGGGATCAGCGCTGCCGTACGCCCTACTGCGACGCGCCGATTCGCCACCGCGACCATGCGCTCCCGTGGGCCGGCGGTGGTGCGACCACTGCGAGTAACGGGCTCGGATTATGCGAGCGATGCAACTACGTCAAAGATGTTGGCGGCTGGCGCGTCGAACCAAGTGTTGATGAAAAATACAGGCACACAGCTGAATTCACCACTCCAACGGGTGCGCAATATCGCTCCGGGGCACCTCCGCTGCCGAGGGCGCCAGTGCGGATGGAAATCAGTGAGATGGAAATGGCCGTCGGGATAGCGATCTCGGACTTACATGCCGCTTAGCAAGTCGTTGGCCTCGGCATTGTGCAGCGAGTACGGTATTAGCGCGGACGAGTTGGCTGGGCGGCCGCGGCTCGCACTGGTTCAGTGTCGAGTCGAGGAAAGTCCGGACTTCACAGAGCAGGGTGATTGCTAACGGCAATCCGAGGTGACTCGCGGGAAAGTGCCACAGAAAACAGACCGCTACCTTCGCGGTAGTAAGGGTGAAACGGTGCGGTAAGAGCGCACCAGCATTCCGGGTGACCGGGATGGCTCGGCAAACCCCACCCGAAGCAAGGCCAAGAAGACCGCACCACGGTGCGGTCGCGCAGGCGCTCGAGGGCTGCTCGCCCGAGCCTGCGGGTAGGCCGCTCGAGGCACCCGGTGACGGTGTGTCCAGATGGATGGTCGCCGCCGCGTTACCTGGTAACGCGGAACAGAATCCGGCTTACAGGCCAGCTCGCCCGCCCATCCTCGGCGTGGCCGAGCCGATCACGGTTCCCACCTGGTAGCTGTTCGGCGATGAGCGAATTATCTCCAGTCGTGCGTCGCGCAGAGCTTCCGGCGTTATTCTTTGCCGATGATCGCGGGCGAAAAGGCGCCTGACTTCACTCTGTGGGACCACACCGGTCGGGCTCGGACACTGTCCGCGCTCCTTGCCGAAGGGCCGGTTGTGCTGTTCTTCTTCCCAATAGCGTCCTCACCGATCTGTACAGCCCAGGCTTGTCATTTTCGGGACCTGAGCGACGAATTCGCCAGGGTGGGCGCCCAGCGGGTGGGCATCAGCACCGACACCGTCGACAAGCAGGCCCACTTCGCCCAACAGCGCTCGTTCGACTATCCGCTGCTCTCCGACGCGGACGGCGTGGTGTCCGAGCTGTTCGGGGTGCGCCGAGGCAGGCTCGCCAAGCTGCGCAGATCCGTCGTGGCGCGTGAGGCAGCCCGGCGTGGTCGGCACACTCGGCGGCGTGGCCTGCTGGCCCGGCTGCTGCCGGTCAGACGGACCACATTCGTCATCGACATCGACCGCACCATACTCAAGGTCGTCTCCAGCGAGGTGCGCGCATCGGTGCACGCCGACCAGACCTTGTGGTTCTTGGAGAACCACAACGTGCCGCATAGTTCGCCACATGTCCGGGAGAAGCACACCGACGCGCATCAGCAGTCGGAGGGCGAGGGGGAACCGATCGGCGACTGGTTCACAGAACCGGAAGCCGCGGACGAGCCGAGCTTGGTCCGGCCGTACGCGCTGACGGCAGGCCGTGCCGACTCTGGTGCCGACCTGGCACTCGAGGCTCCGGTCGAAGCGCTCAACACCACAGCGAAGCCGCCGCGCTGGCGGAGAAATGATGTGCGGGGCCAGATCCTGACGTCGTGCGTGCACAACCCCTCGGTCGCCGAGATCGCCTCTCGTCTGTCCTTGCCGCTCGGTGCGACGCGGTTCCTGGTCGACGACCTGGTGACACAGGGTTATTTGCGGGTGCACGCTCCGCTCGGTGACTCGATGACAATCGACGAACGACGTGAACTGATAACAAGGACCCTGCGTGGCCTACGAGCACTCTGAGGGGTGGGGCGCCAGGCCAACTCGCCCGCCCTGCCGGCTTACTTCGAAAGCTTGCGCAGTGCTTTGAAGAGCTTGCGCAGCGCCGGCTCTAACTGCTGACGGCGTTCGCGCGCCAGGTCTGAGTCCTGCTGGTGCAGCAGCCCATACGTGAACGCATCCTCGTTCGCGGTGTTCGCGGCGTCGGCCTGCTCTGTCAGGTGCTCGCGGCTGGCCACGGAGTCCTGGTGATCGCCGAGCAACGACTGGACTGTTTTCGCCCGCTTCGAAATCTTCTTCGCGCCGATCGCGGCCGCGATGTAGCGAAGCCGCTTGGCGCGCTTACGGATTCGATGCATCGCCTCGTCGAGGTCCTCGTCGGCGGCGCGCGTTGCGGCCTTTGCGGCCTTCCGCACCTTCTTGCCGGCGGCGGCGACGGCGACCGGTCCGGACCCCTTATCGGCTGGCGGCGTCGCCGCGACCACCGCCTCCAGCGCGTCGAGCAGACGGAAGTATCGCGGTGAACGCATCGCGGCCAACGAACGCCGTACCCCGGCCCGGTATCGCTCGTCCGCGCCGTCAATCAGCCGGTCCCGAATAGGTCCGCGGGCCAGCTCCGGTGGCAACTTGTCGAGCGCGCTACGGTAGCGCTCGGCCAGCACTTCGGCGTCGCGGGCCTCGCCCAACACGTTGGCCAGCTCGCGCAGTTCGTCGAGGAGGCCGTCGGGGAGGGCGAACGAATCCGGCGACGCCTGCAGCAGGCTGCGGATCTTGCGAGTGGTCACCCGCATCTGGTGCACCGAGTCGTCAGCCCCGGCGCGCACCGCGCGGTCCCGCACCAGCAGCTCGTCGAGCTGCTCAGCGACCGCCCGATGTAGCGGGTCGGCGGCGCCGGCAGCCAGGTCCTTCGGCGTGGTGCCGAGCACTCGCGCCAGCTTGGAGCCGTGTCCGGCGGGCCGTGCGCCGGCGCCAAGCAGCCGGTCGCTCAGCTTGTCCATCAGTTCGGGGTTCGGCGCGGGCTGGGTGAGTTCGAGCTCCCACTCGCGCCACCGCTGCTCGACCTCGGGCGCATCGGGGGTGGCCGCCCGCGACGCGGTGACCTGGTCGTCGCAGAATTCCGCGAGCGCCGCGTCGTCGGCGCCATACAGCTCGTGGACGTGCCGCGTAGTGGATATCCGCGCAACCGGGCTCAGCGGCCGGTCCCGGACAATCGCCAGCACGACGTCGACCAGCTGGGTCGGCACGTCTTCGTGGCCGTCGTCGTCGCTGCCGTTCGCCGCACCCAGCGGCAGGCGAACCTCGGTGCGGGCGTCGGCTGCCGCGGGCAGCTTCAGGTGCCAACCGGCATCTTCACCGCCGGTGCGACGGCGCAACGTGATTCGCCGAGACGCCAGATCACGTGCCGCGGTGTCGTAGTAGACGGCGTTCAGTGCCTGCGTCGGAAGCCGCTCCACTCGAAGAACATCCGCGATACCGGCGAACGATGGTGCGCCCGTGGACTCGCCGACGTCGAACTTGCGCTCCACCTCTACGTAACGCGACGGACTCGGCGGTTCGGCAGGCATGGTTGCCTCTGGTGATTCCCTCGTCGCAGTCATGAGTGTTGGGTACCCGCTGGTGCCCAGCGTGCCACATCGGGATGGCTCACCGGCGTCTAAAGGACGCTTTAGAAGCTGTGCTCCTCGGCGGGAAATGCCCCGGCGGCGACTTCATCGGCGTATTGGGTTGCCGCGCGGCGCAATTCGCCCGCGACATCACCGAACCGCTTGACGAACCGGGCCGTCTTGCCGCTGGTGAGCCCGGCCATGTCCTGCCAAACCAGCACCTGGGCGTCGCAATTGGGCCCGGCGCCGATCCCGACGGTAGGAATGGTCAGCTTGCCAGTGATCTGGGTGGCCAGCTCGGCCGGCACCATCTCCATCACGACGGAGAACGCACCGGCCTCGGCAACGGCGATCGCGTCGGCAATGGTCTGCTCGGCGGCGTCACCACGGCCCTGCACTCGGAAACCACCGAGGGTGTTGACGCTTTGCGGGGTGAAGCCGATGTGTGCCATCACCGGGATACCGGCGGCGGTCAAGGTCGCGATCTGCTCAGCGACTCGTTCGCCGCCTTCCAGTTTGACCGCATGCGCGCCGGCTTCCTTCATGAACCGGGTCGCGGCGCTCAGCGCGGCGGCGGGCCCGGCCTCGTAGCTGCCGAACGGTAGATCCGCCACCACCAGAGCGTGCGGTGCGCCTCGCACCACGCCGCGCACCAGCGGAATCAGCTCGTCGATCGAGATCGGCACGGTGGTGTCGTAGCCGTAAACGACGTTGGCGGCCGAGTCCCCGACCAGCAGCACCGAGATGCCGGCGTCATCGAAGACTCGGGCGGTGGAGTAGTCGTAGGCCGTCAGCATGGCCCACTTGTGGCCTTCGGCCTTCATTTTCTGCAAGTGGTGGACGCGAACCTTGGTCCGCGGCTCGGCGGCAGCATCACTTGGCAGGGAGGGGTGTGCCCCGTAAACAGCGTGCTCAGACATCATTGTCCCTAGTTATGGTCGGGTCGATCCTCGTGGCCCAATAGGGTCCCCGGGTTCGTCTGACGTTTGCCAGTCTGCCACCTGCCGCCCCGCAAGTGCACACCGGCGTTCAGTGGACTTCCTCACACCGGTACCCATCCGACGATTCGCGCTCTGCCGTGCGGACCCAGACATACCATCGGCGCATGCAGCGGCTCAGCGGACTCGACGCCAGTTTTCTGTATTTAGAGACCCACTCGCAGCCGCTGCATGTCTGTTCGATTCTCGAGCTCGATACCTCGACGATGCCGGGGGGCTATACCTTCGATCGGCTCCGCGACGAGTTGGCGGTCCGGATCAAGGCAATGCCGCAGTTCCGCGAGAAGCTCTACGACAGCCCGCTGAACCTGGATCACCCGGTCTGGGTGGACGACAACAACTTCGACGTGAGTCGGCATCTGCACCGCATCGGGCTGCCGCCGCCCGGTGGGCGGATGGAGCTGTCCGAGATCTGCGGCCATATCGCCGGTTTGCCGCTGGACCGCACCCGGCCGTTGTGGGAGATGTGGGTCATCGAGGGCGTCGCGGGCACCGATGCGCAGCAAGGTGGTCGTCTGGCGGTGATGACCAAAGTGCATCACGCCGGCGTCGACGGCGTAACCGGCGCGAATTTGATGTCGCAGCTATGCAGCACCGAACCCGACGCACCGCCACCCGAACCGGTCGAGGGCGCCGGTGACGCCAACCAAATCGAGATCGCGTTGACCGGAGCCGTCAAGTTCGCGGCCAGGCCGCTGCGCCTTGCCAATGCGCTGACGGCTACCGCGACCTCGGTGGTCAAGACGGTGCGGCGCGCGCGCAGCGGCCAGACGATGGCTGCTCCGTTCGCCGCGCCACCGACGACCTTCAACGCCAGCATCACCGCACACCGCAATGTCGCTTATGCGCAGCTGGATCTCGAGGACATCAAGGTCGTCAAGACTCATTTCGACGTCAAGGTCAACGATGTGGTGATGGCGCTGGTGTCCGGCGTGCTGCGGCAATTTTTGCTTGACCGTGGTGAGCTGCCGGATTCGTCGTTGGTGGCGATGGTGCCGGTTTCGGTGCACGGACGATCTGATCGCCCTGGGCGCAACCAGGTTTCGGGAATGTTCTCCCGATTGGAGACCCAGATCGCCGATCCGGCGGAACGGCTGAAGTCCATTGCCGAAGCGAATTCAGTTGCCAAAGAACATAGTTCGGCGATCGGTGCCACGCTCCTGCAGGACTGGTCGCAGTTCGCCGCGCCGGCGGTGTTCGGTTTGGCTATGCGCGGATACGCCCGTACCAGGCTGACCAAGAGCCGGCCGGTGCACAACCTGGTGGTTTCCAATGTGCCAGGTCCGCAGATGCCGCTGTACATGCTGGGCAATGAGGTCAAAGCGATGTATCCGCTGGGGCCGATCTTCCACGGCTCGGGTCTGAACATCACGGTGATGTCGTTGAACGGCAAACTCGACGTCGGCCTCATCGCCTGCCCGGAGCTGGTGCCGGACCTGTGGGAGTTGGCCGACGACTTCGCCGTCGGGATGGAAGAACTGCTGCTCGCGACCCAGTAGAGCGCCTCCCGCCGTGCGGCAACACCGACCACGCGTCGGCTCATGGCAGCATGGGTGAGCATGGGGATCCCTCGCGGCGACAAGATCGCACGCTCGATGCTGATCTGGACCGCGATGGCGGTCGTCGTGGCGACCGTGGCCAGCTGCACCCACGTCACCAACGGGCGTGCGGTGCTTGCCGGGCCAAGAATCGGTCAACCGGTTGAGTGGGGACCGTGTCGTGTCGCCGGCGGCGGCGGTACCTCGGTGATGAAGCTCCCAGGTGGCGCGCAATGCGGCAAGCTCGCCGTACCGGTCGATTACAAGCACCCCGACGACGACGCCACGACGTTGGCGTTGATCAAATTTCCGGCCACTCGAAACAAGATCGGGTCGCTGATCATCAACCCCGGGGGACCCGGCGAGTCCGGCATCGAGGCCGCCCTGGGCCTGCTGCAGTCGCTCCCACCGCGGATCCGAGAACGGTTCGACCTGGTCGGATTTGACCCGCGCGGGGTCGCGGCCTCGCGCCCGGCGATCTGGTGCAACTCCGACGCCGACAACGATCGGTTGCGCACCGAGCCGCAGGTCGACTACAGCCCGGCCGGGGTGGCGCACATCGAGGACGAGACCAAGGCGTTCGTCGGCCGTTGCATCGACAAGATGGGCAAAAAATTCCTGGCGCACGTCGGAACCGTTGACGTCGCCCGCGATCTCGATGCCATCCGCGAAGCAGTGGGCGACAGCAAATTGACGTACCTGGGCTACTCGTATGGAACCCGAATCGGCGCTGCTTATGCCGAGGCCTATCCAAAACGCGTCCGGGCGATGATCCTCGACGGTGCCGTGGACCCGAATACCAGCTCCATTGAGGCAGACCTGCGGCAGGCCAAGGGTTTTCAGGACGCATTCAACGACTTCGCGAAAGACTGCGCCAAATCTCCCAGTTGTCCGCTGGGCACAGATCCGGCGAAATCCGTCGACGTCTTCCACAGTTTGGTCGACCCGCTCGTCGACAAGGACAACCCGATGATCGGCAGGCCGGCGCGCACCACGGATCCGCGCGGCCTGAGCTACCAGGACGCCATCGTCGGCACGATCATGGCGCTGTATTCGCCGACCTTCTGGCATCACTTGACTGAGGGGTTCGCGGAGCTGGCCCACCATCGCGGCGACAACCTGCTTGATTTGGCCGACATGTACATGCGCCGGGACAAGAACGGCCACTACACCGACGCCACCGACGCCAGGGTCGCGATCGACTGCGTCGACGATCTGCCGGTCAAGGACCGGGCCAAGGTCATCGACGAGGACCGCCGCTCACGCCAGATTGCGCCGTTCATGAGCTACGGGAAGTTCACTGGCAACGCGCCGTTGGGCACCTGCGCATTCTGGCCGGTACCGCCGACCAGCAAGCCACACACCATCTCCGCTCCCGGCCTGGCACCGACCGTGGTGGTGTCGACCACACGTGATCCGGCGACGCCGTATCAGGCGGGCGTCGACCTGGCGAATCAGCTGCACGGCTCGCTGCTGACCTTCGACGGCACCCAGCACACGGTTGTCTTCCAGGGCAACAGCTGTGTCGACGACTACGCGACGGAATATCTGATGAGCGGCACTGTGCCGTCCAAGGGGGCGAAATGCTAGGTCCGGAGAAGCCGGGCTCGAAACGTGAAGACCGCGCAGGAGTCAACGAGACCAAGGTGTGACCATTGGGATCACTACCTGTGGCCGATGCGTGGGACGATTGGCAGCCATGTGGCGCATGAGACTCTTGTTCTCTGCGCTGCTTTCGTTGGTGCTCGCGATAGCGGCGGCCGTGGCGACCCTGGTATCAGCGCCGATAGCCGGCGCGACACTGACCTGGGGCAACTGCGGCCGGTTCCTCAGCCACCCCGACGACGTGCCCAGCGCGCAGTGCACCACTGTTCCGGTCCCCATCGACTATGGCAACCCCGGTGGAGCCCAGGCTCAGCTCGCGGTCATCCGAATTCCGGCGACCGGTCCGCGGATTGGAGCGCTGCTGGTCAACCCCGGTGGGCCCGGGGCCTCGGCGGTCGACATGGTCGCTTCGCTGGGACCAGAACTGGCGGGCTCCGAGATCAGCCGCCGCTTCGATCTGGTGGGATTCGATCCCCGCGGCGTGGGCCACTCGACGCCCGCGCTGCGCTGCCAGACCGACGCGGAGTTCGACGCCTACCGACGTGACCCGATGGTCGACTACAGCCCGGCCGGCGTGGCACACATCGAACAGGTGTACCGGCAACTGGCCCAGCGCTGCCTGAACCGAAATGGCTCGGCGTACTTGGAGAATGCCGGTACGGCGTCCGTCGCACGTGACATGGATCTGGTGCGCCAGGCGCTCGGCGACGACCAGATCAACTATCTCGGCTTCAGCTACGGCACCGAGTTGGGAACCGCCTACGTCGAGCGGTTCGGCGACCACGTTCGGGCGATGGTGCTGGACGGCGCCATCGACCCGGCCATCGGCCCGATCGACAACAACATCAACCAGCAGGCTGGGTTTGAGACCGCATTCAACGATTACGCGGCGGACTGCGCCCGCTCGTCGGACTGTCCGCTGGGCACCGACCCGGCCCAGTGGGGCAACCGCTTCCACCAATTGGTCGACCCGCTGGTGAGCAGACCCGCCAAGACATCGGATCCGCGCGGACTGAGCTACGCCGACGCCACCACGGGCACCACCAACGCGCTCTACACCCCGCAGTTCTGGAAGTACCTGACCAGCGGTCTGCTCGGGCTACGACGTGGCACCGATCCCGGTGACCTGCTGATGCTGTCCGACGAGTATTACGGCCGTAACGACAAAGGGCACTACGACAATTCGCAGGACGCATTCAACGCGGTCCGCTGCGTCGACGCACCCTCGCCGAAGGACCCCGCGGCCTGGGTGGACGCCGACCGCCGGATCCGCGAGGTGGCGCCCTTCTTGTCCTATGGGCAGTTCACCGGGTACGCGCCTCGCGACCTGTGCGCGCTCTGGCCGGTGCCCGCGACTTCAGCGCCGGCCCCGGCGGCGCCCGTCGCTCCGGGCAAAGTCGTCGTCGTGTCGACCACCCACGACCCGGCCACCCCCTATCAGGCCGGGGTGGACCTGGCCCGCGAGCTCGGCGCCCCGCTGATCACCTTTGAGGGCACCCAACACACCGTGGTGTTCAACGGTGACCAATGCGTCGACAACGCGGTGATCGGCTACTTCGTCGACGGGGTGCCGCCGGGAAACTTACGCTGTGCGGCGTCGTAGTAACACAGAGTTAACTGGCTTTGCATATTGTTCCCGGTATGGATCGACAAAAGGAATTCGTGCTCCGCACGCTGGAGGAACGGGATATCCGGTTCGTCCGGCTGTGGTTCACCGACGTCCTCGGTTTCCTCAAGTCGGTCGCGATCGCGCCAGCCGAACTCGAGGGCGCATTCGAGGAAGGCATCGGCTTCGACGGATCGTCCATCGAGGGCTTTGCCCGGGTCTCCGAGTCCGATACGGTGGCTCACCCCGACCCGTCGACCTTTCAGGTGCTGCCCTGGACCGGCAAGTCCGGCCATCACCACTCGGCGCGGATGTTCTGTGACATCACAATGCCGGACGGCTCGCCGTCGTGGGCCGACCCGCGCCACGTGCTGCGACGGCAGCTAGGCAAAGCCAATGACCTCGGCTTCTCCTGCTACGTGCATCCCGAGATCGAGTTCTTCCTGCTGGAGCCCGGTCCGGAGGACGGGTCGGAACCCGTTCCGGCCGACAATGCCGGTTACTTCGACCAGGCCGTTCACGTCGCCTCCGACTTTCGCCGCCATGCGATCGACGCCCTGGAGTTCATGGGCATCTCGGTGGAGTTCAGCCACCACGAGGGCGCGCCCGGTCAACAAGAAATCGACCTTCGCTTCGCCGACGCGCTGTCGATGGCCGACAACGTGATGACGTTCCGTTACGTCATCAAAGAGGTCGCATTGGAAGAGGGCGTGCGGGCGACGTTTATGCCCAAGCCATTCGGCCAGTACCCCGGCTCGGCCATGCATACCCACATGAGCCTGTTCGAGGGCGAGGTCAACGCGTTCCACAGCCCGGACGATCCGTTGCAACTCTCCGATGTCGCCAAGTCGTTCATCGCCGGGATCCTCGAGCACGCAAGCGAAATCAGCGCGGTCACCAACCAATGGGTCAACTCCTACAAGCGGCTCGTGCTCGGCGGCGAAGCACCCACCGCCGCGTCGTGGGGCGCGGCGAACCGGTCGGCGTTGGTACGGATTCCGATGTACAGCCCGAACAAGACGTCGTCGCGGCGCATCGAGGTGCGCAGCCCCGACTCGGCCTGCAACCCGTATCTGGCGTTCGCCGTGCTGCTGGCGGCCGGGCTGCGCGGGGTGGAAAAGAATTATGTGCTGGGCCCGCAGGCAGAGGACAACGTGTGGGACCTCACCCCCGAGGAACGCCGCGCCATGGGTTACCGCGAGCTGCCGTCCAGCCTCGACGAAGCGCTTCGCGCGATGGAGGCCTCCGAGCTCGTCGCAGAAGCCCTGGGGGAGCACGTTTTCGACTTCTTCCTGCGCAACAAGCGCACCGAGTGGGCCAACTACCGCCGCCACGTCACGCCCTTTGAGCTCAAGACTTATTTGTCCCTATAGCCTTCCCCGCTAACCGCGCGCCGAGGGCACAACCAAGTCCCAGGAAATCTGCGCTACCGTCGTGGGCGTGAATCAACCCGTGACGGAGCGGTCGAAAATTCCCAGCCTCGGCCGGCTCGGGTTGGTCGATGACGGCGCGGGTGCCAACTTGGCGAAGCTGGGCTGGAACACCGAAGCCCATATCGAGCGGCTGTGGTCACTGTCGCGCGCACCCGACGCCGACGCCGCGCTCTGCGCGCTGGTCCGGCTGGCCGAGGCGCTCGGCGACGACTGGGACGAGCTCGATGCCGCACTGGCGACCGACCGCGGGCTGCGCGGTCGGCTGTTCGCCGTGCTCGGGTCCTCGCTCGCTTTCGGCGATCACCTGGTCGCCAATCCACCGGCCTGGAAGCTGCTGCGGGGCAATGTGAAGCTGCCGTCCGCCGAGGCGCTGCGGACCGCCTTTACCGAGTGCATCGCCGACACCTCGGACGGCCGAAGCTCGGTGGTGTTGCGATTGCGCATCCTCTACCGCAACCGGGTGCTGGTGCTGGCCGCCCTGGATCTGGCGCCGACAGTCGAGAACGAGCCGGTGCTGTCGTTCAGCGCCGTCGGTGCCCATCTGACCGACATCGCCGACGCCGCGTTGACGGCTGCGCTGGCGGTGGCCGAGGCCAATGTCTGCGGCGATGCCACACCACCCCGGCTGGCGGTCATCGCGATGGGCAAATGCGGGGCGCGCGAGCTGAACTACGTCAGCGACGTCGACGTGATCTTCGTCGCCGAGCCCGCCGACCCGGTCTCTACTCGCGTGGCCGGCGAGATGATGCGGTTGGCCTCCGAGGCCTTTTTCCAGGTCGACGCCGGATTGCGCCCTGAGGGCCGCCACGGCGAGCTGGTCCGGACCCTCGACTCGCACATCGCCTACTACCAGCAGTGGGCCAAGACCTGGGAGTTTCAGGCGCTGCTGAAAGCCCGGCCGGCCGCCGGCGACGCCGAATTGGGCAAGCATTACATCGCCGCGTTGATGCCGATGGTCTGGACCGCTTGCGAGCGTGAGCATTTCGTCACCGAGGTGCAGAAGATGCGGCGGCGGGTGGAGGAACTGGTGCCCGCCGACGTGCGAAGCCGCGAGATCAAACTCGGCAGCGGCGGGCTGCGGGACGTCGAGTTCGCGGTGCAGCTGCTGCAACTGGTGCACGGTCGCAACGACGAGTCGCTGCATGTGGCGTCCACGGTGGACGCGCTGGCCGCGCTCGGGGCCGGCGGCTATGTCGGGCGGGACGACACGGCCAACCTGACCGCCTCTTATGAGTTCCTTCGGCTGCTCGAACACCGGCTGCAGTTGCAGCGCCTCAAACGCACTCACATGTTGCCCGCCTTCGACGACGACGAGGCGCTGCGCTGGTTGGCGCGGGCGGCGCATATTCGTCCAGATGGCAGCCACGACGCGCTGGGGGTGCTGCGCGAAGAGCTGAAACGCCACAACCTTCGGGTGTCGCGGCTACACGCCAAGCTGTTCTATCAACCGCTGCTGGAATCGCTGGCGCCGGCAGATCTGGAGTTCTCCCACGGCATGACGCCGACAGCCGCCGAGCGCCAGCTGGCCGCACTTGGCTACGAGGCTCCGCAGAGCGCGCTGACGCACCTGTCCGCGCTGATCAACCAGAGCGGCCGGCGCGGTCGCGTGCAGTCGGTGCTGCTGCCCAGGCTGTTGGACTGGCTGTCCGACACCCCCGATCCTGATGGCGGGCTGCTGGCTTACCGCCGGATCAGTGAGGCGATGGTCGTGCACCGCTGGTACCTGTCCACGCTGCGGGACAAACCGGCGGTGGCCAAACGGCTGATGCATGTGCTCGGCACGTCGGCCTATGTTCCCGACCTGCTGATGCGCGCCCCCGAGATCATCCAGCAATACAGCGATGGGCCTTCGGGACCCAAGCTGCTCGACGTCGATCCCGAGGCGGTGGCCGGCGCGTTGGTGGCGTCGGCGGGCCGACAAACCGACCCGGTCAAGGCCATTGCCGTCGCCCGGTCGCTGCGGCGGCGTGAGCTGGCCCGTGTCGCGTCCGCCGATCTGCTCGGCATGCTCGAGGTCACCGACGTCTGCGCCGCGCTCACGTCGGTGTGGGTCGCGGTACTGCAGGCCGCGCTGAATGCGGTGATCCGCGCCAACCTGCGCGATACCGGTGAAGCCCCGGCTCGCATCGCGGTGATCGGGATGGGCCGGCTGGGCGGTCACGAGCTGGGCTACGGGTCCGACGCCGACGTGCTGTTCGTCTGCGAACCGGTTGCGGGAGTAGAGGATTCGCGGGCGGTGCGGTGGGCTTTGTCGGTCGCCGAGCAGGTGCGGGCACTGTTGGGCACCGCCAGCGCCGATCCGCCCTTGGAGATCGACGCCAACCTGCGGCCGGAGGGCCGCAGTGGCCCACTTGTCCGCACGCTCGCGTCGTACGCCGCTTATTACGAGCAGTGGGCGGAGCCCTGGGAAATCCAGGCGCTGCTACGGGCCGACGCGGTCGCCGGCGACGCCGATCTCGGCCAGCGATTCCTGCTGATGGCGGACAAGACGCGCTATCCCGCCGGTGGGGTGTCCGCAAAGGCGGTGCTGGAGATCCGGCGGATGAAGGCCCGGGTGGACTCCGAGCGGCTACCACGCGGCGCCGACCCCACGACCCACACCAAGCTGGGCCGCGGGGGCCTGGCTGATATCGAGTGGACGGTGCAGTTGCTCCAGCTGCGATATGCCAGCGAGATCGAGGCCCTGCACAACACCTCCACGCTGGAGAGCCTGGACGCCATCGAAGCCGCCGAGCTGATGCCCGCCGAGGAGGTAGACCTGCTGCGGCGGGCTTGGCTGACGGTGACGCGTGCCCGCAACGCGCTGGTGTTGGTTCGGGGTAAGCCGACCGATCAGCTGCCCGGACCCGGACGCCAGCTCAACACCGTCGCGGTCGCCGCCGGCTGGACAAAAAACGGCGACGGCGGCGAATTCCTGGACCACTACCTGCGGCTGACCCGTCGCGCAAAAGCCGTCGTGCACAAGGTGTTCGACGAATGAGGTGGCCCCGGCTGCAATCCGTATTGCAGTCCGGTGTTAGTAAGGAAGCATCGGCCGGCTAGTCAAGAACGCCCGCCACTAGCGCAGGAGGCGGCTTCGGTGGAGATTCCCTCTTACCAAGTGATGAGCGCCGACGAGCATGATCGGCTCGCCGGCTTGTATGGTCCGCTGACCGACGAGGTGCGCGAGCTCATCGACGCCACGATCCGCACCGACGCCGACCGGGACGCCATCATCGCCGCGAGGACCGCGATCCGGGCCGCGACCGATGCGTTGCGCAGCAGGCAGCGCGATGAGACGCAGGTCGTGCGGCACGCAGTGGGCGATCGGCCCGTGGTCTGGAGCAACGCGGTGATCGGCCTGCGCAACCCGATCGCGCCGCCGCTGACCATCCACCACAACGACGACGGCACCCAATGCTGGAGTGAGTTCACCCTCACCGGGGCCTACGAGGGGCCGCCCGGACTGGTGCACGGCGGCGTGTGTGCCCTGCTGCTCGACCACGTGCTCGGCGAAGCGGCGAGTCAGGGTCTGACCAAACCGCTGTTCACCGGAACCCTCACCCTGCGATTTGTGCGCGGTACGCCGTTGGGCAGGCTTCGCGCCGAAGCCGGGGTCGAGCGCACCGAAGGAGTCAAATCCTTTGTGTCCGGCCATCTTTCCGACGCCGAGGGCATCACCGTCGAAGCGGAGGGAATTTTCATCAAGCCGGCGTGGGCCCGGGACGCCGGATGAAGTTTTATGTCAGCAGCGCATTCCTGAATACCCGGGAGATCATCGAGGTGGCCAAGGCCGCCGACGACCTCGGCTACGACGGCATCGGGATCCCGGATCACATCGTCAACCTGGAAACCCTGAACACCCCGTATCCCTACACCAAGGACGGCCAACGGCGCTGGCAGCCGTTCACCGAATGGCCCGACCCGTGGGTGCTGGTCGGTGCGCTTGCCCAGGTCACGACGCGGCTGCGGTTCGTCACCACGGTCTACATTCCGGCGATGCGCAACGTCTACTCGGCGGCCAAAGCCATCGGCACCGCGGCCTATCTCGCCGACGGGCGGGTCGAGCTCGGCGTCGGCGTCGGCTGGTGCGCAGACGAGTTCGTGTTGATGGAGCAGCGCTTCGCCAGGCGAGGTAAACGCACCGACGAGATGCTCGAGCTGATGCAAGCCCTGTGGTCACCGGACTGGACGGAGTTCGACGGCGAGTTCCACCAAACACCGAAGATGGAGATGCAACCGACGCCGCCGCGGATACCGGTGTACGTCGGTGGGCTCAGTGACACCGCGCTACGCCGCGCGGCCCGCCACGACGGTTGGATCGGCGACCTGATCAAGACCGACGACGCGATCACCGCGGCGGCCCGGTTGCGAGAGCTGCGAGCCGAAAATGGTTTGACTATGCATGATTTCACCATTCTCACGCCGCTGACCGACGCCTTCACCATCGCCGACTACCGGCGCGCAGAGGACGCCGGCATCACCGGCATCCTCACCATGCCGTGGATGTTCTACGCCGGGCCGGACGCCACGCTGGCCGAGAAGGTGGACGGGATGAAGAGGTTCCGCAAGGACCTCGCGCTCGACACCTGACCCGCCTCGTGGCAGCGAAATCATTCCGTCGTCCGCTGGTTTGGCATAACGTGTCTGGGGTGGAGTTACACGGAAACCCCGAATTGGTGCCGGTAACGGCATTGCGCTCAGGTGACCCGATAACCGATGTCCACGGTGGCGGCCAGCATTACACAGTCCTCGAGTCGAAGGCTTTCGACGAGAGCTGTGTGGTCCTCGAGCTCGAGTCGAAAGCCAACGACCAGCTTCGAGTGATCGAGATGTCCTTCCCGGCCGGCTACTACATGGGTCGGTCGCCTCGGCGCTTTCTCTGACGCCACGGCGTCCAGCGAATTCGGGGGACAAACGCGGGTCGGCGGGATCACTGCCCGCCCGGCGACACCTGGCGATCGCCTTTGCCTGCAGTATGAACGGTATGTCCGAACTCAAGCCGTTTCGCATCGCTGTCCCAACCGAAGCTCTCGACGATCTGCAGGCCCGCTTGGCGCAGACCCGTTGGCCGGAAGCCGAGTGTGTCGACGACTGGAGCCAGGGCATCCCCCTGGCCTACACGCGGGAACTCGCGGCCTACTGGGCTGACGGTTACGACTGGCGCTCCCGCGAAGCCGTGTTGAACCGATTCGACCAGTTCACCACCGAAATCGACGGCCTCGATATCCATTTCATCCACCAGCGATCGCCACATCAGGACGCCTTGCCGCTGGTGATCACCCACGGCTGGCCCGGATCAATCGCCGAGTTTCAGAACGTGATCCAGCCGCTGGTCGATCCGCCGTCGGGACGTCCCGAGGACGCATTCCACGTCGTGTGCCCGTCGCTTCCCGGGTACGGGTTCTCGGGTAAGCCGTCGACGACTGGGTGGGGCGTCGGCAAGATCGCGCAGGCCTGGGAGACGCTGATGCTGCGTCTTGGCTACGACCGCTACGGCGCGCAAGGCGGCGACTGGGGCGCCGCCGTCACGACGCAGATTGGCCGCAACGGTGGCCACTGCGCCGCGATCCACCTGAACATGCCGATCGCCCGGCCGGCGGCGGGGTCCGGCGACGATCTCACCGAAGACGAGCAACAAGCGCTGGTGGCATTCGCTGAGCACCGCAAGTGGGGGACCGGCTATTCCAAGCAGCAATCCACCCGGCCGCAGACGCTCGGTTATGGGCTCGTCGATTCGCCGGTGGGACAACTGGCCTGGATCGTCGAGAAGTTCTGGGCGTGGACGGATTGCGACGGGCATCCGGAAAACGTGGTCAGCCGCGATGAACTGCTCGACAACGTGATGCTGTATTGGGTCACCGGAAGTGGCGCGTCCTCGGCGCGGCTGTACTGGGAGAGTTTCAACAGCTTCGTCACCGATGGCCGCGTCGAACTGCCCACCGGCGTCGCCGCGTTTCCCAAGGAGATCATCCGTACCCCGCGACGCTGGTGTGAGGCCGCCTACAACATCACGCACTGGACCACCATGCCGCGCGGTGGCCACTTCGCGGCATTCGAGCAGCCGGAGCTGTTTGTGGACGACGTCCGCGCGTTCTTCGCGACGGTCCGTTAAGTAACGCGTCAGCGGCGGAGCAGCCGGCGGTTTCTTCGTCGGGGCAGACCCGTCGACCGCCAACGACCGCGGTGGGCGTCGAGCGCGTAGGCGCCGCCGCCGGCGAAGATCAACAGCAACCAGGCGAAGCAGTACATCACCGCAGCCTCGCCGTGGTTGTTGATCGGGAAGAACCCGTGCGGCAGATGCACGGTGAAGTAGGCGAACGCCATTTCACCGGCGGCCAAGAACGCGGCCTCCCGAGTGAACAAGCCGAGGGTGATCAGCGCGCCTGTGATCGTTTCGATCCAGCCGGCGTAGTAGTCCGGCCACTCGCCCACCGGGGCTTTGGTCGGCGCCGGCCAGCCGATCAGCGTGGACAGGCCGTGGCACAGAAACAGCAGCCCGAACACCACCCGGAAAACCGACAGCGCCATCGGCCAATACGAATTGAGTCGCGCCTCGAGATTGTCCGTCATGCGCCGACGATACGTGTTTACAGCTGGATCCAGGCCGACTTCGTCTTCATGTAGATGTCGATGCCCTCTTTGCCGAACTCGTGCCCCCAGCCGGACTGCTTGTGACCGCCGAACGGTACGTCATGGTCAAAGACCAACTGGCAGTTGACCTGGACGCTGCCGGCGTGCAGACGCTTGAGCATCCGGTGCGCCCGGCCGACGTTTTCGGTCCAGGCGGTGGCCGCCAGGCCGTAGGTGGTGTCGTTGGCCATCGCCACCGCCTCGTCTTCGTCGTCGAACGGCAGGATGGTGACGACGGGGCCGAAGATCTCCTGCTGGTACAGCCGCATCCCCGGGTCGACGTTGGTGAGCACGGTCGGGTGCACGAAGTAGCCCTTGCGGTCCAGGCGGTAGCCGCCGGTGACCACCTCGACGCCGTCGCTTTTACCCTCGTCGATGAAGCCCATCACGCGGGTCAGCTGCTTCTGGCTGATCAGCGGGCCGCTGACACACCCTTCCTCGCTGGGCGCGCCCAGCTTGAACGTATTCGCCATCATGGCAACGCCTTCCACAACGCGGTCATACACGCCGCGCTGGGCGAAGATCCGCGACCCGCACACGCAGCCCTGCCCGGAGTGCACGAAGATGCCCAGCGACGCCATCAGGAGGGCCTTGCTCATGTCGGCGTCGTCGAAGATCAGCACCGGGGACTTCCCGCCAAGTTCGAGCGTTAACTTCTTCAGGTTGCCGGCCGACGCCCGCACGATCTCCTTGCCGACCTCCGTCGACCCGGTGAAGGCGACCTTCTCGACATCGGGGTGCGCGGTGATCGCCGCACCCGCGGTGTGCCCGTAGCCGGTCAGCAGGTTGGCGACACCCTCGAGAACGCCTGCTTCGTGGATCAGCTGGTCGAGCAGAAGCGCCGAAAGCGGTGTCTCCTCAGCGGGTTTCACGAGCACGCTGCAGCCCGCGGCCAGCGCCGGCGCGAGCTTGGCGCTTGCATTAAAGATCGGGCCGTTCCACGGGAAGATCAGCCCCACCACTCCGTAGGGCTCTTTCAGCGTGTAGGCGTGCATGCTGACGAAGGCGTCCGTCGCGATGCCGTCGGTCTTCACGTCGTATGCGACGCCGTTGAGCTTCGAACACCAACCGGCGTAGTAGCGGAAGAATTCCGAGCAGGTGGACATCTGCAGCTGTGCCTGCATCAGTGGCATGCCGGTGTTCAGCGAGTCGAGTTGGGCGAACTCTTCGGCGTGCTCGTCGATCAAGTCCGCGATGCGCCACATGACCTTGGCCCGTTGGCGACCCGGCAGCTGAGACCACACGCCCGACTCGAAAGTCGCCTTCGCCCGCGCGACGGCATCGTTGACCGCTTCGGTCCCGCAGTCGGTGAACTCGGTGATCGGCTCCTCGGTTGCGGGATCGATAACTTGAATGACGTCACCGGCGCCGGGGCGTTTGCGGAGGTCGTCCAGTACCGTCTGCAGCGTCATCTGATCCCTCTCATGGCTAGCCATATGCTGAGCAACTGCTTAGCATTGTCGGCGCCGCGTGGTCAAGGTCGCCGACTAGCGCACTCCCAGCGTGCCGTCGAGATATTCGGCGCGACACGCGCGGCGGGCCAGCTTGCCGCTGGTGGTGCGGGGGATAGCGCCGGCCGGCAACAGGCGCACATCGGCGACGCCGAGGCTATGTCGGTGCGCCACCGCCTGCCTGATCGCCTCGATCGCGGGTTGCGGATCGACACGGCTGGTGCCCGCAGCTCGTTCGGCAACGATGACCAGCTGCTGGCCGCCGTCGTCGGCCGGTACGGAAAACGCCGCCACGTAACCACGACGTACAACGGGCGAGGCCTCAGCGACGGTGGCTTCGATGTCCTGCGGATAGTGGCTAACGCCATCGATGCTGACCAGATCCGCGATTCGGCCGGTGACGTATAGCTCGCCGTCGAGATAGACACCGAGGTCGCCGGTCCGCAGCCAGGCCCGGTCGACGGTAGAGCCGTCGGCATGGCTGCCTTCCGCGGCCCGTGATCCCAATTCGGCGCCGAACGTGGCCCGGGTCTCGTCGGGCAGGCCCCAATAGCCTCGACCAATGTTGTTGCCTTGCAACCAGATCTCGCCGACCTCACCGTCTGGCAATTCGTCCGCGGTGTCCGGGTTGACGATCACGGCCCACTCGCTGCGAGCCACCTGACCG
>Ga0209656_10000415_pt1 | contig 28172 bp, 22 predicted proteins | sample BogFormECP12_OM2_FD_188239 | JGI IMG/M metagenome (GOLD analysis project Ga0209656, IMG submission 188239) | Bog forest soil microbial communities from Calvert Island, British Columbia, Canada - ECP12_OM2 (SPAdes) (version 2) | ecosystem: Environmental > Aquatic > Freshwater > Wetlands > Bog ...
CCGGTCATAGAAATCACCTGGGAACGAATGTCTGCTCAGAGGGTTTGGGAAACCAGGCACATCTTAGTCGCCGGGGTACAAATGGCGCGGTGACCGATGTCACAACCGGCCTGTGCATATCGCGGACTGCGAGCTTCGGCGCGTTTCCGTTGACTTTGCTTCCGCCCCACCCCTAAGATGGCTCACCGGATCTCTGGCCCAGACGTTGCGGGCGACGTCCCCGAAAATATGATTGGGCAAAGCATCTCTCACTACAAGGTGATCGAGAAGCTCGGCGGTGGCGGGATGGGCGTGGTTTACAAGGCCGAGGACACGCGCCTGCATCGCTTCGTCGCGTTGAAATTTCTGCCTGAAGACGTCACGCGCGACGCCGCCGCTCTCAGCCGCTTTCGCCGCGAAGCCCAGGCCGCGTCCGCTCTCAATCATCCCAACATCTGCACGATCTATGACATCGGTGAAGAGTCAGGCCTCGCTTTCATCGTCATGGAATATCTGGAGGGCGAGACGCTGAAGCATCTCATCGGCGATACCCCTCTGGAGATGGAGAAGTTACTCGCCATCTCAATCGATGTGGCGGATGCCCTGGACGCGGCCCATTCCAAGGGCATTGTGCACCGCGACATCAAGCCCGCTAATATTTTTGTGACCGCGCGTGGAACGGCCAAAATCCTCGATTTTGGCTTGGCCAAAGTAACGCAGGATAGCAACCGCGTGCTGGATCCGTCCGAAGCCACCAAGACCGAAGGAACCAGCGCTCAGCACTTGACCAGCCCCGGCTCGGCGCTGGGAACGGTCGCCTACATGTCGCCCGAGCAAGTGCGGGGCAAGCCGCTGGATTCGCGCACGGACCTATTTTCCTTTGGCATCGTGCTCTATGAAATGGCAACTGGCGCAGTGCCGTTTCGCGGAGAAACTTCCGGAGTCATCTTCGACGCGATCATGAACCGCACGCCGGTAGCGCCGGTCCGGCTGAATCCGGAACTGCCCGCCAAGCTCGAGGACGTCATCAACCGCGCTCTCGAAAAAGACCGCGAGCTTCGCTATCAACACGCCGTAGATATCAAGTCGGAGTTGCTGCGCCTCAAGCGTGATCTTGAGTCAGGGCGATCATCGGCTGTGGGATCTTCTTCTTCCGTCCCGGTGGCAGCTGGAAACTCGCAGATGGAATCGCAGGCGCCGCCTCCGGCAAAAACAAGCGGGCGAGCTGCTGCAGTTTCTTCGTCTTCTTCTGGCTCGGGCAGTGTGTTGCCGGTCCCCGTTTCACCTCCCGCGCCGTCGCGTTGGAAGTTCGTAGTCCCCACAGTCACAATTTTGGCCATTGCGCTGGTTGCTGGAGGACTTTATTGGCGCAAGCATCAAGCGCCGAAATTGACTGACAAAGATCAGCTCATCCTGGCCGACTTCACCAATCAAACCGGCGACGCCGTATTTGACTCGACGCTGAAAGAGGCGCTGGCGATTCAGTTAGAGCAGTCGCCTTTGCTGCAGTTGGTCAGCGATGCCGAGCTGCACAATAACCTGCAATATCTGGGACAGGCGCGGGACCAGAGAATTACGCCGGAACTGGCGCAGCAGCTAGGTCAGCGTCTCGGGGTGAAGGCGTATCTGGCGGGCAGTATCGCCAATCTCGGATCTTCGTATGTGATTCAGATTAACGCCGTGAACTGTGGTACGGGCGAGGTCTTCGCACGCGAGCAAGTGACGGCCAACGACAAAACCGGAGTGCTGCAAGCGGTTTCGAATGCAGCTACAGCCATGCGGGCGAGGCTGGGCGAGTCGATGAGTTCGATCCAGAAGCTGACGACGCCCTATACCAACGTCACCACGGCCTCTCTCCAAGCCTTCCACGCATTTTCGCTGGGGGAGGATGAGCATCGCGTCGGGCGCGATTTTCCCCAGGCGGCTTCCTTTTATCAGGAAGCAATCCGGCTGGACCCGGGCTTCGCCATGGCCTACGCGCGGCTCGGTGTGGCTTATGGAAACCAGGGCGCAGTCGCCAAGGCGATTGAGAATTTGAAGCGGGCTTACGATCTGCGAGAGCGAGTCACCGAGCGCGAGCGCATGTACATCGAGTCGCAATACGCCTTGCAGCAGTCTGATCTCCCCAAAGCGCTGGAATCCTACAAGCTGTTTGTGGCGACCTATCCGCGCGACGCCGCCGCATGGAACAACCTGGCTTCCGCCTATCAAACCATTGGCGACTACGAGCAGGCCGCCACGGATTTCGAGAAGACCTGGGAGATCGCTCGCTGGGACGATGTTGCAGCCGACAACGCCGCAGGCACATTGATGGGAATTGATCGGATGCCGGAGGGAGAGCGTTACTTGAAAGAAGCGCTGGACCAGGGCGGGGCTGATAACACCTCGTATCACAGCAACGCTATGCTCGACGATTTCGTGTCTGGCCGGCCCGACTGGGAAAAACATGCGCAATGGGCGACCGGTCGCCCCGACGGCTTTATCGTGCAGACAAGCGCAGCCTCAATTTATCTCTATCTGGGAAAAATGCACGATGCGGATCGGCAGTGGACGCAGGGAGCACAAAAAGCTGAGCAGCAGCACCTGACCGACGCAGCTGGCGGCCTCTACGCCATCAAAGCTCTCCACGATGCGCTGGTATCCAATTGCTCCGCTGCCCGCGAAGATGCCCACCATGGGCTGGCGCTGGACCATTCGATGGCCACCGTCCCCGACGCTGCTTTGGCTCTTGCGCTGTGTGGTGAGGAGGGCTTCGCCCTCAAGGAAATCGAACGCGTGGCTGCGGAAGCACCCACAAATACGCTGGTCAATGACATTTACCTCCCCGAGGTAAAGGCCGCCGCAGCCTTGGCGGGGCACCATCCCGAACAGGTTGCGTCGTTGCTGACATCCGCCGTTCCTTACGTGCTGGTGACGAAGATTCCTCAACTTCTCGGCCGCGCGTCCTTGGAGATGAAGCACGGGCAGCAGGCCGTTACCGATTTTGAGCCTGGAGTTCGCTATCGCGGTTTAGCTTTCCAAGAGGGTACCGGCGCTGCCCAGGCTCCCGACTATATCCTCTGCCTGCTAGGAACGGCTCGCGCCCAAGCCCAGTTTGACCATGCGGCAGCGACGCGTACCTACCAGCAACTGCTCGACCTCTGGAAGAACGCCGACCCTGACTTCATTCCCGCTCAGGAAGCGCGCCGCGAATTCGCGGCCTCGAGCGCCGCGAAGAATTAAGAGAGCGACCAGCGATCAACCAAGTAACCATCGGTAACTGCTGGAACAGTTACCCATTCGTCACGAGACCGGTCCTCTAATCCCATTGGGGCGCGCTGCCGATAGTGCTAATAACATAAGGACGGCAGACTGCGTGAAGATTCTTTTAGTGGATGACAGCAAACCCATTCTGCATGAAAACGAACGGGTGCTGCACAAGGCTGGGTATGAGGTAGTCTGCGCCGAAGACGGCGAATCCGCCCTGATCCTGGCGCGGGAGCGCCAACCTGATGTGATCTTGCTGGATATGATCTTGCCCAAGATCAGCGGCCCCGAAGTGCTGGCTTGCTTGAAAAAGGACGCCGCAACCGCTGACATCCCGGTGATCGTGCTCAGCAGCCTCACCGAAAAGAACCGGCAGAAACTGATTGAAGCCGGCGCCGAGGACTACGTAGAGAAAAATTCGCTGACGCCAATGCCCGGGGTGAACGTGTTGCCGAAAATTCTCGAGAATCTGATCTGCCGCATCAACCGTAAACGCGGAGTCGCTTTCAGCGACGTCCCAATCCCCAACAAGTGATCGCGCGTTTCACTGACGAACCAATCTCCCCGCTCAAAAAATAGGTGCCGAAGAAACTTTCCCTACAGGCCGCGCCGGGCGTGTTCCTCCGCGCTAAGATTCGCGCCGGCCAGCAGCAGCAAACCTGAGAGAAACGCCCAGAACATCAGGCTCACCGACAGTGCGAACGGCCCATAAACTTCCGCAAAATTCAGCCAGGGTAGCGCCAGAATATAGCCGTACTTTAAAGCCTCCGATAGCAACCCCATGATCACCGCTGTTGACAGCACCGCACGCGCCGGGACTTTACCGTTGGGCAACAACCAGTAAATCAGGAAGAAGATGGCAACGCTGGCGGCGATGGCAAACAGCTTCATCACCATAAAACCCACCAGGCGAATAAATCCACTGCCGTGGCCGCGCAGCAAAAACTCCAGTAAGGCCACATTACCCGCCGTCATGGCGATGGATAGCAATGCCAGTACGCCGCAACCAAAAGCCAGTCCTAGCGAGATCAGCTGATTCCCGAAATACGAGCGGTTATTCGGAAAGCGCCAGATCCGGTTGAGCGCCACTTCCAGAGGCATGAAAATGCCCGAAGATGTCACCAGCAAGATGATAAGAGAAGCTACTTGCACGCTGTGGCGGCTGTTCACCATCGCGTTGAGGTTGCGGATGACGAACTCCTGTCCTGCGGGCAGATAGTCACGAAGCAACTCCACTACCACGTCATACATCACGCGCGAATGGAAAACGCGCCGGATGAGCGTCATCAGGAGAACGACGAAAGGAAAAAACGAAAGGATCGAATTGGCCGCGACGGAAAATGCAAAAGTATGCACATCGGTGCGCAGCAGGTACTTCACCGTGGAGACCATTACCCCGTCCCGTCGGCCGCGGCGACGGCTTGGCGACGGGCTTTGGGCGCTTTTCTCGGTTGCGGTAGCGCTAGCTGTTGTTTGTTCTGCCACAGGTCTTAGCCTAATCCTACCAAGGGTTTGCCCGCTTGTCGGCGGCTCCCGGAAAACCAAAGTTTCCGTCGCGGGACGGGTCTTTTCTTATACCTCGTTAAAGTATTGGATGTGACCGCAGGTTATCTTTAAGCCTCACCCTCTAATTCTTCTTGTCAAACGATTTAGTAGTGCTTATTATCGTTTGCTCATTGTCTGGTATGTGCCAGGCGACGAGTGTGTTAGGCAGGTTGACGTCTTGCGTAGTGCCGTAGAAACAGCGTCGATGGTCCAGGGCTCCGAAAGTTCGCGTCGCAATGTCTTTACGCGGCGTTGACCCGAGGAGTCTTTTGCTTTGGGGCGATTTCTTCAGTACTACCGTGCGCGGCCGAGTTCCACCGTTTCTCTTGAAGGGGGCGTTCCGGTTCGCCGGGACAACAGTACGGGAGATCCGGGGAACAATTCTTCACGATAGTGAAAGGAGTTTTTCCGTGAGAGAGAAGGGAACAGTGAAGTGGTTCAACGGGGCGAAAGGATATGGATTCATCCAGCGCTCCACGGGGGAGGACGTTTTCGTACATTTCTCCGCGATTCAGGAGAACGGCTACCGCTCGCTCAACGAGGGCGAGACCGTGGAGTTCGATCTGCTGAAAGGTCCCAAAGGCTTTCAGGCCGGCAACGTCGTCCGCGCCTAGCCGCCATCATTGTGAATGCCTACCCTCCCGCCCCATCGGGAGGGTTTCTTATTTTGTGCTGGTCAGGGCCAGTCTCCGCCACTTTCGTTCTTTTGTCATTCCGACCGGAGCCGGAGCGCCAGCGACGGCGGAGCGGAGAGCCTGCCCTGAGCGAAGCCGAAGGGAACCTGCTGTTTCCTTGTGTCACGTAGAAAGGCGGCGATTAGCATGCTTGACTACCGCACTTCCAACGACACCAAATCCCCATCCGACAAGCCGCCCGGCTTGTAGTTCACCGACACCGATCGATCACTCCAGGTGCACGAGAAGGTATCGGTGCCGATCAGCAGCAGGGACTTGTAGTCGGGAGTTCGCAGCTTTAGAGTCGTTCCCCCGGCAGCCACAGTGAGAACAGCAGCCGGAGACTGAGAGCAATCCACTCTTACCAACCGCCCCTGCAGATATTTGGCTGCGCGCCTGTCGCCCACTCCCGCGTTTTGTGTTGCTTGTTCCGCCGCCGCCCGTTTGGCAGCATCCTGTTCCAGCACATCAAAAGGCGAACTCTGCGGAGACAGTTTCGGAGCCGTCGAGGCTGTTGATAGACCATACTTCTGTTCGTTGCTCAGCCGGGTTAGCTGCTCGCGGGCCTCCGCTGCTACCTGCGCATTGCTGCTCGTCTTCAAACGATCCAGCAGCGCTCGCGCCGCTTCCCACTTCTTGCCCTCAATATAAATTTCCGCCAGATGGTATACGTACTCCTGATTGCGTGGACTGAGTTGCATCGCCGCCCGCTCCGCCTGCATGGCCGCGATTGAACCACCGCCCTCCTTGCGCGCCATCGCCATCAAGTCATACGCATCGGCCAACTCCGGATACCAGTCCAGCACCGCCCGCAGATCTTGCATCATGTTGGGCAGGCCCTGAATGTCCGCATGCTTGGCCTTGGCGATGCGGTATTTCAGCACGGCGAGGTAGTAGCGGATCCACATGTCGTGCTGGTCGAGGACGGCCGCGTCGCTCAGCTCTTCCGCGGCCGCATCGAACTCCCCGTGTTGCAGGTGGTCCCACGCCAGCGCTCGGTGGGCGATCTCATTTCCTACTGCCGCTACGAGTGGCGCATCATCAATGCCCTCCCTCGCGGCTTTCCGCTCGACGGGTTTCCCGGAAGCAGTCGTTTCAGGGATCGTAGCCAGCGCTTGCAACTCCTGCAACCCGAGGTTGCGCCGTTCCGGAATTCTTGTCATTACTTCTGCAACCAAAGCCTTGGCATCGTTCTCGCGCATCGGTTTGGAGATGATGGCGCTGTCACTCGGCCCCACCGGCGCAGGAAAATGGTAGACCTGCCGCGGATTGGCCAGGGAATCTTGCTGCTTCGATGTGTCGAGCGCCACGAACAGCGGTGTCAGCGAGTGAAAATAGTCTTTCACCGCCTTGTCGAATTGATCGGCCGTCAACCCATAAGCCTTCTGGATGGCTTCTTCTACTGGCAGGCGCTGGTTCTCGACCAGATCAAAGTATGTGCCGGTCTCGGGCAGCTTTTTCTCGTGCAGCAGGTAGTGCACCGTGATCCACGATTGCGCGTAATACAGTGTGTGGTGGGTGCCTTCCACATAAGTGGCTGTATCATGCTTCATGGTGAGCAGGTCGGGCAGAGCAATCCAGACCTGAGCGCCAAGCAACTCAGTGAAAGACTTCGGAGGATTGCTAATCTCGCGCTGATTGCCCACCAGATCCTCGGTGAAGATGGAGCCTAGTTCCGGATCCCCGCCAATCTCCACCTGCTGGTTGTCCACGCGGAGGGAAGTGAAATATTCCGCCAGGCCTTCATCGAACCATCCCTCGACCGGCGGATAGTTGTAGTTCATCAGCAGGTGCGCAAAGTCATGGGCAACGGCGCGCCACGACTCCACTTCAAACAAGTTCAGCGCGATAAAATTCTGATCTTCGCCGGGGACGAAGAAGCCCGGAACGTCGATGGGCTGCCCCTGCTTGAGTGGCGCACTCTGGTAATAATTCTTGTCGTTCTTGAAGGCAAGAATCGTCAGCGGCAGCGGTTCGTTCAGCCGATCCTTCATCAGCAGGATGGCGAACACCGCCCGCATCTGCTCAAACCGCAGCGCAACTTCCTTGCCCTTTTTTTCCCCGGCGTCGGTAATCACCGTGAAGTGCGTGGAATGAATCTCCAGCCAAGGCGATGGCTCCGCCGCATGCACGGATATCGCCAGAACGCTAAGCAGCATCACAGTAACGAGTGAAACCGGGATGGGACGGATACGAGTCATGCGCACCAGCGGCGCTAGTAATACCGAAATGCTAACACGGAGGACCGGGAAAGCAGCCGTTGCACCTGGTCCCATGATTGGCGTCCCGAGGCGGATGGAAGTTAGAATAACGCCCATCGATTCGTTTCATTCCAGGTTCACACGGCCGACCCTAAGGGAACGATAACCTAGGAGTAATATCCTTGTGCAGCGCCGACCGTCCTCCGATCCACTGCCAACCTAGGTCCCCCCGTGTTCGTCTGACGATCCGGGACTGGGCGCTAATCCTAACCGTCCTTCTGGCGACTAGCGGTCCCTGCGCCGAGTTCGGTTTTAGCCAGGTCTCACAGCAGGAAGATCAATCGAATGTTGTTAGGGGCACCGTGGTCAACGCTGCCACCCACGAACCCGTCGGCCGCGCTCTCGTCTATTCTTCCGATAACCGCTATGCAACCCTGACCGACGGCGACGGTCATTTCGAATTTACTTTGCCCAAAGTCGCAGGCGAGAGCAAGGCGGGCTCTTACTCAGACGCTCGAACTTCCATCTGGCTGATGGCGCGCAAGCCCGGGTTTCTGGATGACAATGGTGAGACTGGCCCATGGATGATCTTCCCCGATAAAGAGGTGATCATCTCCTTCTCTTTGACGCCCGAGGGAATTATCAAGGGGCGAGTCACTTTTTCCGCTACCGAACCGGCCCATGGCGTGAGAGTGGAGATTCTCCGCCGGCAGGTAGTGGACGGCATGCCCCGCTGGATGGCAAGCAATTCAGAGCTTACGAATTCGAATGGCGAGTTCCGCTTTTCTGATCTTCAGCCCGGCACTTATAAGTTGCTAACTCACGAATGGATGGACAACGATCCGGTCACCGCAACTCCCGACGGTCAACCCTACGGCTTTCCCCCGGTGTATTACCCAAGCTCCGTCGACTTTGCCGCGGCATCCACAATCCAGCTTACGGCCGGTCAAACCTTTCAGGCCGATCTGTCCTTGGTTCGCCAAGCTTACTATGCTGTAAAAATTCCGGTGACCAACACCGAACTGAACGGCGGAATGAATATTACCGTGTCGCCGCAAGGACAACGCGGCCCCGGCTATTCACTCGGCTACAACGGCGCGAGCCAGAGTATCGAGGGCCAGCTGCCGAATGGAAAATATCTTGTAGAAGCAACCGCGCGCGGACCAAACTCTGCCAGCGGTTCCGTCAATATCGCCGTGGCTGGAGCGCCAGTGGATGGCCCGGGCATGGTACTCACTCGAAACAATTCGATCATCGTGAATGTTAAGGAAGAATTCACTTCCAAGGACTGGCATAGCTCCGGATCGTGGAGCGATGGAAGGCATACCTTCGGCTTGCATGGGCCGCGGCTTGATCTCAACGTGAGGGCCGATCCCGTAGATGAGTTTGATCAAAGAGGCGCCGCCTCGATCCGTCCCCCCACCGGTCCGAACGATGACTCGTTAGTCCTCGAAAATCTGGCGCCGGGAAGATATTGGCTGCGACTCCATGCCTCACGTGGCTATGTGGCGTCGGCGACCATGGGCGGCTTGGATCTGCTGCGCGAGCCTTTGGTCGTAGTGCCCGGCGCAAGTACGCCAATCGACATAACCATGCGCGACGATAGCGCGGAACTTGCTGGCAATTTGCTCGGTGTCTCTGCCACTTCTCCCGCTTCAACCCCGCGTGCCCATATATACTGCATTCCCTTACCGGACAGCCCGGGCCAGTTTCTGGATGTCTCGCCATCTCCAGATGGCAGCTTCGACTATCAAATGGTGGCGCCGGGAGCTTATCGCGTAATCGCTTTCGCCAGCCAGCAACGCGACCTTCCCTACCACGATTCCGAAACGATGAAGCTTTACGAAACCAAGGGACAGGTTGTCCAGTTTGCTCCCGGGCAGAAAGTGACCCTTCAGCTGCAGATCGTTTCCGGCAACGAGTAGGCAAGAAAAGATGATAAAGATGATGACGCACTCCATTTCGATTCGCTCGGGCTTCAGAATGATCATGGTCCTCTGTTTGCTCGGCGCTCGGGCTGCGCCGCAGGCTGCAAGCCCGCCCGCGGGAACCACTGCTGCCGTTGGCTACAGAATCGCCGGAACCGTTGTGAGTAGAGCTGACAGTCGTCCTCTCACCCGCTCGCGAGTAACTATTCGGGACGCGAAGAATCCTAAGAAGTTTGAGTTTGTGATCACTTCCGAAGACGGCAAGTATGAATTTACCGGCTTGCCTGCAGGAAAGTATTCGCTGACCGGCGCCAAACGCGGATTTATCTCGGCCAGCTACGATCAGCACGATGAATTTTCCACTGCGATTGTGACCGGCGCTGGCATCGACACCGAACATCTGGTGCTCCGTCTCGCCCCCGATGCTGTCATCGCTGGCAAGGTTCTGGATGAAGCTGGAGACCCGGTTCGTCGAGCGACGGTCACGCTGTATTACGACGACCACAGCAGCGGCGTGGATCAGATCCACCAGTTCCGTGCCGCTCAAACGGACGACCTGGGGGAGTATGAACTCACACCGCTCAGGCCCGGCACTTACTTTCTTTCGGCCAGCAGCAAACCGTGGTATGCCGTGCATCCCCCGTCACCCTCAGGCGGACAAGAAATTACGGCAGTCGATCGGTCTCTCGATGTTACCTATCCTTTAACCTACTACCCGGATGTCACCGACGCAGACAGCGCCTTGCCGATTCCGATCCGGGGTGGCGAACGCGTGGAGGCGGATTTCCACCTGAATCCCGTTCCGTCTCTTCACCTCCATTTTCTCGTGCCGCAGGACGGCAGCCACACCTTTTACGCTCCGCAACTCCAGCAACCGACCTTTGACGGTTACACCCCTGTTCCGACCTCTGTCACAAGTAGCGCGTCGCCGGGCGATATGGAAGTGACAGGTATACCAGCAGGCCGATACAACGTCAGCATCCATGGGTCGACCTCCACTCTCCAGATGAACGGAGTCGATCTGACGAAAGATGAGGAGGTGATCGATACTTCCAAAGGCGAGATCTCCAGCACCGTCAAATTCTCATTGCAGATTGCCGCTGGAGCTGCCCCTCCGGCCCCGCTTACGGTTGGATTGCGATCAGGCACCAGGGTCATTGCTGCCTCTCAGACGGATTCCAAGGGCGAAGCGGAACTCCAGCAGGTCGCTGTCGGAAAGTATGAAGTAGTAGTGTGGGGGCCTGGAAAACGCTATTCCGTCGCACGCATCTCAGCCCAAGGTGCCGAGGTTACTGGGCACACTCTTTCTGTTGCGGCGGGCTCTTCTCCCTCGGTATTGCTTTCCGTCGTGACCGGCAACACGGACATCCAAGGGGCCGCGACGAAGGCGGGGAAGGGTTTCGCAGGTGCGATGGTGGTTCTCGTGCCGAAAAATCCAGAGGTGGATCGCGATCTCTTCCGCCGCGATCAAAGCGACCTGGACGGCACCTTCCTTTTGCACGCCGTGGTTCCCGGTTCCTACACTCTTCTCGCAATCGAGAACGGCTGGGACCTGGACTGGTCCCAGCCCGGCGTGATTGCCGCGTACTTGAAGCCTGGACGCAAGATCGTCGTCAGTACTCAAGAGGGCCGGCCCATGAACTTGGCCGAGCCCATCGAAATCCAATCAAAGTAATTTCATAAAAGTCACGCCCACTCCTTGCTGACATCAACCACTCTCCGCGCTATGCTTCTACCATGCGCCCACGAAACTTAAGAGTCGCCTTCCTCTGTGTGCTATTGTGCGTTCCCGCTCTACTGGCTCAACAGACGACACCCGCTCCCGCGGTCGAAGGCAGTCAATTGCTGCTCTCTGCTGATCCCCCCACGCGCCTGTGACCTTCACGCTCACGGATTTTCGCGCGTTGCTGCATGTCACCATCACCGTGCACAACAGTCACACCGACGCTTCCGAAACTTACTCCGGTGTACCGCGGGCCACTTTGCTGGCCAAAATTAATGCGCCCCTCGGCAAAGAACTTCATGGAGAAGCGATGACGAGCTACCTCATCGCCGCAGGATCCGACGGATACTCTGTGGTTCTTTCTCTCGCCGAGGTCGATCCCAGCTTTCACGAAGGTCAGGTGTTGGTAGTCGACACTCGCGACGGACAGCCGCTCGGAAATTACGGCCCGTTCCAGCTGATCGTCTCCGATGACAAGCGCCCGGCGCGCTGGGTCCACAATCTCGTTTCCATCACTCTGCAACACGCTCGCTAACAATGTGGCATTGTGACGTCTAGGCCGTATTCACTTCAACCCCAGCCCGCCATTGAACTGCTGAATCACTCCATAGCACTCGCAAGCCGCCGCTTCCAGGCTCTTGCGGTTTAATATCTTCACCATTCCGCGCAGGTTTTCAATCAGTCCGGCATCTTCCAGAACGGCCGCGGCCAGGCTTACGCTGGGCCGTCCGGTACCCAGCATTTGCGCCAGAAAATCGTGCGTCAGGGGAAGCAATTTAGAGTCGACGCGATCCTGGCACATCAGCAGCCAGCGCACCAGTCGTTGCTCGGTCTCATGCAAGCGATTGCAGGCGGCAAGTTGCGCAACCTGCATTCCTTGCATCAGGGCGAAGCGGCTCAGTTCGGATCGTAGGACGGGAGTACACGGCAAAGTGTCTTGAAATATCCGCGACCGAACCCGCACTCCGCTGCCTCCCATTTGCATGATGGCCCGAAACATCTCCCGCCGCAGCCCCACCGTCAACGACATCCCCACCATGCCTTCTTTACCGACGATCCCCACTTCGACACTTCTCCCGTCTCCGCTGAGAGCCACCAGCGAGGTCATCCCTTCATTCAGAAAATATGTGAACTCAAGCTTCTCTCCCGGCTCATGCAGAATGAGGTGTTGAGGCAAATCCGCGGACTCCAGGTGAGGCCGCAACAGATCGTACTCGTCGTCCGGGAGCGACAACAAAATGACATTGCTCACCGCTTTTCCCGCTGCGTCGGAACGAGCGCCGGGTTGCAGTGCAGCTAGCTTGGCCCGTCTTGTAACCTTTCTGGTAATTATGTTTTCCGTGACCAGGCACATCATCGATTAGATGCGACAGGTCGCTTCCGTTAGCGCTGAGAACCTGTAATCCTGACGGTGATCTAATGTATTTCCGGGAAAAACTGAGAGGCGAATGTACGAAGAAAATGTCCTTTCAGTTCTCCACAGGAACGTGGCGTCGCGCCACCTGCCTTCTTTTTTCTTTGCAACGAAATCCAACAAAACAAAAACCGGCACGAATCAGAATCCATCTGCGAATTAGCAGTCGCCGTGGTCGTCTGGCTTCGCGCCTGGAAGTCGTTGTTCTTTGGCGCTGAGAATGCGATTCAATTCCTTCACCAGCTCGAGGAATTTTTGTCGATCCTGCTCCACGGCAATCTGCGCGCACAACTCGTGAATGCGGTCGTTCTCTGCCTTGGTCATAGTGAAATGTTCATAGTGAAACCGGAGTATTACGAACTTCCACTGCGCGTGTATGTTCGATGTCGAACAAAGTTCGCCATGGCGGCTGCAGTTCGCCACAATGTTCGAGGCAAAGGTGTCGGTCGCTAGCTTTTGAAGGGCTTGCGAAGTAGACGGGAACGGATCGCGAGACGCTGAGTGATTAACGTCGTAGGGACTACAAACAGAGGTTGGCGGATACAACTATTGGGAAACGAACTCCAGGCAAGAGAAGACTCTCAGTCGCCGCTAGCGTGGTTCTGCGTGGGTACCAGAACCAGCCGCGCTCGCGCTTCCGCGGGCCATTGCGACGCTCGGCCGCAAGCCTGCAAGATGCCGATGACCGCGCCATACGCCGCAATGACGCCAATCCCGACCGAAGCTACCACCGTAACGCAGAGAATCAGAGGCATGAAAAGCGAAATCACGGTCAACCACCCTGTCTGTTTGCCGTTCGAAATTGCAGTATTCAGATGCCGTCGTATCGACTTTCGTCTATGCGGCATCTTCAATCTACCTGCGTTGACGCCCGCCGCTATTGACGACTAAGATACGGAGTAGAGCTGCGCACTCCTAATCTCGAACAATCCAGTACACCTGTCGAGATTACGGAAGGGCTATCCAGCCCAAACCAATGGCCATCACCAAGATTTCGGTGCGCGGAGCGCGCCAGCACAACCTCAAAAACATCGACGTGGAGATTCCCCGCAACACCCTCACCGTCGTGACCGGGCTCAGCGGCTCCGGCAAGTCTTCGCTTGCCTTCGATACCATTTATGCCGAGGGGCAGCGCCGTTACGTCGAGACCCTCTCCACCTACGCCCGCCAGTTTCTCGATCAGATGGAGCGCCCGGATGTCGATGCAATTGATGGACTTAGCCCATCGATCTCGATTGAGCAGAAGACCACCAGCCGCAGTCCGCGTTCCACCGTCGGCACCATCACCGAGATCTACGACTATCTTCGCCTACTGTTCGCCTCCATCGGCGTCCCGCATTGCCCCAAGTGCGGTCGCCCCATCAGCCGCCAGTCCGCCGAGCAGATCGTCCAGCGAGCGATGGCCCTCACTCCCGAAGATCGCGTCATGGTCCTCGCGCCCATCGTGCGCGGCCGCAAGGGCGAATTCAAGAAGGAGATGGAGACCCTCCTCAAGCACGGCTACACGCGCGCCCGCGTAGACGGCGAACTGGTGAACCTCGAGGACGACCTCAATCTCGATAAGCGCAAGAATCACACCATCGAAGTGCTCGTCGATCGCCTGTTAGTAAAACCAGGCATCGAGCACCGCTTGGAAATGTCGGTCGGACTGGCGATGAAGTTGGCCGGCGGCCTGGTGCAAGTAGCGGTCGTCGGAGGCGATGAGCAGCTCTACTCCGAGAAGCTCGCCTGCCCGGATTGCGGCATCAGCGTCCCGCAACTCGAGCCGCGGTCGTTTTCCTTTAACAGCATGTATGGAGCCTGCCCCGAATGCCACGGACTCGGCAGCCGCTACGATTTCGATCCCGCAAAAGTCATCACGGATTGGTCCAAGCCCCTGCTCGATGGCGGTCTCGGTCCCGGGTCGGCTTCCCAGGGCCTGATCCACAGTTTGCAGATCACGGCCGCAGCCCACGGCATCAATCTCAATACACCCTTCGAAAAGTTTCCCGAGAAAATTCAGGACTTGCTCTTGAACGGCGAGTCAGGCCGCGGCAAAACTGGCTTCCGCGGAATTTTCGGATACCTCAAGCAGAATCTCGAAGAGTCAACTTCCGAAGGCTATCGCGATTGGCTGATGGACCACATGTCCGCGACCGAATGCCCCGCCTGCCACGGCAAGCGCCTGCGCCCGGAGAGCCTCGCTGTGAAAGTGAACGGCATGTCCATCGCTGACTTCACCGCGCTTCCCATTTCCCGTGCGCTCGAAGTTGCCCAGAGCATCAAACTTGCAGGCCGTGAAGAGAAGATCGCCGGCCGCGTCATGCACGAAGTGGTCGAGCGCCTGCAATTTCTGAATGCCGTCGGACTGAATTACATCTCGCTCGACCGCTCAGCCGCCACGCTCTCCGGCGGTGAAGGCCAGCGTATCCGTCTGGCCACGCAGATAGGCTCCAAGCTGCGTGGCGTTCTCTACGTCCTCGACGAACCTTCGATCGGCCTTCACCACCGCGACAACACGCGCCTCCTCACTGCGCTCGAAAATCTCCGCGATCTCGGCAACACCGTGCTGGTCGTCGAGCACGACGAAGAAACCATCCGCCGCGCCGACTACGTCATCGATCTCGGCCCCGGCGCTGGACGCCACGGAGGGAGCCTCGTCGCTCATGGAACGCCCGAAGAAATTATGCGCGAGCCTAACTCGCTCACCGGCGCTTACATCGCCGGTAGAGTCCAGATCGAGATGCGTGCCGAACGTCGCGAGAAAAACGGCGCCGCGCTTACGATTCTCGGCGCGAAAGAAAACAATCTCAAAAATCTCGACGTAACCTTCCCCCTCGGGGTCATGACGGTTGTCACAGGAGTTTCCGGCTCCGGCAAATCCACGCTGGTGAACGACATTCTCTATCGCGCCCTTGCCCGCCAGCTCTACCGCTCGCGCGAAAAATCCGGCGAGCACAAAGCCATCGTCGGCGCGGAGAACATCGACAAAGTCATTCGCATCGACCAATCCCCCATCGGCCGCACTCCGCGCTCGAATCCTGCCACCTATACCGGCGTATTCACCGCCATCCGCGACCTCTACGCCATGTTGCCCGAATCGCGCGAGCGCGGCTACAAAGCTGGACGCTTTTCCTTCAATGTTTCCGGCGGCCGCTGCGAGGCTTGCCAGGGCGAAGGCCAGCGCCGCATCGAAATGAATTTTCTCCCCGATGTCTACGTCCTCTGCGAGGTTTGCGGCGGGCGCCGCTACAATCACGAAACCCTGGCCGTAAAGTACAACGGCAACTCCATCGCCGATCTGCTGGAGATGCCGGTCTCCGACGCGCTGCCCATTCTCGAAAACATTCCACAGGTCAAACAAAAGCTGCAAACCCTGGTCGATGTCGGCCTCGGCTACATTCATCTCGGTCAATCTGCCGTGACGCTCTCCGGCGGCGAAGCCCAGCGCATCAAGCTGGCCCGCGAATTGAGCAAGCGCCAAACCGGCAAGACGCTTTACCTGCTCGATGAACCCACCACCGGCCTTCACTTCGATGACGTAAAAAAGTTGCTCGACGTCCTCCACCGGTTGACCGACCTGGGCAATTCGATCATCATCATCGAGCACAATCTGGACGTGATCCGCAACGCCGACTGGATCATCGACCTCGGTCCCGAAGGCGGCGAAGAAGGTGGCCGCATCGTAGCCCAAGGCACGCCGGAGCAGGTCGCAAGAGTGAAGAAGTCGTACACGGGTCAGGCGTTGACGGGATATTTTGCGAACGGTAGGAAAGTGGCGGTCGGGTAGTTCAGCGTGCCGATAGAAGGGAAGCCACGGTGAAGCGATCAACGGTCACAAGGATTGTCGTCCCCCTGACCCTTCTCGCGGTTGCGTGGCTCGCGCTCAGCTATCGTATCCGTGTTGAAGCCTGGATTTGGCATCTCCGGCATGGGCAATCCGATGTCTTTGCGAAATACGTAGTCCCTGTGCCCACGAACTGGTATGTGGATGACACAGAAGAACAACTCCACACGCTGATTCGGATGGACACGGAAGATCGTACAGGCGAGCCCAGAAGAGACAAGAAAAGGAGGGCCCACGCAATTATTATGTTGTCTACTCACCCGTTGATGGAGACGGAAGGATGGCTTTCCCTGCGATCGTCAATGTTAAGGAGAGAGGGTATTGATCCCGTGATCCGAAGTTTCGATTTCGAAGGAGAGGCTATGTCCTGTGTTGGCGGGGGGAAGTTTGGGCAGGTGCTGAAATCTTCGAAGTCCTTCGAAAGTGACCCTAACGCCTGGGAATGTTGGTCCTCGGGCTGGCTTGAGGTGCAGATCATGGCAACCGACGCTGACATGCCCGACGTTTGGAAGATTGTGTCGCATATCCGCAAGAAATCTTGACCCCGCCATCGATACCCGGGGGACGCCAATGCTAATCTTGACTTCCGCCGTTAGTTGAAGGGAAAGCTTTTGTCGTCACCCGAAAACCCGCAGCCCGATCCGCCCTCCCTACCCCGCGAGCCGCAGCTATCCGCTCCGCCGATCACCTACTCATTTCCTCCGCCCGCGCCGCCCGCTCCTACCTCCAAAGCCGGTGAGGACCCTGTCTGGAGCGGCTGGGACGTCCTGGTCCTTGCCATCCTTACGCTCGGCATTCTCTTCGTCGTCCAACTCGTCATCGTCCTCGCCGCGCGCCAGTTCACCTATCCGCACCGGAGTTGGATCGAAGTCGCGCAAAAGCCCGTCCTCGCGCTGCTCGCGGAGTTGGTGGCCTACATCGCCGTGGGACTCTATATGTTTCTTTTGCTCGAGGGGAAATATCACGCGCGCTTCTGGCAGGCCATCCGCTGGAACTGGCCGGGCGTGGCCGGACTGAGTATCTTCGGCGTGGGCGTTCTGATGCTCGGCTTCGACGCGTTAGGCCGATTTCTGCCCATGCCCAAGACCACCCCCTTCGACCAATTTTTCGAGCGTCCCATGGACGCGTATCTGACCGTCGCCTTCGCCATCACCCTCGGCCCGCTGATGGAAGAACTTTTCTTCCGCGGCTTCCTGTATCCCGTGATTGCCCGGCGCATGGGTGCCGTCTGGGGAATCGTTCTCACCGCGTTGCCCTTTGGCCTCATGCATTACCCGCAATACCATTCCTGGTCGGCTGTGCTGATCGTCATAATGGTCGGCGTTGTGCTCACCACCGTCCGCGCCGTGACCAAATCTGTGGCCTCCAGCTTTCTGGCGCACGTCGGATACAACGGTACCCTTATGGTGCTAGCCGCGGTAGCCACCGACGGCTTCCGCCACATGGAAAAAGCGGGGCTTCTTTTGTTCTGAACGATCTGTGTTAGCAGCGTGATCGCGGTCCTTGCCGCTGTGTCTGTCTTCTGGCATACTCGCTTCGCCATGAAAGGTAACTCTAAAGTCCTCGCTGAATTGAATAAGGCGCTCCGTGAAGAACTCACCGCCATCAACCAGTATTTTCTCCATGCCGAGATGTGCGAAAACTGGGGATACCACAAGCTCTCCGATTTCATCAAGAAACAATCCATCGGCGAAATGAAACATGCCGAAGTGCTGATCGAACGGATCCTGTTTCTCGATGGCAGCCCGTCCATGATGCCGCTGGAATTAAAGGTCGGTGGGACGGTGAAGGGAATGCTCGAAAGCGATTTGGCCCTCGAAGTCGGAGCGGTCAAGCAGTACAACGACGCCGTCGCCATCGCCACTCGCGAAGGCGATAATGGCTCGCGCGATCTGCTGGTAACGCTGCTTAAGGACGAAGAAGAGCACGTCGACTTCCTCGAAGCCCAGATGCACCAGATCAAGGAACTCGGCTACGAGCGCTACCTCGCGCAACAAGTGGGCGAGCACGAAGAAGAGTAGGAACTTGGGCGATGGGGCCCTCGTCCGCGAAATGCCGACTCGATTTTGGAGTTAAAGGCAGTTTTTCTTCGAGGCGATTTTTGCGATGCCGACGAGGCCGAATATCATCATTGCGACGCCCCAAAGAGCAAATACTCCTCCGACAAATAATTCGCCATAATTTCTATCGAAGGTCTTCTCCTGCCCAACTTCAATGATGAGTAGAGATGCACCCACGCCTAGGGCAACTGCCAGGCCGGCGACAATTAGTCCGACAGATTGGAATAGAGTTAAGGTTTTGCGGCCAGCCTTGCCAGTCAATAGGACTTCATCGACGGAGCCCGTCGACACAAGGCGGTTCGAGGCGTGAAAGTGTCGATGATTCCTTTCGGAGGGCATAACCACAACTCGGTACTAGGTACTCAGTCCTACTTCACGGTCACCGTCAGCAACTGCGCTCCCGACACCAAATAATCCAGCGGAGCTGTCGAGGTTTCATCCACGTTCGACTCTCCGCTGACAATCATCTCCTGATTGCCACGCATCCCGTCCATCACATTCATGATCGAGATCGGCAGCGTGGGCATCACTTTGTCGGCGACGCGCGCTTCCGGGTCGGCTTCCAGTAGCGAGACATAAACCCGGTTGTTGGAATGCTCTTTATTCAGCAGGGAGATAGTAGACGCCAGATCGAGCTTGCGTCCGAAGGCAGCGTTCGAGCGCCCGAGGTGATCGAGCGTATCGCCGTCACTCACAAGAATCCGTAAAGTTCCTTTGCTCGCGGAAGTCGGAATCTTCACTGGAATCTGCTGCACAATACGTTCTCCGCGGTAAGGCGCCAGCACAGTTTCCAGCATGATTTCTTCGCCGGGACGAGCTTCTGTCACATCGGTGCGAGCGCTCTCCAGCCGCGCCCAGCGCCGTTCGCGCACCAAATCAAAATCCAGCTTCACGCCTGCCACCGCCGCCGCGCTATAAGGATTGTCATAGATCCGCTCGAAGCGTTCACCCAGAGAAATCGCTGCCTGCATAGCCGCGGGCTGCGCACTCTCTCCCGGCGCAAACATGTTGTGCATCGTGACCTCGGGAAATCCCTTGACGCCGATGCTCCCGGTCAGCCGATAAGTAATCTCTTCTCCGAACTCGTTCACTCCGTGCAGCGCGTTGAATACCGTCACCATCAGCGCGACCGGCGTCAGCTTGGGATTGTTCAGTACCTCGTAATGGAACTGCTTCACGCCCGTGCTGCTATGGATGCTCAATGTAACCGGAATCATCTCCGGCTGCCGGTTGAACACGCCCATGATGCCGGTATGCCGATCCTGCACAAACGTTCCCACCGGCTCAGTGGTGTTCACAATCTTGAAAGCGTTCAGCGGCGAAGCCAGCGTAGCCAGAACTTCCGCCTTGTTCATCGGCAGATCGACCGAGCCAAACTGCAGCAGCGGATGCCCGCAAGCCAGCAACCGCTGCGGATCCACGTAGGTCACCGTGCAAGTGGCCTCAATATCCATGTCGCCGCGCACTAGGATCGCACTGATCGCCGATCCCGCTACCACTGGCTCCGGCTGCTTGTCGTCGCTCACCGATCCCGCGCCCATCACCGGCACAATTCCCGCCGATCCCAGCTGCCCGGCAAAAAGCTGAATGGCTTGTTCCGAGAATCCGTTGAACACCAGCGGCGTTTCAATCGGCTTCAGATAATTCGCGAATCCGCTGCCCGCACTATCTTGTACCGAACCCGGCAATGCCGAAATCTCACCTGGCGCCCCAGTTTTTCCGGCAACGTTGTTCAGGGCAGGCTTCACCGCAGCGCTCTCTTCTGCTGGAGAACGGTCGAGCGCATTAATCTCCAGCATGTCGGCGATCGGTGTCACTCCCGCAATCGGCTCTTTCGAAAATTCCCCGATGCGAAACGCCAGCGCACCAGCCAGCTTCCCATCCAGATACACCGGACTCCCGCTCATGCCCGCGACCACGCCCGTATATTCCACCTTCTGTCCGTGCAGCCGCACCAGGATCACGTCGCCCTTCGGCCCGTTCACGTTGTGCAGCACGCCCAAGACTTCCACTTCCATGGCCTCCGGCTTCACCCCTTCAAAAACCGTGTATGCCACGCCGCGCATCCCCGCATGAATCTGGTTGACGGGAATCGTAGGCGGGTTTGGCGCCGGATCAGACTTCTGCGCCGCAACCAATGAGGGAAAAGACAGGCAAGCAATGAGGAAAGCGAGAACTGATTTTTTCATGAACTGAGCCCGGCAGGACCGCGTGAGCCCTGCTCTGTTTAGGTTAGACTTCGCCAGATTGTAAGTCGTTGCCAGGAGGGGAACCAGGGAGCCGGGCAAAACATCCCAATCGCGAATCCCTGCGTCTATACTAGCACAGGGGCATTTCGCCCCCAATGGTGTATTTTCCTCCTCGGGGTTTCTATGTTCGCCGACTTTTTAGCTATCAACCGCCGCTCACAACCGCTGAGCTTCACCATCTGTATGCTGGCACTGGCCCTCTCGCTCAGTCTTTTTCTCGCAGTCTCGCCCGCGTCCGCCCAGGATCAGACCCAAACTCCGCCGCAAACCAATGACAACGGTAAGCCCAAGCAGGACGTCCCTGCTGAGGCTGGTGGCCCAAGCGGCGACATCGGTCCCTATGCGATTCCCAAGAAGAATCCCGACGAAGCTCCCCCGCCGCCCCCGCCTCCGACCCCGAAGAAGTTGGAGGGCCTGCCGGACTATTCCATCAAGGTGAACTCACCCCTGGTGAATGTCGACGTGTTAGTCACCACCAAGACCGGCGAGTTCGTCCCCGGCTTGAAAAAGGAAAATTTTCGTCTGTTTGAGGACGGTGCCGCACAGACTATCAACACCTTCAACATTTCGAAGGCCCCCATCACCGCCGTGTTGCTGGTCGAGTACGCCTCCACTAATTACGGCTTCATGATCCAGGCGCTGCAGGCTTCCTACTCCTTCGCCAACACGCTGCAGAAGGACGACTGGATTGCGGTCGCCTACTACGACATGCAGCCGCACATCCTCGTCGATTTTACCCAGGACAAGAGGGCGGTCTACGGAGCCTTGAACCAGTTGCGTATTCCCGGCTTCGCCGAGACCAACCTGTTTGACGCCCTGTATGACACGCTCGATCGCCTCGACCGGGTCGAAGGCAAGAAGTACGTCATTCTCGTGACCACTGGAGTCGACACCTTCAGCAAACTCACGCTGGACAAGATCATGAAGAAGATAAAGGATACGAAAGACGTAACCATCTTCCCGGTCAGCGTGGGATGGATCATCCGCGAAATGTATGAAGCGCGTGGCCGCGCCGCGCCTCACGGCATGGGCATTCCTGTCAGCAATATGGACTACCTGCAAGCCGACAACGAAATGCGCACCTTCGCCGCCATGACCGGCGGCCGCGCCTACTTCCCCCGCTTCGAAGGCGAGATGCCGGAATTGTTCCGCGACATCTCCAGCGACATCCGTAATCAATATTCGATTACCTACCGTCCCACCAACGATAAGCTCGACGGCACCTATCGCAAGCTGAAAGTGCAGGTCGTCGCTCCCGATGGTGGCCCGCTCAAAGTAAAAGATCAAAAAGGTAAAGATCAGAAAATCGATGTCGTCTCCCGCGACGGCTATACCGCCAAGCACTCGGTGGACTGATAAGGTTGATCGGCCTTCCAGTTCTCAGTCTTGTTCCGGGAAGCGCAAAGTTCCACTCTGCGCTTCCCCCGGGCGTTGCCCGCTTGCTTGGTTTACAATTACCTGTTCCGCGCACTTATCTTCATTCATGCTGTCCTGGAGGAATCTATGAAGCTCACCCCTGGAAAACTTGCCGGTCTCAGAAAAGTTTCGAACGAGCACGGTGTGATCGCAGCTGCAGCTATGGATCAACGCGGCTCGCTGCAAAAATCGTTGGGCAAAGAAAAAGGCGGAGAAGTCAGCGACGCCATGATGGAGGAATTTAAAACCCTTGTCACCGAAGTCCTGACGCCGCACGCCAGCGCCATCCTGCTCGATCCCGAGTGGGGGCTGCCCGCCTCCAAGCGCCGCGCCAAGAATGCCGGTCTGCTTCTGGCCTATGAAAAAACTGGTTATGACAAAACCGGTCCCGGTCGCCTGGGCGATCTCCTCGATCATTGGTCGGCACGCCGCCTGAAAGAAGCCGGCGCGGATTGCGTGAAGATTCTGCTCTACTACACCCCCTTCGATCCCAAGGAAGTGAACGACAAGAAGCACGCCTGGGTTGAGCGGATCGGAGACGAGTGCCGCGCCAACGACATCCCATTCTTCCTCGAGTTCGTCGGCTACGACGAAGGCGCCGACGAAAAAGGCCTGGATTACGCCAAGAAAAAGCCGCACATCGTTACCGAGAGCATGCGCGAGTTCAGCAAAGACCGCTATGGCGTGGATGTGCTAAAAGTCGAAGTGCCGGTCAACATGAAGTTCGTCGAAGGCACCAAATCATTCGGCGGCCAGAAAGCCTATACGAAGAAAGAAGCCATCGACCTCTTCCACACGGCCGCGAACGTCGCAACCAAGCCGTTCATCTATCTTTCTGCTGGGGTCAGCAACGCCGAATTCAGCGAGACGCTCGAACTGGCCGGCGAGTCGGGAGTGAAATTCAACGGCGTCCTCTGTGGCCGCGCTACTTGGAAAGACGGAATCCCCGTCTATGCCAAGCAGGGCGCAGCTGCATTCCGCAAATGGCTGGAGACCGAAGGCGTGAAGAACATCAACAACGTCAACGGCAAACTCAAAGCCGCAACTTCCTGGCATTCGATCTATGGAGTCGAGCCCGTTCTGGCCAACGCGTAGATCGTAACGTTTCATGTGGCGCGGGCACTCTTGCCCGCGCCCTTTTTTGTGACACGCAGGGCGCCAGATGGATTTTCCGATCGCGGTCCCGGAGCACAAGATGAAGAAATTACCTTGCCGGAATGATCGGCTCGAGTTTGCCTTTCCTGAGAACTGAGAACTGAGAACTGAGAACTGAGAACTGAGAACTGAGAACTGAGAACTGAGAACTGAGAACTGCTCTCAGTGCGCGTGAAACACAGTCTCCAGCAGAAAAAACATCCCCGCTCCCACAAAGACCAGAAGCGCCATCTTCATCGCTGGTTCCTTGTTCACTTCGGGGACTAAGTCCGAAGCGGCCACATAAATAGTGACCCCCGCCGCAAGCGGCAACCCCGCGCTCACGTGATGGCGAAACACAGCCATCGTAAGCACTCCCGCCAAAGTTGCTCCCCCAAGAATCACGGAGGCGAACCAGGCCGTCCCGCGGCTGCGTCCACTAGCCAGCATCACGGAACTCACTGTGAAGCCCTCAGGAATCTTGTGCAGGAAGATCGCGAAGAAAATAAGCCAGCCGAGCGCATTCGAAACCAGAAATCCCGACGCGATCGCGATCCCGTCAAAAAATGTGTGGATGATCAGCCCCAGCAGCACCGAGTATCCCTTATGCGAATGCATGAACTCATCTTTATGCGTCTCTTCGCCAAAGTGGAAATGGGGAGTAACGGTGTGCTCAAAGAAATGAATGATCAGATAGCCAAGCAGAATCAGGAACGCCGCACTCCGCCCCCGCAACTCCAGACTTTCCGGCACCATCTCGATCAAAGCAGTGGCCAGCATGAATCCCGCGCCCAACGCGACAAAGTAGCGCAAGTACCGCCGCTCCCAATTGCGCTGCACAATAATCGCCCCGCCAAACACATTGGCGGCCGCAGCGGTAAGGCCCAGCAGAATGCTGATGAGAATGGGGCTCATGTGCAGTTGGCGAGGATCATATCAGTTCTCAGTTCTCCACAACGATGCGCGTTGTCGTGACAGGATTCACGAACAGCGCGCAGAAAGAATGCTCAGATATCACAGCCCATAGCGGAAAGGGCGACGCGAAGATGTGAAGATCTCATACCGGGCGGCAAAATATGGGCGACTTGGCAAAGTGCTAAACTGCCTGATCGCTTCCATAAGATCAATAGCCTAACGTTGACGCATGGCGCCGCTCAGTCTTGCCTCTTTACTGAGAACTGAGAACTGAGAACTAAGAACTTCCTCATCCGCTATGCCGAATGTGCATCACATCCCCATCTTGCACAATGTAGTCCTTGCCTTCCAGTCGCAGTGTCCCCTTAGCCCGGGCGTTGGCTTCGGACCCGGCTTCGAGCAACTGATCCCAGCGGATCGTCTCCGCGCGTATGAAATGTTTTTCCAGATCCGAGTGGATCGCTCCCGCCGCTTCCTGCGCCCGCGAATGCGCTGGAACCTGCCATGCCCGGCACTCGTCCTCACCAGCCGTGAAAAATGAAATCAATCCCAGCAATTTGTAAGTGGTCCGAATCAGCCGCACCAGCCCGCTCTCCGTCAGCCCGTAGCTGGACAGAAATTCTGCCGCATCCGCGTCGCTCATCTCCGCCAGCTCCGCTTCCACCTTGCCGCAGATCGCCGTCGCCGCGGCATTCGGCCGCGCCGCAATGTCGGTCAGCTTATACTTGCTCACCGCTTCTTCAAGCTCTTTCCCCAGTTCCGTCGATTCACCAATATTCAGCACATAGAAAATCGGCTTCTCGCTCAGGAACATGAAGCCCTTGATCCGCTTCTTGTCCTCCGGAGTCATCTCCATTTCGCGCAGCGGCTTGTCCGATTCCACCTGCGCCTTCGCTCGCTTCAGCAACTCGAATTCTTTTTCGAGCTCCGCCGTCTTCATCTTCTTCAGATCTTTTTCCAGCCGCTCCAGCCGTTTCTCGATCTGCCCCAGGTCGCTCACCAGCAGATCGAACTCCACATTTTTGATGTCCTTCAACGGATCGATCTCGCCCGCATGCGGCACCGACGGATCGTCAAACACCCGCACCACGTGCGCCAGTGCGTCCACATTGCGCAGATGCGCCGCATAGGCGCTGTCCTTCAGCGCCTCCTGCCCAATCGCGCCCACATCCACATATTCCACCGAGGTATGTGTCAACTTCTTCGGGTTGTAAAGCGCCGCCAACCGGTCCAGTCGATCGTCCGGAACCTTGGCCACGCCAATATGCGCCTCCCGCGGATTCGCCCGCGCCTGATCCGAAAGATGCGCTTTGGTCAATATCCGAAACAACGATGTCTTGCCCACCTGCGGTAGGCCAATGATTCCAGTTTTCATAAGGAAAGCTTCTAGCTTCTAGCTCCTGGCTTCCAGAGAAACGGACGAGATTAGAGTGGCTGCGCACAGAGCGCCACAGCCATCGTCGAACAACATTTCAGGATAAATGATCGAGGACACAAATGCCCAACGGATGCAGAAAGGTTGAGCCAGAAGCTAGTAGCTAAAAGCTCCGCGCAGTCAAATACACAACTACCAGCCCCAGCAGCAGCACCGCACCTTCCACGCGCGTCGACCACACATGCAGCGAGTCGAACTGAACACGCTCCGGATTATCAATCGGCACCGATCTCACCTCGCCCAACGACGCCCGCAAAACATCCATACGCGGAATAATCCCAAACTGCGAGATCAACGTAAGCGCCAGCATCAGGCACAGCAGCACATGACGCGTCGCAAACAGATGCGCCGTTCCATCCGTGAGGCGGCTGTAAAGCAGGGAACTACCCAGGAAAACAATTCCAGAAAAGATCGCAATCCAATGCAGCTTCCCCAAGGCGCGTCCGACGACATTTCCAGCCAGATGGGATGTTGGCAAAACCGAAAACGCCGTAGGCGCCAGCACGAAGGCAAAAAAGATGAGCCCGCCAATCCAGCAGACCAGCGACAGCAGCATGAGAAACCGCAGAAAAGACATAGCGCAGAATTATAGTCCCGCGCCGAGAAACCAAAGGCTGGAAACTGAGAACTGACCACTGAGAACTGAGAACTGGCAACTGATCACTGGCCACTGCCCTACACCGGCACAGCCACATTCTCCACAATCTCGCGCAGCACCTGATCCGCCTGCTCCGACCGCTTCACCGTAGAGGCATACTGCCCGTTCACGACGACTCGATGCGCGAACACCGGCACCGCCAGCGGCTTGAAATCTTCCGGAGTGCAGAAGCTCCGGCCATCGAGAAACGCCATCGCCTGCGCCGCTCGGTAAAGAGCCTGCGCCCCCCGCGGCGAAACTCCCAGCGACAAATATTCCGATTGTCGCGTGCGCCGCACAATCTCCAGCGCATACGTCACCAGCGATTCATCCACGCGAATCGCCTTCACGGCCTCCTGCATTTCGAGCACGTCCGCGCCGGTCAGCGCCGGCCGCAAATCCTGCAAGTGCGCCGCCCCGGCCTCCGACCGCAAAATTACTCGCTCCGCCGCCGCATCCGGATATCCCATCCTCACCCGCATCAGGAACCGATCCAGCTGCGACTCCGGCAGCGGATACGTCCCATGATGCTCCACCGGATTCTGCGTCGCGATCACCAGAAACGGCTGCGGCAACGCGTAAGAATGCGCGTCCACCGTAACCTGGCCCTCGTTCATCGCCTCTAGCAGCGCCGACTGCGTCTTCGGCGTCGTCCGGTTAATCTCATCCGCCAGCAGAACGTTCGTGAACACCGGCCCGCGCTTGAACTCGAACTCCTGCTCCATCGCCGAATACACCGAGATTCCCAGCACATCGGAAGGCAGCATGTCGCTGGTGAACTGCACCCGCTGAAACGTGCAATCAATGGCGCGAGCCAGGGCCTGTCCCAGCGTAGTCTTGCCCACGCCCGGCACACCTTCAATCAGCAGATGTCCGCGGGCAAAAATGCTGACCAGCGCCAGCCGCACTACATCGTCTTTCCCGCGAATCACGCGGCGAAGGGATTTTTCCAGCTCGGCAGCTTTATGGGATACGGCAATCGCGGTCTCAGGCGGCATTGGATGGATTCTACTATCAGGCACACACGCGGCAGAGTTACCGATGTCATAGGACTTCAGCTTCGAGCTACTGGATTCCAGCGTCTAGCTTCAGCCCAATATGCGCGAACCTCCCTGTCAGCCCGGCCATGAAATCAGAACGCCGTCACGACGCCGTCTTGCATGGGTTCAAGCTAGGAGCTAGCAGCGGTTTTACTGCATAAACTCCGCCGGCCGCCCCGTCAGCCGCTCAATCCGCTTCGCAATCGGAGGATGCGTCGAAAACAGGCTCCCAAAGTTCATCCCCAGCAGCGGCTGGATAATAAACAGATGCGCCGTCGAAGGCGAGGCCGCCATCGGCACCCGCCGCGAGTAAGCGTCCAGCTTCTGCAACGCACTCGCCAGCGCATACGGATTCCCCGTAAAATGCGCTCCCGTCGCGTCCGCCTGGTACTCCCGCGATCGCGACACCGCCAGCTGTATCAAGCTCGCCGCAATCGGAGCCACAATCAGCATCAACAGTCCCGCCAACCCTCCGCCTCCGCGGTCCTCGCGCTCGCCGCGCCCGAATCCACCAAAAATCATCGCCCAGCGCCCCATGCTGGCGAGCATGGTGATCGCGCCCGCAATCGTCGCCGCCACCGAGCTGATCAAAATGTCGCGATTGTTCACGTGCCCCAATTCGTGCGCCAGCACCCCTTCCAACTCTTCATCGTTCAGCAGCCCAAGAATTCCATGCGTCACCGCCACCGACGCGTGCGCCGGATTTCTCCCCGTGGCAAAAGCATTCGGAGACTCCGTCGGGATCACATA
>Ga0209656_10000416_pt1 | contig 28112 bp, 20 predicted proteins | sample BogFormECP12_OM2_FD_188239 | JGI IMG/M metagenome (GOLD analysis project Ga0209656, IMG submission 188239) | Bog forest soil microbial communities from Calvert Island, British Columbia, Canada - ECP12_OM2 (SPAdes) (version 2) | ecosystem: Environmental > Aquatic > Freshwater > Wetlands > Bog ...
AGCCGATTATCTCGAATGGTTGAAGGCCGGGGCCCAGGCTGCGGGCGTAGATCTGTCGGCCGCATCCATCGAGAGGGCCCGTCAGCGTTGTGAACAGGCGGGATATCAGCCCGACTTGCGCGTGGCGGACGCGGAGCAGTTGCCCTTCCCTGATAACTTATTTGATGTGGTGTATTCCTACGGCGTAATGCACCATAGCCCGAACACCCCGCGATGCATTCGGGAAGCTCGGCGTGTTCTGAAGCCGGGAGGGCAGGCCAGGATCATGGTGTATCACCATCCCTCGGTCACGGGCGCAATGTTGTGGTTGCGTTATGGAATCTTGCGGGGAAAGTCGCTGCGGCAGTCCGTGTTCGATCACCTGGAGAGTCCGGGCACGAAAACATACACTCGCGAAGAGGCGCTGCAACTGCTAGATGGATTCCGCGACGTGGAAATGCGCGTGGTGTTCAGCCCAGGGGACTTATTGTTGCACCAACCATCGGCAAGATTTCAGTCCGGGTTCTACCGCCTGGTGTGGAAGCTGTTTCCGCGCGCGCTGGTGCGGGCGTTCGGACGCCGGGGTGGGCTATTTCTGCTAATTACGGGGACGAAGACCAACTAGGCACTGCCAACCGTCTCTCAGGCCAAATGCAGTTCACACCAGCGTTGCAGCACATAAAGTGACCACGGACGGGACCACGACACCGCACCTTCCAGAAAATCCTGCCAAATCTGCCGCACCTGTTCCCCGGCCAACCAGCCGCCGAGCGGACCGTCGCTGATTCGCTTCGCATCCAGTACCGGCTCGATCTCTGATCGAAGTTCCTGCCGCATCCAATGCTCAAAGGGCAGGGTGAAGCCACGCTTGGGACGGTGTACGATCTCGTCGGGCAGCGATCCGGCCAGAGCGCCAACCAGAAGTTTCTTCGGTGTTCCGTTCAGCTTCCACCGGCCCGGAAGGGCCAAAACAGCCTTGGCCAATTGGTGATCGATCAGGGGAACTCGGACCTCCAGGCCCTGGGACATGCTCATAAAATCAACGTCGCGCAACACAGTATTCAGCATATAACAGCGCGACTCGAGATAGGAAACGCGATTGACCGGATCAAGGGCGAGCGTACGCTGGAGGCGATCGCGCTGCGAGGCCGTGGCCGCGTCAGCTGCGGAGAGATCTTTCTGGCGAAGCAGCAAATTGCGCTGGCTGGGCGTGAACAGCATGCGGCTGAGAAAGTAAGGATGCAGCAGCCGCCCATTATCACGGGCGAGCGCAGCCAGCTTGCGATTCTGATCGTTCGCCGGAGCGAGGGCGGAAAACGCCGAGGCCAGTGGACCACGAACCAGTTCCGGCACCTGTTTCCAGAACCGAGCAAAGCGCTCCATGCGGGGAACGGTGCGGAAGGTGGAGTATCCGGCAAAAACTTCGTCCCCACCCAGGCCCGATAAGGCGACCTTCACACCCGCTCGTCTCGTTTCCCGAGAAACGAAGTAGGTGTTGACCCCGTCCATGGTGGGTAGGTCCATCGCGCCCAAGGCGTCAGGAATGGCGGCCAAAACATCGCCCTCCGAAACATTGATTTCGTGATGGTCGGTATGAAACTTCGCGGCAACAGCCCGCGAGTGTTGAACTTCGGAAAAATCGGCTTCCCGAAAAACGATGGAGAACGTGCTGGCAGTCACGCCGCTGCGGCGGAGGATGCTGACCAGCGCGCTCGAGTCGATGCCTCCGGAAAGAAAGACGCCTACGGGCACGTCGCTCACCAACTGCAAGCGGACGGATTCTTCCAGCAGCGGCTGCAAGCGCTCGGCAGCACGTTTTTCGGACTCGTCGGAGAAGGACGCTGAAGCTTGCTTCGGCGCTGGATCATCCACCAGGTCCCAGTATGACGACTGGCGCACAACTCCACCTTCCCACGTTAGAGTGTTGCCGGGCGGAAGCGCGCGGACTCCTTCCACCAGAGTGAGCGGGTCGTAGGCCGAGCCGAAAGTCAGGTAGTTGATGAGGCCGGCAGGGTCGATGCGCGACCGCACCAACCCGGTCCCGAGGATCGTGCGGACCTCGGAAGCAAAAAGAAAATACGAACCAGCCTGCGCATAGTAGAGCGGCTTGATGCCCATCGGGTCGCGGGCAATGAAGAGACGATGCCGGGGAGCATCCCAGAGCGCAAAGGCAAACATGCCGCGAAACTTGGCCAGGCACTGCTCGCTCCAACGTGCATAAGCCTTCAGCAGAACCTCGGTGTCGGAGTGGCTGACGAAACTTGTGCCGGCTTGTTCGAGTTCGTTGCGAACCTCGCGGAAGTTGTAAATCTCGCCGTTGTAGACGATCCAGTTGCCGGTTTCGGCGTCGTGCATGGGCTGGTGGGCGAGCGCCGAGAGATCGAGAATCGCCAGGCGCCGGTTGCCCAAGCCAATTTCAACCGGTTCGGAGACGGAATCGCGCAGAAGGATCGTGCCCGAATCATCGGGTCCGCGGTGCGCAAGCGACTGCGTGCCGCGTTCGAGCACGCCGTCCGGGATGCACGCGTTCCGTGCCACAATGCCGAAGATTCCGCACATTCAGATTGTCTACCTGGCAATACTAGCAGCTCGCCGAGGCGTCGGAATCCGTGGCGCCGGCATGTTGACTCTCCCGAAGAGATGTTCCATAATTCCCCCTCGCTGCGCTCGGTTTCTAACAAGGCCAGAACCAGCCCGCCTCGTCTGCGTCGGGATCATCCGGTGGAGATTTTTCGGGAGAGTTCTAGCTTTGTGCTTCCCGAAGCGAAGAAAAGAAGCGGAATGCGCTTGAAGAACTTTAAGCAATCTTTACGCAAAGTCGGCGCGTTTGGCAGGGGCGCCTGGCGATATTGGCGTCTTGGTGAACCGGAGCCAGAGAGCAACTGGTTTATACAGAAGCTCTATGCCTACACCGGCGGCAGGTCGAATGACATCCTCTTCCGGATTCTTGAATCAAGGCGAAGAGAAACGGACTTGCGAGCCGGCTGGGATGGCGCGAGTATCTTAACTGATGCCAGCACTTCCGACCCGAGTGTCGAGGAAATTGTTCGCACCCTCAAAGAAGATGGCGTCGTTGTCATTCCACGGCGACTCAAAGGGGAAGCAGTTCAAAATTTAAGTGAACTCGCCCTGTCTTCCTCGCTCGACACGATTACATACGGCGTTCTCGCGAATGACGACGTCCCCGGGAACTACTCGACAATGCCGATTGCAGACTTCGGTACAAGCAATGGAATCGACCCGTCCCAGCCCCGCCATTCCGTTTACACAGTCCCTCGATCGGTATTGTTAGAAAACCGTTACGTTCAATGTCTCTTGTGCGATCCCTATCTTCTAGCGGTTGCGGCGCGCTATCTCGGGGTCTTCCCGGTGGTTACAAAACCCGACATGTGGTGGGATACCGATTTCCTACCACGCGGGCTCCGGCCACGACCGTTTCACACGGATTCAGGATGTTTGCGGTGGTTAAAGGTCGGCGTGAATCTGACAGACACCACATTCGAATCCCCGCATTTCGTCTATGTCAAAGGTTCACACAATCCAAATAGAAGCACCAGACCTTTGACCAGTCGATTGACGAGTCGAATGAATCTGAGTGACAAAGAAGTCCAAGAGGTATGTCCAGAGAAGATTGTTCACGTCACGGCGCCGGCAGGATCAATAACGTTGGCCGACACCCGAGGTATTCACAAGGGCGAGCTTTCCCTGCGAGGATACCGATTGATTCTATATTTTGGCCTTGAGGGAAGTGCTTTCAATAACATCGACAAGCCCATTCTGCTAAATAAGGTCGGAAGTGAACTCGGCAAGGCAATGAGTGCAAGGCCCTTCAGCTATCAATTCTTTCGCGCCCCGCAGTGAAGACAAATGGCGGTCGTCTCGGTCAATTGTTGTAAAGAACTGCACGCCTGTGCATTCACAAAATTAAGATCGGCCCCCACAAGCTGTTCCGCAGTCACTCAGGCTATGCCTCCGAAGAAACCTGATCACTTGCGATGATTGTCACAGACTCGTCTATACCAGCGACTGGGTCCTTGTTCTCGATTATTGCACCTTGTCGACGGCAATCCGCACGGAGTAACTGCCCACTCCTGTCGCGCAAGCTGCGTACGTAGTCGAATAGGAAATCGTTGCGTTCCCCGCCAACCAAAGCGACATGCTTCCGCTGCCGAAATTCGAGGTTCCACCCAACGTCAGGCTATTGCCCCCGGAAATGCCCGCGCCCGAGAGCGGCACGCGGAAGGTTTTGGCGCTCGTCTCGTCCTTCCATCCGATCGTCAGGGCAGTCGCAGCATTCCCGGGAGACGGGCACGCAGTGGTCGAGTCCAGGTAATAGCTGATTCGGTATTGTCCCGGCCCGCAGGCGGAGGGCGAGCACAAATTCATGGACGGGATGGCAGTTTCTTGTCCGGTCAGAGAAACTGCCCACCGCGCCCCACCGGTGGAAGTTACTCCAGCATTGCCAGAATCGCCGTTGCAGCCGACACACTTTCCCGTGACCGTGAGATTTCCATTGATGGTCACCGGAACATTGAAAGTTTTGGCCGCGGCCGTCAGCTTCTCTTGCGGATTACCATCGGGAAGTTTTCCGATGTATTGGCGAATCTCGTTCTGGGCGCGGCTGTAGAACGTATCGATGTTGCCCTCATAGCCGAGATCGAGATCGTTTATGTCCGCGGCCGGACGGTGATTGGGAGCGGTCCAGGTCTTTCCCCAATTGCTGTCGCCCAACGTAATGAGCGGAGTGAAACCAACCGCCTGGCCGTGGTGCCCAAAATTCAGTCTCCCTTTGTGGCCATTCTCGGCAGTCTGCCCGCCGTTGGCGGCCTTGAGGATGGTCGCGCCGGGGATGACGCCGGCGCCATTGGTTTGCAGCGCCTCCAGGTTTGCGGCAGCTGGAGGAGTTGCAGGCGTTCCTATCAACACATTCGCTGCCCCCGTAATTTCTCCCGATGGAATTGTGCTCACAATTGCTCCAGCACCCAAAACATCGGCCTGCAGAGGCGGCGTGAAGTCGGAAAATGACTCTGTCGACCGATCTTCGTTAGTACTGATCACAACTGCGCCGGGCCAGAAGTCCAGCCGCGGCATGTATACGTTCTTGGATAGATCTTCCCCGGCGATGGTGTAGGAGGACAGAGGTCCTCCGTGATCGGTGAACTGGCAGGTCAGCGTTGCGCACGAACTCTGCTGAACCGTGGTGACCAGATAGTTGCCCGTGCCCTCCGGATAGGGACGAGGAACAGTATGCTGATCCCAGTCCATTTTGAGGATTTTGTAGCTTGACGCCCCCACAATTCTGGGGAACATCCCCGTAACGCTTCCGGAACCACTCGTGAGCGCATATCCAGCGGGCAGCGGGATGCCTTCGCCAAACTTGGAGTGGACCGGAACCACCCAGTAAAGCCAGTCGTGCGAGCCCGACGTCGCACCCCAGTTGGGAAACACGCCGCCGCCTCCATTCGCAGCCAGACCGCTGAGCTTCACATGAACGCCCTCGGCCACAATCGTGGCGCTGCCGACGTTTCCGAGCGGGCTCGCGTCTTTGCAGAATGAGGCCTCGTAGTAAACGTTGTCGGAGATGAAGCCCCCGTACCCTCCGCGCTGGTTGCTGACCCGCACGGCGTACACCGACCAGCCCTGAATCACGCTGTCGGAAATTCTCAGGCCATTGCCGGAAATCCATTCCACTCCCTTGCCCGAGCATTGCAGCGAAAGGACGAGGTGCTTGAGCCAGCCCACGGCAGACCAGCGATTGAAGGGGCCCGGAGCGGTAATGAACGCGCCGCAGTACGTCGGATTGCAGGTTACGCCCTGGCCGCCCATGGTCGAATCCAATCCATCGAGCAGAAATGATTGGTCGTCATCGACCTGAATGTAAGACCCGAAGCTTCCGCCCTTGGGAGGCCACCGCGTGGTCACGTTGAAAATCCGAGTCTGCTGAGCGTTGACTTCGATGAATGGCTTGGTCCCGGCGATCATCATGGGCCGAGCGCGAGGGCCCAGCAAGGTGATGTTCTCGAAATTGTTGGAGGAACCGTGCTCGCCGACGAAGAGGCAAGCTTCATCCGGTGTGTAGCAGTTGAGCACGGATCCCGCGAAGTCCACTGTCTGGCCCGAGGCCCGGATCGATATAGGTGCAAACACGTCGTACTCTCCGGGAGGAACCACGACGCGGCCCGACTGTGTGGTTCCTTTGGGATTAGTAGGGGTGAAGCGCGCGGCGATGGACGCCTCTTGAACTCCGCCCGAAGCGCTGCCGACCACATAGCCGGAGGGATGAGCATGGACAGTCGTGAATTCCAGGGTGCCTGCGTGGCCGTCCCCTTTGCACGTTCCCCCCGTGACGCGCACGGGCTCTGGAGTTCCGGCGCCCGAGATATAAACGTAGTAGTAAGGCTCGGCCGCAATCACGCCCGGTGGGCAGGGGTCGAGCGTGACCGAGTTGCGGCCCGGCGAATCGAGGACCGACGAAGGACCTTGCCGCCAGTTGAGATCAGTCGCGGACCGGACCACGTTCATCGCCAGCGGCCCCGAATCGGAGGCGGCGGCGCGCCCGTGATGAATCGAAATGAAGATGGCCAAGGCCAGCGCAAGGACTCCGGCCGACGCGCCCAGCGCTCGCAAGGAAGATCGCCATGAACGGAACTGGCTGCCGGGGAAACGGTCTGGATTCAACATCGTGCCTCCTCATCTGCGGCGGAATCGTTTAGCTTGGCGGCGTGTTACGTTACTCTACGGCGCAAGGCCCGATTTCGCCAAACCGTGCGGCACATTCGAACTGGCGCGCAATTAGCAACTTTTCAGCAGCAGTTGATGCCAGCACCAAATCTGTTGTATCGTGCGATTTGCTTCATTTTGAGACGCGGCGGAACACGCCTGCGGGGTGGCCCGAGGGAAGAACTGGTCGCAACGGTCTTGCATGCCAATTTCTGCCAACGTTGTCCTGGGCCACGGAGTGAAGATCTTCCATCCGGATCTGGTCAACCTCTATGGATGCACCGTGGGCGACGAGACCAAGATCGGCGCTTTCGTCGAGGTCCAGAAAAATGCGATTGTGGGGAACCGTTGCAAGATCTCGTCGCACACGTTTATTTGCGAAGGGGTCACCATCGAGGATGACGTATTCGTCGGCCACGGAGTCATGTTCATCAATGACCTGTACCCGCGCGCAACGGAAGATGGCCGGCTGCAGACCGAGGCTGACTGGCAGGTTGTGCCGACGCGCGTGAAGCGCGGCGCATCGATTGGCAGCGGTGCAGTCATTCTCGCGGGTGTGACCATTGGCGAAGGCGCACTCATCGGCGCCGGAGCGGTCGTGACTCATGATGTGCCCGATCACCAGATCGCGAAGGGCGTTCCCGCGCGGCTGGGACGTGTCGTCCCACAGAAGCAGCCAACAAAGTAGGCAAGTTGAACATAATAAGTTGAACATGGAGGTATCTTGATTCGAATTGGCGTAATCGGCTACGGCTACTGGGGTCCTAACCTGGTACGGAACTGCTTTGAGGCCACGGACGCGGAAGTTGCCTGCGTCAGCGATTTGCGGGCGGACCGGCTGGCGCTGGTGAGCAGCCGGTATCCCACGATCAGGACTACGCAGAATTTTCGCGAGTTGATCGAAGACTCTTCCATCGACGCGGTGGCGATTGCCACGCCGGTTTCCACTCACTACGATCTCGCTCTGCGCGCCCTGCAGGAAGGCAAGCACGTTCTCCTCGAGAAGCCGCTGGCTTCGAACACCGACCAGGTACAGCACCTGATGGACCTGGCGCAAAAACGGAATCTTGTGCTCATGGTCGACCATACGTTCGTTTACACCGGAGCTGTGCGCAAGATTCGCGAACTGGTCGATAGCGGAGGCCTGGGCGAAATCTATTACTACGATTCAGTGCGGGTGAACCTCGGACTGTTTCAGCACGATGTGAACGTGCTGTGGGATCTCGCGGTGCACGATTTGTCAATCATGGACTACGTGCTGCCGTTCCGGCCGTGCGCGGTGTCTGCGACTGGACTCAGCCACGTGCCGGGAGGGACGGAAAATATCGCGTACCTGACGCTGTTCTTTGAAGGCAGCCAGATCGCGCACATCCATGTTAACTGGCTGGCCCCGGTGAAGCTGCGGCGCACGCTGATTGGCGCCAGCCGCAAGATGATTGTCTACGACGATCTGGAGCAGAGCGAAAAGATCAAGGTTTACGATAAGGGCATCACCCTGAACAATCATCAGAACCCGGAAAAGCTGTACCAGATGCTGGTAGGCTATCGCACGGGAGATATGCTGGCACCGCAAATCGATGGCACCGAGGCGCTGCGCCGCGAAATCGACCACTTCCTGCGTTGCATTCAGCAGCAGGAGGAACCAGAAACTGGCGGCGGCGCTGGACTTCGCGTGGTGGAGATTTTGCAGGCCGCATCCCAGTCGATGGCGCAACACGGCCGTCCCGTGGATTTGCGCCTGAGCAGACTTGAGGCAACTGCTTAGGCCCGGCGATGCGACGAGCAAAGATGAGAAAATGAGATTCCGAATCGACTTTCATGGCAAACGTTAAAGTTCCGTATCTCGATTTGAAAGCGCAGTATCAAAGCATCAAACCTGAAATTGATGCCGCCATCGCGCGGGTGCTGGACAGTTGCCAATTCGTCCTCGGCCCGGAAGTGGCTGGGTTCGAAGAGGAATTCGCGGCTTATTGCGGCACCGACGAGTGCATCGCGTTGAATTCCGGTACGAGCGCTTTGCATCTAGCTCTGCTGGCCGCGGGAATCGGTCCGGGCGATGAAGTCATCACGGTGCCGTTTACTTTTGTAGCCAGCGTCGCCGCGATCACCTACACCGGTGCGCGGCCCGTGCTGGTCGATATCGATCCCCGCTCGTTCACAATAGACCCCTCAGCGATTGATGCCGCAATCACGCCGCACACCAAGGCGATCCTGCCCGTGCATCTCTACGGTCAGCCAGCCGATATGGATCCGATCATGGAAGTCGCGCGCCGCCACGGCCTGGTCGTGATCGAAGACGCCGCGCAAGCGCACGGAGCCAAATACAAAGGGCGCCCTGTGGGCAGCATCGGCGACATCGCGTGCTTCAGTTTTTATCCCGGCAAGAATCTGGGAGCCTACGGGGAGGGCGGCGCTGTGACCACCAACAACCCTGAGCATGCGCGCACGATTCGCATGCTGCGCGATTGGGGACAGGACCGCAAGTATCATCATGTGCTGCGCGGATTCAACTACCGGATGGAAGGCTTTCAAGGCGCGATCTTGCGAGCGAAGTTACGGCATCTCGAGCGTTGGACCGAAGCGCGCCGTGCGGTCGTGCAGCAATACGACGAGCTGCTCGCGGACTCCGGTGTGGAAACACCCGCTGAGATGCCATGGGCCCGGCACGTCTATCACGTCTACACGCTGCGCACCGAAGATCGCGACGGTCTGCAAGCTTCACTGCAAGCAGAGGGAATTCAGACGGGCATTCATTATCCCGTGCCGGTGCATCTGCAGCCGGCGTATGCTGATCTGGGTTATGGACGAGGAACATTTCCCCGCTCAGAGGCGGCGGCGGAGCAGGTTCTCTCGCTCCCCCTGTACCCTGAACTTTCGTCCCAGGCGGTCGCGGAAGTTGCGGGGGCGGTGAAGAAAGCGGTTGCCCACAGAACGCAGACCGCTTTATCGCGCTGAGGGGCTGGCTATGGCTACATTCGAAACAATTCCCGACATTCTTGAAGTTACGCTGCGGGATGGGTCCTACCTCATCGACTTCCAGTTCACCGCCGAAGATACGGCGACGATTGCGGCCGCGCTGGAGAGCATCGGTTTTCGCTGGATCGAAGTCGGGCACGGCTTGGGCCTCAACGCGTCAAAGTCGGGAAAAGGGATGGCCGCGGCGTCGGATGAGGAGTACATGGAAGCCGCGGCCCAAGCTCTTAGGCACGCGAAGTGGGGAATGTTTTTTATTCCCGGCATCGGTCGCGAAGAAGACGTTCGCCTGGCCGCGCGTTATGGCATGTCGTTCCTCCGGATCGGCACCAACGTCACCGAGACTGCGCAGGCCGAGCCCTACATTGCACTGGCCAAAGAATTAGGGCTGATCGTCTCGTATAACGCGATGAAGTCGTACGCAGTCTCCCCGGAGGAGTTTGGTGCCGTCGTCGCACAAGTACACAAGTGGGGCGCGGACATTGCTTGTCTGGTGGATTCGGCCGGCAGCATGGATCCGGATTCGGTTGCGGCTTACCTGCGAGCTGCGAAAGCGGAAAGCCCGTCTCCTCTCGGCTACCATGGGCACGACAATCTTTCGCTGGCCATGGCCAACACGCTGCGGGCCATCGAAGAGGGCGCGGTGCTGGTTGATTCTTCTCTGCAGGGCATGGGACGCTCGGCGGGAAACACCGTCACTGAGGTATTGGTAGCGATTCTGCAACGGCGCGGAGCGTTGCCGCACATCGATCTCAAGGCCGCCATGGACGTGGGCCAGGGACTCATTCAGCCGCTGCTGGGCAAGCGCGGCATCGACCCGATGGCCGTCACCGGCGGGCTCGCCAAATTTCATTCTTCCTTCACCGGGAAGGTGCAGCGGTACGCCCGCAAGCATGACATTGACGTGCGCGATTTGATCGTGCGACTTTGTCAGGAAGATCAAGTCTCGGCACCGGATGAATTGCTGGAGCGTTTGAGTCACGAACTGGCGACTCTCAAGATGCCGCGCGTGCTGTCGATCCCCGCCTTCCGCGTGGAAACGGGCAAAGAGAAAACTTCGGCCGAAGCTCTGGACATCCTGCTGAAGGAACTCCGCGCCCGTGCGGTGAAGACCGGGAAATTCTCCGCGCTGAACGTGGTCACCGGAGAGAAGCCGCTGGAGGATTTCCTGGTGTCGGGCAACATTCACTCGACGCAATCGCACGTGGTTGGATCGGTGACGCTGACGAGCGATGCGCACCTAGGAACGGTGTTGCAGGCCGTCGAAGGCAGGGCAGATGTTGTGCTGCTGGATGTGGATCGGAAGCCGTTCGGGCCGACAAAGCCTGCGGAAAGCGCGCGGACGCTGCTGAAAAAAACGGCGCTACTCACCTACCTCGACAGCCGCGTGTGGGTCGAGGCCGTGGAGGATCAGGTCGTCCGGCTTTTGCAGGAGGTGCTGAACGATTCTGAAATCGTGATCGCCGGTGACCATCCCCGCAGCCGATTTCTGGCGTTACGGTTCGCCGAGCGCGGCGCCCGCGTCACTCTGTTGCGTGACCCTGCGCAGACCGTCAGTGCCGCTCCCCTCGACCAACTCCGGTCGCTTTCTCTGGAAGGACAGGAATTGAAACTTTCCTGCCTCAGGCCTGACGCCCCCGACACTTCCCGCATCTTGTCACGCGCGAGTGTAGTGGTAGTCTGGCCGACTGGCCCGGCGTGGTTCGACCAGGCCTTCGCGCAGAACCTGTCACGCAACACCTATGTACTGGACGCAGGGATTGGAACTCTGCAGCCGGATGGAATCGCTGAGGCGCAGCGCCGGGGCTGCCTGCTGTTGCGCGTCAACATCTGGCCAGCGTTGACTGGCAGCCTCTCCGCGGCCCACGAGTCGCTGATGGAAACCACCCAGGCCCTGGGATGGGAAGCGCTGGATGGCGTCCCCGTCGTAGCCGGCGGCGCGATGGGACAATCTGGCGACGTGATCGTGGACAGCGTGCACCATCCGACCCGCGTGATCGGCGTATGTGACGGCCAGGGCGGCGTCCGCTTCCGCTTCCGCGACGAAGAAGCGGAACGAGTGCGCCGAGTGCAAGCGGAGATCAACCAGCGCCTGGTCGCGCCCCAGATGACGGGTACGAACGCGAGTTAGACTAAAGTCCAAGACACCTCTTTTCCCATGCCCTCCAAGCGAATCCTCATTCTCGGCGGCGGCCGCTACAACGTTCCCTCCATTCATGCGGCTCGGGAAGCGGGATTCGTGACGCTGGTTGCGGATAAGAATCCCGCAGCACCGGCTCTGAAGGCCGCAGATCAGGCAGTGCCGATCGACCTCAACGATTGCGAATCTTTGACGCGAGCGGCGACTCAATACGGAGGAGTGGACGGAGTGGTCAGCATGGCAGAAGTCGGAGTCCGCGCCGCGGCCAACATCTCGGCGCGCCTGGGCCTGCCTTCGATCTCGGAGGAGGCAGCTGCCAATGCGACCAGCAAAGCCGCGATGCGCCGCTACTGGCAAGGCATCGGCAGATATTCCACGGATTTCGAAGTTGTCGCCACGCTGGATGAGGCCCGTCTCGCCGTCGACCGACTGGGGCGATTCCCTCTGATTTTCAAGCCCGACCGAAGCTTCGGCGGCTCGCGTGGCGTCACTCGCGTCGAACGAGCCGAGGATGTTGCCAACGCCTTCCATGCGGCTCAGGCCGGTGGGTTGGCTCATTCCGAGGTCGTGATCGAGCAGTGCGTCGAGGGCAGCGAGCACAGCGCCGAGGTGCTCATCTGGGAAGGCAAGAGTTCCGTTCTTTGCATCGGCCAGAAGATCAAGTCGTTGCTTCCCTATCGCGTGGATGTCAGTGTCCAATACCCGGCCCAACTGACGGCGGTGCAGGAAGCGACCGTGGCCGATATGTGCAATCGTGCCGTATTCGCCTTGGGAGTGACGCAAGGTGCGGCTCATGTTGAATTTGGATTCACCGATCAAGGTCCGGTGCTCTTTGAAGTGGGCGCGCGCTGTGGAGGCGGGCACACTCCGCAGATTGCGCATCATGTCAGTGGAGTCAATGAATTTGTGGAAGCCTGCCGCATAGCTTGTGGAATGCCTCCGAATCAATTCGAGCCCACCCACCGCCGGGGAGCAGATTACCGCTTCCTGGTGTTTGCCCCGGGAGTTGTGGAACAGGTAGACATCCCCGAGACTCTGATTGCGGACGGCGGTGTGCTCGATGTCGGCCTCACTGTGGAGACCGGCGACGAGATTAGGCCGTTGCGCAGCACCTCAGAACGTGCCGGGTTTCTGGTCGCGGTCGGCGAAACTCTGCCGGAAGCGGTCGAGCGCGCCGACCGTGGCTGCCGCGAGATTCTGATCCGTTATGCGGATGGCACCACCCGCCATGCCGCGGAGTTGGTGGAGTTCCGGAGTTGGCGCATTCATGACACCGACACGAGTGCTTGAGCTGGAGGATTTCTTCGCGTGAAGAAGCACTTGCTGTGTTTGACCCTGGATACCGATCCCGACGGCTTGAACGGCCGCATTCCCAACCGGAAATCCCTTGAGTGGGCAGGCCTGGAAAGGGTACAAAGCCTACCGGAAGAATTGTCCGGCATCGCGGGGCTGGGGCGAGTGCCCATGACTTGGTTCGTCCGAGCGGACGGTCAACTGGAAAGCATCCTCGGAAGCGCAGCCTACCTGCTTGAGACCTACGACGCCTTCTGGACGAAAGTGAAGAAGGCTGGCGATGAAGTGGCCTGGCATCCTCATCTGTATCGTCAGGAGAATCCGGAGGACGCCGCGGTCATCATCACCGATCCCGTGCAGGCGCGGGATGAACTTGAGCGCCTGTGGGACAAACTCAAGACGATTCTGGCCCCGACGGCCTTTCGCAACGGAGAAGGCTGGCACACACCGGAGACCTATGCCACTGTCGAGCGCCTGGGATTCCGCTGCGATTCCACCGCGATTCCTGATCGCACCGGAGGACCGGGGCATCCTATGAATTGGACCGGCGCTCCGAACCAGCCCTACTTCCCTGTTCCTGATGAACTGTGCAAGTCCGGACCAGTGCGCTCCCTGCTTGAACTCCCCATGAACACTTGGCGTTTGCAGGCGCCGCACGACGACGCCCCGCGGGTGCGTTACATGAATCCCGCCGTGCATCCCCATCTCTTTGCAAACGCCCTGAAGAACTGGGAGAATGCTTGCGCCCATCTGCACGCCGATTCGTACATCTGGGTCATGATTTTTCATCCAGACGAGGTGCTCGCCACGCTTGCGGACGACGCGCTTTACTCCCGGTCAAGACAGGCGTTGTGCGCGAATCTGGTCTCTATCGCGGATAGCCTGCGGCGCTTGGGGCATGACTTTGAGTGGGCAACCGTCACGGATGCGGCGGAGCGCTGGAGAGGACATCAGCAACGGCTGAGTGCATGAGTTCACTGCTGCAAAAAGCGGAAACGAGCGAGATCCTGCAACCGGTCGAGGCCGACCTGCTGCGCGAAACCGGCGGCGCGGCGATCGAATGGTATGGAAGGGCCGCGACTGCGCTCTATCGGGCTTACGGTGCGGCGCGGAAGTTGGCTGGCGCGAAAGTCCAGGAAGCGGAAGTGATTCTGCCTTCGATCTCCTGCGCAACCCCGGCGAATACCGCGCTGCTGGCTGGAGTCACAGCACGATTCGCGGACGTCGATCCTAGCACTGGAATGCCTACGCTGGAGAGCATCCAGGAACGCTGGACTCCCCAAACCTGCGCCGTGGTCTTCATCCATCTATTCGGGCAAACTGCGGACTTACGTCCCCTCGCCGCATGGTGCCGCACCAGGAACATCCTTCTTATCGAGGATCTGGCGCAAGCTCTGGGCGCTCGTTTGCCGGATGGCACGGCTGCAGGCTCGGTCGGCGACGTGTCGGTCTACAGCTTCAACCCGACCAAGATTCTGGAGTGTGGCGGCGGAGCGCTTCTGATCCGATCGCCGAAACTGGTGTCGGTTTGCGCCGAAGCGGCGGAGTCTGATCCATTGCCGCCGGAAATCCACGAGACGCAGGCCAGAACACTCGCCCTCAGCTATCGCAACCTGCACCACTCGCTGGTGGGTTTATTACGGACGCGAGCGGTTGAAGAAGTGTCGAGCGCGTTTCTCAAATTGCAGCCTGCGTTTCGAGGACTTTATTTGCGACGCATGAAGGATCCCGCGGCACTGGCGGTCGCGTGGGCACAGTTGCAACTGATCCTCCAGCATCGTTATCGCAATGCGCAACAATATGAAGAAGTCCTGGCGGAAGGACCTTGGCAACGACTCAGTCAGTGGCAGCAGAGCGGAGTCTGCTGGCGTTATTCTCTGTTGCTAAATTTCCCGGAGAAGCTGGTCGATTTCAGCGAGGCCGTGCGGCGCGACGGTTTTCACGTATCGAATTTGTACTGGCCGGTAAACGATTTCTTCCGGCCCGGCGATCGCTGCCCCAATGCCGACGAATTCGCCCGCCGGATCGTCAACCTGTGGGTAGACTCGACCGTGGATCGGCAGTGGGTGCAGAAATGCGCGGATAGTTTGCTCAGAAATGCCAGCCGGTTTGCGTCCTGACTCCGTTACACTAGGAGCTAAGTTGCTTCGACAAATGGGCATACCCGCACTCAGTATTGTCATCCCGGTCTTCAACGAAGAAGCCGTACTTCCGGCTCTGGTGAAGCGTTTGTGCTCGTTCGCGGACCGGCTCACGCCGCTGGTAGTCGAGATCATACTGGTCGACGATCATTCCGCCGACAGCTCCCCGCAACTGATCAAAGAGCTGTGCCAGCAGGATTCCAGATTCCGCTACGCCCGGCTCGCCAGGAATAGTGGGAGCCACGTGGCGATCCTGGCGGGCATGGCGCAGGCGCGTGGAGAGTGTTCGGTCTTCCTGGCCGCCGACCTGCAGGATCCGCCGGAGCTGATTCTGCAGATGCTGGATTTGTGGCGTGCTGGTCATCATGTGGTGTGGGCGGTGCGGGAAGAGCGCGAGGGCATATCGAGAGCGGATTTATTCCTGGCGAACACCTTCTACCGGTTGCTGAATCTTCTGGGAGAAGTGAATCTGCCGCCGCGAGGCTCCGACTTTGCCCTTCTGGATCGGAAGGTGATGGATGCTCTGCTGAAGTCAGCGGGCAGCAATCCGAGTATCGGCGGCGAGATCGCACGGCTTGGGTTCTCTTCAGCACAAATCACTTATACCAAGGAAAAACGGGCCGCCGGCGGCTCGAAGTGGACGTTCAAGTGCAAGTTGAAAGCATTCGCGGACGCGTTCGTCTCGTTCTCCTATGCCCCTTTGCGGGCCATGTCGTACTTGGGAATGATGTTCAGCTTCCTGGGCTTTGCGTACGCGCTCGCAGTCATCGTTTTGCGCCTGATGACGCGCACGCCGGTGCAAGGCTGGGCATCGTTAATCGTGGTTGTGCTCGTTCTGGGTGGCGTTCAAATGATGATGCTGGGAATTCTTGGCGAATATTTGTGGAGAACGCTGGAGGCCGCTCGACAGCGTCCGGTTTATTTCCTCGAAGAAACGTCCGACGTGAATGCCGGCGCTGCCACGCAGCCCCAGGAAGTGGAGCGCCGCTTTGGGACGTAGGTTTCGCGTCCAGTCGGCCGTGGTGGGCGTTCTCATCGGGCTGGGATGTGTTGCCATCCTCCTGCGGCAAGTCGACCTCAAACAATCCTGGAACGCCTTGGGGCGACTGAACGGGCCGTATCTGCTGGTTCCGGTCGCCGTGTTTTTTGTGAATCTGCCGCTGCGCGCTTGGCGCTGGCAGCTGATTTTTCCATACTCGCGGCGTCCGGGACTGGGAGCCTGCCTGACGGTTCTGGGCATCGGAAACATGGCAAACTTTCTCTTGCCCGGTCGCGCTGGCGATTTGGCTCGCTGCATTCTGTTGGGGCGCGGGGACTCGCTCACCGACACCACCCGTACGCTGGCAACTCTCGCCGTCGAGAAAGTTTTAGACGGCTTGGCTCTGGTGGGGATGGTCCTGTTCGCCGCTTGGGCATTGCATCCGCCGCACTGGGTGCTCGAACTGGTGCGGGTTGCGACTCTGATCTTTGGAGGAGCACTGGCTCTTCTCGTGGCTCTTCGCTATCGAACGCGCACGCTCATTGATTCCGTGCGGCGCGCCTTCCGCATGGTCCATCTCTCTTCGCTGGAGGAGAAGTTCGACGGTCTGCTCACTTCATTTGCAGACGGACTCGGCGCCGTGAGTTCCGCCGGACAGATGCTGACCTTGCTGCTGCTGACGGCAGCGATCTGGATTACCGAAGCCGGTTCCATCTGGGGCCTGGCCGCGGCTCTCGGGCTCGGTGTGTCTCTGAAGTCGGCCGTTGTGGCTTCGGCTGTTCTAGGTTTGGGCCTGATGATTCCCGCCGCCCCCGGTGGTCTGGGCACTTATGAACTCTTCGGGACCGAGGCCTTCAAATTAGTAGGAATCGCCGCCAGCAGCGCGCTGGCGCTGACCATTGTGATTCACGCCTGGGTGTTTGTGGCCAACATCGTGATGGGGATTTGCCTGCTCGCCGTCAAAGGCATCAGCCTGGCGCAACTCCGGAACCGTCTGGAGGTCGATGTCGAGCCCGGTGCCGGATCCCCGGTTCAGCCGTCGAGCTAATTCGCCCAACTTGATAGAATCATCCTTCCAATTTTTCACATCGCGGGGGGTCGTTGAATGCAGAACCAGCGTGTTCTGATTACAGGTGGCGCGGGATTGATCGGCTCTCATATCGCCGATTTGCTGGCGGAGCGCGGCGTCCACGAAATCGTGGTGCTCGATAACTTCGTCCGCGGACGCCGGGAAAATCTATCGCGCGCCTTGGCTGCGGGGCATCTCACCATCGTGGAAGGCGACATCCGCGATCGCAAGCTGCTGGCCGAGGTGATGCAGGGCATCGACCTGGTTTTCCACCAGGCCGCGATTCGCATCACGCAATGCGCCGAAGAGCCGCGACTGGCGCTCGAAGTGCTGGTCGACGGAACCTTCAACGTGGCCGAGCAGGCGGTGAAATCAAAAGTCTCGAAAGTCGTGGCGGCGTCGTCGGCTTCGGTCTACGGAGTGGCGGATGAATTTCCCACCACCGAAAGGCACCACCCCTATCACAACCGAACATTTTACGGAGCCGCCAAGACTTTCAACGAAGGCATCCTGCGCAGCTTCCACGAGATGTATGGCCTGCAGTACGTGATGCTGCGCTACTTCAATGTCTACGGCCCGCGCATGGATATCTTCGGCGTGTACACGGAAGTCCTTATCCGCTGGATGGAGCGCATCGCGGCCGGCAAAGGCCCGCTCATTTTCGGCGACGGCCGTCAGACTATGGATTTCGTTTTTGCCGAGGACATCGCCCGCGCCAACTTGGCGGCGGCCGAGGCGGACGTTTCCGACGAAGTGTTCAACGTCGCCAGCGGCACCGAGACCAGCCTCAACGACCTCGCGCACATTCTGTTGCGCGTCATGGGATCGGATGCGCCGCTGGAATATGGGCCAGAACGAAAGGTGAACGCCGTTCCGCGCCGCCTGGCTGATGTCTCCAAGGCCCGGCAGTTGTTGGGCTTTCAAACCACCGTCTCGATCGAGGAGGGTCTGCGGCGACTGGTGGACTGGTGGCAGGCGGAACGTCTCGCCAACGAGGCCGCCCATGTTTGACCCGCAGCCTGCCTCTGACCCATCGCGAATCTTGAACCGCGGATGGAACCACGGGGACCCAACCGCGCATGCCTAAAGACTTTGTTCCAGTGGCGCAGCCGCATCTCGGGCAGGAGGAAGTTTCGGCGGCCGGACGGGCTATTCTGTCGGGCTGGGTCACGCAGGGCCCGGAGGTTGCCGCTTTTGAGCGGGAGTTTGCCGCGTTCGTAGGTGCGCCGCACGCGTGTGCGGTGTCGAGTGGAACGACCGCCCTGCACCTGGCGCTGCTGGCGGTGGGCGTGCGCCCGGGGGATGAAGTCATCACCGTCAGCCATTCCTACATCGCCACGGCCAACAGTATTCGCTACTGCGGGGCCCGGCCGGTCTTCGTGGATATTGACCCGGCAACTTTCAATATCGATCCGCGTCAAATCGAGTCGGCCATAAGCGAGCGCACACGCGCGATTCTCTGCGTTCATCAAATGGGAATGCCGTGCGACTTGAAGGCGATTATCGAGATTGCGCGCGAGCATGAGATCCCGGTCGTGGAAGACGCTGCCTGCGCCGTCGGAAGCGAGATTCTGTGGCAAGGACAATGGGAAAAGATCGGACGGCCGCACGCAGACGTGGCGTGCTTTTCATTTCACCCGCGCAAACTGCTGACCACGGGTGACGGCGGCATGTTGACCACGGCCGACACCGCGATCGATCGCAAGTTCCGCCTTTGGCGGCAGCACGGCATGAGCCTGCCCGACACGGTACGACACTCGTCGCCCGAGGTGGTGTTTGAATCGTATCCGGAACTGGGATTCAATTACCGCTTGACCGATATTCAGGCCGCCATTGGACGCGAGCAACTCAAGCGGATTCCCGAAGCCATCGCCCGCCGGCGGCAACTGGCCGCAGGTTACTGTGACCTGCTCGGGGACATCCCGGGATTGGTTCTTCCCACCGAACCGGAGTGGGCGCGCACGAACTGGCAAAGCTATTGCGTGCGTCTGCCCGCAAACACAGACCAGCGGCGCGTGATGCAGAAGATGCTCGATGGGGGCATCGCAACCCGCAGGGGAATCATGTGCGCGCACCTGGAGCCTGCTTATCAAGACCCGACGACGTGGCGCTGCGCCCAGGTTGGTTGTAAGCCCGCCGCCGGCTGTCCCAACCTGGCCGAAAGCGAGCGAGCCCAAAAAGAAGGAGTGATCCTGCCATTATTTTCCCAGATGACCGAAGGACAACAGAACCAGGTCGCGTCTGCCCTTCGCGGCGCACTCAGGAATCAAGGTTGAATGGAAACCACAATCCAACCCCAGCCTGAGAAACTTCATGTCAACCGAAATTTGAAAATCATCCTGTCGATCTTGCTCTTCCTAGCCGCTGCCGAGTTTGTCATGCGCGGGCCGGTGAGATTCCTGCGCGAACCCACCAACTGGAATGATCTCTCGCAAAACTACACAGCTTCGAAGCTTTGGCTGAACGGGCAGAGTCCGTCTGACCCAAGAAGTTTTTCTGTCCTCTGGAAGCGGGAGACCGGCAGCCGCTTGGACCTTACGGACATAAGAACTCATCTCGCCCCGCCCCTGGGCGAACTGGTGGTAATGGCGCCGATTGCCGCCTTCCCCTGGGAGGTCGCGAAGATGATTTGGCTCGCGGTCTTATTGAGCGCGTTTGCGGCGACGGTTTGGGCGTTGGTGCTGGCCGGCGGTTTTCGTTGGCCTGAGGATAACCTTCGCACTTTGGCTTTCATCGCGGCCTGTCTCGCGCTGGCACCTTTTCAAACCGGAATCGCCAGTGGGAACACCAGCATCCTCGTGATTGGGCTAGGCGCGGTTGCGATCTGGGCGGCACAGCGTCACAACGATGTCGCAGCCGGAATCTTGTTTGGAGTGGCGTGCAGCGTGAAGCCGCAAATCGGTGCGTTTCTGGTTCTGTACTATCTGATCCAGCGCCGCTGGAAACTGTTCGCCACGGCGGTCGCCAGCACGGGCGCGCTGGTTCTGGTAGCTGTGTCGTATCTGTGGTTCCGAGGCGCTTCCTGGTTCCAGGACTACCTCCACAACGCCAAAGGATTCGTCACGGCCAACAACATTGACGACTTTTCGGCGGCCAACCCCATTCGCTTTACGCTGATCAACCTGCAGGTACCGTTTTTCTCGATCACCGGGCAGTCCAAATCGGCGAACCTGCTGGCACTTGCCGTAGGCGGCGTCCTGGTTTGCGCCTGGATTTATTTAGTTGCCCGAAGTCGCGAGCGGACGCCGGAGTTGCTCTGCCTCGGAGCAATCTCGATCATCGGCCTGCTGCCGGTCTATCATCGATTTTATGATGCCGCGCTCCTGGTCATTCCCCTGTGCTGGTGCATGACCCAGATTGGAGGATCAAAACGGGTTGCCACGGCTGCCTTGCTCCTGATGATTCCCTTCCTGGCCCCAGGGACGGCATTTCTACAGCAGCTCGCCGCGCACGGCCAACTTCCTGACGCGGTCATACATGCCTGGTGGTGGGATCGCGTGGTGATGCCGCACGAAACCTGGATCCTGTTATTGCTGTGCCTCGTCTTGCTCGACGGAATCAAGCTCAGCCAGTCCAATCCCTCCCCAGAGGAGATTCAGGTGACACCCAAGCGCTCTTAGAGCATGACGATCGCCGCCTGCCCCAGTTCATGGGTGCGAGCGACGATTTTGTATTGCCGGACATAGGCCGAGCAGTAATCCGCCAATGCCCGATACACGTGCAGCGCGTCGAAAAAGTCGTCGAGCACAAGCACGGTGCCCGGTGGAATCACCGGGTCCAAAATCGTCAGACAATACAGCGTGGATGAATATAGATCGCAATCGACATGAAGCACGAGCTGCTTTTGCGGACGGTACGACGCCATAAAACCGCGCAAGGACTGCTGAAACCACCCGGCCACAAAGCTCACGCGAGGATCCGCAAGTTCCGGAAGCTTTCCACCCGTGCTGAATGCGCCCCGGCGCTGTCCAGAGTGCCAGTCTTCGGGCAGTCCTTCGAACGAATCGAAGCCGAAGAATCGGCTGGCGGCGTTCCGGTTCAGAGCGCACCACTGTCGAAGGCTGGCTCCCTCAAAAACGCCAAATTCGAGGTAGTCAATTTCCTTGTCGCTTCCGGCGAGCAGCGTACCGCTCACGTATCGATAGAGATCCTCTCGTGATCCTAGTTCGAGAGCAGACGGAAACTCCTTCACGGTCGCATTCAGCCGGGCTTCCCAATTGAGGCGGTCGAGGAACCACGAGTAGCGAGGAAAGAAAAACCGTGCCGAGCGCTTGGCCAGCGGGCGCAACGGCCCCAAAAAACGAATAGCCTCTCTGAGCATGAGAATCCTTGATCGACTAAATATGATCGACTAAAGACGATCGACTAAGACGCCGCCTGGCTGGGCTCGGCAACTCCGCCGGAAGCAGGGTCGTGGGATTTGAATGAATAGGCAAGCGCAGGCGGCAGTTCGAGGCCCCGGGCCACGATCGAGACGACGTCGGATGCCGGAGGGTTTGCGTCACAATCCATTTCCAGCAGCGAGCCCGCATCGTCTTTCATCGTCTCAACGAATCCCGCTTCCAGCAAGGCCTTCAGCAGCACACCGTTGCGCGACGTCTTCCCGTACGGAGCACGAATCTGGCCGTAGCCGGAAGCTCCAGCAACACCGGCCAACCATTTAAACCACGCGTTCTCGAGTTTTTTCTGCGCCACCCGGCAGGACAACACGAAATCCATTAAAACAGCGCCGTCTTTCGACGTAGTTAGTGAAGCGAACCCCACGATGCCGTACTCTCCGAAACGGTCGCGACACGAAGTGCAGATGCTCATCGCGTCCCGCCGATCGAGAAGCTGCACAAGTTCTTCGCGTGTGTAGCGATGAGTGGACAGATTAAGCTGATTCGAGCGATGCAGCAATTCCAGGCAGCGCTCTACGTGCTGGGGCTCGGTGGGACGGAAAAGCGTCGCTTCCATCTCGCAGGTTTTCAAGAATGCCTCATAGCGGTCACCGTATTGCACGGCGTGATGCTTGCGCTCTGATTCGGCCTGGTAGAACGCGCGCCGCTGTCTGCTCTCCTCCGTGACTGGAACGTTGAATTCCGGTCGTTCGAGCAGCGTGGGCACTTCGGAATCGGCATACATTCGCATAGTGCGCAACTGGTGGCTGACCTCCGCCCGTTCAAACGGAGAATCGTCGATGAAGGCGCAACTATCAGCTCCAATATTCAACGCCGTCACAATTCGCTGGATGTTCGCGCTCTTTGGTTCCCAGTTGATTTGTGGATAGAGAAACAAATGCGCCACGCCCAGCCGCTCCAGAACACGCCAGGCATGGTCGTGATCGTTCTTGCTGGCGATGCTCTGCAGAATGCCCCGTTCGTCCAAACCCATCATCGTTTGCAAAACTTCCGGCCGCAGTGCAACTCTGTCCGGATCTTGTTCTCCCAGGATTCCGTCCCACACCGTCTGATCCAGATCCCATATGACGCATTTGACTTTGGCCGCTGGCTGGGCTTCTTGGGCGAGTCCTCCGCCTTTCTCTGCCAGGGCTCCGCGTTCCGCGGGTTGCTGGTAGCGCACAAAATCAAGCCAGGAGAAGACCAGGTGCGCCTCGGCGTCATTGTCGGGATACACGCGGATCATCCCAAACTCGCCGTAGAGATCGACATTCATCGACGCGGCAGGAATGCGCTGGATAGTTCTACCCGGCTCCAGCAGGATGGAAGTGCGAAACTTCGGCCCCTGCTGCCAGCATTCAAGAACGAGCCGGACCGGCTGAGACTGAAGATTCCAGACTTCAATCACGAATTCATCGAACTCGTCTCTCCGGCCTCGCGTCATGACCTGCAGCAGGCGCTCGCGGTAGACGGCATAGGCGCCGTTTATCCGGAGGTATGGGCTCACTCCCCGGAACAAAGAAGAAACGGGGCGAATGCATCGGAGGAGAGCGCGATCAATCTGGTCAAGCCAACGGGCTTGCCGCGGCTTTACCGAACCAAATCCAAAACTGGATTCGAGTTTGCCCCACCTGCGGAATTCGATTTCGGCTCCAAACGGAAACAATCCCGGATATTTCGGATTGGGCGAAATGCCGTTCTTGAAGCGTGCGCATTTTCGATCGCGCCGGCGAACATAAAGCGGACAGAGCGCGTAGCAATCCGGTACGGCGCACTCGATGCAGTGTTCGGTCCAGGAAAGAACGTACGCCGAACTGACCGCCGCGGGCTCCAGCGCGGAAACCCGCGGTCCCTCGATCTCGGCGGTTTGTCGGGGCGTTTCAGCCCAATCGGTCTGCCACATTTCGTCAATCCAGCTTACAAGTTGTGGTAGCTGACCAGCGTCGCCTTGTAGGCGAGCCTGCCCGGCCAATCGCTCTCCAGCAGATTCGCCTCTTCGTCGCGGGGCACGGATCCGGGATGAGTCATGAGTTCCACACTCGCAGGTCTGGGCGGACGCACGGCGCACAACTTGATGAAGGTCGCCAAGTCCGTAAAGATGCGCGTGGTTCGAAATCCAATCGTCCTCAGCGCCGCGTTGAAAACTCGTTTTTTCAGCAGCAGAAGCTTGCCCGGACGTTCTGAGTCATCGTACATATTTCTGCTGATTCTCACCTTGTTGATCTTGTAGCGGCGGCGAAGGGCGGCCAGCACAGGGAGCAACTGCGGGATGGTATGAACATGATGGTGCGCGTCCAGATGCGATGGTTCGACACCAAGCCGCATCAAATTCTCGATCTGAAAGCACCACTCCCGAAATATCGCCCGCAGCATCGACGCACTAATTCTGACCTCTCGAATGGAATTGCCGTTGAAGCACCGGTTCTGGTCGAGAATGTCGGCCAGCGCGGCATGGCTGCCGGGGCAGAGCGGTTCGAATTCGGTCAGGTTGAGGTGCACGCCGAAAGAGCAGTTAGGGAACAAATGCAATTCTCGTGCCGCGGCTCTGACCGCGGGACCGTTCGAGAGCAGGGTTGCCGATGTAATCGTCCCGCGCTGCATCCCCTGGAATATCGCCTCGTTGACCGGTTCGCTGATTCCAAGGTCATCGGCGTTGACAATAATCCTCATGGGCATCGAGGAAAGGAAAGAGCAATAGCAGGCCGCGCTTCCACAGAAATTCCCGACAATGAAAGCATCTTAGCACATCGGGATGGCCGCATCCGGCGCTCAGGTTTTGAGCTCAATCGCGGCCTGCGGACGCCTGGAACCCAGCATTGTGCGGGACAATTCGAGGATTTTTTCCACGTGCGTTTTCCAGGAAAAATGGCGCGCCCGCGCGATGCCCGCCGCAGCCATGCGTTTCGCTGTCTCCGGTGAACCGGCAACCTGCGCTACCGTTTCCGCCAACCCATCTGCGGAGAACCGCTCAAAATAAAGCGCCGCCCCTACCGCAATTTCTCGATGCACCGGGAGGTCGGAGGCAACCACAGGAAGTCCGCTGGCCATCGCCTCCACCAGAGGGTGCGCGAAAGTTTCCGTGTAGGCCGGGGTTACGTAGACATCGGCTCTCGCATACAAGCGATGAAGCTGCCAGTAAGGGATGGCTCCCAGTTCGAGAACCATGTCAGAGACGCCGAGCTTTTTCACAAGTTCCGCGTCCGTTTCCGGGCGATACGCGCCGGGATTCTTCCCCGCCGCCAGGTTGCAGGTCAACAGCAGTTTGATCGGCCTGCCTGCCATGTGATCGCGCAGCAGTGGCAGCGCCCGAATCAACGTCTCGAAGTTCCGGTAATAGTTGTAGTGACTCACAAAGAGCAGTTTGAGAGCCCCCTGTGCAGCTTGCAGCTTTTGCTCGACCTCCGCCGAAAGTGGACTGGAGTCGCTGGTGAAACCTTCCGGGTCAAATCCATGATGAATGGCCAGAACCTGCGCGCCCGTCCAGCAGCGCAATTCGTCGGCAAACGCTTCGCTGGGTGCAACCGTGACATCGGCCCAACCGATCGACTTCCTGGCGAGAGCAGCCCTTAGGCGGGTATCCAGCCACGTACGGTATTCATGGCGGGAACGCAGGTCGCGATAATAATCCGCCGAAGTGTAAATCGAATTTCGCGACAGCAGGATTTGCGGTACCGGCGACTTTCTGAGAGCAAAGTTTCCGGTGGAAAGCAGAACGTCGGCGCGGCGGCGTCGAATCAGGTCGGAGAGAGCCGACTGCTCGAACCAGAAACGGCGGGCGGGAGAACCTCTCAAATCCGGGAAATCAACATTGGCGAAGCCACCGAACTCTTCCTTGAGGCTCGGGGGCAGAGCCACGGTAACCTGCAAGTCCGGCTGGGCTGCCAGATGCGGAAGCACGTTGCGAATGTAGGTAAGTCCTCCCCCCGCGCTGGCGGCGAGGGAGTTGATGAACAAATGCATTATCGGCTCGGCGCGACGTCACCCAGACTGGGCCGCATCGCCCAGGCCCCCAGAGCTCGTTCCTTCTCCAGGGACTTAGAACGGGTATTCTACAATGCTTTTTTGTCGCGTGGATTTCAATGTCAAGCTGGGAGAGCTGGCTGGCGTGTCAGAACGGCAGATCAGCAGCAGCGGCCCGGCTTTCAATTGCGATCCGCTTTCTGCTATTTTGAGTGACGCGATCACCCAGGGGCAAAGAAGGGACCACGCTCTTGATACGGCAGACTCAAACTGAATTGACCATCGTTCCGGAGTTGGATGGCGTCCGTGGGGTCGCAATCCTCCTCGTCCTCGGGTTCCACTTCGGCCGCATTTTGCCTCATTCCGGAAGGGTACTATTTGGGCTGGGCTGGGCTGGAGTAGACCTTTTCTTCGTTCTTTCAGGCTACTTGATCACGCGGATTCTGTGGGCAACCAGAGAAAACCGAAGCTATTTCGTAAGCTTCTATGGTCGAAGAATTCTCCGAATCTTCCCCGTAGCGTTCGCGTTTCTGGCGGCTTACTTCTGGATTGCCCTCCCTCTGGCACATCATTTCGGGTATGACCTGGATCGAAATGGATCGGACCAGCTATGGTATTGGGCATATCTGGCAAACTGGCATTATGGACTCCATGGAAGCCTAACCCACCTCTGGTCATTATCGATTGAAGAACAGTTCTACTTGATTTGGCCCGGCGTGGTCTTCGCAACCTCCCACAGAAACCTGCAGCGCCTATGCATCTTGCTGGTGGTGCTGCCGTTGAGTTTGCGTTTCCTTTTGATGGGCGTGATCCACTACTCCGTCCTGACCGAAGGAATGACATTCTGTAGAACGGAAGCACTTGCGCTAGGCGCCCTGATTGCCCTCTCTAAGGAGATCCGCATATTGCCTTGGTTAGCTGTTCCTTCCGCGGCTGGAGTTCTCGCCATCTATGCTATGTTTGGGTCGCAGGGACGGATCATGGGGATCTACGGCCTAACGTTGGTAGCGTTGGCTTGCGCCGGGTTTGTGCAGGGAGTCGTGAAGCGCGCAGGAAATGCTTCGGTCTCGTCGCGCCTGCTTCGGTCGCCTTGGCTTAAACGATTCGGAAAGTATAGTTATGCGATCTACGTTCTCCACGCTCCTATCCTATCCCTGGCCTTCCATGTCCATTCAAGCGCCCCAAGTCCCTTATGGGGATTTGCCGTTTTCTTTGCAGGCATTGCCCTGTCGTACCTGGCGGGATGGGCTTCGTGGCACTTCTTTGAAAGTAGGATTCTAAGGTTGAAGCGATATTTTGCGTACGATCGTGCCGAAATCCAAACCAACGAAGCTCTGGCTACCGGCTGATTGGATCAAGTTTTACGAGTTTGCCGACCGCCGGCGATCTACGGTTCCACATCCATCGCGACCCGAATCGTGCGAAGATTGCCGCTGACTCGCAAAATCACCACGAAGTCATCTCTAAGCCGTATGCATCAACCGCCTACTTATCTTGGCCACATTTGGACGCCACCGCAAGGCAAGTCCGGGAACGCGCAAGTACGGAGCTACGTCGATGAAAATAAATGCGATGCTCCAGTAAAAAACACACAGGTAATAGCCTGGGGCAAACAACCAGTCCTCCAGGCTGGCGTGCAACATTCCTGCCAGCAGTACGATGGCCAAGGGAATGGCAGGATGGTAAGGATTCCCGGTCCGGCGCATCCACAGCAAGGTTTCAACAATCTTCTGCAAAAGTACGAGCATCAACAGCACGAACGGCAACACGCCGACTACGCCGACCCAGCTAAGGATCGCCAGATAACTGCTGCCGTGCTCTGACGACGCGGCAACGACAGTCGAAAACTTTCCCACATTTTCGGTAGCGTCCTGCCCGTTGTCGGAGGTTCCGAAGCCGGCGCCGAACCAAAAGTGTTTGTGAATCGAGTCGAGGGAGTCCTGCCAGGGGGACTCCCGGGATGCCAGCAGGCCCGCGTTTGGATCCTTTCCCTTAAACACAACTGATGAAGTCAACGCGTCGACCGTCTTCGAAAATTCCTCCGGCTGAAAGATAGCGGCCGCAGCGACGATAATGGCGATGACCACGACGCCGTTGATGAGCATCCTGTACTTGCGCAAAGCTAGGCAAAGCAATCCGCACGCGATGAAAGCCGCAGCCATGCTGGCTCGCGCGCGACTGGCGAAAGTGAGATACAAGGCGACGGCAAACAGCACTGTCCGCCTGCGGCGAACGAATGGTTCGTCGCTCACCAATATCCCCCACAGCAGGATCGGGGCTCCCGCCACTGCCATCACGGCGCCCAGCGAGTTGGGGTTGCCCATGACGTCAATCCCCACCGCGTAAGCCGCCCCAACCGCTCCCACAAAGATCTCACAGCCCGTTAATAGGCCGGCGAAAAAGCGGTTCTCCCGGCCCGCTGCCGCCAGTCTCGCTCCTGTACCGGCGTATACGAACAACAAAACAGACTGAATACCTT
>Ga0209656_10000417_pt1 | contig 28105 bp, 23 predicted proteins | sample BogFormECP12_OM2_FD_188239 | JGI IMG/M metagenome (GOLD analysis project Ga0209656, IMG submission 188239) | Bog forest soil microbial communities from Calvert Island, British Columbia, Canada - ECP12_OM2 (SPAdes) (version 2) | ecosystem: Environmental > Aquatic > Freshwater > Wetlands > Bog ...
TGGATGTTCGGCGCGGTCTGCCTGTTCGCCGCCGGGCTCGGCTGCGTGCTGGTCGGGCCCGTCACGGCCGGCCAGGCACCAGCGGTCGCCGCTGCCGCACCAGCGGTTCCCGCGGAGGCGGGGCCGACGCGATGTATCTCGTCCGCGCCGGCCGGCTCGAGGCCGTCGATGGGACCGCCGGCGCCGTGAGCGGCGAGTTCCGGCGCGGGGACGCGCTGGGCGAGCTCGCGCTGCTGACCGGTTCGCCGCGATCTGCCTCGGTGCGCGCCGAGCAGCCTAGTCGCTTGACCCGAGCACGGCCCCTCCGAGGGAGGCAACCGGTCACGATTTGTTGACCGCCTGATCAGTCGCCGGCGGAGGGTCGGACGCCGCCTTCGCGGGGGTCACCGGTCCGGAAGATGGCTTCGGCGGGCTTCGCGATGACGCTCAGCGGCCTGGCGATCTCCTCCAGGGACTTGCCCTCGGCGTCGACGGCGAGGAACGCCGCGACGACGCCGCCCAGGATCATCGCGCCGGCCCCGAGGAGGTAGCCCCAGTACAGGGAGTTGGGGTCCTTGCCGTCGCCGATGAGGTGGCCGTACAGGTGCGAGCCGAGCGAGCCGAAGCACTGCGCGATGGCGAAGAACACCGCGATGGCCTTGGCCCGGACCTCCAGCGGGAAGATCTCGCTGACGGTCAGGTACCCGGCGCTGGCGCCGGCCGAGGCGAAGAAGAAGATCACCGACCAGCACAGCGTCTGAGTGACGGCGTTCAGCGCGCCGGCCTTGAACAGCTGCGCGGTGATGACCAGCAGGATGCCGGAGACCAGGTAGGTGCCCGAGATCATCTTGCGGCGGCCGATGGTGTCGAACAGCCGCCCGATGGTCAGCGGGCCGAGCAGGTTCCCGGCGCAGAACGCCATGAAGTAGTAGGGGGTGTTGCCGGACGGAACATGGAAGAAGTACAGCAGGACCAGCCCGTAGGTGAAGAAGATCGCGTTGTACAGGAACGACTGGGTGATCATCAGCGTCCCGCCGTAGATCGCCCGGCTCGGGTAGTGCTTGAACAAGGAACGCAGCAGGGCCAGGTAGCCGATGTTCTCGGTCGGCCGGATCTCCAGTTCCCTGCCCTGGTCCACCGGCGGCAACTCGCCCTTGGTCGCGGAGACGTCCCGCTCGATCTCGGCGATGGAGGCCTCGGCTTGTTTTTCCCGGCCGTGCATAATCTGCCAGCGGGGGCTCTCCGGCAGGTGCCGCCGGACGAAGATGATGACCAGCGCGAGCACCGGGCCGACCAGGTAGGCGATCCGCCAGCCGAGCGTGGTCGAGATGTGGTTCAGGGCAGCCAACGTGACGATGGTGCCCAGGAAGGCCCCGGCCCAGTAGGTCCCGTTCACGGCCAGGTCCACCCGGCCCCGGTATTTGGCCGGGATCATCTCATCGATCGCGGAGTTGATCGCCGCGTACTCCCCGCCGATGCCCATCCCGGCGATGACCCGGGTGCCGTACAAGAAGATGAACCAGTACCCGCCCCGCGGGGTCAGCGCGGTCAGCCCGGACCCGACCAGGTACACCCCGAGGGTGACCATGAACAGGTTCTTCCGGCCGAGCTTGTCCGAGAGCTGGCCGAAGAACAGCGCGCCGATGACCTCGCCGATCAGGTACCAGGTGGCGATGTCCGCGACCGCGCTGGCGGACATGTTCAGCGCGGCCTTCTGGGTCAGGTCCGGCCCGACGTTGCTGGCGATGGTGATCTCCAGGCCGTCCAGGACCCACGCCACCCCCAGGGCTATTACCAGCCTGGTGTGGAATTTCGACCAGGGCAGCCGGTCTATCCGTGCCGGGATGAGACTTCGGATGCTGGGGCTGCTCGCCGTATCGGGCGTTGCTGTCATCGCGCCCTCCTCCTTGCGCTGACCGCGGGCCCCGATGCCCGCTGGCTGCCCGAACTACCCCGCACGGAGATAAAAAACCAGTCAGACCCGACAAAACTGCGCCTCGGTCACGGCGGGGGATCCTGGCCGCCGCAGGGGCCACAGTCGACACTGGTGCGGCCGCGGCCAGCAGAACCGCCGCCTGCCGACCGGGGCGGACGCGGCAAAGGCCGGCACCGCTAGGCCGGCGCGGCCGAGATGGGACAGCGGGAGCGCATGCTCGGATCACGAGAGCGGAGCAATAGGAAGAACGGAGAAGAGCGACGGAGAACAAGTACGGCGGCGGCGCCGCAGCTCAGCCGGACGCGGACGGGGGCACCGCGTGCTTAGCGTGCATCGCGCGGACGGGGGCACCGCACGGCGCGGCGCCGCCGCATAGCGTCACGATACAAGCTCTACCCATGCATGTACAAGTCGTGACTAGCAAGACATAGTGTTCGTTTCTGCCGAACATGACCCCAAACACCGTCGGATCCGCCCGGGTTTACGCCTGGGACCTTCGGAATCAGTGGGGACGCGTGTCACCGGCGTCCCGGGCCAGCCTAAGCTAGACACTGGGGCTCGAGGCGGGCCCCCGGACTCTCCCCCGCGAGCCAAAGGGCGACGGCGCCGCCTGGACTGACGAGCGAGGGACGAGCGAGGAGGGAAGGCGGCGCCGCAAAGGCGCCCGGAGGCGAGTGGGAAAACACAGTGCCCGAGTTCACTTACGCAGACTTGCTGCCGCTGGGCCAAGATGGCACCAGTTACCGAAGGCTGACCAGTGACGGGGTGAGGAACCAAAGTTCGTTCGGCCGAAATTTCCTCGAGATCGAGCCGCAGCTGCTCACGAACCTGACCGCCACGGCCATGCACGACATCGCCCACCTGCTGCGGCCCGCCCACCTCAGCCAGCTACGGTCCATCCTGGACGACCCGCAGGCCTCCCCGAACGACCGGTACGTGGCCCGCGACCTGCTCAAGAACGCGTGCATCGCGGCCGGGGGCGTGCTGCCCATGTGCCAGGACACCGGCACCGCCATCGTGATGGGCAAGCGCGGCCAGCACGTGCTCACCGACGGGCGCGACGAGGAGCACATCTCGCGCGGCGTCTATGACGCCTACACCACGCTGAACCTGCGGTACTCCCAGCTCGCGCCGCTGACCATGTGGGAAGAGAAGAACACCGGCAGCAACCTGCCCGCCCAGGTGGAGATCTACGCCACCGGCGGGGCGGAGTACAAGTTCCTGTTCATGGCCAAGGGCGGCGGGTCGGCCAACAAGTCGTTCCTGTACCAGGAGACCAAGGCCGTGCTGAACCCGACCCGGATGCTGGCGTTCCTTGAGGAGAAGATCCGCTCGCTGGGCACCGCTGCGTGCCCGCCGTACCACCTGGCCATAGTGGTCGGCGGGACCAGCGCCGAGTTCGCGCTGAAGACCGCCAAGTACGCGTCGGCCAAGTACCTGGACACGCTGCCCGAGCAGGGCTCGGCGGCCGGGCACGGCTTCCGCGACCGCGAGCTGGAGGAGCAGGTGCTCGGCATCACCCGGCGGATTGGCATCGGGGCGCAGTTCGGTGGCAAGTACTTCTGCCACGACGTGCGGGTGGTCCGGCTGCCCAGGCACGGGGCGTCGTGCCCGGTCGCGATCGCCGTGTCGTGCTCGGCCGACCGGCAGGCGCTGGGCAAGATCACCGCCGACGGGGTGTTCCTCGAGCAGCTCGAGACCGACCCGGCGCAGTACCTGCCGGATATCGAGGCGGGCAAGGACGAGGGCGACGTGGTCGCCATCGACCTGAACCGGCCGATGGCCGAGATCCGCGCCGAGCTGACCAGGTACCCGGTGCGCACGCGCGTGTCGCTGACCGGGCCTTTGGTGGTGGCACGCGACATCGCCCACGCCAAGATCGCCGAGCGCCTCGACGCGGGCGAGCCGATGCCCGCCTACCTGCGCGATCACCCGGTCTACTACGCGGGGCCGGCCAAGACGCCGGCCGGGTACGCCTCGGGGTCCTTCGGGCCGACGACGGCGGGCCGGATGGACTCCTACGTCGACCGCTTCCAGGCGGCTGGCGGGTCGCTGGTCATGCTGGCCAAGGGAAACCGTTCGGCCGCCGTGACCGCAGCCTGCAAGCAGTACGGCGGGTTCTACCTCGGCTCGATCGGCGGCGCGGCGGCGCGGCTGGCCCAGGACTGCATCACCCGGGTCGAGGTGCTGGAGTACCCCGAACTCGGCATGGAAGCCGTCTGGAAGATCGAGGTCCGCGACTTCCCGGCCTTCATCGTGGTCGACGACAAGGGGAACGACTTCTTCGCCGACCCGTCCGGCCCAGTCCTCAGCATCGGCGCGCATCCGTGAGCTCGGCCGCGTCAAAGGGCCGCGGCGACGCCTGGACTGAGGAGCGAGGAACGAGCGACGAGGGAAGGCGTCGCCAATGAAGGGGGATGGGGAGGTGGGTGGGGGCCCGGCGGCGCAAGGCCAGCACAGCTCGACGCCGCCCTTGACGTGCTCGCTATGACCGGCCAACAATCTGATGACACTTAATCGATGCTTAGCCGTCCCCCAGAGACCTTTCAGCTATCACCGTGTATGGTCCGGCTATGCACCCATTGGCGGACACCGGGCGGGTGATCGCCGGGCGTTACCGTCTGGAAGCTCCCATCGGCCGCGGTGCCATGGGCATCGTCTGGCGGGCCCGCGATCAGCTTCTCGACCGCGACGTCGCGGTCAAGGAAGTGCAGATTGCCGAGACCCTCACCGACGCGGAGCGGGCCAACGCGTACCAGCGGACGCTGCGCGAGGCCAAGACCGCCGCCCGGCTCAACCACCCCGCGGTGGTGACCGTCTACGACGTGTGCGAGGACGAGGGCCGTCCGTGGATCGTCATGCAGCTGGTCAGTGCGCAGTCCCTCGACCAGGTGCTCGCGGCCTCGGGTCCGCTGTCCCCGCGGCGGGCCGCCGAGATGGCCCGGCAGCTGCTCTCCGCGCTGAGCGTGGCGCACGCCGCCGGGGTGATGCACCGCGACGTCAAGCCGAGCAACGTGCTGCTCGGCAGCGACGACCGGGCCGTGCTGACTGACTTCGGCATCGCCACCTTCCAGGGCGACCCCAAGCTCACCCAGACCGGCATGGTGATGGGCTCGCCGGGGTTCACCGCCCCCGAGCGGATCCGCGGCGAGGACGCGTCGCCGGCCTCTGACCTGTGGTCACTCGGCGCAACCCTATTCGCGGCGGTGGAGGGGCACGGCCCCTTCGAGAAGCGCGGCGGGGCGATCACCACCATGTCCGCCATCATCAACGAGGACGCGCCCGAGGCACCCACGGCGGGCGCACTCGGACCGGTGATCGCCGCGCTGTTGCGCCGCGAGCCCGCGGACCGGCCAGACGCGAGCGCGGCCACGCGGATGATCGACGACGTGCTGCCGCTGCTGGCGGAGCGGCCGTCGGCCGCACCGGCCGGATACGAGCCCACCGCGCTGTCGGCCTCGTCCCGTCCGGCACCGCCCCAATCTTACTGGGCCCAGCCAGACCGGGCCCAGCCAGACCGGGCCCAGCCTGACTGGGGCCAGCCTGACTGGGGCCAATCCGACCGGGCCCAGCCTGGATCGCCGCAGCCCGGACCGGTTCCGCTCCGGCTGCCTCAGCCGGCCGAGACCTCGCTGGACTTCGCCTCAGCCGAGCAGACGATCGGGAAGGAACCGCCGGCCGCCGGCACGGACCCGCTAGCGGGCGGCCTGGCGTCGGACGCGCAGACCGCCCCGACCGCACCGCAGCCGGTTCTGGGTGACCCGCCGCGTTACCCGCCGCCCGGCAGCAGCTGGGGGCAGGGCGCGGACACCAGGTACCCACCGGGGGCCTCGGCCGGGTCCGCGGCCCGGCCGGAGGGACCGCCGGCCGATTTCTCGTCCTGGTACGACCCGGCGCCCCGATCCGGAGCGGCCGCCCAGGCGGGATCCGGCTCGGCCTGGTCCGGGTCCGCGTCGTCGGCGTCCCCGGCCGGCTCCGGCGCGGCGCAGGCGCCCCAGCCCGGTTATGGCCCCGCGCCATGGTCGGGCTCGGCGTCCCAGCAGCCTCCCGATCCGGCGCCCCGGCGCCGGCGGTCGGGAGCGGGGTGGAAGATCGCCATCGCGGCGCTGGCGATAATCGGCGCGGGCGCGGGCGCCGCCACCGTCGTGCTGCTCCATCAGAATCATTCCGGCTCACCGCAAGGCGGCACATCGGCATCGGGGTCGGCGGCCACGCTCCCGTCCGCCAAGAATGCCCCGCAGATCGTCAACGCGATCAACATGGCGGCCACCGGTCCGCTGCCCAGCGGGTTCACCTCGATCTCCCAGCCGGCCTCGGCCAACGAGACCGCGGGCTTCAGGCTGGCCGCACCGACCAACTGGACCGAGTCGACCAGCGGCGACCAGACCTACCTGAAGGATCCGGCCGAGCCGAACACGAACGTCCTCATCGATCTCACGCCGCACACCTACCCGAACGACATGCTGAGGCAAGCGAGGTACGTCGCGGCGCGATCGATATCCGGCTTCCCCGGCTACCAGCAGCTCGGTCTGGCGGCGATAAGCATCCGAGGCACGCCGGGTTCCTTCTGGAAGTTCACCTGGGACAAGGCGGGAGTCCGGCAGGAGGCTATCGACCTGCTGTTCGTGCTGCATACGTCCGCGGGCCCGCAGTCTTATGCGCTGTACATGACGGCGCCAGAGAACATCTTCGCCCAGATACGGCCGATCTTCGACGAAGAGGTGGAGACCTTCGCCACGGTGCCTAGCTAGCATTCACCGCGCCCCGCTAGCATTCACCGCTCAGCGAACGGCCGGAAAAGCCCTATGAGGAAAGTCACACTGATCCCGAAACTTCCCATAAAGGGCGAGAACAGGCGCGGCCAAACGGCTAATCCGCGATCACCGCGGACCGCCGCACGGTGAATCTATCGCCATTATCTGACGCTTGGTAATAGTACTATGACAAGACGTCAGAAGGATCCGCGATCAGTAGTAGCCGTTGGCTTCCTCGAAAGCCCAGGCGCTGCACGGATTCCCGTAGATGGCCTTGATGTAGCCGAGGCCCCACTCGATCTGGGTGGCCGGGTTGGTCTGCCAGTCCGCCCCGGCGCTCGCCATCTTGCTGCCCGGCAGCGCCTGCGGGATGCCGTACGCGCCGCTCGCGTTCTCCGCGTCGTACACCCAGCCGCTCTCCCGGTTCCAGATGTCCAGCAGGCAGCCGAAGTAGGTCGAGGGGCTGAAGCCGAAGCTGGCCATCATGTTGTAGGCGATGGACTGGGCGGTGTTGGGGTCGGGCGGCGTGGAGGTGACGTAGATGATTCCGCCGTCGGCAGATCCGGTGCCGGTGCCGGTGCCTGTGCCTGTGCCCGGGTTAGCCGCGGCGACCTCGGTGGGCGAGGCCAGCTTCGGCTTGGCCACCACGGTCAGCGTGCGCGCCGCGGTGGTCATCGCGATCAGCTGCGCGCGCTCGGCTTCGAGCGCGGCCATGGCGTGGCTTCCCGGCACGATCTCAATGGCCTCAACGGCGCTGAAAGCACTCGATGCCGGCGCGAAAACCTTGACGCCGACCGCCACCGCGATGACCGCGACCGTGGCGATAACGGCGGCAGGAAGGACAATGCCGAAACGTCGGATCAGACCCCGCTTGCGCCGACTGCTGCGAGCCCCCGTCCGGTGTCGCGACAAGGCAATCCTTTCGTCCGGCCATGCCCGCGAGGTGCCAGCTGCCGGCTGAAGTGAAATTCCGGCTTTCCGGCCACGGGCCTGCGCGGTAATGACGGCGCGCTACCGACCCGCTGCACCTGACCTGGTGCGCCGCCTGGCCCGCCTCGCGCAAGTACCGCTGGCGGTAAACAATGCCAGAAAGCTCCCCGATACGCGCAGGACTTCGGCAAGAAATAACGCGGCGGGTTTACCGAAACGGCTGGCCGCGGGTACCTGGCTAGTGAGGATCGGGGCTTGCCGGGGGCCGGGTCCACGGCTGAGCCGGCGGACGCGCGGCGCCTGATCGGCATGGCGGCCGGAAAATGTCGGTGGCCGCCGCTAGCCTCCAGGCATGCGAATGGATCGGAGTTCCCTCGAGGACATGATCGGGACCGACTGCTACGAGGCGGCGCTCGGGTACGTGCGGCGTAAGGCAGTCGGCCAGCAGATGTGGATCCCCGGGCAGAACGCCCTGTTCGGAGTGGTGCACGGCAGGTACGGCGAGTTCTACACGCCGACGGTCTACTTCTCGGGCCAGGGACCGATGCTCGAGGTCCGGGGCGCCCAGTGCAGCTGCGACGCCCGCTACGCCTGCGAGCACGCCGCGGCGCTGCTGGTTTCCGCCGTGGAGGGCGGAGCGGACACGGCAGGGATGCCGACCGTCCCGCGCCAGGCCCGACGTCCGCCCTCCTGGGATACGTCGCTCGAGTCGTTGCTGGCCGGCGGATCCGATTCCGGACGTGACGGGGAGACGGCGCTGGCCATCGAGCTGACCCTGACGGCTGAGGCGCCCCAGGGACAGCTCCCGCGTCAGCCAGGCCTCCGGTCAGTCCCGGCATCCGGGTCGGCGCCGACGCCGGCCCGGCCGCCGGTGCGGCTGATGGCCCGCATGGTCCAGCCCGGCAAGAACGGCGGCTGGATCGGCGGCACGCTGAGCTGGGGCAAGCTCGACAGCTACGGCTACTTCGGCGGCTACCCGGCCACCCAGGTCCGGTTGCTGCGGGAGCTGCTCGCCCTGTACCGGGCTCGGGACAACCAGTCCTATTACTACCATTCCCACGGCTACGACCGGTCGATCGAGCTGTCCGCGTTCGAGTCGGGCCGACTCTGGCCGCTGCTCGACGAGGCCGGGCGAGCCGGCCTGCAGCTGGTGTACGGGCATAAGCTCGGCGCGCTGGAGCGGTACCGCGAGGCGCGGCTCTGCCTGGATGTCACCCACGCCGAAGCCGACGGCGAGCTTGTCATCGCCCCCGTGATCCACGTCGACAGCCCTGAGGGCGAAGCCGTTGTCCCGGTCCGGTTTATCGGCACCGAAGGCCATGGCGTCGTCTACCTCGATCAGGCCGAGGCGCAGCGGAGCGCCGTTCCCGCCAGCTGGCGTTTCCGCCTGGCCCGGCTCGCCCAGGCGGTTCCCGCGCAGCTGCGGGAGATGGCGCTGGCCGGCCAGCGGCTCACGGTGCCCGCCGCCGGACACGCCCAGTTCCGTGACCGGTTCTACCCGCGGCTGCGGCAGATGGCCACGGTGATCTCCTCGGACGGTTCCTTCACCCCGCCGGTGATCTCGGACCCGACCCTGGTGCTGCGCGCGTCGTATGGCGACGGGCACGACGTCCAGGTCGACTGGGAGTGGGCCTACCAGGTCGGCGACTCAGACATGCGCGCGGAGCTGCATCAGGCACCCGGTGATACCGGGTACCGCGACCCGGAGGCCGAGCGGGCGGTGCTGGATAGCCTTCGGCTCGGCGGGCTGCCCGGGAACCCTGCCCTGGTGCCGAGCTCCCAGCTCGGCGGCCTGGACACCATGCGCTTCACCACCGAACTGCTGCCGCTGCTCACCGGCCAGCCCGGGGTGGCAGTAGAGGTCACCGGGGAGCCCGCCGACTACCGCGAGGCCGGCGATTCGCTGCGCATCGGCGTGTCCACCGGTGAGATAGCGGGCGAGGTCGACTGGTTCGACCTGGGGATCACGATCACGGTCGAGGGCCGCGAGGTCCCGTTCACCGACATGTTCACGGCGCTCAGCCGCGGCGAGTCGCACCTGCTGCTCCCCGACGGCGCCTACTTCAGCCTGGACAAGCCCGAGCTGCGACAGCTCGCCAGCCTGATCGAGGAGGCCCGGGGCCTGCAGGAGGTCGTCAGCGGCCCACTGAGGATCAGCCGGTTCCAGGCCGGGCTGTGGGAAGAGCTGGCCACGCTCGGCGTGGTCGGCCGCCAGGCCCGGGCGTGGCAGCAGCAGGTGCAGGGACTGCTCGAGGTCAGCGAGGCCGACGGGATCTCCGGGTCCGGCCGCGGGCAGCCACCGGACGCCCTGCTTGCCCGGCTGCGTCAATATCAGCTGGACGGGTTCGGCTGGCTGGTGTTCTTGTGGCAGCACCGCCTCGGCGGCATCCTCGCCGACGACATGGGACTCGGCAAGACGCTCGAGGCGCTGGCGCTGATCTGCCACGCCCGGCAGGCGGACCCGGCCAGCGCGCCGTTCCTCGTCGTCGCGCCGACCAGCGTCGCGCCGAACTGGGCCGCCGAGTCCGCCCGGTTCACACCGGGCTTGAAGGTGGTGACGATCACCGACACGCTGGCCCGCAGCGGCGCCGACCTGGCCGAGGTGATCGCGGGCGCCGACGTCGTGGTCACCTCGTACACGCTGCTCCGCCTAGACTTCGACGCCCACCTGGCGGCGGAATGGTCTGGCCTGATCCTGGACGAGGCCCAGTACGTGAAGAACCACCAGTCGAAGATCTACCAGTGCGCACGGCGGCTGCGGGCCCCGTTCAAGGTCGCCATCACCGGCACGCCGATGGAGAACAACCTGATGGAACTGTGGTCGCTGCTGTCGATCACGGCGCCGGGTCTGTTCCCGAACCCGGCGCGCTTCCGCGACTACTACGCCCGGCCGATCGAAAGGCAGGGCGACGCCGAGCTGCTCGCCCAGCTGCGGCGGCGGATCAGGCCGCTGCTCAAGCGCCGTACCAAGGAGCAGGTGGCCGCCGACTTGCCGGAGAAGCAGGAGCAGGTGCTCGAGGTGGAACTGCACCCGCGGCACCGCAAGCTCTACCAGACGTACCTGCAGCGGGAGCGGCAGAAGGTCCTCGGGCTGCTCGACGACATCAACGCCAACCGGTTCACGATCCTGACCTCGCTGACCCGGTTGCGCCAGCTCAGCCTGCACGCCGCGCTGGTCGACAGCGCGCAGGCGGACCTACCCTGCAGCAAGATCGACACGCTGCTCGATCAGATCCAGGATGTAGCCGCAGGCGGGCACCGTGCTCTCGTCTTCAGCCAGTTCACCGGGTTCCTCGCCCACGTCCGCGAGCGGCTCGACGCGGCCGGCGTCCGGTATTGCTACCTGGACGGCAAGACGCGGGACCGGGCCGCGGTGCTGCGGCGCTTCAAGGACGGTACGGACCCGGTGTTCCTGATCAGCCTCAAGGCCGGCGGGTTCGGGCTGAACCTGACCGAGGCCGACTACTGCTTCCTGCTCGACCCGTGGTGGAACCCGGCGACCGAGACGCAGGCGATCGACCGGACCCACCGGATCGGGCAGACCCGCAATGTCATGGTGTACCGCCTCATCGCCAAGGACACGATCGAGGAAAAGGTCATGGCGCTGAAGGCGCGGAAGGCCGAGCTGTTCGCCAACGTGATCGACGACGGCAATGCGTTCGGCGGGAGCCTGGACGCCGACGACATTCGCGGGCTGCTCGCCTAGCGGCAATAGCCTCATCTAACGAGACTTTCACCTCTTGGCGGATCGGGGCAGGCTGTCACAATCAGATCATGGAAACACCGCTGTCTCCCCTGGAATTCGCCCGCCGTACCCGCAGGCTGCACGGTGACCGCGAGGCGGTCGTCGACGGTGACCTTCGGCTGACCTACACGCAGTTCTTCGACCGCTGCGACCGGTGGTCCTCGGCGCTGCAGGGCCTGGGGGTGGCGCAAGGCGACCGCGTGGCCACGATCTCGCCGAACACGCACGCGCAGCTGGAGTGCTTCTACTCCGTGCCGCAGCTCGGCGCCGTCCTCGTGCCGATCAACTACCGGCTGACCCCGGAGGACTTCGTCTACATCGTGAACCACTCCGGCGCCACGGTGGTCTGCGTCGCCGAGGAATACCTGGCCGCGGTGGACGGCATCCGCGACCAGATGCCTGAGGTCAGGCACTTCGTGGCCCTGGAAGGCAGCGTTACCGGAGGCGGCTGGCTCGATTACGAGGCGGCGATCGCGGGCGCCGACCCCGGCTACACCCGGCCGGAGATCGGGGAGCGGGACCTGCTCTCGATCAACTACACCAGCGGCACCACGGCGCGCCCGAAGGGCGTCATGATCACGCACCGGAACGCCGCCATCAACACCATCGGCACCCTGCTGCACCTGCCGATGGGCGTGGGCTCCCGGTACCTGTGGACGCTGCCGATGTTCCACGCCAACGGCTGGACCTACACCTGGACGGTGACGGCGGCCGCGGGCACCCACATCTGCCTGCGCAAGGTCGACCCGGCGACCATCTTCGGGCTGATCAGGGACGAGCAGGTGAGCTGGCTGTGCGCGGCGCCGACGGTGCTGATCTCGCTGGCCAACGCGCCCGCCGCGGTGCGGGGCGAGGTCCCTGCCGGGGTGAACGTGGTGACGGCCGGGGCCCCGCCGGCGGCGGCCACCATCGAGCGGCTGGAAGGGGAGTTCGGCTGGGAGGTCACGCAGGTCTACGGGCTGACCGAAACGGCGCCGTTCATCACGGTCTGCGCCCCGCTGCCCGAGCACGAGGACATGCCGCCCGCCGACCGGGCCCTGATCAAGGCGCGGCAGGGGGTCGAGCTGCTGACCTCGGGCGAACTGCGCGTGGTGGACACCGACGGCCGGGAGGTGCCCGCCGACGGGCAGACCGTGGGCGAGATCGTCGTCCGCGGCAACGTCGTCATGGAGGGGTACTACAACGACCCCGAGGCCACCAAACGGGCCATGGGTGACGGCTGGTTCCACACCGGCGACGCCGCGGTCGTGCACGTCGACGGCTACGCGGAGATCCGGGACCGGCTCAAGGACGTGATCATCAGCGGCGGCGAGAACATCTCCTCGGTCGAGGTAGAAGGAACGTTGCTCCGCCACCCGGCCGTGCAGGAGGTCGCGATCGTCGGCCTGCCGGACGAGAAGTGGGGCGAGACACCGCACGCCTTCGTGGTGCTCCGCGACGGCAACAGCGCCACCCAGGAGGAGATCATCGGGTTCGCGCGCGAGCGCCTCGCCCACTTCAAGGCCCCGCGCGGCGTCACCTTCGTCACCGAGCTACCGAAGACCGCGACCGGCAAGATCCAGAAGTTCGTACTGCGCCAGGGAGCGCCCAACCTCGCCCACCAGTAGCGCGGACCCGCCCGCGGTGCTCTTCCGTCAGTTTTGGTCGTTATGGCGACCGAAACTGGCGGAAGATCGGTCCCGGGCGGCGGAGGTCACCAGTTGAACGCCTCGGCAAAGGTATCCGCGGCCCACTCCCCGGCCACGCCCCACAGCACGGTCATGCCCCGTCTCAGCTCGGCCGCGTTACTCATAACTGGAGGTTACCGGTCACCTCCCCGGTGACGAACGTGCCTTTCGCGGGCAGCGTGGTAAGCACCCCGCGCTCGCGCAAAAGGTCGAGTGCTCTCCGGAGCGTGCCGAGACCGACGCCGTACTCGTCTGACAGCTCGCGCTCACCTGGCAGTCTCCCCCCTGGCGGGAATTCGCCGGCCCGGATGCGCATGGCCAGGTGCCCGGCGATGGCCGCGTAGACGTAGGTCACTCCCACCGCCTCCCGGTCCCACGCCGGCACCGGCTCCGGCTGATCTGCCGTTGGCACCTTATTCATGTGATCTGAATCACTTTTATCTGTCACAGTACGCATCCTAGGACTCACGTGGCCGGATAGCCGCTCTCTTGAACAGTCTACCGGAGTATGACGCAGTATTACGCGGTATAGTCAAGGCTATACCATAACCCGCACGGCCCGCAGCAACGCCGGCCGGCGGCAGATCGCTTCGCACAGTTCCATCTGACGGACCAGTGGCCTGCATGGCCCCAGACGTGCCGTCACCCTGGCGGATATCGCGCTGGCGGCCGACATCGCCTGGCTGATCATCGCCTAACCCGCGACTGCCGACTGACTAAGGAACGAGCACGCCATGACCGCTGCCCTCACCGCCGCCCGGGCCGCCAGCCTCGACGACCACCTCGCCGGGTTCGCCGGCCGCCCGGCCTCGCTGGCCCGGCACCTGGCCGGCCCCCCGCACTACGCCGGCGCCGCCGCCAAGTACCCGATCACCGGCGGGTCGGCCGCCCTGGAATCGCTGCACCGTGCCGAGCACGGGCAGCCCCGGCCCGGCGGCCGCCGCTGACCACCCGGGGTCGGGGACCTTCACGCGAGGGGGGTGAAGGTCCCTGCGCCCCGGATGACCAGCAGGCAACCGCCCCGCCGGCATCCCGACGAGGACCCGACCAAGGGCCCTCACAAAAGGAGCACCACATGTTTAGGAAGAACACCATCGTCGCCGCCGCCCTCGGGGCGACCGCGCTGATCGGCGTCGTGGGAGCGACCGCCGCGAGCGCGTCCACCACCCGCGGCACCATCACGGCGACCACCCGGATCACCGACCGACTGGACAGCGGCGGCGGCGGCAACTGGGCCTACGACACCATGACCGGCCCCGGCCGGGTCCTGGCCGTCACCTACCTGGGCGACGCCGGCCCCGCCGGCGCCAGGTACCAGTACGAGGCCACCGTGACCGACAACGGGACGTTCAAGACGATCCCCGGCGCCTTCACGCCCAACCAGGGCGGCCGCTACGCCGGCCAGACCCTGCGGTCCACCCAGGTCTCCGGCAGGCTGGCCGGCTACGCCGATTACATGTTCGACGCCAGCGCCAGGGCCAACAGCCCGCGGACCTTCGCCAACAGCGGCGTGCCGGTCAGCCTGCGCGGCCCCGCGCAGAACGCGCTGTACCCGACCAGCACGTGGCCCGAGCTGGCCTTCCCGGGCGGCACCACGGTCACCGGCCTGGCCCTGTACAGCTGGGGCTGGACCTACACCGTGCCCGCCTCGGTCACCGTGGCGAACGGCCACAGGCACACCCACAAGGCGCAGACCTGGACCGACTCCGTCAGCAACGGCGCCGGCCAGTACCAGCGCGACGGCAACATCACCGGCTAATCACGAACCCGAGGCGCCACCGCAATGACCCGGTGGTGGCGCCCCCTGGGGGGTCCTCGGCCTGGTCCGCTAATCCCCTATCACGCCTGGCCGGCTGGCATGACTTCCGGGGGTGGACCGGCCGCGCGAAGTGGCTGAATATCCTGATCAATCTTCCAGCCCGGCACGGCCCGGAGCCCCCGCAATCGATCGTGGGGGGCTCCGGGGACTAGGCGCCGGACGAAGCGGAGATCACCAGTTGAACGCCTCGGCCAGGTTCTTGTACTCGAACAGTTCGGTCTTGTTGAACCACAGGTCCACCTCGTACTGCGCTTCTTCCCGGTTGCCCGAGGCGTGCACGAGGTTGGCGACGGCCTTGCCGGTGGTGGTGGCGACGGCCTTGGACTGGTGCGCGAAGTCACCGCGGATCGATCCGGGCTGAGCCTCGTTCGGGTAGGTGGTGCCGACGATCTTGCGCACAGTGGAGACCGCGTCCTCGCCCTCGACCACGAACGCGATGACCGGTCCCCGCTGCATGAACGCCGCTGTCGCGTTGTAGACAACCGGACCGAGCCGCTCCTCCAAGTCGAAGTAGTGCTTGCGGGCGAAATCGGCGTCTATCTCGCGCATTTTCATGCCGATGATCTTCAGCGACGCGTCTTCGAACCGCTGGATGATACGTCCGGCCAGGCCGCGGACAACGGCATCCGGCTTCAGCACGACAAGCGTGCGCTCCCGCAACAGCTGAGAGTCGGCCACGGTAATCCTTTCCCCTCTGTGAATGGACACAGGGTAGCGGCCCGCGCTCATGGCTGGCATACGGCCCTGCCGCAGTCACATCACGCTCTGGTACCGAACACCACGAGCAGGCTCAGGCATCAATGGTTAGGTCAACCACAGAGCGTGCTACCCATTCGGATGATCGATATCCACGGGCGGCAGGTCCTGCACTTCGCGCTTAGTGATGTTGAGCTGAATGCCGTCGTCGACCCCGGTCACGGCGCTGATCGGGATGGCCACTTCCTTGCGGCCCCACAAGTGCCCTTCTTGGAGAAGCACGTGGGTCACGTGGTGGCTGCGAGGGTCGATGACGAGCCCTTCGACCTGTCCGATTTCGCCGTCGGTGGCGTGGACGCGCTCGCCGCGGCGCACGGCCACCTCGCCCACTGGCACGGTGTCGTAGGTGATGGTCTCTGAGACTCCCGTGAGCTGGTCGCCTTCCACGCCCGTGCCGCCGCCCAGGCCGGAGTATGGCCAGGAAAGCACCTGTTCCGGCCCGTAGGCCGCATAGGCCCTGGTGCCCGGCACGAACTGCGTCTCCTCGGCGGGGTCGAGGTTCTCGAACTCCGCGAGGCTGCAGCGGAGCCGGATCTCGCCCTCGGTGGCGTCGACAAGGTCGAGGGGGACAAGCCGGCCGAGCCCCTGGCGGCCCTTCGGCTCGACCACAAGATGGGTGACCGCACGAGCGACCGGGTCGACAACCACGCGACTCACCTCACCACAGACTCCCTCCATGCAGCTGACGTCGGCCCCGATCGTGAACGGCGTTGTCTTTGCCATAGCCACCCTCCTCGCCTCACTGGACATTAGCGCCAATCCGGCCAGGCGCTGGTACGGTCGCCGGGGGAAGCACCCAACTCGTTCGGCGAAAATCCATGGTCGGCCGGGGAGCGGCGTGACGGCGGGAGCGGCCTTGAGGTTATCCCGGGACGGGATCGGCGCCGAAATGACTGGACAGCCACGGGTGCACGGCCCGCCAAGGAGGTTCCTGACGTGCCGCAATGCCCCTATCCGGCCGCTTATCCGGCCGACTCAGACCCGGCGTTCACGCTGACCGCCGGGCCGGCCGGCGCGACGGCGGCCACCCTGGCCGCGCTCGGCAGGCCGATCCTGCATCATCTGGACCCAGCCTTCGGCGCGCTGTACGCCGAAACCGTGGAGTTGCTGCGGCAGGCGTTCGAGACCGGGCCAGCCCCGGTCATCCTCCAGGGTGAAGCCGTGGTCGGCCTCGAGGCGGCCGCGGCCTCGCTGATCGGCTCCGGCGACGTGGTGCTCAACCTGGTGTCGGGGATGTTCGGCCGTGGCTACGGCCACTGGGCGCGCCGGTACGCGCGGGAGGTCGTCGAGATCGAGGTCCCCTACGACAGCGCCGTCCCGGCGGCGAGCGTCGTGGCGGCCTTCCGCCGCCGGCCGGATATCACCGTCGTCAGCGTGGTGCACTGCGAGACCCCAAGCGGCACCGTCAACGACCTCGGCGCGATCGCGGCCGTGGTGGCGGAGCACGGCGCGCTGCTGATCGTCGATGCGGTCTCTACCTTCGGCGGCATGTGCTGTGATTTCGAGTCCTGGCAGGTCGACCTGGCCGTGGTCGCCCCGCAGAAGTGCCTGGGCGGCCCGGTCGGCCTGTCGCTGCTGCACGTCAGCGATGCCGGGTGGGAACACATGGCCGCCAACCCAGCGGCACCGCGCGGATCGGCCCTGTCGATCCTCGACTGGCGCGATGCCCACCTCGCCGACCGGCCGTTCCCGTTCACGCCATCGGTCACCGACATCTACGGGCTGCACGCGTGCCTGGAGCAGTACCTCGCCGAAGGCGCCGAGGCGGTGCGCCGCCGGCACCGCGTCGCGGCCCAGGCGGCCCGGGCGGGCGCCGAGGCCCTCGGCCTGACGCTGTGGGCCCGGGACCCGGCGATCCGTTCCGACACCGTGACCGCGGTCCGGGTGCCGGCCGGGATAGACGAGCGCGAGGTGCGCGCCCATGCCCGGGCGGAATCCGGCGTCATGCTGTCCGGCGGCCAGGGTGATCTGGCCGGGATCGTCCTGCAGATCGGGCACATGGGCCCGGCCGCCTATCCGCTCAGCCCGGTGATCGCGGTCACGGCCATCGGCCGCGCCCTGCGCGCCCTCGGCGCGAAGGCCGACATCGGCGCCGCGGTAGAGGCCGCCGTGACGGCGCTCGGGACCTAGGACCGCGAGCGCCGGTACCCGACAGCACCATCGCCGAGCAGATCGCGACCGTCAGGGCGGGAAACGGCGACGTCACCGACTTCCACGAGTTCCTCATCACGCCCTGGAACACCGCGCTGATCCTGGCCGACACCACCGCGACGGCCAACCTGACCGCCATCGGCGGCCCCGCCGACCAGCAGGTCATCGACGGCATCGTGCAGGAGATCAACATCAGCACCGGCAAGGTCCTGTTCCAGTGGGACAGCGCCGGCCACGTCCCGTACCGTGACGGCCAGGTGCCGATCCCCTCGTCCGCGAGCAGGCCGTGGGACTGGTTCCACATCAACGCCGTCCACCTCGACACCGACGGCAACCTGCTCGTCGATTCCCGCAACACCTGGACGACCGAACTCCCGGCGGGCATGAGCACCTACCGCGCCTACCGGCTGCCCTGGCACTCGGCCAGCTAGGCTCGGCGCCCGCGGTTGCCGGGCCTTCCGCTCGTCCGCGAACGCCCGGCCCTACCGGGGATCCCGCACTACCTGAGTTCGGCCGGACGAGCGGGCTGTCGCGGCAGTGCCAGGCGCGCGTGGCTAGAACGTTTCCGCGGAAACGCTTTACGCAACTGCCTGCGGCAATTGCCGTACGCGCACGCCGCCAGCAGGCTCAGCGGTGGCCCTGGACGGTGATCTTGTAGACGCTGGCCTGGTAGGTGCCAGCGTTGTCCGGTGGCAGCTTGGTGAACCAGATGAGCAGGTAGCGGACGTGCGCCGGCGCGCTGAGCTGGAAATGCACGGTGCCGCCGACGTTCGAGGCGGTCGCGACCTGGGGCAGCCACGACGGGACGGGCTTGGCCCCGGCTCGTAGCCCGAGATCGGCGCCGGAGCGGCTGACCAGCGAAAGCCGCACCGAGGAGACGGTGACCGGGTGGCCCATGTCAAGCAGCAGGCCCGTTCCGGCCTTCAGGTCCCCGAACTGCGGGGTGGCGTACCACTGGCTGAACCAGGGCGTGGCCGCGTTCCTGCCGACGGCGAGCGCCGCCAGCTGAGGATTGTCGCCGTCGGCCGGGCCGGCCGGGCCGAACGCCGCCACGCTGGCCGGGGTGAGGGCCTGGACCGCCACGGGACTAGCCGAAGGCGTGGTGCTAGCCGACGGAGTGGTTCTCGCCGACGGAGTGGTGGCCGGGGAAGCCTGGGCGCTGGCCTGGACGGCCGGGGTGTTGGCCGAGGGCAGGCCGGTACGGGCGCCCGGTGGTGAGGGACGCGGGCTGGCGGCGGCCGATGGGTGCCGGTCCCGTCCTACGCCGGCGACGAACTTGTAGCTGGCGAAGCCGAGGACGGCGAGCACCAGCACGGCTAGGAAGGCCGTCCAGCGCACTCGCCGCCGCTCGCGCTTCCGCAGCGGCATGCCCGGCTGGAAGGCCTCCGCCGCCGTGATTTCCTTGGCGGACCGCCAGGTCGAGTCGAACTCGTCAATCAGCGGCAAGGGATCCTCCCCCACAGCGTGGGCGATGGCGCGGATATGGCCCCGCGCATAGAAGTCACCTCCGCACGCAGCGTAGTCATCCAGCTCTATACCCCGGATGATGGGCTCCGTGACACGGGTGCTTTGACTGACCTCGCTGACGGTCAGCCCGGCCCGGCGGCGGGCTGACCCCAGCGTCGCGCCGATGCTCACGCACGCCTCCTAGCACCCCAGGCTTGGTCCCTTTTGCCTAAGGCTGCCGGGTAACTATAGCCGCGTCCAGTTCCCGTATCCGGGCAAAGATGCCGTTACCGGGGCAGAAACGCCACTCGTTCGGCAGAAAACTACGGACGCCGACCGCGCAGGGCGGCGCCCTTGGCGCGGGCCTGGTCCGCCAGAGCCTCGGCAAATGAGACCAGCCTGGCGCGCAGCTCCGCGCCCTGCGCGCTGTCGGCGGCGCCGAGGATACGGACGGCGAGCAGGCCCGCGTTGCGGGCGCCGCCGACCGCGACGGTCGCGACCGGAATGCCGGCCGGCATCTGGACGATCGACAGCAGCGAGTCCAGGCCGCTCAGGTTGGCCAGCGGGACGGGCACGCCGATCACGGGCAGCGGCGTCACCGAGGCCAGCATGCCGGGCAGATGCGCGGCGCCGCCGGCCCCGGCGATGATCACCCGCAGCCCGCGGCGTTCCGCCGACGAGCCGTACTCGATCATCTCGTGCGGCATCCGGTGCGCGGAGACCACATCGGCCTCATAGGGGACGGCGAACTCGTCCAGCGCCTCGGCCGCCGCGCGCATCACCGGCCAGTCCGAATCGCTGCCCATCACGATCCCGATGAGGGGGCTTGTCATTCGCCTCACTCCCCGTCTTCCTTGCCCCAGCGGAGGTAGCTGGCGGCGCGGCGGGCCCGGTCGGCCAGTTCCTGCGGATCGGCGTGACCCCAATTCCCCCCGTCTCCCCAATTCACCCCGTCTCTCCAGTCCTCCCGGTCCCCGATTACCGTGACGTGGCCGATCTTGCGGCCCGGGCGTACCGGCTTGCCGTACATGTGTACCTTGATGGCCGGGTCAGTGGCCATCACGTGGACGTACCTGTCGTAGACGTCCGCATCGTCGCCGCCGAGCACGTTGGCCATCACCGCGACCGGCGCGGCCATCACCGGGGAACCGAGCGGCAGGTCCAGCACGGCCCTCAGGTGCTGCTCGAACTGGGACGTGCGCGCTCCCTCAATGGTCCAGTGACCGCAGTTATGCGGGCGCATGGCGAGTTCGTTGACCAGCAGCCCGGCCGGCGTCTCGAACATCTCCACCGCCAGCAGCCCAGTCACGCCGAGCTCCGCAGCGATCCGCAGGGCGAGCTCGGCGGCCTGCGCCGCTCGTCCCGGGGCCAGGCCGGGCGCGGGGGCAATCACCTCGCGGCAGATGCCGTCCCGCTGGACCGTCTGCACCACCGGGTACACCGCGCCCTGCCCCTGTGGCGAGCGCGCCGCCAGGACCGCAAGCTCGCGCTCGAACGGGACGTACTCCTCCGCGATCACGCCAAATCCCCCGGCTAGCGCAGCCCCGTGCGCGAGTACGGCCGTGGCCTGTGCCGCCGAGTCGCACAGCCACACGCCCTTACCGTCGTAGCCACCGCTGACTGCCTTGAGCACCACCGGCCAGGAGCCGTCCGCGAACTCCTCGACCTCGGCGATGGCGCGCACCGGCGCGAACCGGGGGCAGGCCACGCCCAGCCCGGTCAGTCTCTCTCGCATGGCGAGCTTGTCCTGGGTGAAGCGCAGCGCCGCGGCGGCGGGCCGGACCCGGACGCCGTCCTGCTCGAGCGCGGCCAGGTGGGCGTCAGGCACGTGCTCGTGGTCGAACGTGATCACGTCGCAGTCGGCCGCGAAGTCGCGCAGGTCAGCCAGCGAGCGGTAGTCCCCCAGCCAGGTCCCCGCCGCCACCTGGGCGGCGCTTTCTGCGGCCGAGCTGGCCAGCACACGGAAGCCGACGCCGAGGCCGGTGGCGGCCTGGCTGGTCATCCTGGCGAGCTGGCCACCGCCGACCATGCCTACCACCGGGCCCACCACGGGCACACCGGGCGGCGCGACGGGAGATGAGCGCGGCGGGACGGGCGCATCCGCTGAATCGGTCACGCTCCGTACCCTAAGGGACAGGCGCCCATGCGGGCGGCCAGGGTGTAACGCAACTGTTTCGGATGTGGTCCAGGATTTTCCGCTACGAAACATCGCTGACTTTCGCGCCGCATCTATCGGGGTAAAACCCTTAAGATCATGGTCCCACCGGAGGAGAGCGCAGATGGCGACACAGGATGACGTCACACACAGCGGCGACGCCGGTCCGGGCGTTCTCGTCCGTGAGGGCAGTTACGGCACCCAGGTCATCGCGGTCGAGCCGGGCGGAGCCGAATTCATCCCGCTCAACGAACGGCACGGCCGGCCGCTGCAGCTCTTCTGGACCTGGACCTCGCCGAACATGGAGTTCGCCACGATCTTCGTCGGCGTGCTCGCGGTCGCGGGGTTCGGCCTCGGCTTCTGGGAGGCGGCGCTGGCCCTCATCCTGGGTAGCCTGATCGGCGGCATCACCCAGGGGATCTTGTCCATGCGCGGACCCAAGTACGGGGTGCCGCAGATGGTGCTGAGCCGGCTGGGGTTCGGTTACTGGGGCAACGCGCTGCCCGCCGGGCTGAACTCCGTCACGGCCGGCATCGGCTGGTTCGCGGTGAACAGCGTCAGCGGCGCCTTCGCGCTGAACGTCCTGACCCACCTGCCGCAGGTGCTCTGCCTGCTCATCATCGTGGCGGTACAGGTCGTGGTGGCGTTCTTCGGCTACAACCTGGTGCACGTCTTCGAGCGGTACGCCTTCCCCATCCTCACCGTCATCTTCCTGATCGCGGCCGGCGTCATCTTGAGCAAGGCCCACCCGGGCGCGCACCACACCACCATCCCCGGCGCGTTCCTGCTGACGCTGGGCGCGTCGTTCGGGTACGCCGTGGGCTGGAACCCGTACGCGTCTGACTACACCCGGTACTTCAAGCCGGAGACGAGCAAGGCCGCCATCGCCTGGTGGTCCGGGCTCGGTCTTTTCCTGTCCTGCGCGCTGCTCGAGGTCGTCGGCGCGGCGGCGGCCACGCTCATCAGCCCGGCCGCCGCCCTCGGCAGCAACCCGACGGGCGCCTTCACCGGGCTGCTGGCCAAGCCGCTGGCCGACCTCACGCTGCTGGCCATCGCGCTCGGCGCCGTCTCGGCGAACGTGCTCAACATCTACTCAGGCGCGCTGTCGTTCACCGCGATCGGCATCAAGCTGCCGCTCTCGCTGCGCCGCGCGATCGTGGCGCTCGGGTTCGGCACCATCGGGTTCTTCCTGGCCTGGAACGGGCTGCACAACGCGGGCTCCGACTACGAGAACTTCCTGCTGATCATCGCGTACTGGATCGCCCCGTGGCTCGCCGTCTACTTCTGCGACCTGCTGCTGCGGCGCAGCCCGGACGAGACGCTGCTGTTCACGCCCAGGCACAAGAACTGGGCCGGGCCGGTCGCCATGTTGCTCGGGATGGGCATCTCGATCTGGCTGTTCTCCAACCAGACCAAGTACGTCGGGCTCGTGCCCAAGCACGTGCCTTCCGTCGGCGACCTGACCTTCGAGGTCGGGTTCCTGATCACGGCCGTGGTCTACCTGGGCTGGCACCTTATCGCCGGGACCGGGCGGGAGAGCACGGTCAGCGCCTGATCCGCGTGCGGTCGGCCGGCGGACATTTGCCCGGACTGCGAAGTGTGTGGCGTTTCATAGCCTGGTCTCAGGGAAGGCGGAGCCAGCAGTTAAGCGCGGCCGGTAGCATGTGCGGGTCTCGTCTGGAGCCTGTACGGGGGCCGCGCACAGGCCGCCTAGTGCCGTCCCGAAAGGACCGTTCCGTATGCCCAGGATGGTGAGCCTTCGCAAGCGCTTCGCCGAACTGATCCCTGAGCTCGCGAAATTCGGCGTGGTCGGCCTGATCGGATCGGTCATCGATCTGGGCGGCGCGGCTTACCTGCACGGCACCGTCGGTATCGGCCCGATGGTCTCCAAGGGGCTTTCCATCACCGCCGCCACCGTGGTCACCTACCTCGGCAGCCGGTTCTGGACCTTCAGGCACCGGACCAACCAGGCGCTGCTGCGCGAGGGAGCCCTGTTCGTCGCGCTGAACGTCGTCGGCCTGGCCATCGCCGAGTGCGTTATCGCGATCGTCACCTACGGGCTCGACATGAAGGGCACGCTGGCCTACAACGCGGCCAGCGTGGCTGGCACCGGCCTCGGCACGATCTTCCGGTACTTCTCGTACAAGAAGTGGGTATTCCTGGCCGGTGCTCCCGGGGCCGCTGTGGCCGCCGGGGAAGCCGCGGTATCGGGGATTGTCGACGCCGCGGATACGAGCGAGGCGGCCGCAGTGCGGCCCGGGCCGCCGTGGGAGATCCTCGACCCCGCCGACGCCCCGCGCCGATAGCCTGCCCTAGCTCACGCCCGCCAAGCCCCGCGCGGACGGCGGCGTTACGCGGGGCCGCGAACACGCTGGGTGCCTGCCTGGAGCGGGTTCCTGGGCAGGAAGACCGCGAAGGTGGCAGGCTTCGCCTTGACCAGCACCACGCGGCCGCCGTCCGCCGCCGCCATCGTCCGCGCCAGCGCTAGCCCCAGCCCGGTCCCCTCGGGACGGCCGCTGACGCTCCGCTCGAAGATCCGCGACACCAGTTCCGGCGGGACGCCCTTGCCCTCGTCCCTGACCTCGATCACGACCGAGCGCGCACTCTGCGAGGTCTGCAGGGTCACCGTTCCCCCGCCGTGCATGAGCGCGTTATCCAGCAGCGTGGCGAGCACCTGAGCCAGCCCGCCCGGGGTGACGTGGGCCTGCAGGCCGCGCACGCCTATCACCACGAGCTTGCGCCGCACCCGGCGGAAGGCCGGCTCCCACTCGATCACCTGCTGCTGGACGATCTCGTCGATGCCGGTGAGGGCGGCCGAAGCCGCGGTGGCCCGCCGGACCGGGCTGAGCAGCTGAGTCACCACGTCGGCCAGGCGTTCGGCCTGGGTCAGGGCGGCGTTGCCTTCCTCCCGGACCACCTCGGGGTCGTCCGCCGCGGCGATCATCTCTTCCAGTCGCATGGACAAGGCCGTCAGCGGAGTGCGCAACTGGTGCGAGGCGTCCACCGCGAGCTCACGATCCGCGGCGAGCAGGCTGCTGAGCCTGCGTGCGGACGTATCGAGCCCGTCGGCCACCTGGTCGAGATCGGCCACCCCGTACCTGCGGCCGAGCGGGCGCGGGTCGCCGGCCCCGAGCCGCGCGGCCGCCTCGGCGAGTTCCTCGACCGGCCGGGCCAGCCGACGCGCGAGCACGGCCGTCAGCCAGCCGGCCAGCGCAGCCGCCGCGACCATCAGCGCGGTGATCATGGCCAGCGCGGCTGCCCCACGGCCGGCGCCAACCACCAGGGCGGGCACGCCCACGATGAGGACGGCGACGACCGCGACGGCAAAGCTCGAGAACCACAGCCTCCTGCGCATCGGTCACCCCGCGGCGAGGCCCGCTGACCGTGCTGCGCCCGCGGCGTCAGTCGCCGCGTTCAAAGCGGAACCCGACGCCGCGGACCGTGGTGATGTACCTGGGGCTGTGCGCGTCGTCGCCGAGCTTGCGGCGTAGCCAGGAAATGTGCATGTCCAGCGTCTTGGTCGACGTCCACCACTTCGCATCCCAGACTTCGCGCATGATCTGCTCGCGGGTCACCACCTTGCCCGCGTCGCGCAGCAGGATCCACAGCAGGTCGAACTCCTTGGTGGTCAGGTCAAGCTCGACCTCACCGTGCCAGGCCCGGCGGGCATCCGGGTCGATCCGCACGCCGTGCGCGGCCGAGCCCTCCGCCGTCCCGCGCCGCAGCAGGGCCCGGACCCGGGCCAGCAGCTCGGCCAGCCGGAACGGCTTGGTGACGTAGTCGTCGGCGCCCGCGTCGAGGCCGACCACGGTATCGACTTCGTCGGCCCGCGCGGTGAGGATCAGCACGGGCACGGCGTAACCGCTGGCCCGGACCCGGCGGCATACCTCGAGCCCGTCGAGTTCGGGCAGGCCGATGTCGAGCAAGATCAGGTCGACGCCTTCCCCCAGCGCCCGGTCGAGCGTGGCAGTGCCGTCCGCCGTGACGTCCACCTCGTAACCCTCCCGGCGCAGCGCGCGGGACAAAGGTTCGGAGATCGAGGTGTCATCCTCGGCGAGCAGCACGCGAGTCATAAGTAAATAGTAAAGGAACGGTAAAACTTAGGTAGTCAGTAGCCAGTAGGGACCAACGGCGGGTGGCGCGGCAGAGCCGCGATACTACGGCGAGAACCACCGCGGGGCGCGAAGCGCAGCGGGGGTTCCGGGGGGTTGCCCCCGCCCGCGCGGCCCATCTCAGGATCGTGTACATGTACCCCCCATCTTCCGGGGGTACATGTACACGATCAGCGCAGCGGCCCAGGCCGACGCCCGCAAATGCCCGGTTCATCCCGTTTCGCCGCCCACTCCTCTCCACGGGCCGCCGGGCTAGGGCCGGTTTTAGCTGAGGCCTGCGCGGACGGCGGCGATCAGCCACTCGAAGCCGGGCACCACGGACGGCTGCACCGGGCCAGCACCGCTCCCCCGGGCAGATAACGCCGGGCTGATCCCGTGGCGGCGGCGGGGCGGCGTCCGGTCCTTGCCGCGCGCGACGGCAAAGCGGCGGATCAGTTCGTCCCGCAGGTCTTCCGGCTCGACGATGTCGTCCACGACCAGTTCGGAGGCCAGCCCAGGATGTCGATGTCGCGCCTCGTATTCGCGGCGCAGCCGACCGGTTTCGGCTTCTCGGGCCTGCTCATCGGCCATCTGGTCGAGCTTGCCCGCGTAGACCGCGTTCACCGCGGCCTCCGCGCCCATGACCGCGATCTTCGCGGTCGGCAGCGCCAGCGTCGCGTCCGGCTCGAAACCGGGGCCCGCCATCGCATAGAGACCCGCACCGTACGCCTTCCGGACCACGACGCAGATCTTCGGCACGGTGGCGTCGGACATCGCGGCGATCATCTTCGCGCCGTGCCTGATGATTCCCTGCCGCTCCACGGCGGTGCCGACCATGAAGCCTGGCACGTCCGCGAGGAACAGCAGCGGGATCCCGAACGCGTCGCAGACCTGCATGAACCGGGCCGCCTTGTCCGCCGAGTCGACGAAAAGCACCCCGCCCTTGAACATGGGGTTGTTCGCCACCACGCCGGTGACCTGTCCGGCCAGCCGGGCGAAGCCGGTGACGACCTCCCTGGCCCACAGCGCGTGGATCTCGAAGAACGAATCCTCGTCCACGAGCCCGCGGACGTAACGGCGCATGTCGAACGCCTGGCGCTCGCTCGCCGGGACCAGCGCCCGCAGGTCAGCCGGCTTCGGGTCGCGGGCCTGCGCCAGCGGCGGCGGCTGCTCCCAGTTCTGCGGCAGGTAGGACAGGTAGGTCCGCACCGCCTCCAGCGCGTCCTGCTCGGTCGCGGCCAGGAAATGCCCGCTGCCGGACACCGTGCAGTGCAGCCGGGCGCCACCCATCTCCTCCAGCGTGGTCTTCTCGCTGACCACCATCTCGACCATCCGAGGGCTGCCCAGGTACATCGAGGCGTTGCCGTCCACCATGGCGGTGAAGTCACAGAACGCCGGGATGTACGCGCCGCCGGCCGCCGACGGCCCGAACAGCGCACAGACCTGCGGAATCGAGCCGGAGGCCCGGATCTGGGTGCGAAATATCCGCCCGGCACCGCGACGGCCGGGGAACATGTCCACCTGGTCGGTGATCCGCGCGCCGGCCGAGTCGACCAGGTAGATCATCGGGATGCCGGCGTCGTAGGCCTTCTCGATGATCCGGATGATCTTCTCCACGGTGCGGGCGCCCCAGGATCCGGCCTTGACCGTGGAATCGTTCGCCATCAGCGCGACCGGCCGGCCGCCGATGGTCGCCGTCCCGGTGACCACGCCGTCGGCGGGCAGCCCGTCCGCCAGGGCGTTGGCGTACCGCCCGTCCTCGGTGAAGCTGCCCTCGTCAACCAGGGCAGCTATCCGTTCCCGGGCAAAGAGTTTGCCCCGCGCCGCCGCAGCCTCGTGATAGCGGTCAGCCCCGCCGCGCTCGATGGTCTCGCGGAGCTCAGCGAAATCGGTCATAGGGGGATTGTCCTGGTGCGGGGACCCGCGCGCAGCACCTGGGAGGGCAGGGTGCGGCCGACCATGCGTTCGGCGGCGGCCGCTGCGGAAATCATCGCTTGCAGGTCGATGCCGGTGCCCACGCCCATGTCCTCGACCATGTGCACGAGTTCTTCGGTCGCGATGTTGCCCGTCGCGCCCGGCGCGTACGGGCAGCCGCCGAGGCCGCCGACCGAGGCGTCAAAGTCGGACACGCCGAGCTCGAGGGCGGCCAGGACGTTGGCGAGCCCGGTGCCCCGCGTGTTGTGGAAGTGCAGGTTCAGCGTCGTCTCCGGATGAGCCGAACGGAACGCTCCGACCAGGGCGCGGACCCGGGTCGGCGTGGCCATGCCCGTCGTGTCGCCGAACGAGGCCGAGTCCGCCCCGTCGGCGATGGCCCGTCCGGCCACCGACACCGTCCGGGCGGTCGGTACGTCGCCCTCATACGGGCAGCCCCAGGCGGTCGACACGATCACCTGAACGGCCGCGCCGCGCTCATGCGCGACCGAGATGATCTCGGCGATCTCGTCGAGCGACTGCCCGGTGGACCGGTTGACGTTCATGCGGTTGTGCGTCTCCGAGGCCGAGACGACCGCCTCGAGCTCGATGAAGCCCGCGTCCAGCGCCCGCAGGGCGCCACGTAGGTTGGGCACCAGGGCCGAGTACCTGACCGACGGCACCCGGGCCGCGCGCTTCCACACCTCGTCGGCGTCGGCCATCTGCGGAATTGCCGACGGCCGCACAAACGACACCGCCTCGATC
>Ga0209656_10000418_pt1 | contig 28100 bp, 20 predicted proteins | sample BogFormECP12_OM2_FD_188239 | JGI IMG/M metagenome (GOLD analysis project Ga0209656, IMG submission 188239) | Bog forest soil microbial communities from Calvert Island, British Columbia, Canada - ECP12_OM2 (SPAdes) (version 2) | ecosystem: Environmental > Aquatic > Freshwater > Wetlands > Bog ...
GCGCGGGATCGGTGTCGCGCTCATCGTCAGCACGTCGACGTGAGTGCGCAGCGACTTGATGTGCTCCTTGTGCTCGACGCCGAAGCGCTGTTCCTCGTCGACGACCACCAGGCCGAGGTCCTTCCAGCGCACCCCGGTCTGCAACAGCCGATGGGTGCCGATCACGATGTCCACCGAACCGTCGGCCAGGCCGTCGATCACGGCGCGGGATTCGGCGGGGTCGGTGAACCGGGACAGGCCTTTGATCCGGACCGGGAAGCCGGCCATCCGTTCGGTGAAGGTCTGCAGATGCTGGTCGGCAAGCAGTGTGGTGGGCACCATGACCGCGACCTGCTTACCGTCCTGAACGGCCTTGAACGCCGCCCGGACCGCGATCTCGGTCTTGCCGTAGCCGACGTCGCCGCAGATCACCCGGTCCATCGGGACCGGTTTTTCCATATCGGCCTTGACCTCGGTGATCGCGGTGAGCTGGTCCGCGGTTTCGGTGAAGCCGAACGCGTCCTCCATTTCGGCCTGCCACGGGGTGTCCGGCCCGAACGCATGCCCCGCGGACGCCTGCCGCTTGGCATACAGCGACACCAGCTCCCCGGCGATCTCCCGGACCGCTTTGCGGGCCTTCGTCTTGGTGTTGGTCCAGTCGCTGCCGCCAAGCCGGCTCAGCGCCGGCGCCTGCCCACCCACGTACCGCGACAGCTGGTCGAGGGAATCCATTGGCACATAAAGCTTGTCGGTTTCGTGCTGGCCCCGCTTGCTCGATGCGTACTCCAGCACCAGATACTCGCGGCGGGCTCCGCCGACGGTGCGCTCGGTCATCTCCACGAATCGCCCGATGCCGTGCTGGTCGTGAACGACCAGGTCGCCGGCGGTCAACGCCAGCGGGTCGACAGTGTTGCGGCGTTTGGCGGCCAGCCGCTTGCCGTCCGTGGCCGTGACCCGGTTGCCGGTCAGATCTGTCTCGGTGATGACAACCAGCGCTGCGCCCGGCACAACGACACCGTCGTGCAGCGGGCCTTTGAGCACCCCGACCACGCCGGCCTTGGGCTCGGCGCCCGGCTCCAACATCGTTGCCGGCGTGTCGGATTCGGCCAGCTGCTCGACCACCCGGTGCGCGGTTCCGGTTCCGGGCGCGACGACGGCGGCGACTCCGCCGGTCGATACGTGCGCGCGCAGCATCGCGAAGATTTCGTCGATGTCGCGCTGATGGCCGCGGGCCGACGGCGCGGAGCGGATGTCCAGCTCGATCGCCGACTCATCGGAAAGCTGGCTGAGCGTCCACCACGGGTGGCCGGAATCCCGGGTGGCGGCGCGCACCTCGTCGAGTTCGCGGAATCCCGATCCGCCGAGCTGCTCGACATCGATAGGCGAGTCACCGCCCAACGCGGCCACCGACCAGGATGCCTCGAGGAATTCGCGGCCGGTCTTGATCAGGTCAGCCGCCCGGGTACGGACCTTTTCCGGGTCGCAGACCAGCACCGGGGTGCCGTCGGCCAGCTGGTTGGTCAGCAGGGCCAGGTCGTCGGGCCTCAGCACCGGCAGCAACGCCTCCATGCCGTCGACCGCGATGCCCTCGGCGAGTTTGGCCAGCATGTCGGCGACACTGCCGGTGACCCCGTGCTCGGGCGGCGGCTGCTGCCCGGCCAGCACGGCGGCGCGGGCCCGCACGTCGTCGGTCAGCAACAGCTCCCGGCACGCGACCGCGACCAGCGTTTCGACGCTGATCTCGGGAATCGACCGCTGGTCGGCTACCGAGAACATCCGCATTTCGGTCACCTCGTCGCCCCAGAACTCCACCCGCATCGGGTGTTCGGCGGTCGGGGCGAAAATGTCGAGGATGCCGCCGCGGACGGCGAATTCGCCGCGCCGGCCGACCATGTCCACCCGGGTGTAGGCCAGCTCGACCAGCCGCGCTACTCCTCCTTCGAATCCCCCATCGGCGGCGGTGTCCGTGCCGACAGTCAGCGTGAGGGGTTCCAGCGAGCCCAGCTGCGGGGCCATCGGCTGCAGCAACGAGCGGACCGCGGTGACAACCACCCGCAACGGCGGGCCCAGCCGGGCGTCGTCGGGGTGGGCCAGCCGGCGCAGCAGCATCATTCGGGCGCCGACGGTGTCGACACCGGGCGAGAGGCGTTCGTGCGGCAGCGTCTCCCACGACGGGAACATCGCCACGGAGTCGCCGAAGACCCCACGCAGCTCCGCGGTCAGGTCATCGGCTTCCCGGCCGGTGGCGGTGACAACCAGCAACGGTCCCTGGCGGGCCAGCGCGCTGGTGACGAAAAGCCGCGCGCTGGCCGGGCCGACCAGCGTCAATTCGCCGGGTCGATCAGCGGCGAGGTCGATGAGTCGCTGCAGCGTCGGCGCGCGCAGCGCCAACTCCACCAGCCCCGCGATCGGGGTAACTACGCATTCCGGCCCCGGTGCGGTCATGATGCCGCCATTCTATGGGGCCGAAGCATGGGGCCGAACTTCATCAATTTCAGGCCCGGCACCATCAAGGATCCGTAAGGGCAGCAGCATCCGATAAAACCGCGCGGACGCTGGAGTCATGACAACAACGTTGCCGGACATCCTGCCCTCCTTGGGCTATGCGGCTCCGCCGCGGTTCCATCCGGCGATCTGGCCGCTTACCACCCATTCCGACGATGAGGGCCGGCTCTGCATCGGCGAGGTACCCCTGACCGACATCGCCGACGAGTTCCGCACCCCGACGTATCTGATCGACGAGGCCGACTTCCGCTGTCGCGCCAGCCGCTATCGCACCGCGCTGCGTAACGCCGAGGTCGTCTACGCCGGCAAGTCGCTGCTGACCATCGAGGTGGCGCGCTGGGTCCGCGAAGAGGGGCTCGGTGTCGACGTCTGCTCGGCCGGTGAACTGGCCACCGCGCTGGCCGCCGGCGTGGAAAAGGCCCGCATCATCATGCACGGCAACGCGAAGTCGCAAGACGAGTTGCGGGCCGCGGTGCGCAACGGGGTCGGCCGCATCGTGCTGGATTCCTGCATCGAAATCACCGACCTCGCGGGTTTGGCGGAGCAGCGGCAGCGGGTGCTGATCCGGGTGACCCCGGACATCGACATTCACGGCCACCGCGCCATCACCACCGGGGTCAGTGATCAGAAGTTCGGCTTCACCCTTGCCGGCGGGCACGCCGCAGACGCGGTGGCGCGCGTGCTGGCGCACCCCACCCTCGACCTGATCGGACTGCATTGTCATCTCGGCTCGCAGGTCACCGATGCTGCGCTCTATGGCGAAGCGATTCGCCGGATGATCGCCGCCATGGCCGACGTCCGCACCCGGCACGGCGTCATCCTGACCGAGCTGAACATCGGTGGCGGCCATGGCATTCCGTACCTGGCCGGTGACCCGGAGCTGTCCATCGACGAGCTGGCCCGGGTGATCGAGGACGCGCTGGACGCGGCCTGCGCCGCCGAGCGTTTCCCCCGGCCGACCATCGTGGTCGAGCCCGGCCGGGCGATCAGCGCGCGGGCCGGCGTCACCTTGTATGAGGTGCGCGGCATCAAGACGCAACCCGGCGGGCGGACCTTCGTCGCCGTCGACGGCGGAATGAGCGACAACCCGCGGGTATCGCTGTACGGGGCGAAATACACTGTCGCGCTTGCCAATCGGCACTCGCTCGCACCGAGGCAGCGGGTCACGGTGGCAGGCAGACACTGCGAGGCAGGCGACGAGATCGCCCGTGACGTCGAGCTTCCGGCCGACCTGCACCCGGGCGACCTGCTGGCGGTGGCGTGCACCGGCGCCTACCACCACAGCATGGCGTCGAACTACAACATGGTCGGTCGGCCGCCGCTGGTGGCCGTGAAAGATGGCCGCGCCCGCGAACTGGTCCGCCGCGAAACGACCGCCGACCTGCTATCGCGCGACCGCGGATAACGCTTGGTCTAATGGTCCGGCTCCTCCTCGGGCCGCGCGCGGGCCGAATCGTCGCCGAACTATTCGTCCTGCAGGTGCGGATCGGCTTCCAGATGAGTCAAGCCGTTCCACATGAGGTTGACCAGATGGGCGGCCACGACTTCCTTTTTGGGTTCGCGGGTGTCGAGCCACCACTGCGCGGTCATCGACACCGAGCCGACCAACGCCTGGGCGTACAGCGGCGCCAGACCCGGGTCCAGGCCGCGACGGGCGAAGTCGCCGGCCAGGATCGAGGCGACCTGGCTGACGGCATCGTTGAGCAGGCTGGAATAGGTACCCGAACTGATGGCCGCCGGCGAGTCGCGGATCATGATGCGAAAGCCGTCGGTGCGTTCCTCGACGTAGGTCAGCAGTGCCAGCGCCACCCGCTCGACGCGCACCCGGGAGCGGTTGTTGGTCAGCGACGACGTGATGCCGTCCAGCAGGGCCGACATCTCCCGGTCGACGACGACCGCGTACAGCCCTTCCTTGCCGCCGAAGTGCTCGTAGACGACTGGTTTGGATACGTTGGCGCGCAGCGCGATCTCCTCGATCGAGGTGCCCTCGTAGCCGCGTTCGGCAAACAGCGACCGGGCGATATCGATGAGTTGATGCCGCCGCTCGCTGCCGGTCATCCTGGCGCGCGGGGCACGCACCTCTTTCTCCGGCGCTGCCACGCCTACCAGGTTATCGGTTGCACTACAGTCTGACGAAGGCATCAGTGTGCGCGGCCGGCCCGGTGGCCGGCCGACGGCGGCCGATCGGCTCGCCGCTGATGCGTGGTCCGTCGTGGTGTAATCGGCAGCACATCAGATTTTGGTTCTGAGAGTTCAGGTTCGAGTCCTGGCGACGGAGCAATCGCGCACCGGATCTGCGGCTGGTTAACCGCGATAACCTGGGCAGTCACGGACACGTCCTTCAGTACTTGTGGATATGCTGTTTTTACGCAGCCGTAAGGGGCACGGCTGTTATAGGGAGATACGGACATGGCGGCGCTCGGCGCGACAGGTCACGAACGAGGCCCGCAACCTCGCTCGAAAGCCGACGCCGATGGCGGCCTCACGATCGCGCACCGCCTCGAGCACCGCGCACTTGTCGACCCGGATCACCGCGCCTTCTCGTTCCTCGGGGACGGCGACGGCGTCACGACGCGCACCTGGGCCGAGCTTGCCGCGGGTGCGAGCGCCGTGGCCGCCGTTTTGGCGGACCTCCCGCGCACGCAGGAGCAGCCGCGCGCGCTGCTGCTCCTGCCCGACGACGCGACGTTTCTCGACGCGTTGTTCGGCTGCTTTTACGCTGGCGTGTGCGCGGTTCCGGCGCACATCCCGATCCCGTCGCGGCTCGCGCAGACGTTGCCGCGCCTGTTGGCGATCGTCGCCGACGCGCGACCTGACATCGTCCTCACCACCCGCCAGATACTCCCCGCGCGAGACCTGGTCCCGGCGCTCGCCGATATCCCGTGCATCGCGGTCGACGACCTTGCCGACGCGCCGCCGCCCGAGTCAACTGTCAAACTCGAGGATCTCGCCATCCTCCAGTACTCATCGGGCTCCAGCGGCACGCCGCGCGGCGTGATGGTCAGCCATGCGAACCTGATGGCCAATGAAGCGATGATCGAAGACGCGTTCGGGCACACATCGTCGACGGTGGCCCTGGGTTGGCTGCCTTTCCAACACGACATGGGCCTCATCGGCTACGTGATCCAACCGGTCTACGTGGGTTTCGAGTGCGTGATCATGTCGCCACTGCAGTTCCTCAAGCATCCGCTGCGCTGGCTGCAGGAGATCACGCGGCACCGCGCTACCCGAAGTGGCGGCCCGAACTTCGCCTACGAAATGTGCGTCGCCGCAGTGGAGCGCCAGGGCGACAAGAGCCTCGCCGGCCTCGACTTGTCGAGCTGGGACCTCGCGTTCGTCGGTGCCGAGCCGGTGCGCGCGGCGACCCTCGACCGCTTCGCAGCGACATTCGCCAAGGTCGGCTTTCGCCGCGAGGCGTTCTACCCGTGCTATGGGCTCGCCGAAGCGACGTTGATCGTATCGGGCGGGCGGCGCGATGAGCCGCCGACCGTGTGGCGCGACCCGAATGGTCACGCGCGCGTCAGCTGCGGTCGCGCGCGCCTGAGCACCGAGCTCGCGATCGTCGACCGGGCACGCGGTGCTCGCTGCGAAGACGGCGTTGAGGGCGAGATCTGGGTCCACGGCCCGAGCGTCGCGGGCGGTTACTTCGGTGACGAGCAGACCTCGCGCGAAACGTTCGCCGCCACGCTCGACGGCACCCCCGACAATTCCAGGTGGCTACGAACTGGCGATCTCGGCTGCGTCGTCGACGGCGAGCTGTACATCACCGGCCGCGCCAAAGACGTGGTCGTCAAAAACGGCGTCAACTTTGCCGCGGAGGACCTCGAGACCACCGTCGAACAGCTCCGCCTTGGATCGCTGCATGCGAACGGATGCGCGGCATTCAGCCACGACGACGGCCTCCGCGAACGGCTCGTGATCGTCACGGAGATCGCGCGCGACGCGGTAGCGGAATGGAGCGAGGTGGCCGACCAGATCGTCGCTGCCGTTGCGACCGCACACGGGACGCCGGCCGACTCGGTGGTATTCGTCAACCGTGGCGGCATTCCCCGCACGACCAGCGGCAAGATCAGGCGCAGCGAGTGCCGCACTCAGTACTCGCGGGGCGAGCTCATCGAGGTCCATCGTCATGTGACCGAGCGACTCACATGACACGCGGCTACGCGCTCGCCGCGTTCACGGTTTTCGCACCGCCAACCGCCGTGGTCGCGGCCACGGCGTTGTGGTTCGGTGGAATTGGGCCCTCGCGAACCGACCTGATCGTGTTGGTAGTCGGCGCGGCTGCGACCCTATTGGGAGTCGAGCTGGGCTTTCACCGCTATTTCACGCACCGCTCCTTCACCGCGCATCCGGCGCTGATCTGGATCCTCGGCGCACTCGGATCAAGCGCGTGCCTCGGCCCGGTGATGTGGTGGGTCGCGACGCATCGCCGCCACCATGCGCTCGCGGACCGCGAGGGTGATCCGCACTCGCCACACTGGCCGTTCAGCGGCGTGCACGGGTTGGTGCACGCGCACGTCGGATGGCTATTTCGTCCCGAACACACCGCGATGACGATCTCCGCGGGCGAGGTGAAGGACCTGTGGCAAAGCCCGCGCACGGTCGCACTGCACCGCAGCTACCTCGTGTGGGGCGTGCTGGGGCTGGTGATCCCGACGCTGATCGGCTTCGCCGCCGGCGGCGCGCGCGGCGCGCTCACAGGCTTTCTGTGGGGCGGGATGATTCGAGTGTTCGTGGTCAGCCAACTAACCTGGGCCGTCAATTCGTTCGGCCATGCGTTCGGTGGCCGCGCGCAGTTGCCGCACTCGGGCCAGGCGCGCAACAGCGTGTGGCTAGTGCTGCCGGGCTTCGGTGGCGGATATCACGCCAACCACCACGACGCACCGGGCGCGTACACCACCCGGGTGCGCTGGTGGCAAATCGATATCGGCGGCGCGGCAATACGCGTGTTGTCGGCGTGCGGGCTAGCTCGTGACCTCAAGCAGCCGGTGCTCAGCAAGACGGAGTCCTGACTGGATGAGCGAGACGTACTTGGGCGCCGGGCCGGCTGCGATTCGCCATCACTATGACGTCGGCAATGAGTTCTGGCAGGTCTGGCTCGATCCGACGATGAGTTATTCGTGCGCGATGTGGGAGGACCCCGACGACGATCTCGAGCGCGCGCAACGTCGCAAGCTTGACTTCCATGTCGATCAGGCGCGCGCCTCCGGCGCAGCGCGCGTGCTCGACATCGGCTGCGGTTGGGGCGCCATGCCGATGCATCTGGTGGCCTCGCACGGCGTGGAACGTGTTGTAGGGCTCACGCTCTCCGACGCGCAGGCCGAATACCTGCGCGAGATCGCACCGGACAACGTCGAGGTCTTGGTGCGCAACTGGACTGACTACCAGCCGACTGAGCCGTTCGATGCCATCATCTCCGTCGGTGCGTTCGAGCATTTTGCGCGCCAAGGCTTGTCGCCGGAGGAGCAAATCGAGGCCTACCGCAGATTCTTCCGTTCGTGCCGAGATTGGCTCAAGCCCGGCGGGCGGCTCTCGCTGCAGACGATCGCGTACGGCGACATTCCGCGTGATCGACCGTTGCGCGACCGTTTCATCGTTGACGAGGTCTTCCCCGACTCGGAGCTGCCACGGCTCGCGGACATCGCGCGCGCCGCGGAAATGGAACTCGAGATCGAAAGGGTGCGAAACGATCGCGGTGACTACGTCAGAACGCTGCGTTCATGGTTCGACCGCTTGCGTGCTCAGCGAGCCGACGCGGTTGCAGTGTCCAGCGAGGAGGTGGTCGCGCGCTGCGAGCATTACCTGCGCATGTTCGCCTACTCGTTTGAGCTCGGCGCATTCACACTCCTGCGCTTGACCATGCGACGGATCGATCTACCGGGGCGATGGTAGCGATGGACACGGGGGAGGATCAGATTAAGAGCTACGACGAGATCGAAGCGGTGCTGGCCGCATACGTCGCGCAACGGACCAAAACGCCGGCCGACGAGATCGATCGCACCCGCCGCTTCGACCATCTCGGCCTCGATTCGGCGGACGCGGTCGCGCTGATGGGCGAGCTGGAGGATTTCGTCGGCCGCCCACTATCCGCCTTTCTCCCCTACACGTTTCCGACGATCGAACAGCTCGCGCGTGAGGTGGCCGACGGCGCCGGATGAATTTCCAGCCGCACGAACGGACATCGCGAAACGACGGCTGACATCCGAGACGACCCGGCCCGTGCGGTTTGCTGGAGACCCCGGGCAGGTACCGAGACGAATGTGTGCGGCGCTTCGGCATCGCTTAAGCGCTGAGCTTGCGAAACTGAGTCATTTCTTAACTGCGACTGAGTAAGCGCGGGATTCCGTATCAGCTACTACCACGAGCTCATGCCGCCGAGTACATTCCGAGTCGCATGCCACATCCGGGACCCAAGCTGAAACGTCGTTTTGCCGAACGGCGCGCAGAGGTTCGTTCTGCCCTTCTGCCAGCGTGTTCGTGGCTGAAGACCGCTGACTTCCGAAGTTGTTGCGTATCTAAAATAGACCGGAAGTGGGGTTACCATTAAATTCTGCGCAGGAATTAAGTTGGTGATTACGCATGATGGAATGCGATCCGTATTTAATTCGGTGAATAACAAAACTGGAGTTCAATTCGATGCAGAAACGGATACCAACACGCGTTGTTCCGATAGATTCCATGACTGGCAGTCGGTTCGAACTTCATCAACGACTTAGCTGGCAAGACCCGGACATCGGTGCGACGTTGCTGCTATCGCAGCCGACGTTGGATCCCGACTTGTGGGCCGAATTCTCACTCGGCGCAGAGCGTAGCTACCGCAAACATGGTGTTGAGTGCGCCCTGGACTTGGACATGCTGCGCAGTGGAGCCGATACCATCATGTTCTTCGCAATGATCGATGACGCCGGGCGGATGGTCGGGGGATTGCGGGCCAAAGGACCGCTGCGGTCGGCTGACGACACGCACGCGGTCGGCGAATGGGCGGGGCAGCCCAGCCAGCAGGCGGTCCGCGACATGATCGCCGACCGGATTCCATTCGGCGTCCTGGAGATGAAGGCGGGCTGGGTAATCGATGACCCGGACAGGAATCGTTCTCTTATCGCCGCTTTAGCCCGCAGCGGTTGCCACATTACGGCTCTCCTCGAATGTCAGTTCATGATGGCCACCGCCGCGTCACACGTGCTGAACCGGTGGCGGTCGGCGGGTGGGGTGGTGGCAGCCATTCCGGCTGCGCCGTACCCTGATGACCGCTACAAAACCAAGATGATCTGGTGGAATCGGCGCGACTTCGTTCAGCACGCCCAACCGCAGCAGGCCGCCAAAATCCTGGTGGAGTCGCAGCAACTAACCCAAGAGTTCTACGGCCGGCGTAACACAAAGTTCGCCTCGCGAAATGTCGGGTAGTTAGCCGCGCCGGACCTTGGTGTACACGAGCCACCGCGTGCTGCGAGCTTCCCGGAGTCGGAGGGGACCTGGTGCCTTGAGCCACAGGTGGTCTCGTCATCGAGCAGGCGGCCGCCTTCGCACGGTTACAGGATGCCTCCGGCGTATACAAGGATCCGCGGCACCTTCAGCGGAAAGATCGCTGACGGCGAACGGCAGATGAGAGCCGCAACGTCGCTAATTCGAGAAGTCCATTTGTACGAACCGCCGGGCAAGCAGCGATTCCATCGCCGCCGTGTCGAGGGGGCGGGACAGCAAAAAGCCTTGCGCCCGATAACAACCCAAATCAAGCAGCGCCCTGGCCGCCGCGACGGTTTCAACGCCTTCGGCGATAACGTCGAGACCGAAGGCATCGGCCAAGGCCATGACCTGCCGCAAGATCGCCAGATCGGGCGAGTCTGGCCCGAGCTCGCGGACAAATTCTTTGTCGATCTTGAGCGAGTCGACGGGGAGTGACTTCAAATATGTCAACGCGCTGTAGCCGGTGCCGAAGTCGTCGATCGCGACCTGCACGCCGACTTCCTTCAACCCGGCCAGCGTTTTGTGGGTGGTGTCGATGTCTTTGACCACGACGTTTTCGGTGATCTCGAGGCACACCGTGGCTGCGTCGACAACGAACTCATCCAGCGTCGCGGCGACCATGGCGACAAAGCCGTCCGTGACAAGCTGCGCGGGCGACACGTTGACGCGCAGCACAATATCGCGGCCCAAGCCGCGGTTATGCCAATAACTGAATTGCGCGCAGGCTGAGCGCATTACGAGGCGGCCGAGTTTTCCGGCAAGGTTGATGGATTCGACCACACCCATGAACGAATCCGGCATCAGGAGCCCTCGAGTGGGGTGTCGCCAACGGATGAGCGCCTCGGTCGCCAGAACCTCACCGGTGCGCATGTCAAACTCCGGGAGGTAATGCAGGACCAACGCACCGTTGTCGCTCTCGATGGTCCCTTCCAGGTGTAGCTCGATGTCGTTACGGATAGCGTATTTTTCCGCCATCTCCGGGTTGAAGGCTGCAACCGCATTTCCGCCGACGTTCTTGGCGGACACGACGGCCTGGTCGGCCCGGCGCAGTAAGTCCGACGCGTTGTCACTTCCGGGTACACCGACCGCGACGCCGATACTGACCGTGCGGGTGATCGTTTCGCCATCGACCTCCACTTGCTTGTGGACTTGCTTTTGCAACAGTTCGGCCAACGCCTCGGCGGCTTCGGCATCCATCGGGACGGTTGGCACAATGACAAATTCGTCGCCGCCGAAGCGCGCGATGACTGACGAGGCGTCGGCGGCCTCACGCAAAAGCTGCGCAAAGGCCTCGATGAATCGGTCGCCGGCCTTGTGACCGAGGTGATCGTTAACTGCCTTGAGACGGTCCAGGTTAAGGAACACTATTGCGACCGGGCCCGGGTGGCCGTCGGCAAGTCGGCCGTCCAGGTGGGCCATCAGCGCCCGGCGATTCAGTAGACCGGTGAGGTCATCGTGTTCGGCGAGATAGTGCAGCCGCTCTTCGGCCACAATGCGAGCCTGCACTTGAGCGAATAGGGCGGCGATCGCCTGCAGCGCATTCAGCTCCGCCGGCAGCCATTCCCGATCCCCGACCTTGACGAAACCCAGGGTGCCCGTGGTGATGTCCCCGGACAGCAGCGGCACGCAGGCGATTGAACTGCTCGGAACGCCGGTGCCCTCCTCGATGTTGCGTTGATAGTCGGCGTTCGCTGGTTCGGGGCGCAATACGTCGGGCTCTTTAAGATTCTCGGCCTGCGCGAAGGTCGAGTCGGCATCGGCGAAATACACCACGCCGATCGGGTCGGGGTCGGGAACGAACGGCCGTGGCGGCCATAGCGCGACGAGCACCGTCGCGTGGATCGTGTGGTCATTGTGGCGGAGAAAGCCGAAATCCACGCCCAAGTGGCTAACCACGTTCGCAATCACCCATTCGCTATTCGCGACGTGGTTCGCTGCGGTTGCAGCCATCAACTTGGCGGCCGACGCCGTCACCAATTCGTCTAGCGATCCCGACACCTCTATACGGTAGCCGGTATCAACGCTCCAGCAAACGAACACGAGCAAGACTGCGACGACTCCGCACCGAAGCCGGGTGGCTGAAACCGAATCGCAATACAAGAACCGGCGACGCGTCGGCCTGTATACCTACTAGCTTCCGGAACTCTTGCTGCAGGCCGCTGAGCTCGTCGAGGAAGGACGTCGACAACTCGGCGAGGTCTTCGTCATCGCGCGCATAGAGGAAGACCGGCGATATCGGCTGAACGGCCAGCCCGCGCTGTTGCGCGGTAATCCAAACCGCCTCGGCCGCTGATCCCCCGCGAGCGTAGTCGGTCAATGTACCCCTAGGCGCCGCAATGACGGCTACCGCAGAGCTGGCCGCCACTCGGCGGCGAGTGTCTTCACCCAAGGCAGTTCCGGCGTTCCAGCGCGCCAGGTGAGCCATCACGTCGGGGCGCCGCAAGATGTCAAGCACGCCAAGTTCGCTCGGTTCGAGCTCGAGGCTGTTCACATCGATACCGGTATCGGGACAGTCATCATCGGGCCAACGAAGCTCAGAAACCATCTCGGCGTGCAATCGCGGCGTCAGGTAGCGGGTGCGGTCGGTGGCGGCGAAAATCGTTGCGACCCTGTCGATGTCGTTAGGCCTTGTGATGAGATGCAGTTGAGCTCCTTCTCGCTGCGCGAGCGAGGCCAGCAGTTCGATCGTGTCGGCGGTGATCGGTTGGGGCGTTCCGAGGCGGCGGTTGGTTTCCCGCGCCAGCATCGGTTGATACAGCGCGGCTAGGTCGGGATTAGCCCCTGCCCGCAGATCCAGTCGGGCCTGCAATGGCGCGCCGCCGACGTCTTGCCGGAGGCTCACCGGTCCCAGCATCTGTCGGGCGGCAGCAGCTACTTTCGCGTTGAAGAGGGCCGCTCCGAGCGCAACTGCACTGGCGCGCAACCCGACGTCCAGCGTCGAGGTGTGCTGTGGCGCAAGGCTGATGGTGACCGCATCAGGCGCGGCGTCAATATGCCACGGCTGGGAGTTGCTGGCAGAGGGAGCACGGATCGCTGCTGCGGCAACGATGCCTGACAGACCCGGTAGCGAAGGGTCTGAATACTGTTCTGGAGGAGAGTTATTCGCGTTCATCTCCGGCTCATCGAGCTGATCGAGCCGACCGCCGACGTCGATGCGCGCCCGGCCCGACCGCAGCGCCTCACCCACTCCGATCCTGCGCACGGCCTCGGCGACTGCCGTCGCTCCCAACACCACATCGCCGGCCAACTGTGGCCACGTCGAAAGCTGGCGGTCGAGTTCGACCGCCGACGCCGCCAAACGTGGCGACAACTGTTCAGCCTCGAGAAAACGCAGCAAGTGCGGAACCATTTCCCCCTTACTCATTTGCGGAAGGCGTGCGAAATCCAACTCCCCCAGCAGGCCGTGCAGAATCGGACGTTGCGGCTCCAGGTCGAAACGTTCCACGTCCACCAGGCCCCGATCGCTGGATGCCATCAGCACCGGAATCCCACGCGCGCGGGCGCCTTCCCGCACAACGGCCTTCATATCCAGCGAATCGCATTCCTCAACCACGATGTCGAGCCCGTCGAGAAACTCGTCGATGGTATCGACGGTCAGGCCCGCGTCCAGAACCCGGACCTCTAAATACGGGTCGAGCTCGGCGATCCTTCGGGCCGCCACCTCGGCTTTGTTGACCCCGAGGTCGAACACCGTCGACGGCACCCGGTTGAGGTTGGAGAGCTCGAGGCGATCGAAATCCGCCAGCCGGAGCTCACCACACATACCCTGTGCGGCGAGGGTGTGCGCAATGACATGCCCGACGCTCAAGCCGGCGACGCCGATGCGCAGCGTCCCGAACCGGGCCTGTTCCTCGGCCGTGATCATGTTCCGGTTGCGGTCCAACCGCACCGCCCGAAACGCCCGCGGACCCAACACCGCCACCACGGTCCGCCGCCAGGGGTAATAGGCCCAGCGGCACGGTTCGGCGACAAGCTCAGGGTCGGGCGGTGGCAGCAGCTTGCGCACTTCCTCGAGCTGGGAGTCGCTGTGGTCGATGAACTCGATCACAGGATCGGCCCGCAACCGTTCCAACACCGCTTTGTCAGCGGGTTCTGCGGGGTCGAACACGAGTGCCGTGCGGGCTGCGATGGTTATCTCCTTGATGTCAGCCACGCATGCACGCAACGGACATCGTGACTTCGGGCGTACGCCCAAGCCTAAGCGAACACACTGGTCAGCTTGATCGATTGCGTTGTACCTGAGCGCATCTGTGTATTCTTGGGCCAACGCGATCACTGGCCAACCCCGGAGCTTAATTTCAGCGTCACGTCGGCGCATTTATCCAATAACCGCAGGCTGGATATACTTCTCGCCTCTCGACGGAAATGCCTGCGTGAATGGAGCAGCGCCTGTTATACAACCGTATAACTGCGGCCCGGAGAGACAGTCTTTCCCCGCGCCGTGCGTAGATCGGAGGACACCTTGTCGTCCAGCCTGGGTCTCGTCACGACAGTCGCTACCCAGCTGATGGAAGCGACCGCATCGACAGCCGCCCAGGTGAGCGAACAGGTGCTGATGAAGCTCGTCGAGCACCTCGACGTCGACGTGTGCTTCTTACGCCACAACGACCACCACGCCAAGGTGTCAAAGGTGGTCGCGGAATGGCCGCCGCGACCCTATCGCGCAGACCCCGACCCGCTGGCGGTTGCCCGCTTCACCAACGCCAACCCCGTCTTCGCGATGTGCGAATCGCTCAAGGAACCGACCGTGATGGCAGCAACACTTCCGTATTACGGTTACCTGTGCCCAACGGAGGAAGCCGACCTGATCTCGTCGCCGTCGGTGGCTGTCGCACCATTGCTTTCGGGCGGCGTAACCACCGGCCTGCTCGGCTTCGGCAAATTCCGCAGCAAGAAGTGGCAGTCGGACGAGTTCAGCATGCTTGAGGCGATCGCGTCGCTGTTTGCCCAACTCCAGGCCCGTATCGCTGCCGAAGACAAGCTTCGCTATCTGGCTGAGCACGACGACCTGACCGACCTGCGCAATCGTCGAGCGCTTGTCGCCCACCTTTCCGACAGGCTCAGCGCAAGATCGCCCGGACCCGTCGCGATTTTGTACATCGACCTAGACCGGCTGAAGGCGATCAACGATTGTTTCGGCCATGGCGCCGGCGATTGGTTCATCAAGCTGTTCGCCGAGCGGCTTCGTCAGTACGCCGGCAGTCAAAGCATGGTTGCCAGGCTCGGCGGGGACGAATTCGTCGTTGTTCCCGATCACCCTATGACGACCGACTCCGCATTGTCGTTCGCCAATCGGGTTCTAAAGATGGTGTGCGATCGAGTGGCTATCAGCGGCCACACGATCACCCGAACGGTAAGCATTGGTGTCGCGGCCGGCGAGCCGGGGCGTGATGACAGTGCCGACTTACTGCGTCGTGCCGATGAAGCTGTCCTCTCGGCCAAGCGCAGCGGCGGCAACCAGGTCGTGCTGTCCGACGACCTTTCACTGAAAAGACTGTTCCGAAACGAGATCGAACTCCATCTTCAGGGCCAGATCGACCGTGAAGCGCTGTTGCTGCACTACCTTCCCGAGGTTGACCTGCGGACCGGCGCTATCGTGGCCGCTGAGGCGCTCGTCCGCTGGCGGCACCCGACGCGAGGGCTGCTGCTACCGGATTCTTTTATCGGCGTAGCCGAATCGATTAACCTCGCCGATGAACTTGGCCGATGGGTGCTACGAAACGCCTGCGCCGATTTCAGCGGGTGGCGATCGCGCGGGGTAGGGCAAAATGCGGCATTGCGTGTCAATGTGTCGCCTCTTCAGCTGGCAGGCCGAGGTTTCGTCCAGACTGTCGCCGCGACCATCGGGGAGTTCGGCATCGATGCCGGATCGCTGTGCCTCGAGATCACCGAGCGCGCAGTAGTTCACGACATTGAAAGCACACAGCGAACCCTCGCGGAGTTGAAGGAGGTCGGCGTCCAGATCGCGATCGACGACTTCGGCACCGGTTACGCTGTCCTGTCACACCTGAAGTCACTTCCAGTCGATACGCTCAAAATCGACGCGGGATTTGTGCGTGACCTCGGGTCCAACGCCAACGACCTCGCGATTATCCGCGCGATCATCGGCCTGGCCGAGGCATTCAGTCTCCAACTGGTGGCCGAGGGCGTCGAAACACCCTCTGCCGCAACGACTCTGATGCAGCATGGCTGCCAACGAGCCCAGGGATACTTGTTTTCGCGACCGATCCCGGGCGACGCCATGGAGTCGTTACTGGCCTCCCGCTGGATTTCGATGCCTTTTCGCGGCGACAGCAGGGCCCTGACCGAGGCGGCGATCTAACGCCACGCCGGCGCGTAGGAGTCTCGGCAGCAGCGGTGATTCGAGTCGTGCGCCAGACGTCTCGACCGGCGACCGAGCGCTTCGACTGCGACCGACGGCTAACTAGGTTGTCGATGGACCCAGCTTTTTGCGCAGCTCCAGGCTCGCATTGCCGCCGAAGAGCGGCTTCAATACCTCGTCGAGCATGACGATTTGACCGCTCTGCATAATCGCCGGGCTCTTATTGCGTACCTCTCCGAGAGACTGGAAGCGGGACGGCCCGGACCCGTCTCGGTCTTGTATCTCGACCTCGACCGGCTGAAGTCAATCAACGATTGCTTTGGTCATAGCGCCGGCGATTGGTTCATCCAGGTATTCGCCGAACGCCTGCGGATGAGCGCGGGAAAGAGCATGACTGCCCGGATCGGAGGGGACGAGTTCGTCATCGTTCCGGACCCGACCATGTCGATCAAAACTGCAGAAGCTCCTTCCTGATTGACCCGGACCCGCGCACCGTAGCCTCGGTCCGCCACGTCACTCCAGACACAGAGCCGGCTGGATGTGCCGCAACGCCTCGCGGGCAAGGGAACTCGCGAAAATAAGGCAACGACGCGTCCGGCACGATGGCCGGCAGCAGCAGTTCCCACATCCGACGCAGTCGCTCGATGTGGTCTCCGCCGGGCATGGCCTTAGATAGCAACTGCGCTCCGAACATTGCACCAACGATCGACTCAAGACCGGGCATGTCGACGAGCGCCTGTTCTGGAAGGAGAGGTAGATGAAATACACACCCGCTGACGTAGCAGGGGTGACGATCATCGACATCGAACCGCACCGCGATGGTGGCGGCTTCTTCACCCTTGCACTCTGCACCAACGAATTCGCCGCCTACGGACTGATTTCCAATGTCGCGCAGACGAATATCTCCTACAAATACGCCCGAGGCACTTTGCGGGGTCTGCACCGTCAGATGCCGCCATACCCCCAAGCCAAGCTGGTGCGCTGCACCCGCGGCGCAATTGTCGACGTTGCCGTTGACGTCCGCCCCGAGTCGCACACCTACGGCAAGCACGTCATGGTAGAGCTAAGCGCCGACAACCACCGGGCGCTGTTCTTGCACCCGTACGTCGCACACGGCTTCCAGACCCTGACTGACAACACCGAAGTCCTATGTCAGGTCAGCGGCGTCTACGCGCCGGTCGGCGAGCAAGGATTCCGCTGGCAAGACCCGGAATTCGGCATCGCGTGGCCGCTGCCGGTCACGGTCATCTCCGAACAGGACGCCAACTGCCCGCTCTTAGAACCGGTCGGGAGCGCGGCATCATGGGTGTCGTCGACGAACTGCTGGCGGAGCGGGCGGGCCAAACAAACCGGGACCAGCAGCGATTCCTGTTCCAGTTTTGCATCAGCACGCTAAACATCGTGCTAAATCTCGCTTTGGCCGGGCGATTCGGAGCTACCGGAGCTGGCGTCGCTCTGTTGTGCACCGAGCTGTTCGGCATGGTGATCGAGACCTGGTGGCTGCGCCGACGCTCCCGCTACCGCACGCCGGTGATGCTCCTGCTGCGGGCGATGCTGGCGACGGCGACAAATTTCGCGGTGGCACGGCTGGTGTCTGGCCACCACGTGGTGGTGATCGTGACCGCTGTCGCTTACCTGTGACCAGCATAGCGGTCGGCCCCGTCACCTGGCCGACATTGGCCTGGATACACCGGAGGCAGGCATAGTAGTACGGCAGCCGATTGGCGGTGGTTGATCCTTACCGACGAACCACTGCTCCCGTGGCCGGGTTAGCGGAGCGGGCGCCGCGAGCGATCTCTTTCACCACTACACCGCCCAAACTATTTGTCCGGTCCAGGCGAATTGAAGGACTCGTGGCGGTCGTACCCGCACCCCTGACGTTTTCACGTCGACCACATGCTGCCTCGCTGGGGTGGCGCTCTTTCCGTCGACGTCTTCTGTCGGTCCGCGGTCTGTCCTTCGAGTGACATCTCGAGTATATGGATGGGCTGTGGCGCAGTCAAAGACTAGAAGTCTTGGCAGATAACTTCTATTATGCAATCAGTATGTAATATCTGCTGTAGTTGCATCATCGGTATGGTCGCACTCGGGCGCTGCCGCCGTAGCCGCGGCCCGCCTCCGCGCCGGTCTGATAGGAGCAACATGGACCTTAGGCAAACCGAACATCCGCTCGTCCTGCTCTATCTCGTGCGGGCAGCGCGACAACTCCGTCATACTGCGCGGCCCCTCCGTACCGCGTCGGCGGTGGTCGGCCAATGAGCACAAGGCGGATCAGGTCGACGGCGCCGGCCCGGCTGATCGATGCCGATGATCTGCCGATCGGTCTTATCGACATCGAACTCAGCATGCCGCCGACCGAACTTGTCGGCGACACGGCCGTGGTCCTGCTGCGTCCCGAGCAGGGACCGCCCGCGGCGGTTTTGAAGGAAGCCCGCGGCGTGCTGGGAGCCGCTGAACTGCGCACGCAGCGGCGCGTGCTCGCCGAACTCGCCATCCACCCGCGACTCGACGAACAATGGCGCGAACTGCTGCCGCGGATCCTAGCCTTCGACGAGCGCCCCGATGCAACCGCGTCCCTGGAGTCCTATCGGCCGGGAATCGACCTGGCGGAGATGCTGGCGCGCCACCCGAACCGTGTCGAGGAGCTGACCGCTGCGGCCCTGAGCGCCATCGCACCGCTGCACGAGCGGACTGCCACGCTCATCGTCGTCGACGACGTCTGCCTGTTGCGACGATGGGTCATCGAACCACTGGCCGAGCTGACAGACATGTGCCGGCGGCTAGATCCCGGCCTGGTTCCCGAGGTCGACCGGCTTGGAACGATACTGCGGCAGGCCCTCGTTGGCCTGCGTATGGCGGTGAGCTGGACGCACGGCGGCTACACCCCCGGCAACGTTCGGGTGGCCGGCGTGCAGGGCCCGGTCACCGGCATCGTGGACTGGGGTGGGGCGCGGCCGGGCCAGCCGGCGCTGATCGACGAGTACTTGATGATCCTGACGGCGAGCTGCCAGGTGGAGCGAGCTGATCTGGGCACAGTCGTCACTGAGCGGCTACGGGCGGGCGGCCTCTCAGACCGCGAGCGTCATGCGCTGCGTGGCGCACGCGACCGGCGGGACGCGGACATTGGCGACCGTGGGCGCATCGATAGACGCGTCGACGAGCGTGTTGCCATTCTGCTTACCTGGCTGCACCATACTGCCGACTTGTGGCGCAAGTGGGCCACCCATCCAAACCACCACATCTGGTGGGCAACCAACGTGGCTCCGGTGCTTGACGCCGTCGCCGCGTGCCACGGATTCGATGTTTCAAGCTCGCGGACCCGCGCGGGCCGCGGCGCCGCAAGCGGTGCACCGATGATCAGGTCGCAGCCCGTCGAGGATGCCGCACAGGCCCCGGGAAATCAGGCCACTGGCTGACCATGCAAAACGAACAACGAATGCTCACAGAACATGGTCGGCCTGATCGCCTGGCATGGCGGTTTGTACCGCCCGCGCCCGCGCACCGGGATCTCGCCGCGGCGGCGTCATCGCCGATTCCGCCTCAAACCGGTTGCCGCCGTCCGTAATTCACCGTCGAACTGGAGATAGCTGATAATGCGTACCCTCGTCACCGGCGCTGCCGGATTCATCGGTTCCACCCTTGTCGACCGCCTGCTGGAGGAAGGACACCAGGTGACAGGAGTCGACAATCTCAGCGCCAGCCCCCGCGTTGCCAACCTCGAGTCGGCCCACCGGCACAACGACCCCGGTCGCTTCACCTTCGCCGCGGTTGACATCCGGCACCCCGAGCTGTCCGGCATCGTGGCGGGCTCCAGCCCCGACGTGGTGTTCCATTTGGCCGCCCAGGTCGATGTGCGCAGGTCGGTTGAGGATCCGCTATTTGACGCCCGCAACAACGTGCTGGGCACCATCAACCTGCTGGAGGCGAGCCGGCAGGCCCGAGTTCCGCGGATCATCTACGCCACCTCGGGTGGCGCCCGCTACGGTGCGCCGGCCACCTTGCCTGCCACCGAGGACACTCCCGTGGACCCGCTTTCCCCGTACGCGGCGGCCAAGATCGCCGGAGAGTTGTACATGCGCGCCTACGCCGGCATGTACGGGCTAACACCAATCTGCCTCGCACTGGCCAACGTCTATGGGCCACGGCAAGACCCACACGGGGAAGCCGGCGTGGTCGCGCTCTTCGGCAGTGCGATGATCTCCGGCCGCCCCACGACCATCTACGGCGACGGCAGCGCCACCCGCGACTACGTTTACGTCGACGACGTCGTGACTGCCTTCCTGTGCGCCGCGGATGCGCCGGTCACGACCGGCACCTTCAACATCGGCACTGGCGTACAGACGTCGGTCACCGAGCTGCACCAGCTGATCGCGGAGACAGTCGACGTTTCGCGCCCGCCCGATCACGCCGAGGCCCGCACCGGCGAGGTTCATTCAAGCGCACTGGACCCGACCCGGGCGGGCCGGGTGCTGGGCTGGAAACCCGACACCGACCTCACCGAAGGCATCAAGCGCACCGTCGACTGGCTGCGCGGCATCCTCGATCCCCAGCCGGCTGCACTCGTCTAGGTCTGAGAGGGTCAAATGCGTCGGCCAGCCATCGCGCGTCCTCGGGGCGCTGGTCGAAGTCGCGAAAGCAGGCAGGTAACCGTACGACCGGTGTAACCAAGCAGCCAGCCGACCTGGAGGATCAGTAGCGGCCAATAGCCGGTCAGCCACGGGCACATCGGGATCAAGACAAGCTCAGGCACAACAATGTGGACAGCTCAAGTCGGCCTTATGACAAGCTGAAATTTACCTTAGTGAAGTCTGAGGATTTTCATTGTTTTGATCTCGCCGCGTTGCTACTGTGCCATCCATGACGAATGCGCGGTTACTTGGTGGGGGCTCATCCGGCGACGCCGCTGGCATGGACGGCCATCGGCGGGTGGAGCGGCGGCGCAATGGGAGTTCCGGCGATTCACCGACGAACATCCTGAGGCGGTTGCCTGCTGTAGTGATGTTGGAGCGGATCCCGGTTCCTACGCTCGCTATAACGCGGGATGGCATCATCTTGTTCGCGAATACGGCGTTTGCCGAGATGGTGGGGTACAAGCAGGACGGGTTAGCGGGGTTGGCGTTCCCTGAGATCTTCCATACCGTGCCGCCCGAGCTAGCCGCGCTTTCTGGCGGCGATGCAGTCGCGAATCTGGTGGTGCAGCTGCAGCATTGTGAGGGTTGGACGGTGCGAGCCAAGATGAGCAAGTCGGCGCTGAAGCGTAGCGATGATCCGGTTGTATTGGTGACGTTTGAGAATTTGACCGAGCGACTGTGGATGGACAAGCAATAGTGCAGGTGGTGTGCTCAGTCAGGTGAGCCGGTGGTCTGGTGCGTGGCGCAGGGACTCGCGGGCGAGAAACTCCCGGAAGTAGGGCAGCGATGTGTCGGTCACGATGGCCGGCAGGAAAAGTTCCAGGGATCGGGTTAGTCGCTCGATGTGATCGATGCCGTCTGCTGTCTTAGAGAGGAGTTGCGCGCCCAGCATGGTGTTGAGGATTGCTTCGGTGACCACGTCGGGATCGACGCCTTCCCAGAGGTCGTCTTCGGCGCTTGCGCGTCTGGCCTGGGTTGTCATCAAGTCCAACAGGCTGCTCCAGGCACGGGAGGCTGCGCTGTTGAATTCGGCCAGTCCGCGGGTGAGTTGTTCAGCTGTGCGGGCCGTTTTGTCGGAGACAAGGAGGTCTGCGACGATGAAGACGCCGTGGATCAGGTTTTCGAGTGCGGGCGAGGATGATTCGCACACGTGGCGGAATGCGTCGCGGGTGAGGTTGGTGCCTTGTTCGATGATGGCGGTTGCCAGCGCTTCTTTGGAGTCGAAGTGGTGGTAGAGGGCGCCTTTGGTCATGCCCGCACGCTCGATGATCTCACCTAGTCCTGCGGCCGCGTAGCCGACCTCACTGAACAGATCTATCGCCGCATCAAGGAGCTTTTGGCGGGTGGTTTCAGACCGGGCTTGGGGCACCATCGTCCCTAGACCTCCGCAGTGCGGGAGACGTGTCCTGCCGCCGCGGCCGATCGGCACTATTTATGTCGCTGTCCGTGGCCGCAAGCCAACATTGGGCTAAGGATCGGTGTACGCCGTGGCGGCAGCGGTGGTGTGAGGGCATTGTCAGAGCGACTGTAGCGAAAAACTGTTTCACGCGAATGCGTGACGTCGTTTGATGAATTGGGTGAAGTAGTCGATTCGGTCGGGATTGGCGAAGCCGGGTAGTGCCAGCTCCCATGCTTTCTGGAGGTTATCGAGATAGAGCTCGGGTTGGTCGAGATCGCTGACTCGGCGGATACCCACCCACAGCGCCACCAACATTTTGGCGATGTCTTCAGGATCGTGGTGGTCGACGACGTCGCCCTCGGTGGCTGCTTTTTGGATGAGCGTGGCGACGAACTCGATCCATGATTGCCACAGTGCGGAGGGCAGGAGGGTCGTGTTGTCCAGGGTATCGAGCAGTCGGACGCCAGCTCGGGCCACCTCGTTTTGGGTGTCTTGCACGGCACGGAAATAGAACAGATCGATTAGTGTTTCGAGTCCCGACATCTTGCGGGCAAGCAACTCGGTGACCGCTGCACGGCTCATCTCGGCGAGGTCGTCGACGATCGCCAAGGCCAGTGCTTGCTTAGACGGGAAGTGAAAATACATTGCCCCTTTGGTGAGTTCAGCCTCTGCCAGGATGTCATCGAGGCTGACCATGCTGTACGAGCGGCGGGCGAACTGGCGTGATGCGGCGGCGATGAGTCGTTGGCGCGTGGTGTCGGCTCGCCGTTCGCTGGCCTCGGTCATCGCCCCGCCTGTCTCGTCGCGGCCGCCGCGCAGCGGCAGGATCGCTTCGCGCCACGCCAATTCCGCCGCTGAGTCGGTCCCCTCGATGATAGGGGACGGTGACGTGTACCCAGTGCTGACCCGCCTGGGGGCGGCGCTGTGTCAGTCGACGTCTTCCGTTGGTCCGCGGTCCGCTCTTCACCTAGCATCCCGCGTTTACTCATGGTTTGTATGTTACTAGTAGACTGTGAGTTTGATAAAATCATTGCATTCTGACTATTAGTATGTATGCTGCTCAGTCAGGTGTATCGCCAGTATATGCGTGCGGTCGCACCAAGGCGCCGCGGTAACCCGGCCCGTCCGCCTCCGGGTCGGCCTGCTTCCGTTAGGAGGAGCACATGTCGGTCGTGACCACACAGCCGGAGATGCTGACGTTTGAGCCATCCACGTCAAACGCGCGGTTACTCGCTGGGGGCTCACACGGCTACCCCCGCGACGGCGCTGGCATAGGCGGCGATCGGCGGGTGGAGCGGCGGCGTAATGGGAGATCCGGCGATTCACCGATGGACGTCCTGACACCGTTGCCTGCTGTGGTGGTGTTGGAGCGGATCCCGGTTCCTACACTCGCTGTTACGCGGGACGGCATCATTTTGTTCGCGAATACGGCGTTCGCGGAGATGGTGGGTTACCGGCAGGACAGGTTAGCGGGGTTGGCGTTCCCTGAGATCTTCTTCCATACCGTGCCGGCCGGGGTGGGCGCGCTCTCTGGCGTTCATGCATTGGCGAATCTGGTGGTGGAGCTGCGGCATTGTGAGGGTTGGACGGTGCGGGCCAAGATGAGCAAGTCGGCGCTCATGCGCCGCGATGATCCCGTTATGTTGGTGACATTTGAGAATCTGACCGAGCGGCTGTGGACGGGCGAGCGCTAGTGTCGTCCGCGCTGACCCTGCTTGGCGGACACAGGGTTAGGCGGTTCTCTTCTGAGTGGTTCGATTCTTGTATTCGGCTGGCCTGAGCATGCCGAGGGCCGAACGCCCGCGTCGGTTGTAGATTCGCTCCACCCAGTCGCCGACGGCAAGCTTAGGGCCGGTGCGGGTGGGCCCAAGGTATCGGTCGTAGAACTCGACTTTTACTGTTGCCCAGAATGATTCGGCGCCAGCGTTTTCTCAACACGCCAACGCGCCTGACTGAACGGGTCAGATTGTGCCTGCGGGCGAACCGCCCCAGCTCCAGCTCGCCGCACATGGCGACCGCCATGGCCAGCGCGGACTCGACTAGATCGGCGCGGATGTGCTCATCGATGGTCCAGCCGATTACCCGCCGCGAGCAGCCATCCCGGACCGCTCATAAATACAGCCAGCACTTCCCGGTGCGCTGATTGGTGATATCAGACGTCCACACTCGATCCAGGACCCCAGTGTCGAATCGGCGTTCGACCAGGTTCGTCGGGAGGAACTGCCTGACAAAACCGCGCGGTCTGCTTACTACCCAGTCTTCCGGGAGTCGGAGCTTTCTGCGCTAAAGCAGATGACTAAATGTAAGCTATCTGCTTCTATTACAGTATAATAGTATGTAAGCTAGGCCTCAAGTGCATCATCGGTATACACATACCCCCGCACTCAAGCGTCGGCGTAACAACGCCGGGTTGGGCTGTTTCCGTCGGGAGGAGCACATGTCGTTGGTGACCACACCGGCAGAAATGCTGACGTTGACGGCTGGAGACCCCGGGCCGCCCGCGCACGTCACTGTCGTCATTCGCTCGTTATCGTCCGAAAGAAGCAGGCCGGGGCTGTGATCGCCATGGCGCCATGTCGCTCCTTCACCAGCGACAACACCGCCGGTGGTGCACCCGAGATCATCGCAGCTGTTGCGGCGGCAGCCTCCGGGGATGCACCGCCCTATGGCACCGACAGTTGGACTTTGAGCGCACGACGCCGCTTCAGCGAGATCTTTGATTGCCACGTCGATGTGCTCCCCGTTTCCACCGGCTCAGCGGCGAACGCATTGAGCTTGGCCGCGCTGACCCCACCGTGGGGCAGCGTGTTATGCCACCGCGACAGCCATATCAACAACGACGAGTGCGGCGCACCGGAGTTCTTCACAGGGGGTGCCAAACTCATTGCCCTGGGTGGGGAAAACGCCAAGATCGATGCCGACGAGCTGCAGGCCGCGGTGCACCGCAAGGTCGGAGACGTGCACAGCGTGCAACCCTCCGTGTTGAGCCTCACCCAGGCAACCGAGACCGGCGCGGTATACACCCCCGCCGAGATCGGACACCTGGCCTGCATTGCGAAGCACGCGGGCCTGCGCGTTCACATGGATGGCGCCCGCTTCGCCAACGCCGTCGCCGCATTGGGCTGCAACCCCGCCGAGCTAACCTGGCGCGCTGGCGTGGACATGCTGTCCTTTGGCGCCATCAAGAACGGGAGCATAACCGCCGATGCGATCGTCGTCTTCGAGCGCTCCCTGACCACCGAGCTCAGCTTCCGGGCTAAGCGAGCCGGACAACTCGCCGCCAAGATGCGTTTCGCCGCTGCCCAACTCGACGCCTACCTCGCCGACGATCTGTGGCTGCGCAGTGCCTGGCACGCCAATGCCATGACCGCGCGGCTCGAAGAAGGGCTGAAGTCCATTCCCGGCACTCGCCTTGTGGGCACGCCAGAGGCGAACATCATCTTCTGCCGCCTGCCCCAGCAGGTCATCGACGGACTTCTTGACCAGGGTTACGGCTTTTACCACGGCCGTTGGGAGCCAGGTGTCGTCCGTTTCGTCACCTCCTTTGCCACCACGACCCACGATGTCGACGAGCTGGTACACGCGGTCCGCCGACTAACCGCGGCCGCGATCGACGAAAGCGGGTCTGAGCTGGCTCGAACGCAGAGATCAGCCAGCGGCCGCCGATCTGAGGTGGCGTAATGGTACGCGTCCGATGATCGAGATGGCCATCGTGGGGCTTGGCTCGTGGGGTCTGTGCGTCATGGAGCGGACGGTGAGCCGGGCCCGGCGAGCAGGGACGCCGATGCGGCTGCACGTGGTCGAGCCCTCTCAGCTCGGAGGCGGGGTTTACGCCGCCGAGCAGCCCGACTTCCTGGTCCTCAACAACGCCTGCGGTCAGCGGTCACCTACACCGACGTGAGGTATTGAGCAGTGAGCGTGGGACTGGCCGGGGCCCTCGACCCGGGGGCGGCGCCGGAAGGGACCGACGGACCGGTGCCGTGGACGTGCGCCCTGGTCAACAACATGCCCGATGCCGCCTTCGGCGCCACCGAGCGACAGTTCGTGGGCCTGCTGGACGCCGGGTCCGGGTGTAAGACGGTCGTCCTGACCCGCCACACCATGGCCGGGGTGCCCCGGGGCGAGCGGATCCGGGCCCGTATCGCCGCCGAGTACCGTCCCCTCGAGGACATCACCTCGGACCCCCCCGACCTGCTGGTGGTGACCGGCTCCAACCCGATCGAGTCCCGCCTCGAGGACGAGCCCTACTGGTCCGATCTGTGCGGCCTGCTGCGGTGGGGGAGCGAGAACGTGCCGGCAATGGTGCTGTCCTGCCTGGCCGCCCACGCCGCCCTGGCCGTCTTCGACGGCGTCGAACGGACCACGCTGCCGGTCAAGTGCACGGGGGTCTTCGCCCAGGAGGCCGACCCGACCCACCCGTTGGCCGCCGGGTTCGACGGTCCCGTCGTCCTGCCCCACTCGCGGCTCAACACCGTGCCCGTAGCGGCGGTGGCCGCCGCCGGCTACGCGGTGGCCTTGCAGTCGGAGGAGGTTGGGTGGAGCGTGATCACGAGGACGGTGGGCCGGTCCGAGGTCGTGCTGGTCCAGGGCCATCCCGAGTACGATCCCTCGAGCCTCGTGCGGGAGTACCACCGGGACTTGCGGCGCTACGCTGGCCACGAGAGCGACGTCCTGCCCTGCCTCCCCCGGGACTGTGTGGCCGGCCCGGACTGGAACGGGCTCCGCCGGCTGCACGAGCGGGTGGTCGGCGGCGAGCGAGACCCGGCCCTGGTGGCCGCCTTCCCCTTCGAGGAGGTCGGCGCCCGCGCCCCCTGGCCGTGGCGGGGCGCGGCCCTGCGTCTGTATGCGAACCTGTTGGGCACCATCGAGAAGAGGAGCGCCTGAGGCCATGCACGACGAGACCATCGCCATCCACGGTGGCTACACATCCGACGGAACGCGGGCTGTGGCCGTGCCCATCTACCAGACGGTGGCCCACGACTTCATCAACGCTGCCCACGCCGGTGCCGTGCTCGACCTGGAGACGCCCGGCTTCCACTACAACCGGCTCAACAACCCGACCCTCGACGTCCTCGAGCAGCGCATCTGCGCCCTCGAAGGAGGGACGGCGGCCCTGGTGGTGGCGTCGGGCATGGCCGCGGTCAGCTACGCCATCCTGACGGTGGCCAGTGCCGGCTCGAACTTCGTGGTGGCCCCCCAGCTCTACGGGGCCACCTTCACCTATTTCGCCCACGTGCTGCCCACCCTGGGCATCGAAGCCCGCTTCGCCGTCGACGACCGAGCCGAGTCGATCGCCCCCCTCATCGATGAGAACACCCGCGCCGTCTTCTGCGAGACCATCGGCAACCCGGCCGGCAACATCGTGGACCTCGAGGCCGTGGCCGCCGTGGCCCATGCCGCCGGCGTACCCCTCATCGTGGACAACACGGTGGCCACACCGCTCATGCTCAAGCCCTTCGAGCACGGGGCCGATGTGGTTGTCCACTCGCTGACCAAGTTCGTGGGCGGCCACGGCACCACCCTCGGCGGGGCCATCGTGGACGGCGGCCGGTTCCCGTGGGCCGACCATCCCGACCGCTTCCCTATGTTCAACCAGCCCGAGCCCGCCTTCCACGGCGTCGTCTTCGCCCGCGACTTCCCCGAGCGGCCCTTCACCGTGCGGGCCCGCTCCATCCAGCTGCGCAACAGCGGCGCCACCCTCTCCCCCTTCAATGCCTTCCTGCTCCTCCAGGGCCTCGAGACGATGGCCGTGCGGCTCGAGCGCCACGAGGCCAACGCCCGGGCCGTGGCCGCCTACCTG
>Ga0209656_10000419_pt1 | contig 28095 bp, 20 predicted proteins | sample BogFormECP12_OM2_FD_188239 | JGI IMG/M metagenome (GOLD analysis project Ga0209656, IMG submission 188239) | Bog forest soil microbial communities from Calvert Island, British Columbia, Canada - ECP12_OM2 (SPAdes) (version 2) | ecosystem: Environmental > Aquatic > Freshwater > Wetlands > Bog ...
GTCATCCGCTTCCTTCACCCGCTTAACGGCGGCCACGATTTCAGGGTCGATTCTGTGAGTTTCTGGCTTTGTCCCGGCCTTACTATTTTTCCGCGTTAGTTTGGGGTTATCGTCCTGCGCCACTAAACGGTTGTAAGCGATCTTCAAGTCTTCGCTCCAGGTGGCCTTCACCTTCTTTTCGGCCTCGTCGAGGGCAGCTCTAGCCTGGTCGGCGATTGCCCGCACTCGTTTTTTCTCCAATAGCCATTTCCAAACTCCCCACTCCATACCTTCTGTCATGATTGCTCGGGCATCTTGTACGGCCGCGAGTTTTCGCATGACCAGCCTCATCCGGACAAGTGGTTTCAGGACAGAATTGGTCGAGTCCGCTCAAACGCCGCGCAGCCCTTCACGCCGCGCGGGCACACGTATTTTGCGCATGTTGCGGGCCAACGAGTCGGGTGCGATTCCGAAGCTGTAGCAATCAACTCGGACCGACTGCGGCAGCCGTCCATATCCTTCCGCCCGTTACTTGCCCAAAATGTTCTGCCCAAAATTGAACTTTGTTCCCACCGTGAGCCGCACGCTGTTACGTCCGCCATTCAGTAGGCTGGAGAAAAAATCATAGTGAACATAGTCGGTGGCTACACGAATACCAAAGTAATGAGTGGCTTCCCAGGTAATTCCACCCCCGAAGCCGTAAAAGACCACTGTGTCAGAAGCCGACGGTCTGCCGTTTAGAAGGGTGTTAGCAATTTGTGTGAGGATTGGGCCGCAGTCTAGTTCTGGCTGCTTGCATCGGTACGGCTTGACAGTGGCCTTCGCGTGCAGGGCCCCAAGCGCCGGACGCGCGAAAAAGGTAAACTTTTTCAGCCCGCGATAATTGAATTGCGGCCCAGCCTCATACGTATAGGTCGAAATGTCGTAAGGCGTCGCGACTACGAATCCCGGCGGGAGGTACGGCAGAATCGGCGCTAGTTTCTGCTGGGTGGCCGAATTGAGATAGTTCGGCAGCAGGGAAGAGGAGCCGCTGTTGTAGCTGAAGTCGCCACCGATTGTCAGCCAACTACGAAGGTTGACGCCAAAGTCAGCATCGAATCCGCGTTGCGTCAGATTTATCGACGGTGTGCTGAGGTAGGAAAAAGCGGTAAAAGCGCTGTACCGGGCGATGAAGTCTTGTTGTGAGAAACAGGTGACAGTGGTTAGCAGTACGAAAAAAGCAAGGCCGCAGACAAATGAACGCCGCATAAGAAATCTCCTTGCGACTCGCCCTGATCGGGGCAACTCGACGGTTGTAGCTTTCAGTTGAACTTGCCTCGAGGACGTTGCCACTTGAGATTGACACGCCACAATGACGTCCAACTGTGCTTGTGTTTCAGTTTGAGACATGGCCGCTTTCCGTGCAGCAACAAAATTGTAATATTTGAAACTACATTCCCATTATGGAACTCATCCTATGTCACAGCAGCAGTGTGACATAGCTCGTTGCCAAATCGGGACGGCTATGCCTGTATACAACGGAACGCCCTTACCCGCAACGCGCGCTTCACCACCGAAGGCAGGCGTCGCTCAAATTACTGCCTACCCCTCCGAGTGCGCCAAGGCCAGACGGTTGGCAATGATCGTGTACACCGAAGAGTTGAACGCCAGTCCAATATGAGTCCCGGGGACTTCGAAGTCGCTGTCGGCTTTTCCGGTCACGCAATAGTGCCAATCGACGACCCCATCGTTGCGCGTGTAGATCGCCGTCTCCAGCACAGAACTCGGTATCTGACGACGCAGAGAGTCGAGGAAATTGCATGTGCAGCGGCCAGTGTAACAAGTGGGCAGCACCCCCGGACCGTGCTCAGCCAGGATTTGTTTGCGAACGTGCTCGGCGGCGCGCAGCACGGTGCGATGAGCGACAGTGCCGCGGAACGGCGAGGCGAGCGTAATGACGGACGCGACGTCGCCAGGCCTTTGGTTGGCGACCGAGCGCGCAATAATGCCACCCAGGCTATGGCCGATAAGGTGAATCTTCCGTTCTGTGTCTAGCAGTGCCTTTTGGATGTTTTCGCTCAGGCGGCGCTGGATCAGGATGTTCGGGCAGTCTGCATTGAGACCGATGCCTGACAAGTACGCGCGATAACCGATGCGTTCCAGCCACGCGCGCAATTGCGAAAGATAAGAATCAGTTCCAAGAAACCCTGGAACCAGAACTACCGCAGAACCGTCGCCGTGCGGAATGCCGAGCCCGTAATAGACCGGTGAGGCATGGAGGAGGAGGAGGTCAGCGCCAAATAGTGCTTCCTTCCAAATTGTGAGATCTGCTGCTGCGTGGTCTTGCTGGAACCCAAAGCGCGACGAGGCCATAGACAATTCGGGGACTCTTCCTGTCCGTGTGTGTAATAGCTTGACACCTCAAGGTCACCGGAGCGGAACGCAGTCTTAATCCAAGCTACGCGGGCCGATGGGCGCGGTCCCGGCGCGTGAGGTAACTGGACGGCTGCGAGTCCCGGAGATTCTCGTCTCGCTGAACCAGCGCCGACCAAATCTCCCGGCAACCCTGAGCTTTCGGGAGTTTACACCTCGCGGTCGAATTTGCCTACAAAATTGTGGGGTCCTGGCAGGATTATCGATTGCGGTACGGGAAGCAAGGCGGAGCCGACAGGCCGCCCAAGCGGGCGGCCCGTCCAGACTTGGGGAGCGCCTATACTCTCTCGATCTGTACCGAGTTCAATACCACGTCCTTGTTCGGCTTGTCCTGGCGCCCACGCGGGACCTTGGTGATCTTGTCGGCCACGTCCTGGCCTTCAACCACTTCACCAAAGATGGTGTGATTGCCGGTAAGCCACGGCGTGGGCGCTACCGTGATGAAGAACTGCGAGCCGTTGGTATTGGGGCCGGAATTGGCCATCGCCAGTTTGCCCGCCTTGTCAAACTTGTGGGGTGAACCCTTAGTCTCATCCTGGAACTGGTAGCCGGGGCCACCCATGCCGGTGCCCGCGGGATCGCCAGCCTGGATCATGAAGTCGGGAATCACGCGATGAAAAATGGTGCCGTGGTACAGCGGTGCCTTGCTCTTGCTGCGGGTGCGCGGGTCAGTCCATTCGCGTGCGCCCTCGGCAAGCTCGATGAAGTTCTTAACGGTAAGGGGAGCGTCCTGTTCGAAGAGACGGCAAACGATGATTCCTTCGCTGGTGTCCAACGTTGCGTAAACGCCGGGTTGGCGGGGCATGAGTAGTCCTTTCGGGGTGGATGGTGTCAAAGAAACTAGATTACAACATTGCGGTGGTTGGTGGTTGGTACTTCGCTCGGTTGACGAAACGAATGCCCGGAGTCGCCCACTGCTCAGCGCCAACTACCAACTACCAACGGCCAACAACCAATACAATGGCTTCTGCGACGACATGCCCAACTGGATCTTCTGGCTGGTCTTCAATCTGTTTGTGCTCGCGATGCTGGCGCTTGATCTCGGCTTGGTTCATCGCGACAAGCATGTGGTGCGGCTGCGTGAGGCGATCGCGTGGACGACCATTTGGATCACGCTGGCAGCCTGCTTCGCAGTGCTTATCTTTTTCTTCGGGCATACCATGGTCGGTCATGCGCGCCCGAATTCCGCTCTGTCGCTGGAGTTTGTTGCCGGTTACCTGATCGAACTCTCGCTCAGCGTCGATAACCTGTTCGTTTTCCTGCTCATCTTTGGCTACTTTCGGGTGCCCGCCAATCTGCAGCACCAGGTGCTTTTCTGGGGTGTCATCGGGGCCCTGGTGATGCGCGTAGTCTTCATCTTTGCCGGCATTACGCTCCTGAACCGTTTTCACTGGTTCATCTACATCTTCGGCGCGGTCCTTATCTACAGCGGCATCAAGCTTCTGCGGCAGGAAGGCGCCGATATCCGTCCCGAAGCGAATCCCGTGCTGCGTTTGTTTCGCAAGCTCTTCCGTGTGACGGAAAGCTACGAAGGTGGCCAGTTCTTTGTGCGGCGTGGTCTCGTGCGATACGCTACGCCGCTCGCGGTTGTGTTGCTCATGGTGGAAACCACCGACCTGCTGTTCGCCACCGATTCCATTCCGGCGGTGCTGGCGGTGACCCGCGAGCCCTTCATTGTTTATACGTCCAACGTATTCGCGATTCTGGGACTGCGCTCACTCTACTTCGCGCTGGCAGGGATGATCGAGAAATTCCACTTCCTGCATTACGGGTTGTCGCTCATCCTGATTTTCATCGGAGTGAAGATGCTGGCGTCGGGCTACATCGAGATTCCGATCGGAGTTGCTCTTGGCGTAGTCGCGGGAGTGTTGGTTGTGTCGGTAGTGCTTTCCGTGATCTTCCCCAAAAGCAAGTAGTTACCTGCTAGGACCCGATATATCTGGCGTACAAGCTTCGCGCGATAGCGGTATCGGTGGTGCCTTTGATGATGGCGCGCCCGTCGGGGAACAAGGTCAGCTCGTAGGGCTCGCGCCAGAACTTGAGGACGAACTCGTTGTGTCGGACTGGGCCATGAGGCATCAGGCGGCGGGTCACTTCCTCAAAGTCGACAGGGCGCTGGCGTTCGTGAATCTGGACCGAATTGCGTCCGCAAAGCGTGATGTGAGGCCGTCCTTCGCCGGCGAGGTGCACGAAATTATGCTCCTCGCAGACGTGGCATCCCGCGCGAGGTTTGGCGGTACTGATCTCGGAGAAATCATTGGTCCACACGTCATAGGAGAGCAGAGTGCGCCGCAGCCCATCGTGGGCGCCGACCAGCAGCTTGAGCGCTTCGGTGGAAGCGATAGAAGCAACGAAATTCACCGCCGAATTCAGAATGCCGCAGGTATCGCAGGTCTCGACCATTCCACGGGGTGAATCAGGAAAGATACATGCCAGGCAGGCGGTCTCGCCGGGAAGCACCGTCATGGTAACCGCATAGCTGGCGACGGCAGCGGCGTAGATCCACGCCGTACCCTTGCTGACGGCGAAGTCATTGATCAGATACCGCGTTTCGAAATTGTCTGTGCCGTCGAGAACAAGATGGACGCCGCTGAGCAACTCTTCAGCATTCTCCGGCGTTAAGTCAGCAGAGTGCGGCTCCACGGCAATTTCCGAGTTGAAGCTCTTGATTTTTCGCGCCGCGGCGATGGCTTTGGGCAGCGACTCCGCAGCGTCGGACTCATCGAACAGCACTTGCCGCTGTAGATTGCTCGGCTCGACGTAATCGCGGTCGATGATGCGCAGGTAACCGACCCCGGCCCTTGCCAGCAATGACGAGAGCGCCGAACCGGTGGCGCCGCAACCCACAATCGTGACCCTCCCGCCGGCGAGCCGCTTCTGTCCCTCAGCGCCAATCGGGGTAAACAGAACTTGACGGGAGTATCGCTCACTGAGATCCAACGACAACACCTGCTCGGGGAACGGGTTCCTTGTTTATTATAGGGACTCTACATCAACCCTTCCGTCTGGGTTAGACGAAAGAGGGCCATCGCACGCAACAATGGGCATCGCGACGGACGCAAGTGCATGGGCAATGAAGTCCGGCAGGCCTCGCCGACAGAGGTTTGCGGGCTGAGGGGCAGGATACACAGGTTAGCTTGAGGGAGCCAATCACGCCATTGCTGTACAAGTTTGCATCATGGATCGCGCTGGGGGCACTCAGCGTGTCTCTGGCGTGGTCGCAATCCTCCCCACCGGCGGAGGCTCACGAGCAGGAGCGGAGTTCTTCCGAGGCCAGCCCGGCCAACAGCATTGGTGCGGCGGCCAAATATCAAGGCCAGATTGTCCGCAGCATCGAGTTTCGGGGCATCGCGGGTGCTAATCCTGAGATGCTGCGCAAACTGCTGGCCCAGCAGACAGGCGAGCTTCTCGACCGCGACAAGCTGCACAGCAGTCTGGAAGCGCTCTACGCGACAGGACGGTTCGCCACTCTGCAGGTGGAAGCGGAACACGCGCAGCCCGATGGGGTTTCTCTGACGTTTGTGGCCACGGAGAACTATTTCTACGGCGACATCAACGTTGACGGTACCCCGAAGAAGACAAATCCCAAGCCACATAATCTGGTAGACGCCAGCAAACTTGACCTCGGGACCCCGTTCTCGCCCGCGGAAGTGGACCGCGCGGTCGAGCGCATGAAGAAAGTGCTGGCCGACAACGGATACTACAAGCCAGCCATCACTTACGAGCTCAAACCGAACGATCAGACTCGACAGTTGAAGATCGACTTCCACGTGGTTCCGGGTCCGCTGGCGCGTGTGGGTGAGGTCAAGCTGGAGGGCGACACCGGTATCCCGCCTGACAAAATTCGCAGCCTGACGAAATTAAAGACTGGCGCCGGCGTGAAGCAGGAAAATGTTACGCGAGCGCTGGAGCGGCTGCGCAAGAACTATCAGAAGAACAACCATCTGGAGGCGCAAGTTTCGCTGACCGACCGGCAGTACCAACCGGACACCAACCGGCTTAATTACATCTTCAAGGTGGACGAAGGCCCAACCGTCGCCATCACGACCGAAGGCGCGAAGGTCAGCAAGGGCGAGTTGAAGAAGCTGGTCCCCGTTTATCAGGAAAATTCCGTGGACGACGATCTGCTGAACGAGGGCCGCCGTAATCTTCGTGATTACCTGGAGATCAAAGGATATTTTGATGTAAACGTTGAAGTTGAGAGGCACCCGACCCCGGCGGAGGACCACCTCAATATTCTTTACGTCATAGACCCTGGTGATCGGCACAAGTTGGCTGCGATTAAGGTGAAAGGCAATCGGTACTTCGACACCGAAACCATCACCGAACGCTTGGCCGTCCAGCCTGCCAGTCTGCTGCTGAAGAACGGCCGCTTCAGCCAGAGACTACTGACCGGGGACCTGGCGTCGATCAAATACCTTTATCAGTCCAACGGTTTCCTCGTCGTCAAAGTGAATTTCGAGCTACTGGAAAATTATGAGGGCAAGCCAGACCAGATCGCGGTCCTATTCAAGATCGAAGAAGGCCCGCAGACCCTGGTAAATTCACTACAGATCGTGGGCAACCATAGCTACCCGGCGGCTCGATTGGAGCGGTTGGTCAGCAGTCTTCCCAATCAACCGTACAGCGATGCGAATGTCGCCGGCGACCGTGACCACCTTACCCTCTTCTACTTCAATCACGGCTTTCCGAACGTGCAGTTCGAAGCGGCCGCAACCCCTGCCCCGGACCAGCCGCAGCGCATGAACGTGGTTTACACCATCACCGAGGGACCGCAGTTCTTTGTCGATCGCGTCATCGTGAGCGGGCTGGAATTCACCCGTCCCTACATTGTGGACCGGCAGATGCGCATCGAGGACAGAGATCCCTTGAGCCAGAACCGGATGGTGGACTCTCAGCGACGGCTCTACAACCTCGGCCTGTTCAACCAAGTGGACATGGCTGTCCAAAACCCTGATGGGCTGGAACCGTCCAAGAACGTGCTTTTTAATCTTCAGGAAGCCAAGCGCTGGACCTTCCGTTACGGCGGTGGAGTCGAGTTCGCCACCGGCAACATTCCTACCACCAGCAATCCCCAAGGCAGCACGGGAGTGAGCCCCAACGGCGTGCTGGAAATCACGCGCTTGAATATGTTCGGTCGCGACCAGACCCTGACTCTTCGAGCCCGGATAGGCCTGCTGGTTCGTCGGGGCCTCATCAGCTACGATGCGCCGCGCCTGTTTCACAAAGAGAAATGGCGTTTCACCGTCACTGGCTTCTATGACAACGAGGCCGACGTGAACACTTTTACCTCGGAACGGCTCGATGCTACCTTCCAGGCAGAGCAGAAATACAGCCGGATCACGACGCTGTTTTATCGGATGAGCTGGCAGCGTGTATCCATCGATGCCAACAGCCTGGTGATCGATCCGACATTGATACCGTTGTATTCGCAACCGATCCGGCTCGCGATTCCCAGTTTCACGTACCTGCGGGACACTCGCGACAATCCCATTGACTCGCACAAGGGCAGCTACACCATAGCCGACCTTGGATTGGCCACCAGCGCGTTGGGTTCCCAGGCAAATTTTGGCAAGGTGCTGCTCCAGAATTCGAGCTACTACACCTTCAAGAAGAGATGGGTGCTGGCGCGCAACACCCAGATCGGAATTCTGCATTCCTACGGCACGAATAATTTTCTCAGCCTCCCCTCGGGGGAAACGACGTTGCCGTCGGAAGCCACCTCGGTCCCACTGACGGAGTTGTTCTTCGCGGGTGGTGGCAATTCTCTGCGCGGCTTTTCTATCAACCAGGCGGGTCCCCGCGACTTGCAGACCGGATATCCCATCGGCGGGCAGGGGCTGTTCATCAACAACTTTGAAATTCGTACCCCGCCCGTTCCGCTCCCGTTCGTAGGCGACGATCTCGGGTTTGTTTTCTTTCACGATATGGGCAACGTTTTCGCAACCGCAAGCCAGATTGCAAGCGGTATGCTGCGCCTCCATCAGCCGTCGATCGCGCAGTGCGCCCAGCCGGGCAGTGCGGTGGGGTGCAACTTCAGCTATAACCCGCAGGCGGTCGGAATGGGACTGCGCTATAAAACGCCGGTTGGACCGGTACGCTTGGATGTTGGTTACAACTTCAATCCGACGCGGTATCCCATTCTGGAGCAGGACAAGGTGGAGACGCTGCGGCACATCAACGTATTTTTCAGTATTGGACAGACATTCTGATGAGACGAACTCTTCATTTCGGGACCGTCATGTTGCTTTTGCTGGCGCCGGCAGTCCTTCCAGTTTTTGCTGGAGAAGTAATCGATGGGGTTGTGGTTACGGTGAACCACAAACCAATCTTTCGCAGCGATTGGGACGAGGCGGTGGCCTACGAACTGTTTATGCAGCGTAAGCCCGCCGTGAAACTGACGGAACCTGATCGCGTGACTGCCTTGCAGCGGCTCATTGATCGCCAACTATTAAAGGCACAGATGAGCGATGAACACTCCTTGCAGCCTTCGGAAGACGAGTTGCGGGCCGACGTTGCCAAGCTGCGGGCACAGTTCCCCGAGGGCAAGGAGGACAAAGACTGGCAGAAGTTGCTCGCCAGCTACGGCCTTACTGAGGAGCTGCTGAAGGCCCACCTGCGAATCGAGGTGCAGATCATGAACTTCGTGGAAGTGCGACTGCGCCCTAACGTGCACGTGCAGCCGGAGGAACTCGAGGCTTACTACCAGCACCAACTGCTGCCCGACCTGAAAAAAAATGGGGCCAAGGTGGTGTCGTTCCAGGATGTCGAACCCCGGATTCGCGAGCTGCTCACCCAGCAACGCATGGATGAGGTGTTGGATGCGTGGCTGCACAACCTGCGGCAGCAGGCTGAGATTCGCAGCAGCGTGCCGATTCCCGCGCTAAACATTCCGGCCAGCCAGCCGAGGGCCTCTGGCGCTAATTGACGATGCCTGACCAGACCAACACCCGACGCTCGCACACTCGCCTCTGGATTGAGGTGGGGATCGCTGTCGTGTTGCTGGCCCTTGCCGCCGCTGCCGTCTGGTATCTCCGGAGTCCGCAATTCGAGGACCTCGTCCGGCGCAAGGTAATCGCCACTCTCGAAGACGCCACCGGCGGCAGGGTCGATCTGAAGACTTTCCATTGGAACCTCGGCAAGCTGGAATTTGAGGCGAAGGATCTCACCATTCACGGCCGGGAAGGGCCGGACCAGCTTCCGTATGTGCACGCCGATCGCGCGTTCGTGCGATTGCACGTCGTCTCTTTTGTCGAAACGCGGGTGCACCTGCGTTATCTGGGCCTTGAGCATCCCGTCATCCACCTCATTGTTTATCCCGATGGAACTACGAACGCGCCCGAGCCGAAGGTCAAACGGGGCAATGTAAAGCCCGTGCAACAGCTTTTCGACCTGGCCATCGGGCGCGCCGATCTTCGGAATGGCCTGCTGCTGTTGAACGATCGGGCGCTGCCGCTGGACTTCAGCGCAGACGACATCGGCGCATGGGTGAGCTATGACCACAAAGACCAGCGCTATGACGGCGTTCTGCACGTTGGCAAAATCGATGCAAAGTATCGAGACTTTCGCAATGTGGCGGCTCAAGCAGAGGCGGAGTTCAGCGTATGGCACGATACAGCGCAGTTCAAGTCGCTAAAGCTTGTGTCTGAGGGATCGTCGCTGGAGATGCAGGGAAAGCTAATCAACTTCGACAGCCCACGAATCGAGTTCAACTACAACACTACGTTAAGCCTCGCGCAACTCGGTGCGGTCACGCGAAGCTACCAGGTCCGCGCGGGAACGCTCACCGCTGGCGGCTCGGGCAAATATTCTGAGACCAGCCGGACGTCGCAGGGCAAGCTCGCAATTCGCGGGTTGGATTATCTGCAGGAAGGCGTCCTCCTGCGCAACGCAAGTGCGGGCGCAGACTTTTCTCTCGATAACGACCATCTGTCGCTCACTCACATAGCAGGCCGTTTGCTAGGCGGGGAAATAACTGGGGAAGCTACCGTTGACAACCTCATGGCGTCGAGTTCCGCGGCAGCCACTGCCCCACCGCCGGCAAAGAACGGTACGCGAGCTCGGAACTCAGGCCCACGCGGGCCCTCCAAGGCCGAGGCTGGCGATGACACAACCGCGAAGATCAAAGGTCCGGGCCCACAGCAGGGAAAGGCGCGGCTGCGCGTGAGCGGGATCTCGATGGCAGAACTGGTTCGCGCCATCTCGACCAAAGCGTTGCCAGTCGAGGTGCTAAAACCAGCCGGTAGCGTTGGCGGGACCGTTGATTTTTCCTGGACGGGATCTTTGACGGATGCCCAGGGCGAGCTGGCGCTGGAAATTGTTCCTCCGCCGCAGACTGCGAACGGCGAACTACCGATGAGCGGAACCCTGCGCAGCCACTACCGGCTCCGGCCACAGGTCATGGATATCGCTTCCCTGAATCTCATGACTCCGCACACGAATCTGACCGCATCCGGCACATTGGGCACAAATGCGGAGAACCTCAAAGTGTTATTTGTCGCTACCAGCCTCAAGGAGATCGAGCCGTTTGTGCTGGCCTTAGGCTATGCTCCGTCACCGGTCGAGCTTTCGGGTGAAGCGAGCTTCAATGGAACAATCAACGGCAGGCTTGCCGATTCCCTGGTTGCAGGCCACGTTGAGGCGTCGAATTTCACCTACACTTTCACGCCGCTTGCGAAGCCCGCGGAGCATCCCGCCCACGCACCATCGAAGAGCGAGCCTCTCTCCCACGTTCCATCGCCGCCGCCCCCACCGTCGCAACCGGTCCTACAGCCGAAACGCATCCACATCGACCGGTTCTCAGCCGATGTTCAGTACTCCCTGTCGAAGGTCGCCCTGCACAACGCCGTCATTCAGGAGGGAAGCGCACATCTCAATGGGGATTGGACGGCTGCTCTAGTAAAGGGCAGCTTCACCGAAGACTCACTCTTCCAGCTTCAAGTTGTCGTGCATAGTGCTGACGTGGCAGACCTGCAACACGTTGCCGGTTTCAGCTATCCCCTGACGGGCACTTTGAATGCGACTTTGCAAGCCGCGGGAACGGAGGGAAATCCTCACGGCCAGGGGCAGTTTACCTTGACTGCGGCCCAGGCCTATGGACGTCCCATCAAGTCCGCCAGCGCCACCCTCGCGTTTGCCAATCACGAGGCGCAGTTCAATCACATTCGGCTATTGGCTGCGCGTGGCGTGGTCGCAGGTTCTGCCGCCTACAATTTCAACAGCAAAGGCCTGACCTTCGATCTGAATGGCGCCGGCATCGATCTGGCGGAGATTCCGGAATTACAGTCAGCACGGCTACAAACAGGGGGTGCCCTCAGCTTCGCGGCCAACGGCGCAGGCACCCTGGATGAACCGGTCATCAACGGCGATCTGCAGGTGAGCGACCTGGTGCTGAACGGAGAGCGCATCGGTGGCTTCACCGCCAACGCGGTCACCCGCGGCACTCACCTTCAGCTTACAGCGCGCTCTAACTTTCCTCATGCAAGTTTATGGCTCGACGAAGATGTTGAACTGCGTGGCGACATGCCGGCCCACATGACCATGCAATTCTCGAATCTCGACATCGATCCCTTTCTGAAGCAAGAGATCAAAGGGAAAATCACGGGACACTCCTCGATGGCGGGACAGGCCGCTTTGGACGGGCCACTGAAGCAGCTTAAGCTCCTCAAAGGCGAGTTCAAGATCAATGAATTCAAAGTCGAAGTGCAAAAGGTTCCTATCGCCAGCGACGGACCCATCGAGTTGCACCTGGCCAACGGAGTGGTCTCCGTCCAACGGTGCGCGCTGATCAGTGAGGATTCCAGGCTCGCCCTAAGCGGGAGTGTCGGGTTGCAGGCCGAACGCCAGCTGGACCTGCGCGCCGATGGCAGCGTCAATCTGAAGCTGGTGCACACGCTTGATCCCGACATTACTTCCTACGGTACCGCGACGATAGGAGTCACCGTGACCGGCGGCACGGCGAAGCCGCTGATGAAAGGCCGCATCGAAATTATTCACGCCGGTCTGTCCATGATCGACCTGCCTTCCGGGCTTGGTGACATCAACGGGAGTTTCGTGTTTAACCTGGACAAACTGGAAGTGGAGCATCTGACCGCGCGCACCGGCGGCGGACTGGTCAACTTCGGCGGTTTCGTTACCTATGGCCGGACCATCGGGTTTGACCTGACCGCGACAGGTAACGAGATCCGCTTCCGTTACGCGGGCATTAGCGTGACCTCTGATCAGTCGCTGCACTTGACGGGTACACTACAGAACGCCTCGCTGAAAGGCGATGTAACGGTCATCCGCTTTGCGCAGATTCCCTCCACGGAGCTGCCGTACGCCCTGGCGCAGGCAAGTCCGGTGGCAGTGCCCAATCCCAATTCGCCGCTCAACGCGTTGCACCTCGACGTACGCATCCTGTCGGCGCCGGAACTGACGGTGCAAACCTCGCTCGCCAAGTTGTCCGGCGGCGTTGACCTGCGGCTGCGCGGTACCGCGGCCCGGCCGGTGTTGTTGGGACGTATTAGCATTGCCGAGGGTGACCTGAAGATGGAAGGCACTAAGTACCACTTGGAACGCGGCGACATCACGTTTACCGACCCGGTGCGGATTGATCCGGTGCTGGACATTGAGGCCACCACCCGCGTTCGCGATTACGACATCACGATCGGGCTGCACGGGACGCTGGAGCGGCTCACCACCACGTATCGTTCCGATCCTCCGTTGTCCAACGACGACATCGTTGCACTGCTGGCCTTCGGGCGTACCCAAGGTGACACCAGCGGGGCAGCGACTGCCCAGCTCGGGTTTGCCGAGAGCGCTTCTAATGCGGTGCTGGGCCAGGCCATCAACCAGACGGTCTCGAGCCGGGCGTCGAAACTGTTTGGGGTAAGCTCAATCCGAATCAACCCCTCGGTAGAAGGGACGGAAAACAATCCCAATGCACGCCTCACCGTGGAGCAGCAGGTCTCGAACAATGTGACGTTGACCTACATTACGAACCTCACCCGTTCGGCGCAGCAGGTCATTCAGTTCGAATACAACATCAACAGCGAATACACGTTTCAAGCGATTCGCGATGAGAACGGAGTGGTCAGCTTTGATCTGCTGGTGCGGAAGCGGAAGCGATGAAAAGCGCTTGACAATGCTAAACGCCCCCCATCCCCTCGCCCATCTCCGCACCCGCATGGTTGAGGAACAACTGCGATCGCGCGGTATACGCGATCCCCGCGTGCTGGCTGCTATGGGCAAAGTTCCACGCGAAGAATTCATCGCTGGCGGCGACCTAAGGGACGCGTATGGCGACCACCCACTACCCATCGGATCAGGGCAAACTGTATCGCAGCCCTACATCGTCGCTGCCATGGTGGAGGCGCTGGAGCTGCGGCCCACCGACCGTGCGCTGGAGGTTGGTACCGGCTCTGGATATGAGGCGGCGATCCTGGGCGAGCTGGCTTCGGAGGTATGGACCATCGAGCGCCACGCGGAGCTGGCCGACAAGGCGCGCGAGATCCTGGCGCGGCTGGGCTACGGGAACATCAACGTCGTCCACGGCGACGGCAGCCTTGGCCTACCCGACCACGCTCCGTTCCGCGGGATACTGGTTGCCGCCGCGGCACCCCGAATTCCCGATAGCCTGGTCGCGCAATTAGCGGACGGAGGCAGACTGGTTGTGCCCGTCGGCGACCGTTACGAGCAGCAGGTACAAATCGTCCGCAAAGAAGGCCAGGAAATCGTGGTTACGAAGCACGACCTTTGCCGCTTCGTGCCGCTGGTCGGAGCACAGGGCTGGGAGCCGTAGGAGGCATCAATTCCGGCGCAGTGAGTTTTCCCCGCGATGCCTCAATGCACCAGAAAGCCCCTGCTGGCCGCCAGCAAGCCGACCACCGCCAGACACATCCCGAAATACCAATACCCGCGATTGTCGGTCAGCAAGGTGATGGACGTGACCACCAGCGCGATCTCCAAAAACACTTCGCCCAGATCGAAGCGGTCGGCACGACGGCTGGCGCGTTGCACCTCGACCTCCAGCCCGCGAGCCTCAGCCTGGATGTCCTTCTTCTGCTCGCCATACTTGTCGATTTCCTCGTGGAAATGCTTTTGCACTTCCTCGGCAGCTTCGGCCTTGGCATTCCCCAGCGCCGTCAGGACTTCGTCCAGCGCCTCCAGATTGTTTTGCCGGATGTTCTTCGCCTGGTAATAGCCCCACTGGTCGGTAGCGCGAGTCTGCGCCAGGATCTCTTCGGTGTGCGCCCGATGTCCCAGCAGGGAAACGATGGCCACCAATACGGCCAGAATCGCGATAGTAAAGCTGACCGGGGCCAAATGCTTTCGTTCCCTGGCCTCTGCGGCAGCTTCTTTTACCTTGTCCATCGCTTCCATTTCCGAGCTCATGCAAACCTCCGGGGAAACAGCAAGGGGCACTTTACCAAAACCAGATGTTACAGGCTAACCGAGAAATGCGGAATACGAAAACGCCCCAATTATGGAGGTTCCAAGCAAGTACTACGGTGAGTTTCGGAATTGCTACATTCGAGAGGGCTCAGTTAGAGCGGCGCGACTCGTTTCCGAGCCGCGCCGTTTCTACGCCGAATAAAACTGAAAGCGCCCTAGTTTAGCAATCCATAGACGTCCACTTGATTCACCGCGCCGACAAAAACCAGGCCGTCAGCGACGGTCGGAACGGTAAACTTCACCGCTACTCCTGCCTGATCGCGCTGCTGGTTCTGGGTTGAGTTGTAAAGCTCCGTCGCCAGATTGGTGGCATCATAGGCGTGCAGGACCGCTGGGCCTACTTCGAAGGCGGTAGTCTCGATGACCCACGCAATGGCGTCGCTGGTGCCATTGGCAGAGACAGATGGAATGGTTCCGGGGCCGCCAAAAACCTCCGGGCTTCTCGAGCTAACGCTCGACCCGATCTGCTGCGCTACAGGATCGTAGGAGAAGGCCACCAACGGGGAGCCCCCGGGCCCAAAATAAAGATTGTTGTTCCACATGGCCGGTGCGCCAAAAATACCGTTGATGAGGCCCGGCAACGTTTGCACGATCTGGGTGTCGCCGGCAGGGTTGTAGTGACCCATATTGTCGCGATCCACCAGGTCAATTGTGCCTTCTTTCCCGGCCTGAACCAGCAGATGAGGATAGGGTGCGCCGGGTTGATCGGGCAGAAGCAGAATGCCACCAGAGGCAACATCGATATCGCCGGAGTTCAGCATTGACTGGTCCCATGGCGTGAAATAGTCGACTACACCGGGTTGTATGTCGGCCCAGGAAAGGCGAAGGATGCTGTCGCCATAATCGATCCCGCTCAGGTTCGCGTCGAAGAGCCCGTTCCCTGTCGGGACGTAGATGCTATTGGAGGAATCCACTGCCGGCCCCCAACCGCTGGCCCATATTCCTCCATTGTAACCGTCGGGCGTGGTGACATACACGCCAATTGGAAGCAGGGAATTCTCGCTGAACCCCATCACGTAACCGTGATAGTTTCCGTAGTCGCAATGCGAGGCCCAGGAAACCAGGACCAAACCGTTGGCCAGTGCCAGCGCCGCGCGCTGATTCTCGATCAGTGGGTCAAACGTGAGGTATCCGTTTACCGATCCCGAGCCCGTGCCGGGGGTGATTGCGGTGATCGGCGCACCAAAATATAGGTCCGACAGATTCTCTGCTCCGGTGCTGAGATCCAGGACATGCATCCTTTGATAGAAGGTGGTGACGTTATTGACGATCTCCTTGGTCTTGGCCACCAAGTAGATTTGGTTGCTGGCGACATCGATGACCGGCGTACTGGTGATGCCGATTTCGGGCACAATGTCAGTGCAACCAACGTCGTTGCTGGAAACCGGGAGGATTCGCTTATCGCCAAAAGTGCCGATAAAACTTTTCTGCCAAAGTTGCTGACCGCTGTTGGCGTCGAATGCGTACACCTGATCGTGCTCCGTAGCCACATACACCACATTGTGCAGCGTGCCGTTGATGTTCACTCCTGGTTCATATAACGGTTGCGCATAAACATGTCCTGCGACCGGCAACTCCAGGAGTTTGCCGAAGGTCACCTCATTGACGTTCTGGGGTGTCAGAATGGTTTCATTCGCGTTAAGGCCGCTGCGATAATTGTCATTGTGATAAGTGGTGACTGCGACTTGTCCCACGGCAAGCAGGGAAGACAACAGCACGCACAAGGCGACAGCGGGAACAGAGCGGGTGGCCCAGTTCTTCACAGTTTGACTCTCCTTTTTCGGGTGATAGAAACACCTTCGTTGTAGAAGCTTAGTTTTGTCAGAAGCACAACGGAGTGGGCAAAGGAAGCTACACTTCTCTGTTTAGCAGTTAGCCCACTGTAGCACTGCCGTCGTAACACCGCAACACATATTTGCAAACAAACATCGGCACAGGAGTGGTAAGAGCACTACACCGGATGGCTCTCCAGTGGGCCTCGGAGCTCAGCACGATTGCCCAATTGTTTTCTGCTGCAATTACACTCATAATCATTCATCAATTTCAAACCTATGGAAGAGCAGTTCAGGATTTTGGATATGGGACGTGTCTGCACGTAGTTGCGTGCAAACTGGATCTCCGGGCCAGTTCATTGGGGCATTCCTAGAGATTTTCACCTGAGTTGCAGTCAGCGGTAAGAGTGACACACTGATCAAGAGGCCAGTGTCGCGATAACCGATTAGCCATCTTCTGGATCATTTTCGTACCACGGAGACTGAATGGCCACTATCTCTCAGCCACTGCCCATGCGAGCGCGCCTGCGCTCCAAGACGCTCCTGTTCGTCTTCATCGGCCTGATGATGGCTTACGTGCTCTACCACAATGAGCGCTTCCTCATCAATCCTGGCGATCCCGTCTGGGACCACTACCGGCCGTTCAAATGGTGGCTGCTGCCGCACGGATTGGCGGGAGCGTGCGCCCTGCTGCTAGGACCCATGCAGTTCTCCGACCGCATGCGCCAGCGCTACCTTCGGCTGCACCGCGTCGTGGGATGGGTTTACGTGTCGGGCGCCCTGGTTCTTGCTCCGCTGGGCGCCTACATCCAGTACTTCGAGGAGCGCATGGGCGAATCACGTTCGTTCACGATGGCGGCTGTGTCCGACGCGGCCCTGTTAATGCTGACCACCGCCGTTGCCTTGTGGTTTATACTGCGCCGCAAGGTCCCGCAGCACCGCCAATGGATGACCCGTAGCTACGCGGTCGCCCTTGTCTTTCTGGAGGTCCGCCTCATTGGTGGGCTCACGGGATGGGACAATAACCCCAAAGCCATCGAAACCATCGTTTGGGTGTGCCTGATCTTCGCCGTTCCCCTCGCAGATATCGTCCTCCAGTGGCAGGACTTCCGCCGCAGCAAGCTAGCACGGACGAAAGAGCGAGCAGCGGCGGCGTAGGCGGCAGTTCATGCTCGGATGGAGAAATTAAAAGCATAAGAGTGAAGGGATCAGCCTGTGTGACATCATCTCGAAAGTTACCTTTTGGCACGAAAAGCGGCTTCAACTAAATCACGGAGGATGAACAAGGATGAATAGGAAATTGTGGAGAGTTCTTGCAGGGCTGTGTATGCTCGCGCTGGCCGCCGTCTGGGCCGCGCCGGCAACCGCGCAGATGTCAGGGGACAAAGAAAAACCGCCGATGTACACCTACGTTGGGAATTGGAATATTCCCCGCGCGCAATGGGCAGAGATGGAAAAACCGGATGCTGGTAACCAGAAAATCCTGGAGCAGGCCCTCGCCAACGGGACCCTCGCAGGCTACGGCAGCGACATAAATCTGATCCATCAGCCCGAGGGCTACACCCACGATAGTTGGTGGTCGGCAATGTCCATGGCCGGGTTACTCAACGTTCTGGACCAGTTCAGCAAGTCCGGCAGTTCCACTTCTCCCATCCTTGCCAGTGCCACGAAACACGAAGATGCCATTTTCGTCAGCCGGCACTACAACTGGCACGCCGGATCGTGGAAGGACGTGTACACCCACGGGTCGTCCTATAAGTTGAAAGCGGACGCGCCGGACAACGCAGTGGACATGCTCAGCGCGAGCCTGATTGTGCCTCTGATGGAGAAAATGCTCGCTGACGGCACGATTCACGAGTATGAAGTCGACACGGAAGCGATCCACACCCAGGCCCCCGGCACGTTCTGGGTTTTCTACATCGCGGCCAGCGCGGAAGCCCTGGACAAGGTGAATGCAGCGCTGCGCGACAGAATGCAGGCGAACCCGCTGGGCGGGCCGGCATTCGGTTCCATGGTAGACATGGCCCCGCACCGTGACGAACTGGCTCGCACCAACGCTACGTACAAATAAATGTCTGCATTGCTCCTACGATCCGCGAGCGACTCCAGCTTTGGGGCGCCGCTCGCGGGCCGGATTCTTGATGTCCGTCATTCCGACAGGAATACACGCCGACTCACGTGGCGCCAGATGTGCTCGAAGGACAACCCACTATGAGAACTTCCGTTGTAGGATTCAGTTTCTTTGTTCTTTGCCTTTCCACTATGGCTTGCGCGGCGCAGCGAAACCAGCCCCTTGCTTTCGCCGGCAAGACGCGTCTCTACTACATCTCGTCCGATGAAGTCGAGTGGGACTACGCACCCCACAACATGGACCACATGACTGGAAAGCCCTTCGACAAGTCCACCGTGATGTGGGTCGAGCAGGGTAAAGACCGCATCGGCCAGGTTTACCGCAAGGCCATCTATCGCGAATACACCGACGCCACCTTTCAGACGCTGAAGCCGCGGCCGCCCGAGTATCAGCACATGGGCATTCTCGGTCCAGTGATTCGCGCCGAAGTAGGCGACACCATCGAAATTGTCTTTCGCAACAACACGACCCAGCCTTATAGCATGCACCCGCATGGGGTGTCCTATACGAAAGATTCCGAGGGAGCGCCCTACGCTGGTATGTCGCCGGAGAGCACCGGTCTGGTCGCTCCCGGCCAAACCCACAAGTACAGGTGGGAGGTGCCCGAGCGTGCCGGCACCGGCCCCGACGACGGCAGCTCCGTAATGTGGCTCTACCATTCGCACAACTACGAGCCAAAGGACGTGAATGCCGGGCTGATCGGCCCCATCGTCATTACGGCCAAGGGAATGGCGCGGCCTGATGGCAGTCCGAAGGATGTGGACCGTGAAATGTTCGCACTGTTCATGATCATCGATGAGAACCAGAGCCACTACTTTCAGCACAACATTGACACCTATGCCGGTGATCCCAAGTCGATTAAGAAGCTGGAAGTGGTTCCCGAGGACGCGGACGGCAATGCCTTCCTGGTACTGGGCCACGGCTTCGCCCTGGTCAACCACAAGTTCACCATCAACGGATATATCTTCGGGAACAACCCACCGATGCGGATGCACAAGGGCGAGCACGTGCGCTGGTATCTTATGACCATGGGAGACGGCTTCAACTTCCACACGCCGCACTGGCATGGCAATGTGGTAATGGCGGACAAGCACCGTACGGACATTCTGTCTCTGTCGCCAGCGCAGTTCGTGGTGGCCGACATGGTACCCGATAACGTCGGCACGTGGATGTTTCACTGCCATCTCAGCGACCACCTGACCGGCGGCATGATGTCCACCTACGATGTGCTGCCGTGAAGCAGGCGCCGCATTGTCACCTTCCGCTCACCCGCAAAATGCACGCTTGAGCGGGGCGACCGGCGCCTGAAATGTAAACTCTGGCTCCGACGGGACGGTTGATGTACACTGCCGTGGCTAAGATGCCAAAATAAGAATCCTGATTTAGAGACATGGAGGCGTGATGCCGTTGCGTCTGGAAAGCCGCCCGGTCGGCGATGTCCTGGTCGTTCAGTGCCAGGGACGAATCGTGGCCGGGAATGAAGTCAATACCCTGCACTATTCCATTCAAGATTCCATCGCCCGTTATGGCGACATCGTGCTGCAACTCGACCAGGTAGAGTTCATCGACAGCAGCGGGTTGGGAGCGCTGGTGCGCCTGATGCAAGCCGCGCGAGCCAAGGGAGGAGACCTCAAACTCACCGGAGTGCCGCCCGCGCTCCGCAAGACCCTCGAGATGACCAACCTGCTCTCGCAGTTTGAAACCTACGACTCCGTCGGAGAAGCCATCACCGCCGCCTACTTAGGCTCGCGCTATTCGCGCGGAAAGGCCGGGGACTCCAGGCCACCCATACTTTGTGTTTACGACTCGACGGATGTCTGCACCTTCCTCCGGGAAGTGCTGTGCGGCGCCGGCTACAACACCTTGACCGTTCTGGGCATGAGCGATGCGCTTATCCTGCTCAAAGCCACCAAGGCGAAACTGGTGGTGATTGCCCCGCACATGCAATCCGTACATGGCCGCCCGGCAAGCAAGTTGTTGGAGGAAGTTGATCCCACCGCTTCGCTGCTCGTTCTAGACGAGAACTTTGCTGCCCAGGATCCCGGAGAAGCCGCCGAGAAACTCCTTGGCCGCATTGGCAGCCACTAACCCAGCGCAACACTTAAAGGAGGCAGGCATGACCACGGTGCATTTTTTGGTCGATCTCAACGTCCATGAGGGAAAGTTCGATAGCTTCGAGCACATTGCGCAGGAAATGATCGCGAGTACCCGGCAGGAACCGGGCGCTCTCGGCTACGAATGGTGTCTGAGCGCCGACCGCACGCGCTGCCGGATTGTCGAAACGTACGCGGATTCCGACGCCGTGCTGGCGCACCTGAAGAGCCCGGCGGTGCAGGACGGCATTCCGAAACTCCTCGACACGTCGAGCGTCAGCCGCTTCGAGGTTTACGGCGACCCCGGTCCGCAAGCGGCGGCCATGCTGGCGGGGTACGGCGCTGAAATCTTCCCGTCCTGGCTCAGTTTGCGTTAGGTGAGAGGCTCGAGTCGCCAAAGCGGCGACGGCGGGGAACCAAGCGACGGGCTGAGTTCGCCCCGGTCGTCCGACGGAGGACGACCAGGGCACCCAGAGTCAACGCGATCGGCGGGACTTATGGGCTGAGGAGCGCTTTGCTGACTTGGCTGAGGCGCGCTTTGCGGACTTGGCCGGGGCACGTCTTGCCGACTTAGCTCGGGTGCGCTTCGCGGACTTGGCCGGCGCGCTCTTTGCCGACCTGGCTCGAGACCGCTTCGCGGACTTGGCCGGGGCACGTTTTGCCGACTTAGCTCGGGTGCGCTTTGCGGACTTGGCCGGGGCACGTTTTGTCGACTTGGCCGTAGTGCGCTTCGCGGACTTGGCCGGGGCGCGCTTTGCCGACTTGGCTGGGGCACTCTTTGCCGCGCTGGCTGGAGCCTGCTTTGCCGGAGAGGCTGGAGCCTGTTTCGCGGAGGGGCCACGGGCGGGCGCTGCTGAGCCGGGTGCCGTCCCCATCCAGAAGTTAAGCTCCAGCGCTTTGTCGCCCTGGAACCAATTCTGTTGCCACGACTTCGGGTCCTTCATCACGTCCACTACATTCTTGCCCTCTTGTTGCATGGAATTCGCCACAGCCCGGAAGTTGTAATGGTCGAACACAGCTTGCACTTCCACAGCGTAGGCTTTCGCCAGAGCGCTGTCGCCCTGAATGATGACCATGTTCTCGTCATTCTTCTGGCTTGCCGAGGCAGAGAAGTTGTGTGAGCCGGTTATCACGATGGGGTTCTTGCCATTGGGATCGATGACGATCACCTTGGCGTGCACGATGGCAAAGCCAATCTGGTGCAGGAATTGGCCTCGCATCACCTCCGCGGCCCAGTTGCCCACGCCATGCAGTCCCTGGGGCTGCACAATTCGGAACTGCTGCACCTGCTGTCCGGCGCGTTGCACCAGCGTCACCTGGGCCTTATCAAGTTGCTTCGGGTCGGCCGTTGAGATGACCCCTTTGACAAACAGGTCCTTGTTTTTCGCCTGCTGGTGCACAATGGCGTCGAGCATCGAAGAGCCGCCCGGCTGGAACATCAGGAAGATGATGCCCTCCTGCGCGGCCGCGATTAGCTGGTTGGCCGCGGCCATTTCCTGCTCGGCGCTGGACTTCGTGAACCAGACGTCAACACCGGCGGTTGAGGTCTTTGCCGATTTCACAGTGCTGTTGGAGGTGACCAGGTCCTTGGGGGTGTCGTCTCCAGCGTCGCGCAAGCGGTTCCACTGATCCATAAAGATTTTGGCCACGCCCGGGTCGTCGAACAGGATGATGTTGTTGACTTGGGTGCATATGCCGGTCGGTGACCAGTTCGTACTGCCGCTCAAAGCCGCCGTGGGTTTTTGCTGGCTATCGCAGACCACCGCGAACTTGTTGTGACCCAGGCAGCCGGATGCCATCATCCGGTCATGGACATCGCAACCGGCGTTTTTCAGCGTGGCGCGGCCGGCTTTGTTCTCGTCATCGTCACGGCTCTTATGCGCGCCGTTCGAAAGCACCACGTGGGCGCGCTTTCCCAGGGCCGTCAGCTTATCGAGCAGTATCCCGTCGGAAAGCTCGAACATCGCCAGGAAGATATGTCCGCCGCTCTTGTTCGTCGCGTCCAGCATGTCGATAAGACGCTGGCGCAGATCGCCGCCCAGGAAAAGGCGGATTTTGTTTTCCTGCTCGTCGTTGAGGCTGTTCTTAAAGTCGGACAGCGACTTGCTGCTGAGATCGCCTTTCAGGTACTTCGACATGAACTGCGAGATAACCAGACCGCGGTTGAAATAGCATTCAAACGACTTGCTAACCTGGCCGGTCAGCTCCACCTCATTGCTGAAGGGGCTCGCCTGGCTCTCGTCCGGTTTGGGGGCAGCGTTGCCGGGCTGAATCACCGGGGCGACCTGATAGGACACCTTGTCGCCCGCGTTGGGCGCGTGATCGGTCCAGGCATAGCGCCGGATGGGCGAAGTGTCAGAAGATTCCGGTTGGTTGGGATCCGGTTGTCCACTGGAAAACGAAACCCGGTTGAGCACCAGTCCTACCTGGCCGTTCAGCTTGCGCCGAAGTTCGAAACCGATGCAGTCGGGTATCAATGCGGGAGAACGCCATGCGACGAACACGTCGTCGCTATTTACGAAAGCTTCAATCTTTATAGGCACAGAGAGTCTCCAGTTTCTCGCAGCTTCGGGCAGAAGGATTTCGATGGGGAGATAAGCGTAGCCGCCGCTCCTTTCCCGGGAGTCGAGAGGTCTGTAATGATGTGCTCGAACAAGGCTAAAGTCAATCGCACAATGGTGGGGGTGGCTCGAGGCTGGCTCGGATTCTCTTTTTGGTTGGGTAGGACAATTGATCCATTCTTGGCGACTGCCCCCTCGAGTCTCCAGCAACTCTCAATCACCCAGTTACTCCCACTCAGTCGCAAGCTGCGCGAATGGTTTGCCGCTACGCGAACATACGTTGCAAGACGTGGGCCAACTGGTATCCGAAGGCGTGGCAGGTTCGATTCCCTTGTATTTGCAACGGCGTAGAGCGGCGCCAATCAATTTTCAGATGGATCGCCGGTTTATTTCGGCCTGCAGACACTATCCTTATGGATATTGACGACTATCCGTTCGGCTAGTGCCCCACCCTTCGACTACTCTCAGGGCAGGCGCCAAGCCGGTTCGGCTTGGGGGCTCGAAGCACGATGTCAACGAAGCCAAGTGCTTTCTATTTAAACGCCGGGTCGGATGCAGCATCGGGCCGTGGTTTCCATTCCAGCGAATAGTATTGGCCGCGGTCGCGCGCCCAGGGATCGAAAGCGTTGATCACGTGCTGCAACTCCGGAGTCAGTTCCGGAATATTTCGCATCAGCACACGCTTGAGCGGCGAGACGGGCTGCTGATGCCCGTTCGGAGCGCCCATCTCCATCATCTGCGGCCCTGGCCCGTTGTGATTGACCCAGTTAAGGCCGAGCGTGGTGTAGAACTCAGGCCGGAAGCTGGAGGTGAGGAAACGGTCGCCAAACAATCTCCGCGACGCGTTAAGAATGAACACCACAAACTGGGTTTCTGAGATGGCGTATCCATGCGGCCGGGTATATTCCGCCAGCCAGCCGACCACTGTGTCCACATCTTCGACGTTGTCCACCACGGACCCATTGGGATGACCGAGACAGTCGTTGATCGGCGTCCCGTCCGTGTTCCGCTGGGCGTCGGTGATAATCCTTGATGAATCGCAAACGTGAGTCCCGTAGATCTCGCGCAACTGAGCGACGGTGTCCACCTGTTGCTTGTGGGCAGGCGAATCTGCGGGGATGGTCTTGTCCACAAAGTCGTCATAGCTGGTCAATTGTCGCAGGCCATACTGGCGGCGGAACTCGTTAAAGCGCGGCACGCCGTGCTCGCGGTCACGAATAAGATCGAGCGCTGCAATATCAATCTGCCGGGTCGGCGTGTCGAGCCGTGGCAGAGTAATGTTCTGCAGGAACTGGGGATGGTTGTGCAGCGTGAGCAGGCCCAGCCGCTGCCGTCCCAGGCTCAGTCCCCAGTTGGCCAGACCACGTGACCGCATGGCGTCGGTGGCTTTGCCTTCGAAGGTTTCGATGACCGCGACTTTCTGCACGATCTGATTCGGATCTTTGCTAACGTCGCGGTACTCGATCAGATCGGGAACCAGCGGATGAAGACGGTAAACCGTGACGAACTCTTCTGGGAAGTTGAACGGCGATCCGAAGTGGTTCACACCACCATTAACGTCATCGGGGTTGGTGATGTCGTAGTGAGGGACCGTGCTGCCGAGTCCCACGATGCCGGGTCCGGAGGCGAACACTGAGTACCACTGGGTGGCTTTCTTGGCATTCTCAGAGGTGCCAAAGCCGTGTACCACAATGTCAGATAGAGCTTTGGAAACGTCGGGATCGCCGGTGCCAAGCAGTCCGCTCCAGTTGGCGTTCATGCCTTTGTAGAGCGGCTCATCGTAAAGCAGTTGCGGCGTCCATTCGATGGTGTGGATCTTGGCGACTTCGGCCGAGACTACAAGCCTGGCCACGTTGAAGAGTTCCTCCGCGGTGACATCCTGGTTGCGGATCACGCGCTTAGGGTCAGAGGGATTGCGCAGCCCGCTATCGGCTTGCGGATGTTGCGCTGCTTGCCTGCGGAATTCATCCACGAACGAATTGTGCTCGCGGGCAAACAGGTTGTGATAGAAGCTCAACCCGATGGACCAGTTATCAGGAAACGCCACCGATTCCTGTCCCGTCCACTGCGGCGGAAATGGATCGCCGGGTTGCAGTACGGGCAAATAACCAGGACCCGGCATACCGGCAACAGGCTCCAGCAGCATCTTTGCAGGATCTTTGGGATCGCGCTTCACCCGCTTCAGCGAAGTCTCGTCAAAACCGTAGAGCTGCGAGGCATCCCACCACGCCGTGTTGTTGTTGGCAGTTGTCTTCGGTGCCCGCGTCAGATACGTCCGTCCGCCCATGGTGAATTGCTCCGGCGGCGAATCCTTCAGCACGTAGGTTTTGTCCACCTCATCCCCGGGCCGGCATCCCAGCTTCTGCACCTCTTCCGGCGTGAGCGGTGTCTGGACGTTGTTCACCAATTCGCTCTTGCAGCCGACCGCCATGTCTCCGCCGGGAGCGTTGTGCCCCTCGTCCATGTGCGAGAACCAGTCGTGCGTCATGAACTGGATCCAATAGGCTGCGAGGACGTTAAAGAACGGCGCCTTCTGGTAGTCGCAGTTGGCGTCGGGCGAATCGTTGGGCAGCCCGAAACCGGCATTGCAGGAGGCTGGGTTCGACTGCAAGCGCGTGAACAGCTTGCGGCTGATTACCTGAGGGTCCGGGGTCAGCAAACTTAACCGGCCGCCGTGGCGATTCTTGGTAAGGGTAGTCTGCTCGAGGTCAGGAAACGTGGTGTCAAATTCCACGTTGCGCGCAAACGGCATGCCCGCGGAACCCATCAGAGGATTGCGGATATCGTTGCAGATGCCGGTGAGAGTGCGGGCGCGAATCAGTTCGCCCTTGCATACCTGCTCCCCGTCGCCGCCGACCGCCAGATAGTTGGGATTGTCCTTCGGCAGGCGCATTTCCGGCCATGTCTTCACGGCAGGTCCGGGCACGCCGTCGCGACCCTCAACGTAGGTCTGATAGGTCCCAGCATTGTCGAACAGGTTGAACTTAATCAACTCAATTCGCTCATATTCGAGGTCCATGAGCGCGCCTGCCACCCCGCGCAACTGCGGCCCCTTCACCGAGAGAAAACCCACTGGCAGGGAAGAGGAGTCGCCCGCTCCCCAATAATGGGACCAGTCAACCCACGGCGTCGGGCGGAATTGAACGGCCTGCTGGCCTCCCCGGCACCGCGCGGTGGTTTCGGTCACCTTCCCCTCGAAGCGCTGATCTCGCGTGTTCGCGATCTTGAGGAAACCGCCCTCCACCATGAGTGCGCAAGCCTTCAGTTCCGCTACTTCTTCCTGTTTCGGGCTGAGCTTGTTATTGCCAGAATTGCCCGTCGATTGCGCATCGCTGGGGATGGCCGTGGATGACAGGGTAAGCAGCAAAACCCATACGGAGAGAACCAGGGAATGGATTTTCATAAGTGGTTCATGATTGGCGGAATTCTCGTGGAAGTCAAGAACTTTGATCGTGTTCTAAGCTTGCATTGCTCAGCTTTAGTATGGGCCGTGAAGCACCTCGCTCCTACTTGAGAAGGAACCAGCGGCCAAGAGTGCCGAATACAAGGCCGAAAATTCCGACTACGAGAAAAGCCCACCCAGCCTTATGAATGTCCACTGGCCCGCCCGGAGGAGCGGAATCTACAAACAGCAGCCACACGATGCCGATGAACGCGGCAAGGCCGCCGCCGATCTGCGCCCTTCTCCCGGGTTCCTGGTCGAAACTCATAAACGCCTAACAGAGGCCGCTGAAAAAGTCATTTCAGCAGCGTTTTGAAAGGGCACAGCTTTAGCTGTGCCGGTGCAAGTCCTTTCTTTTTGTCATCCCGAACCGACTTTAGTCGGTGAGGGATCTGCTTTCTCGACTTTTTCAGCGGCCTCTAACCGCCGTCACCCATCGCGCACAGAAAATCGCATCCCGGTGAGCCTGCGCCTAAACTTTCTGCTCCCGCAGCTTCTTCAGCACCTCAATCCCGCCCTCTGCGATGGGTTCTCCGTGGCCGACCCCCACAATCTCCACGTCGCCGAAATCCGAGAGCTTACCCACCGATTGCACATTCTGCTTCATGTCCAGCGTCAGGCCGGCCCAACCGGCTTCGACCCGTGGCCACGTCACAATCACGTCGCCGACAAACAGCGCTTTTTTCTCCGGCCAATAGAACGAAAGACAACCCGGCGTATGTCCGGGAGTCGCAACAATCGTCAACGGTCCCACGTGGTCGGCTTCTTTCAGGGATTGATCAACCAGGCAAGGTTTATGACCGTCGAAGCCGAGTGCCAGCCCGAACTGCGTATAGTAAGCGGCCAGCGGCGGCTTGGGCCAGATCGATACTCGGGTGGACTTTCGCTGGCCCTCGACGATGCCGATCTCCCATTCGTGAGCATAGACCCTGGCATTGCTCTGCTCTTTCAGGGCTGCCATGCCCCCAATATGGGACCGGTGCGCGTGGGTGGCGATGATGTTCTTGAGATCGGACACCTGCCGTCCCATGGCATGGATCTCATCGACGATCCTATGCGCGTCGTTATCGTACAGGGCGTCAATCAGAGTTATCCCGTTCCCGTCGTCCAGCAGAAACGCGTGAACATGGCCGCCCATAGTCTGGCGCACGTAGTGAATGCCGTCGGCTAGCTTCATTCCTCACCCCTCTTCCGCTCGGTTCACTCAGGATGAATGAACCGGCAACCCCATTCCGAACTTCGAAGGACTATACACCGAATCGCCTCCGTT